>Ga0307408_100000719_pt1 | contig 26865 bp, 24 predicted proteins | sample 322Cmetagenome_FD_202116 | JGI IMG/M metagenome (GOLD analysis project Ga0307408, IMG submission 202116) | Maize rhizosphere microbial communities from greenhouse at UC Davis, California, United States - 322HYB-C-3 | ecosystem: Host-associated > Plants > Roots > Rhizosphere > Soil | place...
AAAGATTCTCCGGTAAGAATAGACTCATTTACAGAAAAATCATTTGAATGGACAATCGTCCCATCTGCAATTATTAAGCCTCCTTCTTCGGCCACTAAGCTGTCGCCAACAACTACATCCTCACTTTTTACTTCGATTATAGATCCTTCTCTAATTACTTTACAATGGGGCTGGCTGAGGCTCTTAAGTTTTTCGAGTGCGCTTCTGCTCCTTTTATCCTGGTATAAAGAAATTGCAGCTACTAACACAATGGAACAAGCGAGAAAAATGCCGTCGCCCGTGGCTCCATTAACAAAATACAGTGTCGAAGCTGCCAGGAGCAAGAGCACCATAGGCTCTTTAGCCAAATTTTTAACTACTTCTAAAAGAGCATTCTCCTTTTTGTAGATAAGCGTATTGCTACCGTGTTTATTTCTTGACTCAAGAACCTGCAGAGGTGTTAAGCCCTCGATGTTGAAGTTATTGGGAGGCATTTTAACTAATAAGAAGGCCTGAATAATCAGCCATCGCCCTCGCTATCTGTATACGCATCGGGAAATACAAGCAAAGGAAATTTGTGGTAATTCATGACACTTTCAACAACACTTTTATGAAAAATCCGCTTGAAAAAAGAATATTTTTTATATATCAAGCCGATGAGCGATGAATCAATTGCTTCAGCGAAACGCTCAATCGCTCCGGGAATATCTTCCTCCCTAATTTTACGATAAGCAAGTTTTTCATAACGAAGATTTTCTTTCACAGATTTAAAATAGCGTGGGTATTGCTGTTCATCCTGCCATTTGGATCCGTTTTCAAAAACATGCACAATTTCAATATCTGCATTAAATGGCTCAGCCAATTCGACAAGAAATTCTACACATTTCAGATTTTCCGGTTCCAGTGATGGATAAGCTAACACTATTCTTTTAAACGCAGCCGGGCTTGCCTCCTGGGGTATAATCATTAAAGGGCAACTTGCTTGCTCTATAATCTGTTTTGAGTCGCTTCCAAACACAAATCGGCTTAAAAAGCTATCGTTATGTTTGTCGCCCATAACGATCATCCAAATTTTATCTCTATCTAAAAGTTTAGAAATATTGTCACCAATGAGGCCGATATCGTTCTTACACTCAATTTCAGGTAAATTGTATATGCCTATTAAAGCAAATTTGCTTCTTAGGGCTTCCGCCTGTGCCTTCAAATTAGCCATGCTGTCGTTAGCATAAACCTCATAGTCTCCGTAATATGTCTGAAACATACCGGATTCGACAGGCGCTGCTTGCTGAACATAATAGGAATTGTATAAGATAACCTTTGCACGAACATCCATCGCAACATAAAGTGCATACTCAGCTGCATGTGTTGAACTTTCTGAAAAATCGGTGAGTATAAGTATAGTTTTCATGTCTTTGCTGTTAATACTCCTAATTTCGACGATTAGGGACTTGCATCAAATGATGGGCGTCATATTCAGAATTGATTAAAATTGCCCTAATATGTTGATGAAAAAAACTTACATAATTAGGACTGCCGCCCCCGTTATGGCCCCGTTCCGTAATTTTTCGATGGCTAAATTGGCGTTCTCTAGTTTAAATTCGGTTACAACGGTTTTAATGGGCACTTTTGGAGCTAGTTCAAGAAATTTCATCCCATCGTATCGGGTCAGGTTGGCTACAGACTTTATAGTCTTTTCACCCCATAAAATATTATATGGAAAGGAAGGAATATCACTCATGTGAATGCCCCCACAAACAACAATACCTCCATTATTGATATCCCTGAGCGCTTTAGGAACCAAGTTACCAACGGGTGCGAAAATAATGGCTGCATCCAGTTTTTCAGGCGGCTCCATGGCCGAGTCTCCAGCCCATTCTGCGCCTAATTTTAAGGCAAGGCGTTGCGCTGCAACATCTCCTTCTCGGGTGAATACAAAAGCACGCTTGCCTTCAAAAAGCGCCACCTGAACCATAATATGTGCAGCTGCACCAAATCCATAAATTCCTATAGTCACGGGCTTTTCACCTATCATATTGTAAGAGCGGTATCCTATAAGCCCGGCACACATCAGGGGTGCTCCGGATGAATTTGCATATACAGAGGAAATATTGAAACAATAGCTTTCAAAGGCAAGCATGTATTCCGCGAAGCCCCCATCTATGGTATACCCGGTAAATAATGAATTAATGCACAAATTTTCGCGGCCGGAAAGACAGTTATTGCATTTTCCGCAAGTATATGCCAACCAGGGGACACCAACCGAATCTCCCTCTTTGAAATGCCTAACCCCATCCCCTACCTTAACAACAGTTGCAATAACTTCATGCCCAGGAATCAATGGTAGTTTAGGGCTTTTTAGCTCTCCATCTATGATATGGAGGTCGGTGCGGCAAATACCACAAAAATGTACTTTTAGTAGGAGTTGTGAACCAGAGGGCTCAGGAATAGGAATTTTTTTTAAAACCAGCTCGGTTCCCGGAGACTCGAGCACCATCGCCCTCATTAAAGTTTTCATTACACAGAAGCCCTTCTAATTACAACACTTTTTTGTTTGTATTGATTGATCTGCTAAAAAATTCCTACTTCATCTGCAATGGCAGAAAAGCTGATGTTGACAAGGGTACAAAAATGCGAGCCAGGCTTATTTGACAAGCATTATGGCGAATGCGATCTAATAGGCGCAATTGAAACTTATATTGCGAAAGCTCAAATCTTATTTCATGCCCTGCCACCTTCCCGATTACATACAAATACACAAACGGATCTCGCGAGTACTACGTATTCATTTCCGTCTATCTGGCAACCTTCTTCAACAAAATCGTTTGGGTAGCATAACGCGGTATTAACAATACACTTCCAGGGCCCTGCCTTTTGGAATGCAAAGCGATGGCCGTTCCAATGGTTGTTAATCATAACGTATAAATCACTCCCCGAACTGTCAACTCCTTTCAGGTAAAAAGCTAAATTAAAAAGATTGCCATCCCAATTTCTATCTGTTTCACCAAACCACTCTACATCCTCCCGCCAAAAGCGGCTTCGACTTATTGCAGAATACTTTTTTCGAAAGGCAATCATCTTCTTGAAAAATTCAAAATAGCTGTGGTTCTTTTCCTTAAAAGACCAATCGATCCAGCTTATTTCATTATCCTGATTGTAAGGGTTGTTATTGCCTTTCTGAGTTCTTAAAAACTCGTCTCCAGCCACAAACATTGGAGTGCCATTGGATAAAAATAGCAATGTGCAAAAGTTCTTTAATTGTTTTTGCCGCAATGCTATAACCGAACTGTTCAGGGCAAGATCACCCTCTATTCCACAATTCCAACTATGATTCTCTGGTGCTCCATCGGTATTATTTTCTCCGTTTATCTCGTTATGTTTCGTGTTATATGAAACAAGGTCCCATAGGGTAAATCCGTCATGGGAGGTAATATAATTTATGCTTTGGTAAGCGTGAAAAGCATGCTCCAGATCGTCGGAAAAAATATCAGCACTGCCGTACAAGCGATTTTTCGCACCAGATACCATTCCAGGAAAGCTCTTAACAAAAAGCCTCACATCGTCTCGATAGAAACTATTCCATTGCATCCACTTTACACCCGGAAATTTTTTACCTAAATAAAATGCGCCGGAGGCATCCCAAGGCTCTGCAATGAACCGTGCGGTGGCCAAATCTGGATCTGAGTTTATCATGCCTAAAACAGTAGGTTCTTCAAAGCTTAAGCTGCCGTCAGTATTTCGGCTAAAAACGGAAGCAAGGTCAAACCTGAACCCGTCAACATGCATTTCCGTTCGCCAATAATGTAAACTTTCTAATATTAGCCTGCGCACCGTGTTATTTCTGGTATGTGTTGTGTTTCCGGTGCCAGAACAATTAAAGTACGGCCTATTTAAATCATCGCTTATAAGATAGTAAGTACTATTATCGATGCCCTTATAACTGTAAACCGGGCCGTTGTGATCGCCTTCGGCTGTATGGTTATAAACAACATCAAGTATTACTTCGATACCGGCCTTATGAAGTTCTCTCACCATGAATTTAAACTCATTAATCTGCTCTTCCGGGAGCATGGAACTACAGTAACAGTTATGCGGCGAGAAAAAGTTTAACGTGTTATACCCCCAATATTCATTCGGCTTTACAACGAATTGATGTACCGGCATAAGTTCTACGGCTGTTATACCTAACTCTTTTAAATAAGGTATCTTATCTACAAGCCCTTTAAAAGTCCCCTTGTTCTCCGTTTTTACGTCGGTACCGGCACAGTAAGTGAATCCTTTCACATGGATCTCATAAATAATTAATTCTCCTTCATGATGAATGAATCGGTCATTTTGCCAGTCAAAGAAATTTCCTTCATTCAAAATTACTCCTAGAGGGGCTTTCCCATCATTTTGCCCCGGGGATTTTGCAGCCTGCTCATCAAATTCATCTGGAAAGAACACCGCCCGCGCATAAGGGTCTAAAAGTATTTTTTCATTATCGAAGGTGTGCCATTCAAACTTACCACGCGCCGACGGCCCGCCTATTCTGTAGGCATAATATCGTCCATTGGGAATTTCTTTTTTATTAACTCTGCAATGCCAAATACGGCCAGATTTATTGATTTTGTAATCTAAATGACACTGGTAAATTGGATTTAAATAACTTTCGGCATTGTAAATCAACAAGGTAACGCTGGTGGCGTGCCTGGAATAGATAGCGAAATTGTATGCATCCTCACTGCCAATATAAGTTAAACCCAAAGGATAGGAATCCCCTTCAGTACTCTCCCAGGTTTTAGGTGGCATTGGTTCAGGCATAAGGTTATTCAAAAAAAGGTAAACTATAAATTTAAAGGGATAGATTTAGTAAGTACAACTACTTCTAATCTTCGTTAATTATTTCTTCCGTTAGCTTAAACAGGCTATTTTTAAAATCCCTGAAAGCATTGTTCAATTGTGAAATTCTTGATTCTAAATCCTCTTGCCTTTGTTTTAGCTGCTGTTCATCTTGAGTAATTAAATTTCTGATCAGTAACTCAATCACCTCTCTATGATTGATCACATCGGCCCGAATAACATGCTTGTCTAGCTGTAGCTGAAAGAGTTCCTTCTGTATCTGCTCTATCCTATTCCGGGTAACCTTATCAGATTTCAGAATATACAGGTCGGACACTTTTTTAAAAAAGCGCACTTCGGTTTCGCAAAAATCAATGTCATCTAACCACTCGTTAGCTCTGCTATACAACTGTTGCAAATCAAGAGACCCAAGCTTTTCAACTGGATATATATTGGTTTTCATAACTTTAAGGTTAAATATGAGGCTGTCTGTTGGCACCTATATGCATTTACCAGACAGCCTCATCTACATTTTTATTCTATTGGAATATTTGTTTTATGAGCCAACGAAGGCGTTGTTTTTTCCAAGGTCAGGTGCAAAAGGCCATTTTCATACTTTGCTTTAACCTTTTCTTCTTTTACATCTTCTGGCAAAGAGAATGAACGGCTGAAGGACGAATAAGAAAATTCCTTACGTGTATAATTGTCTTCTTGTTCATTCTTTTCTGTTTTTCTTTCAGCGCTGATAGAGAGGGTGCCATGTTCAAGGTTGATTTTAAAATCTTCCTTTTGGAAACCAGGTGCTGCCAACTCAATATCATAGGCATTTTCAAGGTCTTTAATATTCACTGCCGGTATGCTATCCGCATTAGATTGCCTGCCTAATAAACCTAAGTTGTTCCAAAAATCTTCCATCATTGATCCAAACAATGGAATTCGAGGTGTTCTCATTAAGTTGCTCATATGTATAGTGTTTTATTAAATTATAGTATAAATTTCATTACTTCATTTGGCAACCTCAATGATTTGAATTAATTGTTTGGTTGATTATGGTCAGGAAATCCCTCAGGTGTTCAAACACATTACGCGGGCGAGCCTGTGGAGGTATTGATTGTTTCATCTGGAAAGCAGTTTATTTTGTTACTGCAACTAAAGTTGAGGTAATTAACGGTAATTTTATATGAAGGCCGTCATGCCGCTTAATGATACATATCATGTTTCGGCATGGCTTAATATTGCTCGTTTATTTTTGAACGTTTCAGGCATTTTAAAATGCGTACAATTACCTATATACTATTTGCATTTATATATATAGTGAGCGCGTGTACTTCGAACACGCAGCGCACAAAGCCAATTTTGAGTAACATTACAGAATCTGTTTATGCATCTGGAAAAGTTAAAGCAATAGGGCAATACCATGCTTTTTCAGCAGTAAATGGCATGGTAAAACATATAGCGGTTTATCCGGGGGATTACGTAAAAAAGGGTGACATTATACTGGTACTGGATAATAACTCAGCCAGCTTAAATACGGAAAGTTCGCGTTTGGCAGCAGAGTTTAGCAGAAACAATTACAGTAAAAACTCTGCGAAGTTGAGAGAAATGGATCTGAATGTTCAGCTCGCTTTAGATAAATACCAGCTCGATTCTTCATTGTTTGTGCGGCAATCTAAATTGTGGGAACAAAATATTGGCACCAAGCTAGAGTACGACACTAAAAAACAAGCGTTAATAAGTTCTGCAACTAATTATCAGGCAGAGCGGGCTAGACTTAAGCAGCTAAAGCTTCAATTAAAAAACGACCTCGACAAAACGCTGATTGCTTATAAAATTAATAGCAAAACGGAATCAGATTATGTTATTAAAAGTGCTGAAAATGGCAGGGTTTTCGATATTTTAATAGAAAAAGGCGACTGGATTACGCCTCAAATACCACTTGCAGTACTTGGGTCTTCGAGCTTTATATTGGAAATGAGTGTAGATGAAAACGATATTACCCAGATAAAAACCGGCTTATTAGCCTTTATTACAATGGATAGCTACAAGGGCCGTGTATTTGAAGGTGTAGTGGACGACAACCAATACGTCTGGATAGCTAGGGACAAGAAAAAACGTGTTAAAACCGGTTTAAAAGATTACCAAAAGATTGAAATCACCGAGGGCCTCGATACATCAGATTTTATTTATAAACCTCAATAATGCAGAATAAACTGTTATTAAATATAGCCTTTACACTGCTTTTCGCCAGGCTGCGACAATCGGTTGTGGCCGCAATTGGGGTAACTTTTGGTATTGCTACATTTATTGCCCTGGTAAGTTTCATGACTGGGCTAAACAAGCTGCTCGACGGGTTGATCCTCAACAGAACACCTCATATTCGGCTTTTCAATGAAATAAGGCCATCGTCTAATCAGCCTGTTAACCTTTCACCAAAGTACCGTAACTATCAAAATTTCATCCGTTCTATTAAGCCCAAAAACGAAGGGGCTGAAATTTATAATAGCCAGAAAATAATAAGGGCAATTAAGAATGATGCAAGAGTTCTTGGGGTAGCCCCAAAGGTAACTGCACCGGTGTTTTTTAGAACCGGAACCATAGAGTTAACTGGCTTTATTAATGGAGCAGATGTTTTAGCCGAACAAAAACTTTTTCTATTAAGTAATTACGTAATTGAAGGTAAGCTTGAAGATTTGGAAACGGTAAACAACAGTATTTTTTTGGGAAAGGGGCTTGCTGATAAAATGATGGTTGAAATTGGCGATGCAATTCAGGTTTCTACTGCACAAGGAGCGTTAGCTACGTTGAAAGTAATTGGCATTATGCAATTTGGCATTGCAGAAATAGATGACGTGCAAAGTTACACTTCGATACAAACTGCACAGAAATTGCAAGGCAAGCCAGCTGGGTATATCACCGATATACAGGTTAAACTCAAGGATGTCAGCCTGGCTCCAGGGCTTGCTAAACAGTATTCAGAGTTGTTCGGAACTAGGGCTATTGATATTCAAGCCGCTAATGCCCAGTTTGAAACCGGCAGTAACATTAGAAACATTATTTCTTATTCGGTAGGTATAACCTTGCTTTTTGTTGCAGGCTTTGGCATATATAATATTTTGAACATGTTGATTTACGAGAAAATGGATACAATTGCAATTCTCAAAGCGATCGGCTTTTCGGGAACCGATGTCAAACGCGCTTTTATCTTTCTTTCGTTAATTATTGGCCTGGCAGGCGGGCTTTTGGGCTTGCTTCTGGGCTATTTGGCTTCACTTAGCATTAGTTATATTCCGTTTGAAACATCAGCTCTTCCTACTGTAAAAACTTATCCGGTTAACTTCAATCCTATTTACTATGTAATTGGCATTTTTTTCGCCCTGGCAACAACTTATATAGCGGGATGGTTTCCCGCCCGAAAGGCAAGTAAAGCAGATCCGGTGGCTATAATAAGGGGAAAATGACGATGGCAGAGCAAATCCTTAAAGCGGTTCTTATCAACAAATATTTTTATGAACCATCCAGATTTAAAGCATTAAGCGATATCACTTTCGGTATTGAGCGTGGCAAATTTGTATCCGTTGTGGGCAAATCTGGTTGCGCGAAATCAACCTTGTTATACATTCTATCTACCATGGACAGCGATTTTGAGGGGGAGCTTTTTCTGGATAATGAACTTCTAAATAACAAAACTGACAGGGAGCTTTCCAGAATACGCAATGAAAAAATTGGCTTCATTTTTCAGTTCCATTATCTCATTGAGGAATTTAACGTTATCAATAACATTATGCTGCCTGCACTTAAGCTGGGGAAATTATCGCGTCCGGAAATTGAAAGCCAGGCTATGCATTACCTAAACCTCCTCGGCATTGCAGGGCAGGCATTAAAACATACCAATCAACTGAGTGGAGGAGAAAAACAACGGGTGGCCATAGCGAGAGCTTTAATCAATAATCCACTTATTATCATGGCCGACGAGCCAACTGGCAATCTTGACAAAAAGAATAGCGAGATGGTTTTTGGCCTTTTTAAAGAGCTTAGTGTGGAAATGCGGCAAACAATTTTAGTAGTAACCCACGATAAGGATTTCGCCCGACAGACTGATCAAACTATTGAAATGCAGGATGGAAGAATTATATCAACCTGATACGCGGGTATACATGCGTAGAAAGTTTCGAAGCATTAAGGTTTTTGGCCCACCCAAGAAGGCTTACAATGGGCAAGGCTGATTTTTTTCATTTTAAATATCTTCTGTTACATCATAGAACTGTTTTTTAAATTCCCTTACTTGCTTATCAATCTCGTAAAATCTGGATCGTAAAACATCGTGTCGTTCTGTTGTAGCATTTAATTCGGCCGCAGATAGATTCTTTAAAAGAGCCTCCAGCATTTCCCGATGCAGGGCAACCTCATCCCTTACCTGATGTAGCTGCACCTCCAATTCCGAAAGCACTTTTTGAAATTGTACTGTTTTCTCAGTTATTTCGGTATCAATACCACTTAAGTGGCCCTCAATAAACCTTTTAAAGAATCGGGCTTCATCTAACAGATAGGTAAGATTACCTCCCCATTCATCTGCTTCTTCAGAAAAATCAAGCACTTGTTGCTTAAGCCCTTGGCCTTGTTTTGTTTGCGTTTCCATAATCGTATTTTTATTATTTATGCCTGCTCTTCAATGCATAATATAAAAGTAAATAGCCAACCAGGCAGTGTTAATGACAAGGATTACTTTAACAGCTGATTCTTATCAACCGAATATTTAAAGCCCCAATTACTTCCCCGCCAGTTGCCTTCGATAAATATCTAGTTTAAAGGCAATGAAAAGGCATTTGCCATGTACTTACCGTATTGCTGACTTCGGTCAACACCTGCTGGTGAAAAATCAGGTAATGGCCTGATACTTATCATGAATACCTACAGCAAGTGCTAATAACTTTGATTTAAACATTTAAACATAAGTTATGGCTAAGCTAATTGATTACGATCTGGAAGCACGGAAGAAGCTCAAATCGGGGGTAGATAAACTGGCGCAGGCTGTAATAATTACTCTTGGGCCACAGGGCCGAAACGTTGTTTTTGAAAAGCCGGACGGCTCTCCGCAAATGTCTTGTGACGGGGTAACTGTTGCCAAACAGATTGAACTGGACGACCCGGTTGAGGAGATGGGCATGAAAATGATCCGGGATGTGGCTATACGCACTTCAGAAGCTGCTGGGGATGGCACCACCACAGCTACCCTCCTTGCCCAAACAATTATAGATGCAGCTTTAAAAAAAGTCGAAGCCGGGCTCAATCCAAATGAAATAAAAAGAGGAATAGATAAAGCCATTCGGCTAGTTGTAAAAAAGCTAAAAGAAATGGCAATTCCGGTTGGCAGTGATTCGGCTAAAATTGAACAGGTAGCAACTATTTCTGCCGGCAACAATCCGGAAATTGGAAAATTGATAGCCGATGCAATGAACAAATCTGGCAAGGAGGGCGTGATAACGATTGAAGAAGCCAAAGGATTTGAAACCTATGTTGAAGTGGTTGAAGGAATGCAATTTGACCGTGGTTATCTTTCGCCATACTTTGTTACCAATTCGGAAAAAATGGATATAGTTTTTGAAAACCCGGTGATTTTGATTAGCGATAAGAAAATCTCCGGGATGAAAGAACTGGTACCTCTGCTGGAAAAAATCACCCAGGAGGGTTCCCCCCTATTAATTATTACCGAAGAAGTTGAGGGGGAGGCACTAGCCGTTTTGGTTATCAACAAAATACGTGGGGTACTTAAAGTGGCTGCAGTTAAAGCTCCCGGTTATGGAGACAGAAAAAAAGAATTGTTAAATGATATAGCGGTTTTAACGGGAGGTGAACTCATTTCAGAAGACCGGGGCATTAAGCTCGAAAACGCAGAAATTTCAACACTAGGCAGATGCACTAAAGTTGTTATCACCAAAGACAAAACCACTATAATTGGCGGTGCTGGCGAAAAAAAAGTTATCGAAAGCAGAATACTGCAAATTAAGGATGAGCTAAAAAGCTCAACCTCTGATTACGACAAGGAGAAACTGCATGAACGACTGGCAAAGCTTACCGGCGGAGTGGCCGTTGTATATGTGGGGGCTTCATCTGAAGTGGAACTCAATATCAAAAAAGATGTTGTTGATGATGCATTAAATGCAACCAGGGCAGCTATGGAAGAAGGCATAGTTCCAGGAGGCGGAGTAGCCTACCTGCGTTGTATTGACGAGTTACAAAATACGGAGGGCCTTAACACTGAAGAAAAGGCAGGCTTCGATATTCTGCGCAAAAGCCTGGAAGCTCCTTTAGCGAGGATTGTGATAAATGCAGGACTTGACCCCTCCGACATTATCCAGAAGGTAAAATCTGCCAAAGACGACTTTGGATTTAATGCCAAAAAAGAACAGTATGAGCACTTATTGCAAGCGGGTATAATTGACCCGGTAAAAGTAAGCAGGCTGGCACTGGAACATGCGGCTTCGGTAGCCGGAATGTTTATTGCTACCGAGTGCGTCATCGTAAAAAAACCTGAAAAGAAAGAAACTGCTTACATCACTTCGCCAGACGAACTGATCTAGCTACCTCGTATAACTACCATAAGATACTTATTATGAAAACTGATGCAGACATTCAACAAGATGTAATTGAACAATTAAGTTGGAACCACTACTTAAATGCCTCCGAAATTGGAGTTACTGTTAGAAACGGTGTAGTAACCCTTTCGGGGCAGGTGGATTCTTTGAAAAAAAAGCTGACAGCCGAAAAGGAAGCTAAAAAGGTGTCGGGGGTAAAGGCAATTGCCGAAGACATTCGTGTGGGTATTTCTCGGGATTTTAAAAAAACGGATTCGGAAATAGCCCAAGCTATCTTATATGCGCTAAAATGGCATTCGTGTATAGACGAAGAGGATATACAAGTTACTGTAGAAGATGGAATGGTAACTCTTGATGGCGAGGTAGAATGGGCTTACCAGCGAGAATCTGCCGGAGACCTTGTATCCAATCTGAATAGCGTATGCGGGGTGATTAATAATATCCAGCTAAAGCAAAAATTAACTCCTGATGATTTACAGCAAAGAATAAGTGCCGCCTTTCTTCGGAATGCTACACTTGATGCCAGCAAAATTCACGTTGATGTGCTTGGAAGGAAAGCGACTTTAACGGGCCAAGTCCGCTCATTTTCTGAGAAAAAAAATGCAGAAGATGCTGTTTGGGCAGCCCCGGGCGTACTTATTATTGAAAATAATTTAGAAGTTGAAGAACCTCAATTAAGTTATTAGGCTAGGCAAGCCTTCTTCAAACTCCTGCCATCTTATACAAATTTTTAACATTAAATCTATTATTATGAAAACAGACGCACAAATACAACAAGATGTACTCGAGCAATTCAGATGGGACCCGCTCTTAAACGCAAATGAGATAGGGGTTTCTGTTAAACATGGAGTGGTTACACTTTCTGGCCAGGTAGACAGCTTTTTGAAAAAGGTGGAAGCCGAAAGAGAAGCCAGAAAAGTATCAGGAGTAAAGGCCATTGCTGAAGATATTCAGGTCGGCATTTCTAAAACTGCTACCAAAACAGATGCAGAAATAGCGGAAGCTGTTGTTAATGCATTGAGCTGGCATACTTCTATACCCGATGGCCGGGTAAAGGCTAAAGTTGAAGATGCGATTGTTACTTTATCAGGCGAAGTAGACTGGCGTTTTCAGAGGGAATCTGCAAGAAATGCTGTTGTTAACCTTTTGGGTGTTCGCAGCGTGGTTAATAACATCACGATAGCACATAAAGTAACGCCAGACAACTTAAAACAAAAAATTAACTCAGCGTTTCACCGTATTGCAACTATTGATTCGCACAAAATTGACGTGGAAATATTGGGCAACAAAGTCATATTGAAAGGATCTGTTCGCTCATTAGCGGAAAAACAGGATGCAGAAGATGCAGTTTGGGCTGCTCCAGGTATTATGGAAGTAGACAATAGATTACTTATCGAAGAACCTGAATTGATTTTCTAAAACTTTGTTAGAACAACAATATTCGGTTTAAAGCCGAATATTGTTTATTCTAACAAGTTACGTGATGGGTTTTTCGCAATTATTTACCCCTTTCGTACAGACCGATTAACTCTCCGAAGGCGAGAATATTGTCAGCCATTTCTTTTTCAAGATCATGCTTGCTGGCGCCTGCTTTCAAATTCAACAGAGAATCAAGCGCATATACTTTGAAAAAATACCGATGCACGCCGGAGGGCGGACAGGGGCCAGAATAATGATGTGTTCCAAAATCATTGATCCCTTGCACTCCGTGTAATCCATTTTCTTTAATATGCTGCGTTACAGGTATATTCCAACATACCCAATGTACCCACGTCTTTGCCGGGGCATCCGGATCATCAACAATAATGGCCAGGCATTTTGCATCCACAGGGATATGTCCAACATCCAGGGGTGGATTAACATTCGTTCCATCGCATGTGTACTTCTGTGGAATTTTGCCTTTATTTTCAAATGCGGCACTCATTATTTTAAGTTCTTTGTAATCTACCGCCCGGGTAGCTTCCACATTCTTTAATTTAGAATCGCTCATGATATTATTAATTTGAAACCATTGACCTAATTAATTATTTCAGCCTCCTGATTTTTATCAAATAACCAAGCGCTACGGTTAACGAACCGGTTTTGTTTTTCCCGTCTCTTTCCGGATGAGTTTGGATATTGGTGAATCCCCTGATAATTCGGCCTTCGATAAAAATATGTCCTGGCCTAACCGGATATTTGAGTCCCAAGCCCCAGGCCCCGCCGCCATTAAATGTTTTAATACTTTTCTTAATGTCGGTATCGCTGTTAAAAGAAACGGCCGGGATTGGAGAACCGTCAACAGTTAACGGAGTAGTAGCCTCAGCATCAAAATAAAGCAAACTGCTACCTCTGGTTTCGGTTCTGGATTCAATCAAAAAAGCCATATATGGGCCCAAACAGGTATAGTACCTCAGCTTTTTACCCAGCTCCAACTTTAGCATTACCGGTATCTCCACATAACTCAAAATAGTTGTATTCTTAAAATTTGCATATAAATTAACACCTGGCGGAAGAGCTATACCCGAAATCGCATCGGCCGGAACGGGCTGTATTCCTTTTCGTTGCCCACCCTGTGGCGAGTAGTTAACTTCCGTTTGGACAGAAAGCAACGTGTTTACCTTAAAATTTATTAACACCCCGCCATATCCACCCTGGCGTGACGTATACCCCCTGCTTTGTTCATTATTGCCTTCTAAATCAGGAATACTCAAGCCCGCTTTAACGCCCATAAAAACCTGTGCTTCAGCAAAATAAACAACCAACATCAGTAACGGCATTATATAGATGCTTTTCATATCTATTTATTAATGGGGGTAATAAAGCCACAACATAACTTTCATCGGCTTAACAAATTATGTGAGGTAAAACAGAATTCTATGCTGCAGTTAGGCTAGGAAACTAATTGCTTTCATCGTATACATATGCATCTGGAAATATCAGCAAAGGGAATTTGTGGTACCCGATTACTTTATCTACCGTGCTTTTATGGAAAATCTGTTCAAAAAATGGGTATTTTCTGTAAATCATTGCAATAAGTGATGAATCTATTGCCTCTGCAAAGTGCTCAATCGCTCCGGGTACATCATCCTCTTTAATCTTGTGGTAATTCAGCTTATCATACTCAATATTATTTTTAACAGAATTAAAGTAATCCAGATATTGCTGTTCAATCTTCCATTTGGCTTCATCGAAAACATGCACAACCTCTATATCCGAATTAAACGAAGAGCCAAGTTCAACAAGAAACTCAATGCATTTCAAATTTTCGGCTTCGAGCAAGGGATAAGCAAAAACTATTCTCTTAAAAGGCTTTAGGCTTGCCTCCTGCGGAACGATAAGCAAAGGAGACTTTGCATGCGCAATAATATGTTTGGAGTCGCTTCCGAAAACAAACCGGCTCATAAAGCTTTCATTGTGCTTATCTCCCATTACAATCATCCAGATACTATCCATCCCCGATGCCTGCGATATATTGTCACCAATAACTCCAAGGTCATTCTTGCATTCAATTTCCGGTAATTCTTTTATGCCTATTAATTCGAATTTACTTTTCAGAGCGCTGGCCTCAACCTTTAAACGTGCCATACTTTCTTCGGCATACACCTGATAATCCGCATAATAAGCCTGATACATACCCGACTCCACAGGAGCAACTTGCGGTACGTAATAAGAATTATAAAGTACAACCTTTGCCTTAATATTGAGGGCTATATACACCGCATATTCAGCTGCATGTTTAGAGCTTTTTGAAAAATCGGTGAGAACAAGTATAGTTTTCATAATACAGGTGTTGATACTTCTAAGTTCGGTAGCAGAGAATTCTACTCAAATGATGGCTATCATATGCCGGGCTGATTTGAATCTAGGTTGAGAATAGTGCGTTCTTTGGGCAGCTTTTTTTGCAAGGCCAATCTCCAGCTTTGCCTCAATTTCTTTTAGTGATAGTTGTGGATGTCCTTACATTTCCATTCCAGCCATTGCATTTGATCCTTTTTGCAGGATATACTCGCTATTGAGAAGGTAACTACCTGTGGTAACCACCCTTTCGCCTTCCTGCAATCCTGATAGAATTTCGATTTCTTTTTTATTTTCGATTCCGGTGCTTACCATCCTCCTTTCAAAAACTCCTTCTTTCGTTTGTACCCAAACCATGGTCATTTTTTGTATTATTAAAGCGTTTTTTGGTATAACCAGCGTCCTTTTATTTTTTCTCAGGATATTAATGTAGGCCATCATTCCAGGCTTTATGAGATAGCCCTCGTTATTGATTTTTATTCTTATCAGATTGATTTTTCGGTTGGTTTCAAATGTGGGATTAGTAAATACAATTGTCCCGCTATAAACCTTAGCCGGATAGGCCTCAAATTCTACGTTTACTGAAGCATTTGAATTTACCAGCCGTATTTCTCCGGGATAAACCTGCGTTTCTATCCAAACGGTACTTAAATCTGTGACTTTGAATAAGGGCATACCTGTTTCAACGTATTGGCCTTCACGAATAAGCAAATCGGAGATGAAGCCTGTTGCGGGACTATAATAAATAAGATAAGGAGGAATTTTTCTGGTGCTTTTAATGGTGTTTAGTTGCTTTTCTGTAATCCCGGATAACACTAATCGTTGCTTAGCTCCGCCTATAAGTTTCTGTATAAGCGCATTATCTGCAACCGAATCTTTTTGAGATAAAGAGGTTAAATAATCATTTATATCATTGTAAAGCTGCTCGCTGTAAATACCAAATAAGGCTTGTCCTTTATGAACCAGGGTTTGGGGCTTATTTACAAAAAGCTTAGTAATTCTTCCTGGAATTTTTGCGCTTATTACTTCCGTTTTTCGTTCATCGCTTGCTACGGTTCCGAGTAATCTTAGCCCTTCGTTTATACTTTTTACTTCTGCTAGAGCGGTATGAATATTAGCCTTTATTACTTGATACTTATCCAACTGAAGGATTTCTTCTGATTCCGGTTCAGTATTCATATTCTCCATATCATGCTCTTGCGGGGAGTGATTTTGATGATTAACGGCCTTGCCTGTATCATTATTTGAAGTAGCAGTGGAATGTTGATGTGTTGAGGCTTCTCTTTTTTCTTCTCTTTTGCCACAAGAAAGCATCACCAGGAAAATAAGCGGCAATGTAGATTTAAGTGTAGTCGGAAAGTCCGAAAGTTGGGAAGTCGGGAAGAAAGGCAACCCGGGAAATGTAGTCGGGAAGTCCGAATGTCGGAAAGTCCGAAAGAAAGGTAACCCGGGAAATGTAGTCGGGAAGTCCGAAAGTCGGAAAGTCGGGAAGAAAGGCAATGAGCTTAAAAAATTCAAACTTCTCATGACATTATTGATTAACAGGTAAAAGGCTTTCACTATCCATCAGATAGCCAGCATCTTTAGCAATTTCTGCCGAAGCTGGCAAGCCGCTGATTATTTCCGTAAATCCGTTTGAGGTGATTCCGGTTGTTACTTCTTTGGCTTCAAACACTTTGTGCGTACCGTCTTTCTTTCCGGTATAAACCCATACAATTTTCCGGGTTCCCAAATCATAAATACTGGAAGAGGGTACTCGTATCCTCCTTGATCCATTCAGAAAAATCCGGCCTGTTAAAAGGGAATTGGTTTTTAATGAGACTTGAGAATTAGGCAGCGAAACTCTTATTCGTATAAATTTTTGTCCGGCTGCAAATTCAGGCTCAACGAAATTTATCCTGGTATGGATGGCTTCATTTGGGCTAAGTTCGCTTCTTACAATAACAGGCAATCCTGTTCTTATTAATGGACCATATTGGCTATCCATTAAAAGTATTCCCCATACTTCCCTTAAATCATTCACAGAGAAAAGCGTTTGTCCTTCAGTGATATAAGAACCCTCCCGGATTCTCTCTTCCTGTGGGCTCATTGCTGGTTTTTGTTCTTCTAAAGGTTCAATCCCCGACATATTTCCTCCTGCCATTGGGGATGGATTATTTATACTGCGGGGTGGTTGAGTCTCTTCTTCAAAAAGCAAGTATCCGGTAACAGGTGCAATGACTGAAAGTACAGTTGAACGCTTTCCTTTTTTTTCAAGATAGTTTATCTGATTATCCGTCATCCCCAGCAGCCGTAGTTTTTTGCGGGCATTAGAAAGAAGCAATTGATCGTTAGAGGATTTGAGCAAATAGAGATATTCATCCTGATAGGTATTCAATTCTGGACTATAAACATCCATAATCTTTGTTCCCTTTTTTACATATTGATAATTATAGTTGAAGTATAATTTTTCGATTCTGCCGCTAAATCTGGCTGCAACTTTGGCTGTTCTTTCTGGGTCTGGGCTTACATAACCCGAAACCGAAATTATTCCTTGAGATGTATTGCGTTCTACTTTTACGGTACTTTGATTAGACATAACTAGTTGAGTTGGCGGCGCTGTAACACCAGAGTCGAGAACTGGAGCTTGTGCTGCATCTACCTGCCCTGGCTTACTGCTACAGGAAAGCAATAGTAGTCCAATTAGCAGGGGCAAAAATTTCGACAGGTTAAAAAAGGGCTTCATGTCTCATTTCCTTTCCAGTTGGTAATCAATTTCGGCCATTAGCAGTAAAAGCTCTAAATACTTATCCAGGTAATCCATTCTCTTCATCAGCAGCATTTCCCAGGAGTCGAGCAGGATGAATAAGTTCCCTGTGTTTTGGCGGTAAGCCAGCAGGCCTGCATCAAAACTTCTTTGAAAGGAAGGAATGATGGATTTTTCAAAGTTTGATACTTGCTCTTGCTGATAGTTAAACATGGAAAGCTTCTCATTAAGCATTTGTTTTGCCATTAGCAGCATGGTTTCTTTTTCTTTTTCCATCGCATTAATTTCATGCTGCATGGATTTAACGTCTGATTTATACATGCCGGAAGACCAGGGAGCAATTGGAACGGTAATCATCCCCATAACAGAATATTGGTTAGGCATTCCGAGCATTTGCATGTGTTCTATCCTTACGCCAAAATCAGGGCGATTGGAGGAAGCCATATAACGTAAGTTCAAACCCATACTTCGGATGGTATTCTGCATGGATTGAATGTCGGAGCGATTGACTAAAGCACTGTCTACCAGACTTGGGAATGCACTGTTTAAATCAGCAAGCGTATCAATGCTAAAATGAAAACCGGGTGATTTATTCATTAAGGCCCTAAGGTTTATATTGCTTTCGGCAACCTGGCTGTTTAACATAGCCCGCATATTTGCCAGTTCCGATAATTTTGCCTCTGACTTGTAAATTGATGCCAGGTCGGCCTGATTTATGGTAAACTTATTTTTTGAGAGTTTAACAAGCAAGGAAAGTGTTTGCTGATTTTCTCGTAGAACAGATAGCTTCTTTTCTGCGATTAGCCGCTTATAATAAAAGGCCTTGGCTTGGGCAAAAAGTTGATTCTTAGTCCATGAGAAATTCTTTTCCTCAATCTCTGTTAGTGATAAATAGTAATCTCTTTTGCGGTTTAGTTTTACCGGATTGGTAAACATTTGCTCTGCTCCTACCATAATGGCCGCCTGGTTCATTACAGACTCTTTTTCCTTTAGCAACATGGTATTATAGGGAAACTGGTTTAAGCCCACAGTAATTTGGGGTGGCATCAGGCTTTTCGCTCCTGCTGCTTTCGCATCAAAAGATTTAATTCGTTCATCGTATTTTTTAAGATCGGGGTAGGATGATTCAATGCTGTCAAGAATTTGAGGAAGATTTAACTGAATGGTAGTTTGCGACCAGGATTTGACCGGATTTATCAGCAATAAAACCAAACATATCAGCATATTTTTTATCCTCCGGCCCATCTTAATCCTCCGCTGTTAAGTAAGTAAGCTTGCCATTTTTCTTAAACTCATATTCTTTAACCAAGGCAAAGATTACGGGTACAACAATAAGGGCAAATAAGGTGGAAGTGACTAGCCCAAACACGTATGGTAGAGTAAGCGGGATCATGACATCACTTCCGGGGCCGGTTGAGGTAATTACAGGAAACAATCCAAGTATATCGACCACTACCGTCATTAACACCGGCCTTATCCGTAATACCGCTCCTGCAAAAACGGCTCGTTCTATGTCGGGTAATTGAATAAGCTGGCCTTCTTTTTTCTTGCTTTCAACCAGATTGCCTATTGCCCTGTTCATATAGGTTAGAATCAGGATTCCTGTTTCCATGGCTACTCCAAATAAGACTATAAATCCTACTGCTACCGAGACGGAAACATTTACATTAAAGAAATGAAGCGAATAAATACCACCCAGTAAAGCAATAGGCATTCCGGCAAGAATGATGAGCATCTCCCGAAAGGAATTAAATGTAAAATAGAGAATGAAGCAAATGATAATAAGCACAATAGGTATAATAATTTGCAGCCTTTTTTGAGCGCTTACCTGATGTTCGTACTGGCCGCTCCATTGAATAAAATATCCTTGCGGAAGTTTTTTAAAGTGCTCTTCGATTCGTTTTTTAGCATCTTTAACTACGCTACCCATATCCCGGCCACGAACATTAAAAAGAACCGTTCCCCGCAGCATCGCGTTTTCAGAATTAATCATGGGCGGGCCTTCGGTGGTTTTTATATCCACCACTGCCGACAGCGGGATCGTGCCGTATTGCTGCGTTTGTACCGGAATTCGTTTTATCTCTGATAAATCGTTTCTGAAATCCTGGGCAAGGCGAAGATTTATGGAAAATCGTTCCCTTCCTTCAACCGTGTTAGTGAGTACCATTCCGCCTAAAGCGGTTTCTATCAGCATGGTTACATCTTCCACGTCCAGGCCATATCTTCCCAGTTCCTCCCGTTTAACCTTCATCTCCACGTACTTGCCGCCGGTTAGTTCTTCAACATATAAATCTGCCAGGCCATTAATCCCTTTCAGGGCTGTTTCTATTTCTTTGGAAAGAACATAAATGCTATCGAGGTTTTTTCCATAAATTTTCACTCCTACGTCGGTACGGATGCCGGTGGAAAGCATATTGATCCGGTTAATAATGGGCATTGTCCAACCGGCTGATACTCCGGGTATTTTTACTTTATCGTTCATTTCGGCTATCAGCTTATCGGTGGTTAAACCTGAGCGCCATTTTGATCTAGGTTTTAGTAGTATGATGGATTCAATCATACTTAAAGGGGCATTGTCTGTGGCGGTATAAGCCCGGCCTGCTTTTCCAAGTACATTTTCTACTTCAGGAAAGCTTTTTAGAATTTTATCCTGCACCTGTAGAATTCTTTTAGCTTCCGTATAAGAAACATCCGGCAAGGTTACAGGCATCATCAGAAGGGAACCTTCATCTAATGGAGGCATAAACTCTGTTCCGGTATTTACAATTACAGGGACACTTAATAAAGCGAAGGCAATGATTACGGCAAGTGTTGCTTTTTTCCACTTCAGACAAAAACGCACAATTGGACTAAAAGCTACTATAAAGAATTTAGATACCGGATTTCGGCTTTCGGGAATGAGTTTGCCTTTGATAAGAACTCCCATAATCATTGGTAGAATAAAAAGAGCAACTATTGCCGAACCTATCATTACAAAGGTTTTGGTAAGAACCAGTGGTGAAAAGAGTTTTCTTTCCTGCCCAGTAAGAAATAGTATTGGAGCAAAGGAAATCAGGGTAACCAGAATGGAAAAAAACACGGCTCTTCCAATTGTTCGTGCCGACTGCTCAATACTTTTCAACCGCTCCTCTTCGGAGATTTCTTTGGTGTGGGCAATCCGGAGCTTTTCCATCAGTAATCCAGTTTCTGTTCATCAATCTTTAACACTTTGTTAGTAAGTTGACGGTAGGCATTTTCAGCCATCACAATGCCGGAATCCACCAAATCTCCAACAGCCAGGGCCACGCCTCCCAAAGACATCAGGTTAGAAGTCACTCCAAATATTTTCATCAGGATAAAACCGATTAGTATAGAGAGCGGGATGTTGATGATGGCTACAAGTCCGCTTCCGAAATGGAAAAGGAAAATTAAAACTACTATACAAACCGTAATTACTTCTTCGGTAATAGATTCTTTTACAGTATCTATAGCTCCATTAATCAAGTCGCTCCGGTCGTAAGCTACTTTGAATTTTACGCCCGGTGGAAGGCCTTTTTCAACCTCCTTTATTCTGGTTTTTACACGCTGAATTACATCTTTGGCATTTTCTCCATAGCGCATTACTACAATTCCGCCAACAACTTCTCCTGTTCCGTTTTCTTCGGTAATACCCAATCGAAGCTCTCCTCCCATTTGAACGGTGGCTACGTCTTGCAAGGTTACGGGGATGGAATTATTGGTGGCTAAGGGGATGTTTTTGATATCATCGATACTTTTAATATAGCCTAAACCTTTTACTAAATAACCAGCGCTGTTCATTTCGAAAATGCTTCCTCCAACGTCTTTATTGTTCCGATTAATGGCACTTAACACCTTCATTAAAGGGATATTATAATATACAAGTTTGTAGGGATTAATGGCCACCTGGTATTGTTTCTGAAACCCTCCGAAAGAAGCAACTTCACTTACCCCCTCCACATTTTGCAGGGCGAACTTTACGTACCAATCCTGAACTGCTCGTAGTTCTCCAAGGTTGTAGCCAGTACCTTGTAAAGTGTACCAAAAAACATGGCCAACTCCTGTTCCATCCGGGCCTAATGAAGGAGTGATTCCTTGCGGGAGGAACTTCTGCGCATAATTTAATCGCTCCAAAACCCTCGACCTCGCCCAATAAATATCCACGTCATCCTGAAAAATAACGAAGATGAAGCTCATGCCAAACATGGATGCAGCTCTAATATTTTTGATTTTGGGTATTCCCTGAAGGTTGGAAATCAAGGGATAGGTAATTTGATCTTCCATGATCTGCGGATTTCTACCCATCCATTCAGTGTAAATGATCACCTGATTTTCAGAAAGGTCGGGGATAGCATCTACAGGTGTTTTTATAATTGAGTAAACTCCCCCTGCAACAATAAGCCCTATAAACAGGCTTACAAAAAAGCGATTGTGGATCGACCATGAAATAATTTTTTCAATCATAGTAGATGGGTTTTACTCAAAGTAAATATCCTGCAAAAATGTTAGCTCATACTTGATAGCAATTAGGGGACATCATGATTTTAGTCAATCTCTAAAGACAGCTTTTTTCTGGCATTGCATCGTGGCAGCGTTTCTTCATTGCTCATTTTGACATCCTTGTTAAAAAGGCTTTTATTCTACAGTTGGGCTTATTGAAATGATTGATTAATATGTTAGCGTAATGCCAGCTCCATAACCCATATCGCTATCATAATGGGTGGATAGAGAAAAGTATTTGGCAACCACATATCTCAATCTCCCCATATACTCTTTATCGGTATTTCCCATTAAGGAGGCTCTTAATCTGCTGGTGACAGGTATATCTTCACGCATTAGCTGAATACGAAATTTCCCCTTACTATCCATACGGGCTTCTGCATTTACCAGCATGGGTAAAGTGTATTGGATGCCTGCAACGAGCGCTTTTCTATTGGTTTGATTGCTGGTTTGCCCAAAAAGGTTATTTTTACTGTCGTTGGCCATCGAATTATAGTGATAGTCGAAACCAATAAAAGGGAACAACCACTGCATTTTACCAAAATATCGGCCAAAGTAAGTCTCACTTTCTATTCCATGTTCAGATTTAATCCCCAACCTCCATTCTGTTGATAAACGGTAACGAGTATTAGCAAGCATTGCTTCGCCGTCACTTCCATTGGTTTCCAATCCTGCATCTGTCATGAAATGGAACATGTGATCATCAGCAAATAACCTCCGTTGTGCCAGTTTTGGATCTGGTATGTCGGGATTAGGAGGAGAATTTATATAGCCAAAAACTTTTCCCATACCACTCATCATGTGATAAAGGATATGGCAGTGGAAGAACCAGTCGCCACTTTCAGTTGCAGCAAATTCTATGGTGTCCTTCTCCATCGGCATAATATCGAGCACATTTTTTAAAGGAGCATATTCACCTTGTTTATTTATTACCCTAAAATCATGCCCATGTAAATGCATTGGATGTCGCATCATGGAGTTGTTAAACATGATAATTCGGATATTTTCACCCTTTTTGATCAGGATCTTGTCGGATTCAGAAACCGTTTTATTATCAATTGTCCACACATACCGGTTCATGTTTCCAGTGAGTTCAAAGTTGAGCGTTCTAAGCGGCCCTTGCCTTAAAGTTGATTTTTCGACAGACTTCAGCATGCCATAATTAAGAGTTATTAAAGCCTCCGCCCCCTCCAACAAAGAGGCTCCTGCATCATTCTTATTGGTAGTACTCATATTATGCATATCATGCCCTCCCATATTAGAGGGAGCTTTTACTGTATCGGCTTTTACTGGTCCTTGTTCTGCATTATCCATGTCAACAATTTCATCGGGTTTGGCTTTTGGCCTGCCGTATTCTTCGCCTGTTGTTTCAGGATACATAACGGTGTTCATGTCCATTTGCTGATTGCTCATTTCCATGCCCATGGGCGCCATGTCACCGTTCATTTTCATCATCCCATTCATCATCTTCATTCCCTCAAAGTATTTTAACCTACCCAGAGGTTTTGCAGGCATTTTCATACCATCGCCCAACCACACGGAAGCTGATTTAGTGCGGTCCTCAGCCGTCGCTAAAAACTCATAGCTCATATCTTGGGGAATTGTAACAATAATATCGTAGGTTTCAGAAACGGCAATAATTAACCTATCAACTTCAACGGGCTGAACATCATTGCCATCATTTCCCACTACTGTAATCTTGCCACCAGCATAAGTTAGCCAGAAATAGGTGGATGCTCCTCCGTTAATAATGCGAAGCCTTACTTTATCTCCAGCCTTAAATCGTGAATATTTGATAGCAGGTTTTCCATTAGCCAGCATTTTCTCGTAATACACATCACTAACATCCATTGCCGCCATACGCTTCCATTCATTAACAATTTTAGTCTTTAGGTAACCCTTTTGTATAGCTTCCAGGTAACTTTGTGTTGCTCCCTTTTTTATAGCAAACCAGTCAGTAGCATTATGGAGGGAACGATCTACTTCTTTAGGTTTAAAATCTGTCCAGTCGCTTAAAACAAGAGGTATTGTAGGAATGTCTGGTTCATTTTTCTTGTTAAAAATTAAAGCACCGTACATACCACTTTGTTCCTGAAGCTCAGTGTGGCTATGATACCAATAAGTGCCATTTTGAATAATTGGGAACTTATACAAATAGGTAGAATGTGGCTTAATGGGCATTTGAGTAAGATGCGGCACGCCATCAAAGCGGTTTGGCACGAACACTCCATGCCAATGAAGAGAAGTTTCCACACTCATTTTATTATGAACATAAATCTCGGCAGTATCACCTTCGGTAAACGTTAGTGTTGGGGCAGGAATACTTCCATTAATAGCTATTGCCTTCCGGCTTTTTCCGCTGAAGGCTACCATAGTGTCCTTCACGTACAAATCATAGCGAACAGTTCTCGGCTTATATATCAGTCTCGGGCTCTCTCCTTTACGTCCTACTTTTTCAACCTTCTCCATTTTTACTCCTTCATTTACAAGAGAAGTTTGGGGTTTGCGGGCGGGGACATTCTCGTTAACAACCTTCTTTTTTACCGGAGCTGTTTTCTTTGTTTTTATCGGCTCTTGTTTCTTTACCAGGCCAGGCTTAGCAGGAACTGCACCTTTAGCCTTTTTTTTAACTAAGGACATGCCGCATTTTGGGCACTTTCCAGGCTTGTTACTGATAACTTCCGGGTGCATCGGGCAAACATAAACTTCTGACTGTGCCTGAAGCTGCATTTCTTTTGATTGACCCAAAACAATACTATAAGATCCCAATAAGAATATATATAAGAGCAGCTTTTTCATTAGAATAATTTGTTTTAATGGTAGCAGTTCTCGTTCATTGCAGAGTAGCGCACATAATTATTTCTTAAAAAAAGAAGAGCTTTGGATATCCGTAATCCATTTTAAAACAACGTATTCCTCTTCTTTAGAAAGTTTTGCCGATTGATGTAGCAGGGTATAAGAAGACAAAGGCATTGAGCCATTTCTAATACTTTCGCCAATTGATTTTAATTTGCTTTTTTGCCTCCTGGCAGAGTAATTTCCAAACTCATTGAAGTTCAGTTCAGATTTACCTTCTCTGATATGATATGCCATAAACCATCCAAAAGGTTGAATTGAGGTATACCAGGGATAGTCAGTTGAATTACTATGGCAATCATAACAGGAACTTTGCAAAATTGCTTTTACACTTTCCGGCATTTGATATAGATTAGAAATATCGGCTTCTGTTTTTTCTAATCTATAGTTTCTTTCGGGCTGAAGGAATTGAATGATAAGCAGTATTGCCAATATAATCAGCAATACTTTTTTCCTGATACTCATATAAATATATTAAAGCTCTTCCTTTACAGTTCCACATCGGGGCATTTTTCTCCCTAAATAAGGATTTTTGATTGTTTTGGTTTCACTTAACCAGTCAGCCCCTTTGTTATTGTTATACATAGGGCAATTAGTGTAATATAATTTTTGAGCCCCACCAACCGATTTAACCAGGTCATATACATCCTTGCTTAGAGTTTCAAAATGTTCCCGCTGGTGGTTGATATTTCCTGCATTAGCACCAATATGCTCTGCATGTTCTTTAGCATCTTCGTAGATGTCGGTATATTCCTTAGCCTGTTCCTGATTTAAGCTGCTTTTATCAAAGTTCTCAAATGCTTTGACTAGTTCATAACCCGCGTTGGCGGCATCTTTATCATTGTCTTCAGTTAAAGCATTTTTTAATTTAATATAAGAATCAACTATTCTCCGTGTAGAGGTGGTTCCTGCACCAGCCTCAAGTGATTTCGTTTCTGAGGTGTTTTTAGACATTGATTCAGTCGAATTTTGTTTGTTACCTGAAGTGCATGTTGTAAAGGCAAGTGAAATTACAGCTGCACCTATGATTAGAGTTTTCATGTGTTTTTGTTTTGACTAATTAAAGAATTAACGACAGCGCTTTTACAAAACCTATTTAAAACCTTTTTTGAAGATTCGTACTACTTCATTCATAGTGAATGACTCCTGTTTATCTTACATTTAGCTTAAAGTACCAGTACTACAAACTCCTTCTCAACAACTGCGCATTAATAGCAACTAGTATCGTACTAACGCTCATTAAAACAGCACCTGCTGCCGGACTAAGCATAAATGCGGGATATAAAACACCAGCGGCTAATGGAATTGCTACCACATTATATCCAACGGCCCATACCAGGTTTTGAATCATTTTTTTATACGTCGCTCTTCCAAATCTGATCATGCTTACCACATCCAGAGGATCACTGTTAACTAAGATGATGTCGGCGGTTTCGGCAGCCACATCCGTACCAGATCCCACTGCAATTCCTACATCTGCCTGAGCTAAAGCCGGTGCATCATTTACACCATCGCCGGTCATGGCCACCATCTCGTTCTTTTGCTGAAATTCCTTTACTTTTTGTTGTTTCTGATCTGGTAAAACGTAAAGGAATTTCA
>Ga0307408_100000720_pt1 | contig 26790 bp, 20 predicted proteins | sample 322Cmetagenome_FD_202116 | JGI IMG/M metagenome (GOLD analysis project Ga0307408, IMG submission 202116) | Maize rhizosphere microbial communities from greenhouse at UC Davis, California, United States - 322HYB-C-3 | ecosystem: Host-associated > Plants > Roots > Rhizosphere > Soil | place...
GCTCAACACGGCCGGTCACCACGGTGCCGCGACCGGAGATCGAGAACACGTCTTCCACTGGCATCAGGAACGTGCCGTCAACAGCGCGCTCTGGGGTTGGGATGTAGGTGTCCAGGGCTTCAGCCAGACGGACGATGCAATCTTCGCCCATTTCGCCAGCTTGGCCTTCCAGCGCCATACGTGCCGAACCTTTGATGATAGGCAGGTCGTCGCCTGGGAATTCGTATTTGGAGAGCAGCTCGCGCACTTCCATTTCAACCAGTTCCAGCAGTTCGGCGTCGTCAACCAGGTCGCACTTGTTCAGGAACACGATGATGTATGGAACGCCAACCTGGCGGGCCAGCAGGATGTGCTCGCGGGTCTGTGGCATTGGGCCGTCAGCAGCGGAGCAAACCAGGATCGCGCCGTCCATCTGCGCGGCACCGGTAATCATGTTCTTGATGTAGTCGGCGTGGCCTGGGCAGTCAACGTGAGCGTAGTGGCGGTTGGCCGTTTCGTACTCGACGTGGGCGGTGTTGATGGTAATGCCGCGTGCTTTTTCTTCCGGAGCAGCGTCGATCTGGTCGTAAGCTTTGGCTTCGCCGCCGAATTTCTTCGACAGAACGGTTGCGATAGCAGCGGTCAGGGTGGTTTTGCCGTGGTCAACGTGACCGATGGTGCCAACGTTTACGTGCGGTTTAGTCCGCTCGAACTTTTCTTTTGCCATTTTAATTCTTCCTTAGAACTAGATATGTAAGGTTTGCCCGGCTGGAGGGTCGCTCCAGCCGGTCATAACAGGATTTTACTTCGATTTAGCGGTGATGATCGCGTCGGTCACGTGCTTAGGCGCTTCGGAGTAGTGCTTGAATTCCATCGTGTAGGTAGCACGGCCCTGCGTTGCGGAACGCAGAATGGTCGAGTAACCAAACATTTCGGACAGCGGTACCTCGGCCTTGATGATCTTGCCGCCGCCGCCTGGGATTTCGTCCATGCCCTGCACCATACCGCGGCGGGACGACAGGTCGCCCATCACGGTACCGGCGTAGTCTTCCGGCGTTTCCACTTCCACAGCCATCATTGGCTCCAGAATCACTGGGTTCGCGCGCTTGCAGCCTTCTTTGAACGCCATCGAGCCAGCCATGCGGAACGCGTTTTCGTTCGAGTCCACGTCGTGGTACGAACCGAAGGTCAGCGTTACTTTCACGTCGACCACCGGGTAGCCAGCCAGCACGCCCGAGGTCAGGGTTTCGCGCACACCTTTTTCAACCGCAGGGATGAATTCGCGAGGAATCACACCGCCCTTGATCGCGTCGATGAACTCGAAGCCTTTGCCTGGTTCTTGCGGCTCAACGGTCACAACCGCGTGACCGTACTGACCACGACCACCCGACTGCTTGACGAACTTGCCTTCAACATCGGTAACTTGCTTGCGGATGGTTTCGCGGTAAGCAACCTGTGGCTTGCCGACGGTCGCTTCCACGCCGAATTCGCGCTTCATGCGGTCAACGATAATTTCCAGGTGCAGCTCGCCCATACCACCGATGATGGTCTGGCCGGATTCTTCGTCGGTCTTCACGCGGAACGACGGATCTTCCTGTGCCAAGCGGTTCAGCGCCAGGCCCATTTTTTCCTGGTCGGCCTTGGTCTTCGGCTCAACCGCCTGCTGAATCACAGGCTCAGGGAAGACCATGCGCTCCAGAACGATGATCGACGACGGGTCGCACAGGGTTTCACCGGTGGTCACGTCTTTCAGGCCCACGGCAGCGGCGATGTCGCCGGCGCGCACTTCTTTGATCTCTTCACGCTGGTTGGCGTGCATCTGCAGAATACGGCCCAGACGCTCTTTACGCTCTTTCACCGAGTTGTACACGGTGTCACCGGCATTGACCACGCCCGAGTACACGCGGAAGAAGGCCAGCTGGCCAACGAACGGGTCGGTCATGATCTTGAATGCCAGCGCCGAGAATTTCTCGTCGTCGGCAGCTTTACGCGTAGCAGGCTGCTCGTCGTCGTCGGTGCCGTTCACTGGTGGAATGTCCACTGGCGATGGCAGGTATTCGATGACGGCGTCCAGCATGGCTTGCACGCCCTTGTTCTTGAACGCGGTACCGCACAGCATAGGCACGATTTCCGAAGCGATGGTACGGTTACGGATCGCTTTCTTGATCTCGGCTTCGGTCAGTTCGCCTTCTTCCAGGTACTTGTTCATCAGCTCTTCGCTGGACTCGGCAGCCGCCTCGACCATCTTCTCGCGCCACTCGGCGGCGGAATCAGCCAGTTCAGCAGGGATATCGACGTAGTCGAATTTCATGCCTTGCGAAGCGTCGTCCCAGATGATTGCTTTCATCTTGACCAGGTCGATCACGCCTTTGAAGTTGTCTTCGGCGCCGATAGGGATCTGGATCAGAACAGGGTTGGCCTTCAGGCGCGAACGCATCTGCTCGTACACTTTGAAGAAGTTGGCGCCGGTACGGTCCATCTTGTTCACGAATGCCAGACGTGGCACTTTGTACTTGTTAGCCTGACGCCATACGGTTTCCGACTGTGGCTGAACACCGCCCACTGCGCAGTAAACCATGCAAGCACCGTCCAGCACGCGCATCGAACGCTCCACCTCGATCGTGAAGTCCACGTGACCCGGGGTGTCGATGATGTTGATGTGGTGTTCTGGGAAGTTGTTGGCCATGCCTTTCCAGAAGCAGGTGGTCGCCGCGGAGGTAATCGTGATACCGCGCTCTTGTTCCTGCTCCATCCAGTCCATGGTGGCTGCGCCGTCGTGCACTTCACCAATCTTGTGGTTCACGCCGGTGTAGAACAGCACGCGCTCGGTCGTGGTGGTTTTGCCTGCGTCGATGTGAGCGGAAATACCGATATTGCGGTAGCGCTCGATGGGGGTCTTACGGGCCATGTTAGATCCTAAATCTTTTAATGGACAAAACCGGACGCCATTTTCCTGAGAAAAATGAGCCCGGCCTTAGTTCATAAATTATTCATTGAATAATAATTGGCCGGGATAGCGTCCCGGCCGAATTTATTAGAAGCGGAAGTGCGAGAACGCCTTGTTCGCTTCAGCCATACGGTGAACTTCGTCACGGCGCTTCATCGCACCGCCACGGCCTTCCGCGGCTTCCATCAGTTCGCCACCCAGACGCTGTGGCATGGATTTTTCGCTGCGCTTGTTGGCAGCTTCACGCAGCCAGCGCATCGACAGGGCCAGGCGGCGCACTGGGCGCACTTCAACTGGAACCTGGTAGTTGGCGCCACCAACGCGGCGGGACTTAACCTCGACCAGCGGCTTGGCGTTGCTGATCGCAGCGGTGAACACTTCCAGAGGATCCTTGCCGGATTTCTGCTGGATGTGGTCGAAGGCGCCGTAGATGATGTTTTCTGCAACCGACTTTTTGCCGGACAGCATCAGAACGTTTACGAATTTAGCGACTTCGGTGCTACCGAATTTTGGATCCGGCAGAATCTCGCGCTTGGGGACTTCACGACGACGTGGCATTTTATTTCCTTCCTGTCTTCAGTTGAGTGCCTCGGGCACTCGCGGAGGCCATCATAGCCTTCCACTTACTCGGTCTCGCGACCGGCTCAACTCATTAAATGTAATTTTTGTACGTTAGAAAACGTCAAAAAATTACTTCTTAGCTTGCTTAGCGCGCTTAGCACCGTATTTCGAGCGAGCTTGCTTACGGTCTTTAACGCCCTGGGTATCCAGCGAGCCGCGAACCATGTGGTAACGCACACCTGGCAAGTCTTTTACACGACCGCCGCGCAGCAGAACAACGCTGTGTTCCTGCAGGTTGTGGCCTTCACCGCCGATGTACGAAATCACTTCGAAACCGTTGGTCAGGCGCACTTTGGCGACTTTACGCAGTGCCGAGTTAGGCTTCTTAGGAGTGGTGGTGTACACACGGGTGCACACGCCACGTTTTTGCGGGCAGTTTTCCAGTGCCGGCGATTTGCTCTTCACGCGCAGGGAAACGCGCGGATTGCGAATCAATTGATTGATGGTTGGCATCGTTCTTAATCCAACAAAATTACTACTCATTGACATCCCGCACAGCAAACAGTGCTGCCCGGGGGCTAAAACCAGTCTCAAAGGGGCATCGCCGCGTCACAACCACCCGCGTTGGAGCAGCTTGAAAAATGCGTATACGATGCGCAGAATAAATCGAGAACTCGCGAGTATAGACGCATGCTGTTGCACGGTCAACAGATTTAGTGCAGGGCAAGCCCTGAATTTGCACATTTTCGAGGCAATTCACGCGAAGGCGCTTCCATGCCCTGAGGGAACTGTTAATATTTCCATCACCCCTGTTACTTCTCACACCCGGCGGAGAACCTCGCTTGAACCAGCACATTTTCATCAGCCTGGCGTCCTACCTTGACCCCATGCTGTTCTTCACACTGAACGATGCGTTCAGCAAAGCTACGCGGCCTGAATTGCTGCGTTTCGCCGTGGTGGACCAGAACCGCAGCAGCCAGCGCGAGCAAATTGCGGCGCTGCCGTTTGCCCACCAGGTGCGCTATTTATTTGTCGATGTCCAGGATACGCTGGGTGTCAGTTGGGCCCGCAACCAGGCGTTTTCCCTGTACGACGGCGAACAATTCCTGCTGCAGATCGACTCGCACATGTGTTTCGAGCCGGGCTGGGATGAAAGCCTGCGCCGCCAGCATGGCCAGTTGCTGGCCCGCTCCGCCAAACCCATCCTCAGCACCTACCCGTACCGTTTCGACATGGTGGACGGCAAGCCGCAATACACGCCGCCCGAGGGCAAGACCGTGCTGGTGCTGCGCCCGCACCCGGATACGCCGCTGACCGCCAGCGAAGTGGTGCTGCGCTTCCTGGCCAAGCATTTATTTACCGACCAGCCGGTGGCGGGCTGCCACATCGCGGCCGGGTTTGTGTTTTGCTGCGGCAACTTTATCGAAGAAGTGCCGTACGACCCCTACCTGTATTTCCACGGTGAAGAGCAAAGCCTGGCGGTGCGCGCCTATACGCGGGGCTGGGATATCTTCCACCCGCTGCACGTGCCGCTCTACCATTTATATAAGGCAGCCAATACGCCGCATGAAACCCACCACTGGCACGGCGACGTGGCCAGCCAGCGCGCGTTCACCGGTACTTACCTGACCGCGCGCGCCGCCAGCCGCCTGAACCGCCTGCTGTGCGGCGACGGCTTGCCGGGCGCCTATGGCCTCGGCACCGTGCGCACCATGGAACAGTTCGCCGCGTTTTCCGGCATCAATTATCGCCTGCGCCAGATCAGCGATCCGTTCAACGGCCAACTGTGCTGATCAAGCGGCCAGCGCCGCCGGCCCCGCCGCCCGGGTGGTGATTGCGTGGGGTGGTTTTGCGGAGGGGCGCCGAGCCCAAAACGCCAAGCCGCCATGCGTGCGTTGCCACTGAGGCCTGCGCTGGCGGCTGCGCACGCATGGCGGCTTCGCTGGCGCGAAACCGTCCTACAGGTTCCAAGTCCCGGCGCTGAATTCGATACGTGGCCCTCGCCCCCGGCACATTTTTCGCCTAAAGCCGCGCGCCTGCACGATAATGGCCCCTTTTTCCCGCCGCTTTCCCTATGCCATTGCGCCTGTCCACGGCAGTTATCCTGCTGAGCTACCTGATCCTCACGCTGGTCCCCTTCCTGCCCGTGGCGCTGGGCAAGCCGCAGGACCATGGCGCGCAAATCGCCGCGATGGAGCTCTTTGCGTGGCTGGCGGTGTGGGCGGTCTTCAAGCGGCCGGCCTGGTTCCACTGGCTGTTGCTGCCGGCCTTCGTGGCCCTGCCCACCGAGGCTTACCTGATCGTGTATTACGGCCAGGGTATTTCCACCCACCATCTGGGCATCATTGCGGAAACCAGCCCGCGCGAAGCCATGGAATTTTTGGGCAGCACCGTGTGGCTGCTGGCCGCCGTGATGACCGCGTCCATCATCTGGTTTATCGCCACCTGGACGGTGGCGCTGCGCACCCGGGCGCTGGCCATGCCGGGGCAGGTCCGGGTCGCGGTGCTGGGCATCGTGGCGGTGCTGGGCGGGCTCGGGTGGTATGGCTGGGAATTTGGCGTGGCGGCGCCGGGGAAAGCGGCTGTGGCGGCGCCGGGTACGTCGGCGGTATCAGCTGCATCGGCCGCATCGGCGGTGTCCGCCGTATCAACTGCGTCCGCCTCAGCGTTGGCGCCGGCGTCGTCGGCCCCGGTGGCGGCGGGCTCCGCCGCTTCCTTGGCCCCGGCTGCATCGGCGCCATCCTCCGCCCCCGCGGCCTCCTCGGCCGAAGACGAGGAGGAAGAAGAGGAAGAAGACAGCGGCGCCAGCAACGGTTCCGCCCCCGGCGCGGTGGCCGGCGCCAACCGCACCGGCTGGAAGCTGCCGCCCCTGCCGCACTGGCTGCGCATCCCGCCCGAGTATTACGATTTCACCCGCACCTGGCCCTTCGGCCTGGCGGGACGGGGCGCGGATTTTTACGATGAACGGGAACACCTGTCCCGCCTGGGCCAGGCCAGCCGCAGCTTCACGTTCGGCGCGCGCCAGCCGGCGGCGGACACGGTGCCGGAAACCGTGGTGCTGGTGATCGGCGAGTCGGCCCGCTACGACCGCTGGAGCCTGAACGGCTATCCGCGCGAGACCAACCCGCTGCTGTCGAAGGAACCCAACCTGGTGGTGCTGCCGGACGTGGTGACCGCAGTCTCCGCCACGCGCCTGTCGGTGCCCGTCATCATTTCCCGCAAGCCCGCCACGCAAAGCCTGGAAGACGGTTTCGCGGAAAAATCCTTCATCACCGCCTACAAGGAAGCCGGCTTCCGCACCTACTGGCTGTCGAACCAGATTTCATTCGGCCAGTTCGACACCCCGGTCTCGGTGTTCGCGCGCGAAGCGGACGTGGTGCAATTCATGAACCTGGGCGGCTATACCAACAGTTCGAATTTCGACGACATCCTGCTGGCGCCGCTGCAGCACGCGCTGGCCGACCCGGCGCCGAAAAAACTCATCGTGCTGCACACGCTGGGCAGCCACTGGAACTACAGCCAGCGCCACCCGAAGGAATTCGACAAGTGGCAGCCGTCGCTGTACGGCGTCGACAAGCCGGCCTACACCGACTTGAAAATCAAGCCGCAAATGAACAACAGCTACGACAATTCCGTGCTGTACACCGACTGGTTCCTGTCGCAGGCCATCGGCAAACTAAAGGCGCCGCAGCAGCCGGTGTCGATGCTGTACGTGGCGGACCATGGCCAGACCTTGTATGACGGCGCGTGCCGCCTGGCGTTCCATGGCCACAACACCATCCACGAATTCCGCGTTCCCGCCTTCGTCTGGTACTCCGACCAGTACAAAGAGCGCTATCCTGACAAGATCAGGCAGCTGGAGCGTCACCGCAAGGCCAAGCTGGCGACGGAAAACATGTTCCACACGCTGCTGGACCTGAGCGACATCCGCTATCCGCACGACCGGCTCGAGTGGAGCTTCGTCAACAGCGGCTTCAAGCTGCACAAGCGCTATGTGGACAGCTATGGCTGGACCAATTACGACAATGCCGTGATCAAGGGCGATTGCAGCGAAGTGGTGGAGAAGAAAAAGAAATAGGAGCGGAACGCATGAAGACAGCACGGCTGGCGTCGATCGACATGTTGCGGGGCTTCGTCATCGTCCTGATGGCGCTGGACCATACGCGGGACTTTTTCGGCCTCGCGCCGTTTGCACCGGAAGACTTGTCGCAGACCACGCCGGGCTGGTTCATGACGCGCTGGGTCACGCACCTGTGCGCCACCGTGTTTGTCTTTCTCGCCGGGTCGTCGGCCTGGCTGCGGGGCGCCCGCGCCAACGCGGATGTCCCGCCGGATGCCCGCCCCGCCCTGTCGCGCTACCTGCTCAGCCGTGGCGCCATGCTGCTGGTGCTGGAATGGACCTGGATCAGCTTCAGCTGGCAATTCGGCTATAACGTGACGATCTTCCAGGTGATCTGGGCGCTGGGCGCCGGCATGATCGTGCTGGCGGGCCTGGTGTGGCTGCCGCGCTGGTGCATCGCCGCCTTCGCCGCGTTGCTGATCGCAGGCCACAATGCGCTCGATGGCTGGCAGCCCGGCGGCTTGCTGTGGCAAGCGCTGCACCAGGGCGGCTTTTATCCGGTCACGGCCAATTACGGCTTGGTCCTGGTCTACCCGCTGATTCCGTGGCTGGGCGTGATGGCGGCCGGTTACGCGGCCGCTCCCGTCTTCCGCCTGCCGGCGCCGCAACGGCAACGCCGCCTGCTGCTGTCAGCGGCGGCGCTATTGGCCCTCTTTATCGTGCTGCGCACGTGGAACGTGTATGGCGATCCCGCGCCCTGGTCGCCGCAAAACAAGGGTTTGGCGTTCGACCTGCTGTCTTACCTGCGCGTGTCGAAATACCCGCCCTCGCTGCAATACCTGTGCGTGACAGGCGCCATCGGCCTGGCGCTGCTGACCGCCTTTGAACGCGTGCGCACGGTGCGTCCGCTGATGCTGTTCGGCGGCTCGCCGCTGTTCTTTTACACGGTGCACATCGCGCTGATCCACGCACTGGCCGGCGTGTATTTCATGGCGCGCTATGGCGAAACGCCAACCTTCATCGGCGGCGCGCTGAAACTGCCGGATGGCTACACGCCATCGCTCGTCACGACGTACGTCGCGTGGCTGGCGATGCTGGCCATCATGTATGGCCTGACGTCGCTATGGCAGCGCCGTGGTGTCCAGCAGGCCGCACCGCAGGCCAGCACGACAGCGTGATTCCGTAGGGTGGTTGCCGCCTTGGCGGAAGCCGCCATGCGTGCAGCGCGACAAAGCAGCTTACAGTGGCAACGCAGGCATGGTGGCTTTGCCTTGGCTCGGCGCCCCCCGGCCACCCCCCCCTACTGGGTCAAGACCCCGTCACAGTTTTGCGGATGGGCCAGGTGCGAACTCAGCCACGCATGCACCTTGCGCGCCTTGGCGTCGATCGCGTTGCCGAAGCCATGCTGCGCCAGCAGCGTGATGCCATTGGTGCGTGAAAGGATGCCGCTGCGCACGTGCAGGCGGCCCTGGGCGTCCGGCTCGACGCACAGCGGCGCCAGGACATGGGCCAGCAACGGCGCCAGCACCACGTTGTGCGACGACACGATCACCATGCCACGCCGCGCCAGTTCATCGAGCACGGCCGCCGCGGCTGAAACGGATTCCACGTGGTTGGTGCCCCGGAAAATCTCGTCGATGAGGAACACGGCGTCCCCCTGCCCGGCCAGGGTGAGCAATTCCTGCGCGCGCCGCACTTCGGACAGGTACAGGCTCTCGCCATCGGCCAGGCTGTCTTCATTTTGCATGCTGGCATACACCGGCCGCAACGGCGCCTGCGCACACTGCGCATAGCAAAAGCCGAACGCGCGCGCCGCCACCAGGTTCAGTCCCACCGTGCGCAGCAAGGTACTTTTACCCACGCCATTCTGGCCGGAGATGAAGGCGCCGCCATCGCGCACCTCGATCGACAGCGGCTGCGCATCGGCCACCAGCGGATGCACGACGCTGTCGAGCACCAGCGCGTCGCCTTCCTCCACCTGGCATACCACGCCCAGCCCCCGCACATGCCGCGCCAGCATCAAGTCCGCTTCCAGTTCCGCCACCAGCCGGTAACTGTCCCGCAGCGCCGCCAGGCGTTCAATAAACGCATTGCGGCTCTTGAAGTAATGCTTGATATTGTCCAGCAGCATCCATTCGCTGTATTCACTCACGCCCGGCACCTTACTCATCAGCGAGCGCCCCAGCATGCGGCTGGCCTTGCCCGCGTCACGCGCCCCGGCACGCAGCGCCGCCGCATAGGGCGCCGCGACGCTCTCCTCCGGCAAGCCCCCCAATAAACTGTGCGCGCGCAACAACTGTTGCAGCGCCGCGATCCGCTGCCCCCAGTCCTGCGCCCGCGAATACCACGCGGCTTGCACGCCCATCAACGCCAGCCACAGTGCCAGCGCCACGATCCAGCCCGGCCCCCACACGAGGGCCAACGGCACCGACAGCATGAACGCCGCCGGCAGCGCCCACAGCCACCGGCTCCAGCGGGGCGAGCGTTCCAGCGCGGGGCCGAACAGCGTCTGCGCCACTTCCGTGTCCACCGCGCGCAAGCCCCGGCAAGCCTCCGTCAGCGCGGCCAGCGCGCCGTCATCGTCCGCCAGCTTGCGCACCCGCGCATGGGCGGCATCCCGCCCGTTCAATAAACGGCGGTATAAGGCCTGGCGCCCGAAGATGCTGCCGCCTTCGGCCATGCGGTCGAGATACGCATCGAGCTGCAATTCATCCCACGTCTGCGCGTCGATACACGCGTCACCGCCCTGCAACCGGCCATACTTCGCCACATCGGAGCGGACAAAGGGGAAGTCGATCGGCGGGGCTTCATAGCCCATCAGTATTTTCAAGAATTTCATGGTGGTCGACAGATGTGTCCGGTTGGCAATTTTACAAGATTACGACTGAAAAGATGAGCGGACACGCGGACAGCGGCGGACACCGGTGGACAGCGCGGACGCGTCCGGTCATCCATTCCCCGATTCCAAACACGCAATAAATCAACCACTTAGACACTGGCACAGATCATGCTTAGTGAGCTGACAACATCAGCCGTGACTACATACAACATGATCCGCGACACCTCCCATCAAGACCGCGTCATTACCCCGCCCGCCGGCGCCCAGTGGAAACGCAAGGTCCTCATCGCCGCCATTGCCGTCGCCGTGCTGGGCGGCGGCTACACCCTGGTCGACACCTGGTCCGGCAGCAGCCAGTCCGTCAATGCCGCCCGCCTGCGCATGGCCGACGTCACGCGCGGCACCCTGGTCCGCGACGCGGCCGTCAATGGCCGCATCGTGGCCGCCGTCAGCCCGACCCTGTATTCGACGTCACCCTCCACCGTCACCCTGAAAACCCACGCCGGCGCCACCGTGAAAAAGGGCGACGTGCTGGCGATTTTGGAATCGCCCGACCTGGCCGATGAATTGAAACGCGAACAGGCCACGTACCAGGAACTGGCGGCCGAAGTGGCGCGCCAGCAAATCCTCGCGCGCAAGCAGAAAATGCTGGCCAAACGCGACGCCGACACGGCGGAAATCGACCGCCTGTCGGCCCAGCGCACGCTGGAGCGCTACAACAGCGTGTCCAACGAAGGCGTGGTGGCCAAGATCGATTACCAGAAAGCCAAGGATGCGCTGCAGGCGGCGGAAATCCGCGCGCGCCACGCGGCGCAGGCGGCGGAACTCGAAGGCGACAACGTGGCGCTGGAATTGCAAACCAAGTCGGCCCAGCTGGAACGCCAGAAACTCACCCTGGCCAACGCCCAGCGCAAAGTCGATGAACTGACGGTGCGCGCGCCGGTCGACGGGTTTATCGGCACCCTGTCGGTGCCGAACCGCAGCGTGGTGCCGGCCAACGCGCCGTTGATGACCCTAGTCGACTTGTCCGCGCTGGAAGTGGAAGTCGAAGTACCGGAAACGTATGTGGCGGACATGGGCATCGGCATGAGCGCGGAAATCCTGGTCGGCGCCGCCAAGGCCATGGGCAAGCTGTCCGCGCTGTCGCCGGAAGTCGTGAAAAACCAGGTGCTGGCCCGCGTGCGCTTTACCGGCGCCCAGCCGGAAGGCTTGCGCCAGAACCAGCGCGTCTCGGCCCGCCTGCTGATCGATGAAAAACCGAACGTGCTGATGCTGCCGCGCGGCTCGTTCGTGGAATCCGAAGGCGGCCGCTATGCCTACGTGATGCGCGATGGCGTGGCCGTGCGCACCCCTATCCAACTGGGCGCCACCAGCGTCAACGCCGTTGAAATCTTGTCCGGACTGAAGCAGGGCGACAAGGTCGTCATCTCCGGCACGGAAACCTTTGCCAACGCCGAGCGTGTCTCGGTCAATCAATAAACCTACCCAGAACCCCAGGAGCCCGCACCATGCTGCGCATGAAAAACCTGAGCAAAGTTTACCGCACCCACATGATTGAAACGCACGCGCTGCGCGGCTTTGAAATCAATGTCGAACAGGGCGAATTCGTCACCGTCACGGGACCGTCCGGTTCCGGCAAGACCAGCTTCCTCAACATCGCCGGCCTGCTGGAAGAATTCACCGATGGCGAATACATCCTCGACGGCACCAACGTCAAAGGCCTGGACGACAATGCCCGCTCCCGCCTGCGCAATGAAAAGCTGGGATTCATCTTCCAGGGCTTCAACCTGATCCCCGACCTGTCGCTGTTCGATAACGTCGACGTTCCGTTGCGCTACCGTGGCTTCAATGCGGCCGAACGCAAGGAACGTATCGAAGATGCGCTGGCCAAGGTCGGCCTGGCGTCGCGCATGCGGCACTTCCCCGCCGAACTGTCGGGCGGCCAGCAACAGCGCGTGGCCATTGCCCGCGCACTGGCCGGCGCACCGAAACTGCTGCTGGCCGACGAGCCGACCGGCAACCTCGATACGCAAATGGCGCGCGGCGTGATGGAGCTGCTGGAAGACATCAATGCCCAGGGCACCACCATCCTGATGGTGACGCACGATCCGGAACTGGCGCAGCGCTCGCAGCGCAACGTGCACATCATCGACGGCCAAGTGTCCGACCTGGTGCGCAAGACGCCAACCCTGGTCAAGGCATAAGGGGCGCCCATGTTCGCTTACTACTTCAAACTGGGCGTCAAGAGCCTGAGAAGGAATCCCGCGCTGACGGCGCTGATGGTGCTGACGCTGGCCATCGGCGTGGCCGCCAGCATCGCCACGCTGACCATCCTGCACGTGATGTCCGGCGACCCGATTCCCGCCAAGAGCGCGCGCCTGCTGGTGCCGCTGGTCGACAATGGACCGATCCAGGGTTATACGCCGGGCGACAAGCCGAACGACCGCCAGTTGTCGTATATCGACGCGTCGAACATCTTGGCCAGCAAGCAGGGCGACCGCCGCACCGCCATGTATGGCATTGCCGGCCCGGTGGAACCGGCACGCAAGGATTTGAACGTCTTCATGGCGTCCGGCATGGCGCCAACGGGCGATTTCTTCGCCATGTTCGACGTGCCGTTCCTGCATGGCCAGGGCTGGACCGAAGCGCATGACGCGGCGGGCGCCGACGTGGTGGTGCTGAGCCGCAAGCTGTCGGAAAAACTGTATGGCAACGACAACCCGGTCGGCTATCGCCTGACGCTGATGGGCCATGAATACCAGGTCACCGGCGTGATCGACCGCTGGGACCCGATTCCCCGCTTCCACCGCATCATCGGCAGCAATGGCGGCGCCTTCGGCAGCGAAGATGAATTCTATATTCCATTCGCCACCGCGATCCGCCACCAGTACACGCACAACGGCAGCATGAATTGCACCTCCGACCGCGATCCGGGCTTCGATGCGCTGCTGAAGTCCGAGTGCACCTGGATCCAGGGCTGGTTCGAGCTGCACTCGGCCGGCGACCGCCCCGCGCTGCACAGCTGGCTCAATGCGTATGCCGCCGAACAAAAAAAACTGGGCCGCATGAAACGCAACGCGCCGACGAAGCTGTACGACGTGATGGAATGGCTGGAGTTCCTCAAGGTGGTCGGCAACGACAACAAGCTGTCGGCCTGGCTGGCGTTCGGTTTCCTGTTGCTGTGCCTGGTCAACACCATCGGCCTGCTGCTGGCCAAGTTCTCGGTGCGGGCGCCGGAAATCGGCGTGCGCCGCGCCCTGGGCGCCTCGCGCAAGGAAATCTTCACGCAATTCCTGATCGAGACCACCGTGGTCGGCCTGGCCGGCGGCCTGCTGGGCCTGCTGCTGGCGTTCGGCGCGCTGGCGCTGATCGCCACGCAATCGAAACAGTTGACGGTGGTGGCGCAACTGGACTGGTTCATGCTGCTGATGACCTTCGTGATGGCGGTGCTGTCCGCCATCCTGGCCGGCCTGCTGCCGACCTGGCGCGCTTGCCAGGTGACGCCGGCCCTGCAACTCAAATCGCAATAAGGAACAACCATGGAATTCCGTCCCATTTTGTCCGCGCTGCTGCGCAACAAGACCGGCCCGGTGCTGGTGGCGATCCAGGTCGCACTGAGCCTGGCGATCCTGGCCAATGCGCTGCACATCGTCAACATCCGCCAGGCCGTGGCGAACCGCCCGAGCGGCATCGTGCAGGAACACGATATTTTCCACATCCAGGTCAGCCCGCTGCGCGAACTCGCGCACGAGGAACAGCTGGCCCGCATCAAGTCCGACACGGCCGTGCTGCGCGCCGTGCCGGGCGTGGTGTCGGTCGCCAGCACCAGCCAGACGCCGCTGTCGCGCTCCGGCAGCTACAACAGCGTGTCGGCCGACCTGAAACAGGACAAGCAATCGGGCGTGGCCGCGTTTTATATTTCGCCCGATTCGCTGGTGAAAACCTGGGGCCTGAAACTGGTCGAAGGCCGCGACTTCAATGACAGCGACGTCATGGAAATCGACCAGAAGACCAGCAAGGAATTCCCGAAAATCATCCAGATCACGAAAGCCATGGGCGAGAAGGTGTGGCCCGGCGCCACCTCGTTCCTGGGCAAGACCCTGTACATGGGTGTGGGTCCGGAGGCGCGCCCGGTGCGCGTGATCGGTGTCATCGACACCCTGCAGTCGCCCGGCGCGCAAGTGGGCGTCGATGGCGAAACCAGTGTTATCACCGCCGTGCGCCTGACCGGCGACCGCAATGCGCAATACACGATCCGCGCGGAGCCGGGCCAGCGCGACCGCGTGATGAAGGAAGCCGACGAAGCGCTGCGCCGCGCCGCCAACAACCAGGTGGTCTTGAAATCGAAGACCCTCGATGAAGACCGCAAGGAACGCTACCGCGCCGACGTCGGCCTGTCGTGGATGCTGGTGACGGTCAGCGCCTTGCTGTTGCTGGTGACGGCCAGCGGCATTGTCGGCATGGCCAGCCTGTGGGTCACGCAGCGCCGCAAGCAGATCGGTGTGCGCCGCGCCCTGGGCGCGCGCCGCGTCGACATCCTGCGCTACTTCATCACGGAAAACATCATGATCACCAGCATCGGCGTCTTCACCGGCGTGCTGCTGGCATTGGGACTGAATCAGTTGCTGGTCAGCGCGCTCGAAATGGCGCGGCTGCCGGCCACTTATATGGCGGGTGGCGCGGCCATCTTCTGGGCGCTGGGCATCGGGGCAGTCTATGGCCCGGCATGGCGGGCGGCATCGATCTCCCCGGCGCTGGCGACGCGCAGCGCATAGCGTGCATCCTGTGGCATCCCGGCCTATAACCGAATACTATTTTCGGTTATGCTGGCGGGATGCCTACCGTACTGATCATCGACGACAATGCCGCTATCGCGGTTGCCCTGGACGTCCTGTTTTCCCTGCACGATATCGCCACCCTGAGCGCCGCTTCGCCGGAGGAAGGCCTGGCCTTGCTGGCGCGCGAGGGCGCCGCCATCGACCTGGTCATCCAGGACATGAATTTCACGGCCGACACGACATCCGGCGAAGAAGGCGTGGCGCTGTTCCGGGAAATCCGCCGACGTTACCCCGACCTGCCCGTGATCCTGCTGACGGCATGGACCCACCTCGATGCCGCCGTCAACTTGGTCAAGGCCGGCGCCGCCGATTACCTGGCCAAGCCATGGGACGACCAGCGCCTGCTGGCGACCGTCACCAACCTGATCGAACTGGGCCAGGCCAACCGCACGCTGGCGCAGCGCATGCAAAGCGACATCCGCCAGCGCCGCGACCTGGAACGCCACGACTTGCGCGGCATGGTGTGGCAAGACCCGGCCACGGAACGGGTGATCCACCTGGCGTGCCAGGTGGCGAAGTCCGATGTGCCGGTCTTGATCACCGGTCCGAATGGCTCCGGCAAGGAACGCATCGCGGAAATCATCCAGGCCAACTCATCAGTAAAGGAAGGCCCGTTTGTCGTCCTCAATTGCGGCGCGCTGCCCTCGGAACTGATCGAGGCGGAATTGTTTGGCGCCGATGCGGGCGCCTACACCGGCGCCCTGAAAGCGCGCGAAGGCAAGTTCGAGGCGGCCGATGGCGGCACCCTGTTCCTCGACGAAATCGGCAACCTGCCGCTGGCGGGGCAAATGAAACTGTTGCGCGTGCTGGAAACCGGCCGCTTTGAACGGCTGGGCTCCAACCGGGAACGGCAGGTGCGCGTGCGCGTCATCAGCGCCACCAATGCGGACCTGCAAGCGATGATACGGGCCGGCGCCTTCCGTGAAGATTTGTTTTACCGCCTGAACGTGATTGAGCTGGCGCTGCCGCCGCTGGCGGGCCGTCCCGCCGATATCCTGCCGCTGGCCCACTTCTTCCTCGACGGCCGCAAGACGCTGGATGCCGGCGCCCAGGCGACCTTGCAGGCGCACGCCTGGCCCGGCAATGTGCGCGAATTGAAAAACGTCATGGCGCGCGCCTGCCTGCTGGCGTCCAGCGACGTCATCAAGGCGTCCGACCTCGGCTTGCCGGTGGCGGCCAGCCCGGTCCCGGCCGATGCGGAACCGGACCGCGACGCGATAGCGCAAGCGCTGCAACGGGCGCATGGCGTGGTGGCGCAGGCGGCGGCGGAACTGGGCCTGTCGCGCCAGGCGCTGTACCGCCGCATGGAACGGCTGGGCATTGCCCGCTGATGGCTGGCCGCGGCATCCGTTTATCGCTGTTGACGCGCTGGTCGGCCTTGCTGGCCACCCTGCTGACGCTGGGTATTTTGATTGCCCTGGCGCTGACGCGGCTGATGCCGGACCAGCCGGTGCTGGTGCTGGCGATTTGCCTGCTGGCGGTGATTCCGCTGGCCATGATCACGATCCGCGCCCAGCTGGAACACATCCTGTCGCTGTTCCGCGCCCTGACGGGCACCGTCACCAGCTACAAGGACGGCGACTTTTCCTTCAGCCTGCACTGGGCGCAAAACGATGAATTGAGCGATCTGGTGGCGGCGCACAATGAACTGGGCCGCGTGCTGCGCGAACAGCGGCTGGGTCTGGTGCAACGTGAACTGTTGCTCGATACCATGGTGCAAAACACGCCGGTCGCCATGCTGCTGGTCAGTGAAGGCGGCCATATCGTGTATGCGAATATCGCGGCGCGCCAGTTGCTGAACCAGGGCCGCAAATTGGAAGGCAACCGGCTCCATGATTTGCTGGCGCAGTCCGCGCCGGCGCTGCGCGAAGCGCTGGCGCGCGGCGGCGACGGGCTGCTTACGGTGGACAGCAGCGATACCGCCGAGGGGGAAGACGTCTACCACTTGGCGCGCAGCAGTTTCAACCTCAATGGCCGCAAGCACGAATTGCTGTTGCTGCGCCAGCTGACACAGGAGCTGCGCCGACAGGAAGTACAGACGTGGAAAAAAGTCATCCGCGTCATCAGCCATGAATTGAACAATTCGCTGGCGCCGCTGACTTCGCTGGCGCATTCGGGGGCGGAACTGGTGCGGCGGGGACAGACCGAGCGCCTGCCGCAAATCCTGGGCACCATCGAAGAACGCACCCGCCACCTCGAGAGCTTTATCCTTGGCTATGCGCGCTTTGCCAAGCTGCCGTCGCCCCGGCTGGAACAGCATGACTGGGCCGCGTTTGTCGCGCGGTTGGCGGACCAGGTGGCGTTCACGCTGGTGGAGGAATTGCCGGCGGAGGCGGCGTGTTTCGATGGCGCGCAAATGGAACAGGCGCTGTTGAACTTGCTGAAAAACGCCCATGAATCCGGCTCGCCGGCGGACGGCGTGTCGCTCGACGTGCAACGGGTGCAAGGCGTGGTCCGCATTGCCGTGCAAGACCGAGGCCCCGGCATGAGCGACACGGTACTGGCCAACGCGCTGGTGCCGTTTTACTCCACCAAACGCAGCGGCACCGGCCTGGGCCTGGCGCTGGCCCGCGAAATCGCCGAAGCCCACGGCGGCCGCATCCTGCTGGCCAACCGCGATGGCGGCGGCCTGGCGGTGACGATGATCCTGCCGCTCCTCACCACCTGTTAATGCCCGGTGCATGCCCGGCGCCTCATCTTGGGGTCTGGCCTCATCTTGGGGCCTGGCCCCTTTCGTACTATCGTTCGCCTTGTAACCGATAGGATTGGTAGGGCTGGTAAACTGGCGGCATGAAACCGACCTCTTCCCGCTTCGACCTCCCGGGCCATCCGCCCGCCACCATCACTGAATTCGAAGGCGTCCGTTCGCTGCACCTGGGCACGTCCTGGGTGCAAGGCGCCATGCGCATCGCCAAGCCCGACGCGATCGAGCTGGAATATGTGCAAATGATGATGATGTGGATGCTGTTCATGGACAAGCCCCGCCACATCGTCCAGCTGGGCCTGGGCAGCGCGGCGCTGACCAAGTTTTGCTACCAGCGCTTCCCGGACGCGCGCGTCACCGCCGTCGACCTGAACCCGAACGTGATTGCGATTTGCCAGGCCCTGTTCGGCCTGCCGCCGAATGACGCGCGCCTGAACGTGGTGGAAATGAATGCGCTCGATTTCGTCATGGATCCCGCCAACCATGGCAAGGTCGACGTGCTGCAAGTGGATTTGTACGACGAGGAGGCGCGCGGCCCCGTGCTCGACACGCCCGAGTTTTACCAAGCCTGCGCCGCCTGCCTGACCCCGGGCGGCATCATGACCGTCAATGTGTTTGGCGACTATATCAACTACGACAAGAATTTCCAGCACATGGAGCTGGCGTTCGATTCCGTGGTCTGGCTACCGGAAGTGCACGATGCCAACATCATCGCGGTGGCCTTCAAGCAATCGCCCGCCGTGGATTTTGCCGAGCTGTATGAACGCGCCGGCACTATCAAGAAGCAGATGAATTTGCGGGCCAAGAGCTGGGTCGACGGCTTGAAATCGTGGATGCACGACCACGCCTGATCGCGCAAAAACCGCCTATGCAAGATTGCTTTTCGAATATTGGTTGGCAATCAACCCGGCAGAATACGATATCTCACCGCAGAAATCACTACTGATTCACAAATAAAGTATCGTTTATTCAGCGAAAGCACTTTATTACAACACTGAACTACTTAGAGGAACGATAAGGCTTGGACAGGGCAACCGTGCGGGGTAGTATTTTTGCGCCAATGTTTACCCAACATCATTGCGCGCACAAAAATACATGTAGAGAAACGGAATTCCCATGCAAAGAGCAACCAAGCCCGCCATCCCACCGCTGTTCCAACGCACCCTGATCGCCAGCGCCATCTTGCTGGCAGCTATCCCGGCCCAGGCCCAGACCAACGCTGCTTCCTCGGGAGAAGAGCAGACCGTGGTCGTGCTGGGTTCGCGTTCGACGGCAAAAACCGCCCTCGACACGTCCGCCCCGGTCGGCCTGATCAGCCTGAAAGACATGCAATCGGCCGGCCCGCTGGAGCTGGGCAAGCTGCTGCAAACGCTGGACCCGTCGTTCAACTTCTCCAGCACCTTCATCAGCGATGGCACCGACATCATCCGTCCGGCCACCCTGCGCTCGCTGGGCCCGGACCAGTTGCTGGTGCTGGTCAATGGCAAGCGCCGCCACCAGCAGGCGCTGGTCAACGTGCAGCAAACGGTGGGCCGCGGCTCCGCCGGTACCGACATCAACGCGATCCCGATGTCCGCGATCCACCATATCGAAGTGCTGCGCGATGGCGCCGCCGCGCAATATGGTTCCGACGCGATTGCCGGCGTGATCAATATCGTCTTGAAAAGCAACATCAACGAAACCGCCTTCAGCGGCACCTTCGGCACCACGTCCAAGGGCGACGGCGACCTGTACTCGGCCAGCGTCAACCGCGGCTTCGCGCTCGGTGACAACGGCGGCTTCGTCAACCTGACCGCGGAAGCGCGCGTGCGCGGCGAAACCAACCGCGCCGGCCCGGACTCCCTGCGCGTGACCCCGGCCCGCGTGACCCAGCGCATCGGCGACTCCGACGCCCAGGACGCGTACTTCTGGTGGAATGCCGCCATCCCGGTCGACAAGGACAGCGAACTGTACGCCTTCGGTGGCGTCTCGAAACGCCGTGGTGATTCGTCCGGCTTCTACCGTTCGCCAGGCGACGGCCGCACCGTGCCGGCCGTGTATCCGAACGGCTTCCTGCCGAACATCCGCACCACGGTGCAAGACTTGTCGTACGCGTTCGGCTATCGCCGCGACCTGGCCGACGACTGGAAATTCGACCTGTCGGTCAATCATGGCGCCAGCCAGCTGGCGTTCCACGAAAAAGAGACCATCAATGTATCGTACTGGTATGAACCGAAACCAGGCGGCGGCATTTATGCGGAATCGCCGCTGTCCGCCGACACCGGCAAGCTGAAGTTCTGGCAAACCACGGTCAATGCCGACATCAAGGGCCCGGTGAAACTGGGTGGCACGGAAATCTTCCTGGCCTCCGGCTTCGAATGGCGCCGCGACAACTATGAAATCGTCGCCGGCGACCCGGTGTCGTACCAGTACGGCCGCACCAACAATCCGAAGATCGTCATCAAGGACCAGACCGGCGGCATCGCCGCATCCGGCACCCAGGGCTTCCCGGGCTACACCCCGGCCACCGCCGTGGACTCGGGCCGCCACAACATCGCGCTGTACCTCGACGCGGAACACCGGCCGGTGAAGGAACTGCTGCTGGCCGGCGCCGTGCGCTACGAAGACTATTCGGACTTCGGCAGCACCGTCACCGGCAAGATCAGCGCACGCTGGGACCCGTCCAAGCAAGTGGGCGTGCGCGCCTCCGCCTCGAGCGGCTTCCGCGCCCCGGGTGTGCAGCAAGAGTTCTACAGCTCCGTGTCGACCAACCTGAACGCGGCCGGCCAGCTGACCGAAACGCTGACCGCGCGCCAGGGCAGCGCCGTCACCCGCGCGCTCGGCATTGCCCCGCTGAAGGAGGAAACGTCGCGTAACGCCAGCCTGGGCCTGGTGCTGCGTCCGGCCTCGAACATGTCGCTGACGGCGGACGTGTACCAGATCAAGATCAAGGATCGCATCGTCTTCTCCAGCAATATCGCACCGGAAGCCGGCGGCGGCCCGATCGCCAACGTGCTGACGCCGCTGGGCGTGGGCCAGGCGCAGTTCTTCACCAACGCGGTCGACACCAAGACCCGTGGCCTGGACATCGTGGCCGACCACACCACCAAGTGGACCGGCTCCACCCTGGTGCTGTCCGGCCAGCTGGGCTTCAACAAGACCGAAGTGACCAAGCGCCACTCGACGTCCAGCATCCTGACCGGCGCACAGCTGTTCGACCAGGCGCAAGTGACCCTGATCGAGCACGGCCAGCCGCGCAAGCACCACGTGGTGGCGGCCGACTACACCACCGGCCCCTGGAACGTGAATGCCCGCGCCAATTACTATGGCGAAGTGTCGGGTGAAGGATTCGCTCCGCTGCAAACCTGGTCCGGCAAATGGCTGCTGGACCTGACCAGCCGCTACAGCTTCAGCAAGAAGACCAGCGTGACGGTGGGCGTCAACAATGTGTTCGACACCTATCCGGACAAGTGGGACACCGTGAAAGGCGCTCCCTTCCCGCAACTGGGCTTCACGCACTGCTGGGAAACCTGCCCGTTCGGCGTCAATGGCCGTTCGATGTTTGTCCGTTTCGACACCGCGTTCTAAGCCACGTTTGATCGCTGCCTGAACGTTTGAATGCCTGAAAGCCGCAAGGCGCCCCGTGCGCCCTGCGGCTTTTTTTCATGGTCCGCGATTGGCTCCTGCGGTCATGGCCTTTCACCGGCGCCGATGGTTAAATTGGCCATCAACCAATTCAGGAGCAACCATGTACCGACTTCCGGCAGGACTTGTCCTGCTGACGGCCCTTGCCGCCTGTGGCGGCGGCAGCGGCGGCAGCGACCAGGGCATACCGACACAGGTGGCCGGTGCGCTGCAAAAATACGAAGGCGTCTGGATCCGTCCATGCGCCGCGCACAACCGCGACACCATGGCGCTGGCCGCCGGCAACAACGGCGCCACCTTGTCCTTCACCATCAAGACGGAATATTTCGCCAACGTTGATTGCACGGGGGCGGTCGTGGCGACCGGCACTTACAAGCAAGCGTCGATCGTGATGCAATACACCGGCACCATCAAGGATGCCAGCGTCAAGCTGCGCAATGGTGAAACCGTGACCACGGCGGTGGACCAGGGAACCACCAGCGCCAGCAGCGAAGCCATCGCCTTTACCGGCAGTGGTGTAACGTCCAGTGTGGTGGGCGGCAAAACCGTATGGCATATCACATTCAGCCAGGGCTCCACGGATGTCTATCCGAACCTGAACACCGGCACGGGAAAAACCGCGCTGACCCTGCGCAATGGCGAACTGCTGGTGCTGGAAGCGACCGGCAATGCCGGCAATACGTTCGATGAAACCAGCCGGCTGACGCACTGAAAGGATCTTCAGCGGCGCCGGCTGTGGATGGCTGCCGCCACCCGCGCCGCCAGGCCGTCCATCCATTCCGCCGGCACCTGCGCATACCCCAGCATCAGTCCCCGGCAGTGCGCGGCATCCCCCACCGCATGCAGCGACAGCGCATGCGTCACGATGCCATCGTCCAGCAGCCGCGCCGCCACCGCCTGGTCATCTGGCGATGGATCCATAAACCGCAGCGACAAATGCATGCCAGCCGACGCCCCGTCCACCACGGCGGCGCCATCCAGGTGATGCTCCAACGCCGCCTGCAACGCATCGCGCCGCTGCCGGTACAGCCGCCGCATGCGCCGCAAGTGCAGCGCGAACTGCCCGCTGCGCAGGAATTCCGCCACCGCCAATTGCTCCGCCACCCGCCCCCGCGCCGCCGATTGCGCCCGCATCTCCGCCAGCGCCGGCGCCAGCAAGGGCGGCGCCACGACAAAGCCGATGCGCAGCGACGGGAACATGGTCTTGCTGAACGTGCCCAGGTACAGCACCGGCGCATCCGGCACCAGCCCCTGCATGGCCGGCAGCGGCGGGCCGTCATGGCGGAATTCGCTGTCGTAGTCGTCTTCGATGATCAGGGCGCCGGCCGCACGCGCGTCGGCAATCAGCGCCAGCCGCCGTGGCAGCGACATCACCATCCCGACCGGATACTGGTGTGACGGCGTGGTGTAAATCAGCTTCGGCGGCGCATCGCGCCAATGCGCCGCCTGTGGCGCAATCCCCTCATTGTCGAGCGGGATGCCGTGCACCGACAAGCCCGCGCACCGGAACGCCGCCAGCGCCCCCGCATAGCCGGGATCTTCCAGCCACACCGTGTCGCCGTCATCGGCGCAGGCCCGTGCGCACAGGTCCAGCGAGCTTTGCGTGCCATCCGTGATCAGCACTTGCGAGGCATCGCACAGCACACCGCGCGAGGCGCGCAGATAATCGGCCACGGCGGCGCGCAGTTCGGGTTCTCCGCAGGGATCGCTGTAATTGAGCTTGCGCGGCGTGATGCCGCGCCACGCGCGTTCCAGCATGCGCCGCCACAGCGCCAGCGGAAATGCGTCCAGCGCCGGCACGCCGGGCACGAAGGCGCCCATCATGTCGGCCGCGCCAAACACCGGGCGCAGGTTGCGCGCGCGGCGCGACAACAACGGGTGCTGGCCGGGTTCCAGCGGGGCCGCCGCCTCGGCCGAGGCCTGGCTGGCAATCGCCGCCACCACCGTGCCGCGCCGGTCGCCCAGCACATAGCCTTCGCACGCCAGCTGTTCATACGCGTACAGCACGGAATTGCGCGCCACGTTCAATTCCGCCGCCAGCGTGCGCGATGACGCCAGCCGCGTGCCGGCCGCCAGCGTGCCGTCGCGGATCGCGGCGCGCAGGCACTCGTGCAACTGGCGCTGGCGCGGCCAGCCCCGGTCGGCGTGGCGTTCAATAAAGGCGTCGAACAGCAGGGTGTAATCCATCGTGGCTCCAAAATAATCTGCATTGCTGGACCTTATGGAAGGGCCAGATCGCCATTATAGTTGCCACTCAACCAACTTGAGAGGAGTCAATGAACACGCCACCCACCACCCGCACCCGCGTCCGCCGCGTTGCCACCAACGCCGCCTATGACAGCGCGACCTTGCACGCCATCATTGACGATGCGTATGTCTGCCATATCGCCTTCACCGACGACCATGGCACGCACTGCATCCCGACCGCGTGCTGGCGCGAGGGCAATCACCTGTATATCCACGGCTCGAACGGCAGCCGCATGCTGAAACGCTTGATGGAACAGGATGTGTGCGTGACGATCACCCATGTCGATGGGCTGGTGATGGCGCGTTCCGCGTTCAGCCATTCGATGAATTACCGCTCGGCGATGATTTACGGACGCTTTGAGCAGGTCGCGGACGGCGACAAGGCGGCGACCCTGGCAACGTTCATGGAATCGCTGGTGCCGGGCCGCCAGGCCGACGTGCGGCCTGGCAGCGCCAATGAGCTGGCGGCCACCACGGTGTTGCGCATTCCGCTCGATGAAGCGGCCTGCAAGGTGCGCACCGGTGACGCCAATGAAGAAGAAGGGGATGAATCGCTGCCCCACTGGGCGGGTGTCTTGCCGTTGCGCCGTATCCGCGACCGGCCGGTCCGCAACGCCGATTGCAATGCCACCCTGCCTGGTTACATCAGCCGCTGGCTGGAGCAATAATCCCCCGCGGCGCTCAATTGCCGGCCCCCAGCGCCACGGTCAACTCCCCCGCGGTGGGGAAGGTGCAGCACGCCAGCGCATAGCCGTCGCGGACATCCTGCTCGTCGAGGCAAAAGTCGGCTTCGCGCCGGCAATCCCCCGACAGGACCTTCAGGCGGCAACTGCCGCAAATCCCGGAGCGGCACTGGCTGCGGATAGCCACGCCATGCTGCTCCAGGTTGTCCAGCAAGCTCTTGCCGGGATCGGCGGCCAGGCTGAGGTCGCGGCCCGCGATGGCGATCACCGCGCGCGCCGGCGTCGCTGCCGGCGTCGCTGCCGGCGTATCAAGCGGCGTATCAGGCGGCATATCAGGCGGCATGTCGGCCGGCATGTCGAACGGCACATTCGACGGCGCCGGTGGTGCCGCCTTCGGCGCGCTGAACGATTCAATCAGCAACTCCGCATGCGGAAACAGTGTGCGTACGCGGCTGCGCGTCTCCAGGGCAAACTGGTGCCCGCCGCACAGCAGCACGGCGCCCGGCGCGGGCAACGCCGCCAGCATCTCATCCGATGGCCGGCCGGCCCGGAAATGGCGCGAATCCGAATCGATCGGCTGGCGCGTGATGAACACCTGCATGTCGAACCACTCGCACGTCAAATCGAGCTCCAGCAATTCGTGCAGGAACGAGACATCCTGCACCCGCGGGCAGCACAGGTACAAGGTCACGCGCGGCACCGGCCAGCCATCGCGCGCCAGCTCCGCCAGTTCGCGCAACAGCGCGATCGGCAAGGTCACACCGATCCCGCCGGCCCACATCAGCACCTGGCGGTGCGCCAGCATGGCATCAACCGTGATGTCGCCACCGGTGTACAACAGCGTGACGGCGGCGCCCTGCTCCAGGCTGGCGTGCAGGCGGTCGGCCACGCCATGGGTGCCGGTATGGCGCACGGCAATCTCGAACACATCCGGCGCCGGCTTGCGGGTCACGGAATACATGCGCTGCTGCATGCCGCCCGCCATGTCGGCATATTCGAGCGCGACATAGCGCCCCGGATCGATGTCATGGCACAGCCCATGCGAGGCCGGCAGGCGCAGCGCAAAGACTTTGACGTTACCGGCTTCCAGCGCTGTACTGTCGCAGCGCACGCTGACACGGGCATTCATGACACCACCTCCAGCACGTCGTTGCGCGCCGCCAGTTCCGGCGCCGTATCCAGGCCGATGCGCGCGATCAGCGCCTGCACCGAACCGGTATACACGCCGATTTCATTTTCAGGACCGACATCGGCCAGGATATCGGCAGCGTGCGGGAAGTTCAGCATCGCAAACACCGTGCTCCACGCCCCCATTTCATTGTTGGCGAACATTTCCACGGTTTTCAGGATCACGGCGCGCAGGTAGCTGCGCTCATGCCGGCTCAAGCCCTGCACCAGGTCCGTGGCGACGAAACTGAACACGCTCGAGTGGCTCCATTCATCCATCGCGTGGGTCTTGGTGGTGCGGTGGCACACGCTCTGGATGCTGCTGTCTTCGGCCATGGTTTTCAGGTAATCGGTGATCAGGGTTTCGCTGGCGCAGGCCATGGCGAAGCGGGTCAGGCGCCGCTCCCATTCGGCATTGCAGCCAGCCAGCACGGCGCGGCGCCACTGCACCAGGTTAAACGCCGTGAATTCCAGCGGCGCCAGTCCGCGCTGCGCGTAAATGTAATTCGACGCCAGCAGCGACATGCGGGTGTGCAGCGCTTCATCGAGCAACGCCTCCGACATCACATCCTGGATCACGCCGCGGTTGCGGCTGTTGACCGGCGCCACCTTGATCAAATCCTCGCAGGCCGGCGTGACGACATCGCATTCGATATAAATCGTTTTCAGGTTGTATATGCCCCACGCATAGGACAGGCAACGCGACTTCAATTCTTCCGGTGCGGCGCGCCACGCGTCGTGGCTCCGAAACGGCAGCAGCGACTCGCTGAAATCATGCTTGGCAGGATCGAACGCCAGGTCGGCAAACTGCAGCGGCCCCTGGTTGACTGCCGCGCGCTGCTGCCACAGCACCGACAATTTTTTCAGCATCACGGCGACGCTGTCACCTTGTTCGGTTGGTTGGGTTTTCATCAGATTTGCGCGTGAAACCTCGGCCGCAAGGCCAAGGAGGCAGAGCGCGGAACGCGCAGCGTTCCTTGCTTGGGTGGCGTGCCTTTCACGTCCATGTTGGCCACCCGTTAATCAATGCCGGGCTTCTCACCCGGCTGGGTCTTGCGACTCTGCCCGTAAAGGCCTGGTGACGGGGCCTTGCGGCCCGCTCCCCTCGATCATGTTGCATGTCAGCTTCGGCCATGGGCGG
>Ga0307408_100000721_pt1 | contig 26773 bp, 22 predicted proteins | sample 322Cmetagenome_FD_202116 | JGI IMG/M metagenome (GOLD analysis project Ga0307408, IMG submission 202116) | Maize rhizosphere microbial communities from greenhouse at UC Davis, California, United States - 322HYB-C-3 | ecosystem: Host-associated > Plants > Roots > Rhizosphere > Soil | place...
CAACATAGCATCCGGTTTTACTGACTTAACATGCTGCGAAAAAATCGTCCAATAATCGATGGTGCCCTGGGTATCTGCCTGTAATGGATAACCGCCCTCTTCCACCGCATAACGCACTGCATCCAACCGGAAACCATCGACACCTTTGGCAAGCCAAAAACTGGCGAGTTTATTTAATTCATCAATCACAACTTGCTTGGTGAGATTTAAATCCGGTTGGCTGCTACCAAATGCGCCGTAGTAAAATGCTTTGCGTGTTTCATTCCAATGCCATACAGCGGCAGGATTGGACTCTGCAGACCAGGGTTGCCCCCAACCGCTCGCGGGGCGCTCATCGCGCCAGATAAAATAATCTGCATAACCCGCTTCTTTATTAGCCGATTTAATAAACCATTCGTGTTTATCAGAGATGTGATTGAGCACCAAATCCAAAATCACTTTGATATTGCGTTTGTGCGCCTGCGCAATAAAATTTTCAAAATCCGCCATGGTGCCGTAGTCGGCTTCCACGTTATAAAAATCCTGAAAGTCGTAACCGTGATAAGAGGGTGCTTCAAATACCGGCGTCAGCCAAATGCCTTTCACCCCCAAATCTTGCAAATAGTCGAGCTTGGCAGTCATGCCCTTAAAATCACCACTGCCGTCATCGTCGGAATCCTGAAACGAACGCGGCCAGATTTCATAAAAAATAGTGCTGTGCCACCATTGCGTCGGCTCTTCATTAATGGCTAGTGATAAATAATCTGTAGAAGTATTTGTCACGGAACTGGCAGAAAAATTCGAACCAGTGGTCGATGCGGGCGCAGTTCCGGAATCACTGCAACCAACAACAAACAGCAGGGTAAATAGCAGGGTAAACAAGGATTTCATGGGCGGGCTCCATGGCTATTAGCGTATTTATAAGAATGGGCTTTAGTAGTAAAGCCCATTGCCCAGCCTTATGCCAAGTGGAACCCGAGAGGAAGGATATGAATACGTATGCGGAGCGGTTGTTTAGCTGGAGTTACCCGCTTAGCTCCTCATCGTCTAACTTATAGGCAAGCACCTTATCGATGCGGCGGCCGTCCATATCGACGATCTCCAGCAGCCATTCTTGCACCACAACTTTATCGCCGGTGGCAGGCATGCGCCCCATCAGCAACATAATTAAACCGTTGAGAGTTTCGTAATCGCCCTCGCCCGGTAAATCACCAATCTGCAAGCAATCTTTTAAATCGATAATGGCGAGCATGCCATCCAATAACAATGAGCCGTCCTCGCGACGAATGATGTAAGCGTCTTCACCTTCACCCATAATAAATTCGCCGGTGAGGGCTTCGAGTAAATCCTGCAGTGTCACTATGCCTTTGAGATCCCCATATTCATCTACCACAAATACCATTTGGCTGTGCGATGAACGAAAAAACTCCAGCAGTTCCATTCCGGTCAGCGATTCAGGAACAACATGACAAGGTTGCGCCATGGACTCCAGGTCAACCGTGCTGCCGCGAATCGCTTCCGCCAATAATTCTTTCGCATTGATCACACCAACCAGATTGTCGATTTGTTTGGTGCAAACGGGAAACCGTGAGTGGGGGGATTTCATAACGCGCTGGTAATTTTCTTCAAGCGATAACGCCGTATCCAAATACACAATATCTGCGCGCGGCACCATTAGCGACACTATGCTGCGCGCTTCGAGCCGCAGCACATTTTTAACCATTGCATGCTCTTGCTGCTCGATCACACCCGAGCTTGAACCTTCATCGAGAATTGCGTGGATATCCTCTTGGGTCACTTGCGAGTTTTGGGTTTGATGGAAACCAAATACACGCATCAAGGCAAGTGTTGAGCCCGACAAAAAATAGACAAAGGGTTTGGTAATGATCGCAAGCAACTGCATGGGTTTCGCGACATAACAGGCGATGCGCTCTGAACTGAGTTGACCGATACGCTTGGGGACCAATTCGCCCACCACAATCGATAAGTAAGTGACTACCACAACGACCAGGATGGTGGCGAAATTATCGCTAAAGTTCACCGGTACACCAAAGGTCTGTAACCACAATGCGAAGGGTTCGGCGAGGATCGATTCACCAAAAATACCGTTCATAATGCCGATTGAGGTAATACCGATTTGCACGGTTGATAAAAACTGGGTGGGATCTTCGGCCAATTTCAATGCAACGTCCGCCGAGCTATTGCCCTTGGCGGCAAGTGCCATCAAACGGGATTTTTTCGCGGTGACAATGGCAATTTCCGACATCGCAAACAGGCCGTTCAGGATAATCAGGCCAAGCAGTACAAAGATTTCCATGGGGTCCTACTGGTAGAGCGCTTAAGCGCGGGAGGCCGAGTATAACATCGGCACCCGATAACTATGCCAGCCTACGCACTATTGTTATAACGGATAACCCTGCTGAGCAGGATATACACAATGAGATTGCCTTTATCAATGAGAAATATTATCATTAGCGCCATCTTATTATTCACATCCACGATTAGCTCCCACAGCAGTAGCCGATGCAATCCAAACACGCTTCATTAATTTCGTTCCTGCTGGTTATCGGCGCTCATGTCGGGGTGTTGGCGGCTGTGGTGTTATCGCCTTCCGCGCCAAAACCCGTTGACATTGTGATGCCAACTATCCAGGGCGTATTGGTGATGGCGGAACCGGAAGAGGCGCCGCCTCCACCGCCCGAACCACCACCTCCGCCGCCACCGGAAAAAAAGCCCGAGCCCAAACCGGTACCCAAACCACCGCCCAAGGCACCACCATCGGAGCGCGCAGTAAAAGCACCTGAACCTGAACCACCTCCGCCGCCGGTAGAAAAACCCGTGGAGCCGAAACCGGCAGAGCCCGCTCCCGCACCGGTCTTACCACCGCGCGCTGACGCTGGTCAACTGAGCAATCCGGCGCCGGTCTACCCGAGGCTGTCGCGCCGCTTGCGCGAGGAAGGCATAGTTGTTTTAGAGATACTGATCAAAGCCGATGGCACTGTGGGCGAGATCAAGATAAAAACCTCCAGCGGTTTTAAACGTTTGGATGATACAGCGGTAAAAGCAGTGAAGCACTGGCACTACCAACCGGCGACCCAAGGCGATAAAAAAATCGATTTTTGGTATGAGCAACCGGTCGAATTTAATTTGAATTAATTTTTGTATTTTTATTTTTCTGTACTGTTAATTTTTCGTACTTTCTATTGTTGAGTAGTCGAGGTTTTTATGGATTCACCTTACGGCATTGCTTCCATTTGGCAGCAGGGCGATGCGTTGATCAAAGGCGTTGCGATTATTTTGTTAGTCATGTCCATCGCCAGTTGGTGGGTAATTGTCGTGCGCGCCTGGGGGTTATGGCGTTTGCGTCACCCATCGCAAGGCCTGAATGATTTCTGGCACGCACAAAGTTTTGCGGAAGGTTTGCGTACCCTCGGGGAAGACCGCACCAGTCCATTTCGTCATTTGGCCGAAGAAGGCCAGGCTGCCCTCGACCACCACAGCAACCATAAAACTGATCTGCACGGCCACTTGCCACTCGCTGAATGGCTCACGGCCTGTTTGCGCGGCTCCATCGATGAAAGTGCCGAACGTTTGCAGCGCGGTTTGGCGATTCTTGCATCAGTGGGATCAACAGCACCTTTCGTGGGATTGTTCGGAACTGTGTGGGGAATTTATCACGCGCTCGTGGGCATCGGCGTTTCTGGCCAGGCGAGTATCGATAAAGTCGCCGGGCCAGTTGGTGAAGCTTTGATTATGACGGCGTTTGGTTTGGCTGTCGCCATTCCCGCCGTACTGGGTTACAACGCCCTCACCCGCGCCAACAAAGGTGTGCTCAATAAACTTAACCGTTTTGCACATCAATTGCATGCCTACTTTATTACCGGCAGCCCAATGCGAAATAAAGGTGTCATCACCAAACTCACCCCACGCAAAGAGGTGTAAGCCATGGCCTTCGGCGGTGGACTCGACGACGATACAGAAGTAATGAATGAAATTAACATGACACCCTTGGTGGATGTGATGTTGGTGTTGTTGATTATTTTTATTATCACTGTGCCGGTATTAACCCACTCGGTAAAAGTGGATTTACCGCGCGCAGATAACACACCCAATGAATTAAAACCGGAAACGGTTAATCTTGCGGTAAATGCCGATGGCAATATTTACTGGAATGAAACGCAAGTCACTATGGAAGAATTGGATGCACGCCTGGCAACTGAAGCCAGCAAACAACCACAACCAGAAGTGCATATACGCGGCGATAAAACGGTGGACTACGAACATGTCATCAAGACCATGGCCGCCGTGCAGCGCGCAGGAATTTTAAAATTAGGATTTGTAACTGAACCCGGCAACTAGCCGGGTTTTTTATTTGTTGTGTTGCATAAGATATTTTTTAGTTAACGCCATAAAGCGCGGTGTTGGGCCGATATCTTCATAAATCGCATCATCCATCTCATCCCTCGCCACTACAGTTGGCCCTTGTACATAAGGAAAACTCGCCTCCAATTGCCCCAGCGCTGCCGATAATAATTCACTGATTAATTGTTCTTTAGTGCGCTTGGGATACATCTCAGCCAACGCATCAATTTTTGCAGCATCTTCCACCAACAGGTGAACCGCGTAGGTATCTTTTGTCAATACGCCGTGGGCATGGGATTCCCATTGGGCGACAAGCTCTTTTAACATCATAACGACAACCTCTTGTTACTCGATAAAAAAGAATTATGCAATTTCTGTATTGAGTGTAGCCCAGAGTCTACCAAGCTACGGAAAAAAATCAGTGCCCAGTTCACAGCATCCTAACACCCCATGTGAACCACAATTTATCTATCGCGTGTGAATATTTCACAAATCCCAAGGCTCTTTCCTCACAACAGGTGTTTACCTTCAGGCGTAACCTGAAAGTCTCGGAAACTCCGGGGCATAACGCTATGGCGCGTATGTTTTCGCGACTAATTCAAAAGGAGCTTTTTATGTTGAACTTCGAACTCAAATTTGCGGGCAATCAGTTCGCAGAACTTATTTTCAAACTTCCCTGCAAACAAAATATCCTCATGGTTGCCGATGGTAGCCTGAGTTTTGGTACGGCCGGTTTCGGGCTTTCTGAATTTATCAATCTGGTGAAAAGTGCTGGCCATACGGTTGCTACAGCGCATCGCACTGGCGGCGGGGTTGCATCAACAATCGCCGGTAATTTTAACTTTGCAACAGCAGCAACTCCCGTTAACCGAACCAATTACGATCAGCTGTGGTTATTTGGTTTTAGTGCAGCGGCAATCAGCGCGCCGGAACAAACAACCATCGCACAATTTATGCAAGCCGGTGGTGGTGTTTTTGCTACTGGCGACCACGAAACCCTGGGCGCTGGCATGGGCGCCAACTTGCCTCGCGTACGCCGGATGCGCAATTGGTCAAGCATACCTATGGCAACCGTCAATCGCCACGATACCGTACTTGAACCTGGTAGCGATGGGATTAAACAATTTCAGGATCAAGGCGATGCAATTCCACAGCGGATTTTTCCGGTATTTTTTTCCAATGGCGGCCCAGATGAAGTGGCATCCAGTTGGAATGTGCATCCGGTGCTGCGCCATGAATCCGGCGGGGTAGATTACCTGCCTGACCATCCCCACGAAAGTGAATGCCTTGAGCCAGTGCCTGTAGCTGGTAATTTTGCAGGCGTGGAAGAATGGCCAGCGGCCAGTGGAGTACGTATTGCACCGCAAGTGGTTGCCGTTTCTATTTCAGCAGGGCGATTTGTTGCCAGCGGAGCACCTACTGCATCAGGCACCAAACCACCCGTTAAACCGCGCGCGTTTGGTGCCATCTCCGCTTACGATGGTGACGCAGCCAACGTGGGCAGAATTGTATGCGACGCAACCTGGCACCATTTTGTGAACGTGAATCTCAATGGTGCTGGTTCTGGCCGTAGCGGCTTGTATATTGCAGGAAATCCGACACCGGAATATTTAAAAATCCAACGCTACTATTTAAATACCGTGCGCTGGCTTGCGCCGAAAAATCGCCGCTCTTGCTGGCCATTTTTACAAGCGGCCTTGACACGTTTTGATTTTGAAATTGCGGAATTGCGCCTCCCCTTTCCACATCCCTGCCCCTGGGATCCGCTCCTGAAGATTGGTTTGGTTGCAGAAGAAGTCATCACTAAACATTGGGGGCCTGGTGCTCTGGCAGAAATTGTGGATGACCTGATTTCCAGCAACGACTCCAATCCGGCATTAGCGCAACTCGTCAAAGCACAACAAGAGATAGCGCTCACAGGCGAAAATACCAAAGCGGCAGAGCCATCACTGTTGCCGCTGCAAAATATTCGCAGCGTTATTTTAGGGGCCATCATCAATCAACTCGCGCATAAATTGCCCGAGGATGAAACTAAACTGGCAACTATGTTTAAACGGGCACAACCAAAATTGGTGGATACAGTGGTTGCAGAGGCGATTGCTAACGCAGAGCAAGCAATTGGCGATTATTTGCAGCGCGCATTGAAACAAACGGCGGTAATTGCCAGCGTGATTAAAAGTAAACGCCCGGCCAAATAAACGATTTAGCCAGGCTAACGGACTTTATCGATATCTATGTACTTTAAGGAGAGATGCTATGAAATCGCTAAACAAAATATCAGGATATTTACTCACATTGCTTTCATCGCCAACGATATCAACCCTGGTAATTTCATCGGTGGTATTGCCCTCGCTGATGGTGTCATTGCTGTTGCTATCCTCGCTGTTGGCGACACCCGCATTGGCAATATAAACAGATACCTTTGGGCATGGCAGAAAATGCAGGTAAAAATGAGCGCAGGATTGCGCTCATTTTTTATGGGCATTAATCACATTGGCTAGCACCAGGATATTTTCTTCCATTTGGGTTTCCGGTACTTGCGCATAACCCAGCATCAATCCATTGCATAAAATATTTCCGGTCGCCAGCTTACTCAACGGTTGGGTATAAACACCTTGCGCTAATGCTGCGTTACTGATGCTCACATCATTGAGCAGTTCCGGCAATGATATGGTTAAATGAATACCCGATGAGCCGCCACAAATAGTGGCGACATCGCCGAGATATTTTTGTATTGCTGTGACTAATGCATCGCGTCGCGCTGCATATAAACGACGCATCTTTTTAAGATGGTTGGCAAAATGGCCACCGCGCAAAAATTCAGCGAGTGCCAGTTGATCTGCACTGCGCCCGCGCAAATGCCCCAGCTTCAACATACCTGCAAAAGGTTCAACCAATCCTGTTGGAACTACCATATAACCAATGCGCAATGCAGGAAATAATGTTTTGCTAAAGGTGCCGAGATAGATTACCGGCGCATCAGCCACCAACCCTTGCATTGCTGGTAACGGGGGGCCATCGCGGCGAAATTCACTGTCGTAATCATCTTCGATAACCAACGCACCGTATTGTTTTGCGGTCTCGATCAATTCAAGCCGACGCGCAATACTCATCACGCTGCCAAGCGGGAATTGATGTGATGGCGTGGTGTAAATTAATTTTGGGGTAAATTTTTCCCAGTCTTTTTTCGTCGGCGCAATACCTTCTGCATCCACCGCAATACCGCGCACAGTCAGCTCTGCGGCTTTTAATGATTGGAATGCACCTCCGTAACCGGGGTTTTCAATCCAGACGGTATCGCCTGCACTGGCCAATGCATGTGCACAAATACCCAAACTCTGCTGTGTGCCATCGGTAATGAATATCCGTTCCGCGTTACAACCGACTCCACGTGTGCTGGTGAGATGTTCGGCAATAGCTGCACGCAATATTGGTTCGCCTGCAGCATTTGCATAATCGAGCTGCTGGTAATTAATGTCCCGCCACACGCGCTCCAAACAACGGCGCCATATTGCAATGGGAAAATGCGCTAATGCGGGCACACCCGACATAAATGCCGTAAATGCGCCGTGAGGATCAGTAGGCCATGGCGTTAATTGCGCGCGCGCAGAAAGTTGTCGTGGTTTGGCAACATTCGCATCCACCGAAGAACTAACCAGAGTTGGAAGATTGGATGCAACCAGCGTGCTGCGCCCGGCCGATAACAACAGCCCCTCAGTGACCAATTGTTCGTAAGCATAGAGCACAGTGTTGCGCGAAACCTTGAGCTCAGCTGCTAAAGAGCGGCTGCCGGGTAATTGCATGCCCGCTTTAAGATGTCCACGCAAAATCGCATCGCGCAAGCAGTGGTACAAACGGCGCTGTTGTGACTGTTTAATTCCAGATTGTCTGGCATTGAACTGATCAAAGAGAAACTGGTAGTCCATGTGGCCCTAAAAATTTTCATAAAAGTGGATCTTATTATAGAGCCAGCAGCAGGCTAATCTAAACGCTTAATCCATCGCTATTAACAAAACCGCAACCAAAAAAGGAACAGAATGAACCAGCAGTCACCCGGCGCCCCATCACCACGCACACGTATTCGTCGCCTGTCTGAAAAGGCCAACTACGAACAGCAAACGCTCCATGCGGTAATTGATGAAGCCTATTTGTGCAATATCGCGTTCAACGACGGTACCAGTACCCATTGCATTCCAACGGCCTGTTGGCGCATTGGCAATGCGCTCTATGTGCACGGCTCCAATGGCGGCCGCTTAACTAAAATACTCACGGCAGGCGCCCAGGTATCCATTGCGATTACCCACCTCGATGGCCTGGTGCTGGCGCGCTCCGCTTTCAATCACAGCATGCATTATCGCTCCGCAGTGATTTACGGGACATTTGAATTAGTAGAAGACAAGCAAGCCAAAATCGCCGCTATGGATGCCTTGATGGATAAGATCGCTATCGGTCGCAAACACGAGGCGCGCCCTGGAAACGCGAAAGAACTGGCGGCTACCAGTGTGATGCGAATTTCGCTAGACGAAGCTGCTTGCAAAATCAGCAACGCGCCACCCGGCGATGATGAGGAAGATATGCAGTTGCCCGTATGGACGGGTGTTTTGCCTATGGCAGTACAACATGGCGAACCTATCCATGCCGATAATGGAACAATTCCCACACCGGATTATGTAACGCGCTGGGCAAAAAATACTTGATCCATTTTTATCAGAAAATAAACGCATTAGCGAATCAGGAACACCGCATAAACAATTGTGCCGTGTTCCCGATTTCATTCAGGCCAAATTTAAAAACTTAATAATCACCACGTTTTTCGCGCACTCGCGCTTGAGCTGCTTTATGCAACACTTTCCATTTTGCCCGCTCATCAATACGCTCAAGCGCTGTCTGTTGGCTGCGACGAACTTCGCGCACTAATTTCTGATAATTATGCAAGCGATCAGCATCCACCAGATCGCGCACAGCGCAGCCGGGTTCATCATTGTGTTCGCAATTGCGAAAACGGCACTTCATCGCCAGGGCGCCAATATCATCAAACGCAATACCCAGCGATTCCTCGTCGGTATCGGGGCTCCAGCTGCGCAGACCGGGAGTGTCGATAATGCAAGCACCAGTTTTGCATTGATGTAGTGATCGAGCCGTCGTTGTGTGTCGCCCTTTACTATCATCTTTACGTACGTCACCCGTTGATTGCGCACTGGATGTGAGGGTATTGGTCAAGGTAGATTTTCCTGCTCCCGACGACCCCAGCAACACCAACGTTTGTCCGGGACGCAACCATTGATCCAATGCGGACAGCGTACTTTCATGCAACGCATTCACTGCAACAATAGGGAGGTGAGTCGGCAATCGCTGTTTTATTTGCTCCAGTTTTTCCGCAATATTTTCCGCAATATCCTGTTTAGTTAACACGATTACAGGCACCACTTGTGCTGATTGCACTATCGCAAGGTAGCGCTCCATGCGGCGCAAATTAAAATCGTTATCCAAACCCATCACTAATAATGCCGTATCGATATTGGTTACCAATACCTGGCGATTACCTTCACGCGTGCGCCGTGAAATTTGCACAACTGGCTCCATACGTTGGCTAATCCAATATTCTTTATTAGGCCGAGCTTCCACAATTACCCAATCGCCCACTGTAAGCCCGCCCCCCAACGCCGGTAGTGCACGCGCGTGATATTCAGATTGGCCGCTGTGAGCCACAATCCACTCACAATGAATTTCTACAACACGCGCAGGAAATACATCTGCAGCAGCGGTTTCTAATTGCAATAACTGTTGCGCTATATAAGGCGTAAGGCCAATAGCACGTAGGGATTCAAAATCGATTTCGATCATGATAAAAAACTTCCAATTTCGCTAAGCTCGCAGGCACGAGCAAATACATCGCGATTGTTAGTGACAACAACAGCGCGACAATAAAAAACGAAGTGAAAGTCGGCGCGCGATTACGCGGCCATTAGGAAACCCAAAAAACGAGAATACAGGCGGGTAATCAAGCAGCCGACAGGAGAGCAATATCAAAGGCAGTCATATTTGAGGCTCCTGTACAGGTCGATAAGATGATTTAAATTGAATGGATAGTAGTCTGTCACTGTAGTTTTTATGAGTCAACGGACAGTTACAACTCTTTACAAGGATGGAAACGGATAAAAATATTGCGCATCAAAGATAAGTTGTTAGCCCTATCGTTAATAGGGCTAACAACCATGCAACTATTACGCGCGACGTTTGCGCAGATCCAAAATGAGTGCGACCACCACATACACCACAACTACTGGAATCAGCCCATACATCACAGCAGTTTGCAATTGCGCCAAGTATCCCAGTGACAAGGTCATCGCGATCAATATCCACACGTAAGCCGTGTAGAGCGAGAGAAATAACAATCCTTCAATACGATTAAGCACGGCGCCAATAAAAAATAACGGCATACAAAGTACTGCTACGCCCAGCATGACGGGAATATCAAAGTTTGCTAATTGATCGCCCGCGAGCAAGGGAGTGGGTGACACTATTCCGGAAATACCTAACACGCACAGGATATTAAAAATATTGCTGCCGACTACATTACCAACTGCAATGTCGCGCTGACCTTTTATAGTAGCGACTACAGAGGTCACGAGTTCTGGCAATGAGGTGCCTGCTGCAACAATTGTCAAACCAATCACGGCTTCGTTTATACCCCAAGCAGTGGCAAGTTCCACTGCACTTTGCACCAACCAACGCGCGCCCATCACCAACAGAACCAGACCAACGATCACCAGCAACACGTTTTGCCATAGTGGGACATTGGCTTTAAGCATTTCTTCGACTTCTTCATCAACAACATCAACACCTTTTTGTTTGCCTTGGTAAAACAAAAAGAAGGTGTATGCGAAAAGTCCTGCAGTGAGGAATCCCGCCTCAAGTCGGCTTATGCTGCCGTTGTATGCCATAAATACGGCTACTGCCGACAAGGCGACCATAATGGGAACATCCTGACGAATCAGCTGACGCGAAATAATCAGCGGCGATATAACGGCAGCAAGGCCGAGGATAAAAAGAATATTCATAATGTTGCTGCCAACCACGTTGGCGATGGCCAACTCAGCCTGGCCCGCGTATGCCGCTTTCACGCTTACCGCCAATTCCGGGGCGCTAGTACCAAAGGCAACTACCGTGAGGCCAACCACCAATGCGGGAACACCAAAGTTGGATGCAAGGCGCGCTGCACCTTTTACCAACAAATCAGCGCCCATTACTAACAACACCAATCCAACAACTAATAACAACCAGGTCATATGCGACTCCAACAGGGAAAATTTGTGGTGCGTACCTTACCACAGATGTTTTTAGCTTCGGCATACCCAATAAAAAACCCGGAGCCAACTTGCGTCAGCTCCGGGTTTTCGTGACAGATCAATGATTAATTAATTGCCCCAAAGATCTTTCAACAAGGTGGTTTTGCGCGTATCGAAAGGTAGCCAGGTTCCCCAGCCAGATTCGTTACTAACGGGGTCATAAGAATGACCATACCAGCCATGGGTATCGCCTGATTCAGGGTTAATAGACCAGTAGCACCCCTGAATTTTTTTCTCTTTTGCATATTTAACGAAGGCTTGTTGCCATTGCTGATCAACATTCGTGGTGATGTGGCTCCACTTGCTGCGGTCAGAAATACTGCCTTTTTGTGGCCAATCCATATTGCCGCCAAACTCACCGACAACCATTGCAAAACCTTGGGCGCGCAAGTAACCGAAGTGCTCATCCCAACCGGCCCTGAGTTTGGTTTCGTTGATCACGATATTACAATCAGCTTCACCAGCAGCATCACCTTCCAAACCTTCACACTCCGGTTGTGCTGGATCCATAAAGTGTTTTTGTACAAACACTGACGGGCCATAGGTGTGTGGAGAATAAACCAAACGGCTCTTCGGAATGTTGAGTGGGCTGGTGCCCGCTTCAAACAGGTTTTCACCCCAGTTAGGATGGTAGTCTTCAGAACCGTGTGGAACCTCAGTAATCGTATCTGGTGAGCCGTCCTGATTGTCTGCACTGCCTGAAATACCTTCCACGAAAATCAACATATCCGGGTTAACCGAATTGATAGCGGTGTAGGCACTTTCAGACAAACGTTTCCAATCGGCCCAGGTGTAATCCCATGGCTCATTGAAAATATCGATACCAATAATGTTATCAACACCCAACTTGGTAGAAAGGCCAGCGATGTCTTTCAGGTTATCCAACCAAATGGATTCGTTATACGCGTGGGTGGTTACACCCGGCGTGCCCACTGGTGCACAAGAATAGCCTTCACGTGTGTACTCATAGTTTTCGCGAGTCGCATCGACATAAGGTGGGCGCGCATCCAGACGGCCAGCTCTCCAGCCAACATAGTTGGAACATGAGTGGATATCGATCAACACCTCGATATTGTTCTGATCAGCCAACTTGATGAAGTCTTCCATCGCTTGGCGCGCGTTGGTTTGGCGCACAGACGGATGATTTTTTAACACACCGCCAGCACGGATATCACCAATCCCTTGCGGGTTAGTCGCATCGAGCGTTTGGGGTGCAATCGGCAGGCGAATCATGTTGATGCCCTGGGCTTTAATCTCGGTCATTGTCTGCTGGATGGTGCGTCCAGTATTAGCCCACCACATATTGCCCGCGTATAGCTCCATCGGCGCGCCGTCTGCATTGTTTTCCGCATCTTTAGGCTCATGTTGGCCTTCAAGACCGAACCAGTTACCACAGCGAACAGGGAATACAGTGCCGTTCTTGGTGATATTGCCGGTTGCATCTACACGGAAGACACCGCCGGGACTCACACTGGACACGCTGGAAGAACTCACCGAGCTGGGTGTACTTGAGCGCGAAGAGCTGATCGAGCTTGGCGTACTTGAACGCGATGAACTGATCGAACTACTGATTACACTGACACTTGAGCTTGAACGTGAACTTGGAGTAACAGAAGACGATGAGCTTGAACGGCTGGAACTCACCACACTCGATGAATTGCCGCACACGCCAGTCACACCAAAAGGAGAAGGCTGGCTGGCACAAGTGTTTCTGGAAATACAACTTCTGTTGTTCTCATAACCCCAACCGCTGGTAGTGGTTACGCAGAGTGGATACACGGTGCCGTACCAATTACATTGTTGTAAGCAACTAGCGCTTGTAGAAGAAGAGCTTACCGATGATGGGGTAGACGACCTTGATGATGGCGCCACTGACGAAGGAGTCGATGAGCGTGACGACGGTGCCACAGAAGAAGGCGCTGAAGACGAAACTGGCCCGCCAGCGCAAACATCACCATTCACCGTAGGACGTTCCAGAGGGCCACCATTTTTATCCAACTGAAAACCGAAACTGACTGTTTGGCCAGGCGGAATAACCGCGTTCCAACTCAGGTTGGATGCGCTGTAGGGGTTATTGCCAGTTCGAATGGCATTCCAGGAACCGGTCAAACGGTTGGTAGTGTATTGCCAGTTCACCGACCAGCCATTGATCGTAGAACTCGTTGAGTTAGTGATGACAATCGTACCGGTTGCTCCGGTATTCCACTCGTTGTCGATGTTGTAACTACAGGCAGCGGAAGCCGCACTGCTATAACCCATCGCCATAGTGCAAACACTTAGCACTGCCAATAGGCTCAGGTTCTTTTTGGGTGGAGTAATCATGTATTGTCTCCTTGATTATTCAGGAAAAAGGGCTGGATGCCCCTCGTTATTGTTGATTTACCCTTCTAAAAAGGGCGATTCAATGCTGCATACTCCTGTCGCCTGCCAGTTGGCAAACAAAGTACAGCCATGCATAAAAACCTGATGCTGCACCTGTGATCCCTTCACATTCGATGTAAAAACATGACGCGCTGAATAAGTTGACACTCGATGTTGCACAGCAATTCGAGGCTTAGATGACTTCTATCGTGGAGAGAGCTTGTCGCTTAAAAATACATAAATGTTATTATTGTTATTTGTCTGACCCATTAAGACAGCGCTGTCATTCTCATTTTTATTCTAATGGGTTTCCGAGAACTGATTAACAAATGTTCATATTTTTTTCTAATGATTAAACAGATTTATATTCTGAAAGAGCGAGAACAAAAGCAATTGAGGATGCAGAAACCTCTGTGCAGAAATGTAAATGCAATAGGTAAACCGGTAAGAACTGACTATCTTTGCTAGCCTGATAATTCAATCAACAAGAGACCGCAACAATGACAATAAAAATCCACAGCCTATTAATTGGAGCCGGTGTCGGCTTGGCACTGAGCGCCCAGGTGAGTCTTGCCGCAGAAAAATCGTTCACTTGGCCAAATGGCGCCAAGGCGGCAGTGAATCTTGCGTACGACGATGCATTGGATAGCCAACTTGATAACGCTATTCCCGTGTTGAATAAATACAATATCAGAGGCACATTCTATTTAAATGTTGTCAGCCCCACGTTGAAAGTTCGTCTGGACGATTGGCGCGCAGCTGCGAAAAAAGGCCATGAGTTAGGTAACCACAGTATTTTTCACCAATGCTCTAAAAGCAGCCCAGGGCGGGAATGGGTACCGGCTGATCGCGATTTGGATAAAGTTAGCGCCATTCAAATGCAGGATCAGGTGAAAGTTGCCAATGCATTTCTACATGCTGTCGATGGTAAAACCGAACGCACCTACACCCCACCCTGCATCGATTTGAATGCGGGGGGCAGTAATTACGTTGATGGTTTAAAAAGTGAATTTGTTGCCATTAAAGCCGGCTTCGGTGGCGTCACACCGGATATGAAAACACTGGATCCCTATGTAGTCCCCGTTGATTTTCCAAGCGGTGTTACCGGCGAGCAGCTAATTGCCGTTGTAAAAGAAGCGGCCGCTAAAGGCACTATGGCTAACTTTACCTTTCACGGAATAGGTGGCGATCATATAGTCGTATCTAAAGAAGCGCACGAAGAGCTAGTAAAATATTTAGCTGAAAACAAAAATATTTATTGGACAGATACTTTTGTCAATATTATGAAATACGTCAAAACCCAACAGCAAAAAGTGCAATAAAAAATACTGCTCAACTATGTCGATAGCAGCGGAGCAACCGCTCCCTGTTATCGCACATGTAGTCCCGCCTCACCTGCTTTAGATATTCAAAAACAAAGTTTCCTTAGTAGACCGCAGCACCTCATTCACCGCCATCCACTGCTTATTGCTTTGCAACTTCGTTAATAACTCCGCAAATTCCTGCACGCGGCGGTCACCGTAGGAATAATCATCCTGATCGACCAATTGATAATTCACAAACTGGCTGATTTGTTTTTCTTTGCGCGCGTCCTGCTCAACCCACACATTATTCACGCGCTCATTGGTCATGGATAAAATCCGGCTGGTACTGCCCTGCTCATGCTCGGTGGTGTAAGTGTAATTACCCCCCAATTCATCCAGATATTCCTTGGGAAAATTTTCAAAATGGTGATTTATCAATTCATAGCGGCTTTCTTGTTTGATAAGTGTATTGTCACCGTTTTGCTCTACCCGCGTCACTTGCTCCAGAGTTAAAACCATTGAGGCAATTTGCGAATAAAACCCGGGATTGTGCAGCACAGGCGAACGAAAACTGGCGTTAAAATCCGGCAGGCCAGAATCAAATGCAGCCAATGCATTTTCTGCCTTGGCCATGCCGCTATCGCCTTCAACATCCAACGTTTGTTCCGTTGCATTTGCTGGCGCAAAAAATCCGAAAAAAAATGATTCAAATGCATCCAACATAAAACGTTTGGATGCATTGGGCGTATCGCTATCATCTGCTGCTTTATTAATTAAATCGAGATACTGCTGGAATAACTCCGGTGCTAATACCTTTTCTTTTGCCAGGGTCTGCAACTGGCTTTTGATATCCACGCTATAACCACGCACATCTTCTGCGACCAGATGTTGCGTTTGGGTGATTTCATCTACACGGAATTCATAGGCGTGCTCCACATAACTATCGGTGGCGGGGTCGATGCGCTGCAAGGTGAATTTGAAATAGTGAATGGAATCTGTGTCCACATCGCCCAAACCACGCAGCTCCGTGGTATCCATACGGAAAAACTCATCACCCATTGCACCTAATTTTTCCGTCAACTTTTCCAGCGCTTTTTGCTCTGACTCTGAAAGTTCACCATCGACCACAAAGGAAAATTCCATTTGTGAGTGTTCGCCCGCCATTTTATTGCGACTGAATTGGATCTGGATATTGTCGCCATCTTTAGTTTTGATCGTTAAAAATGCGGACTCAATGCGAGTGCCAATAGAGCCTGAAAATTCCGGGGAAAATTTTTCGGCCGCCACTTTTTGCGGGATGCGGAACTGGCGCACCTCATTGCGATACTCGCTGGTCTCACGACTCAGAGCCCCCACTTGATTAAACAAGCTACTCACAGAAAAAGCCGCTTTCTTTTCACTGAGTTGGTTGAACGATTGCATCAACGCGCGTGAAGTAGCTGCGGCAGCTGGTTGGGTATAACTGTTATTGCGCAAATAATTGGCAACAACCAAAGGCTCCTCATATACCGGAGACGGCTCAGGCCGCTGAGCCAGGGTGACCAACGCTGCTGGCGACTCACTTACTACAGGTTCAGGCAGGATGCTGCCAGCTGGCCCGGCATTATCGCCAGCAGCTGGTCGGTTGAGGGCAACAAGGTAATCCAAAGTTGGGGCAAGGGTGACTTCCATCAAACATCCTCCATACATACACACTCAATAAGCTCCCTCTGTATATCGGCCGGATACCGATAAACTTTTGCCCTTAAAAAGTAAAAAGCGCATGGATTGCTCCATACGCTTTTCGCACTGGCGGCTACGCCAGGTGACACATGTGTATTCTCCGGGACTTTTTAATTCTTAAACCCCTTACCCACTACATAGACTTCACGCGAGCGCGGGCGCGATGCATCAGGTTTACGAATCACGACTTTTTCAAATGAGGTGCGCACTTCTTTCACGTAATCGTCGTAGCCTTCGCCGTGAAACACTTTTGCGACAAAATCGCCTTTGGGTTTTAACACGCTGCGCGCCATATCCAATGCAAGCTCAACAAGGTACATGGACGATGCCTGATCCACTGCGTCCACACCGCTGATATTGGGCGCCATATCGGAGATCACCACATCGGCGCGATTACCGCCGAGCTTTTCCATGATTTGATTGAATACTGATTCTTCAGTGAAATCCCCCTGGATAAAATCCACGTGCTCCAGTGAATCCATCGGCAAGATATCCGAGGCAATTACCCTACCCTTCACACCCACCAAACGCCCCGCAATTTGCGACCAACTACCCGGCGCCGAACCCAGATCCACCACCATCATCCCGGGGCGGATCAATTTATCTTTTTCATTTAATTCAAGCAGCTTATAAGCCGCGCGCGCGCGATAGCCATCCACCTGCGCTTTTTTGACATAAGGATCGTTGACATGTTCTTCCAACCAACGGTTGCTGCTTTTGGATCGGGCCATAGTTACCACTAAATTCTTTGAAGAAGAGGCTCATAGGAAACAAGCCAGAAACAGAGGTTATTGTATGATGTTAAGCCCTATAAAACAAAAAGCGTTTAGATGTAGCCAGTGACGCCTGCAACCAAACCAGCGTAAAATGCGCTCCATTCCTTAGATACTCATCCCTTTGCCGGACAGTCACCGGCCAGGAGCCTTTATGATCCGTATTACCGAACTCCAACTGCCGTTGGATCATCCCGCTGAAGCCCTGCGCACCGCCATCGTCAAACGCCTGAAAATCAAAGACACAGATCTGCTTGATTTCACTGTATTTAAACGCAGTTACGATGCGCGCAAAAAAAATAGCGAAATCACCTTTGTCTATATCATCGACTTGCAGGCAAATAACGAAGAAAAAATTCTCAGCCGCTTTGCGGATGATAAAAATATTCGTCCCGCTCCAGACACCAATTACTATCCCGTCGCAGAAGCACCTACCGATTTAACCGAGCGCCCACTCGTTATCGGCTTTGGCCCCTGCGGTTTATTCGCTGCCCTTACGCTTGCGCAAATGGGTTTTAAACCAATTGTGTTGGAGCGCGGAAAAGATGTCCGCCGCCGCACCAAAGACACCTGGGCACTCTGGCGCAACAAAGTATTAACACCAGAATCCAATGTGCAATTTGGTGAAGGCGGTGCCGGTTTATTTTCCGACGGAAAACTCTACAGCCAGATTAAAGATCCCAAATTTTACGGCCGTAAAGTGATGCATGAATTTGTGCGCGCCGGTGCGCCGGAAGAAATTATGTATGTGAGCAAACCACACATAGGCACTTTCCGTCTAACTGGTGTTGTTGCCGCGATGCGTGAAGAAATAAAAAGCCTCGGAGGTGAAGTACGTTTTGAAAGTAAGGTAAATGATTTTATTATCGAGAATGGCCGCATTGAAGGTGTGACCTTGGCCGATGGTGAAACGCTACGCAGCCGCTATGTGGTGCTTGCACTCGGCCATAGCTCGCGCGATACCTTCCGTAAACTGCATGAGCGCGGTGTGTATGTGGAGGCAAAACCGTTTGCGGTGGGTTTCCGCATCGAGCACCCACAATCTCTTATCGATAATGCACGTCTCGGTAAATATGCCGGCCACCCTGAACTCGGCGCTGCAGATTATAAAGTTGTCTATCACGCAAAAAATGGCCGCGCGGTTTACAGTTTTTGTATGTGCCCCGGTGGAACTGTGGTTGCTGCAACATCGGAGCCCAATCGCGTTGTCACTAACGGCATGAGCCAATACTCGCGCAACGAGCGCAATGCCAATGCAGGTATTGTGGTAGGAATTAATCCGGAAGAAGATTTTCCCGGTGGCCCACTTGCCGGTGTCGAACTGCAGGAAAAATTGGAGTCACATGCATTTGAATTAGGTGGCAGAGATTATTGTGCGCCAGGGCAATTAGTCGGTGATTTTATTCGCGGCAAAACCTCAACCAAATTTGGTGAAGTCAAGCCGTCGTACAAACCTGGTGTGTTGCTTGGCGATTTGGCATCGTCACTGCCGGATTATGTTATCGAAGCAATCCGCGAAGCATTGCCCGAATTCGGTAAACAAATTCGCGGCTTTGACCGCGCAGATGCCATCCTCACCGGCATTGAAACACGCACTTCATCGCCTGTGCGCATTACCCGCGAACATGAATCCCTGCAGAGTTTAAACACGCGCGGCTTGTATCCCGCAGGTGAAGGTGCTGGTTATGCGGGTGGAATTCTCTCCGCAGGCGTTGACGGTATCAAAGTAGCCGAAGCCGTCGCCAAAGCTATGCTCGCTGATCTAAAAATGCAAATAACAGGCAAATAAGATGCAGTTCAAAATCGACGAGATAAAAAAGCTCCATCAAAAAAAATACCGCGCCGAATTCGGCCATTTTTTAGTGGAGGGTGAACACCTCATTCTGGAATTGGAAAAAGCGGCTAAACAAAATACAGCCCTGCAAGAGTGCGAATTATTCGTTACCGAGGCCTACCAGAACTTCCCCAGCCGCTTCAAAAAAAATCTGGTTAGCGAAAAAAACATGGCACAGCTATCAGATACTAAAACACCACAAGGAATTATTGCGGTAGCGCCAATCCTATCCAGCAGTAATTCTACCAACAACAATGAGCGCGCTATTTATCTGCATGAGGTGCAAGACCCAGGCAATCTGGGCACCATCCTGCGCAGCCTCGCCTGGTTTGGCAATTTCCGCTGCCTGCTCAGCCCCGGCTCAGTTGACCCTTACAATCCCAAAGTAGTCCGCTCCAGCATGGGCGCTATTTTTCATGTGTCCATGGAATTGGATGTGGTCCTTGAATCACTCAGCACACGTTTTAATTCCATCGCCACATTGGACATGAATGGAAAAGCGCTAAGCGACAGCAGCTTTAAACATTTCGACTGTTATGTATTTGGGAACGAAGCACGCGGGGTTCCGCGAGAGGCGCTGCAAACCATTAATGCAGAGCCATTTACTATTTCTGGCTGCGGCGCAATTGAGTCGCTGAATTTGGCTTCGGCAGTAAATATGTGTGTTTATGAGTTGGTGCGCAAATGATTCGTAAAATTTTTGTATTGATCATTTTTATACTGTGCGTTCCAGCAGCCAATGCTGGTTTTTTGGATAAAGTTGGCGCAATTGTTGATGCCGCACTGGCTCCCACCACTACAGAAACAAAATCAAAATTGGTTTCCACAGTTGCAGCTGAGCACAAATTACCTGCTCACTGGCGCAGCTATTGGTTAAACGAACCAATATATGGCACAGGTATTTTTTTAGCTGATGCAGGAAAAATCAACGCCCCTGTCATACTCTTGGTTCATGGTTTGGGGCAAAACGGCCTGCGTGATTGGTTACCCATAGTGCCTGAACTGGAAAAACATTACCGTGTAATAATGATCGACCTACCAGGCTTTGCCAATTCACCTAGCCCAAAAATAAAACTCTCACCCACGTATTACGCCGATCTGTTGCACTTTGTTAAACCTTATTTCAGCAACAAACCTATTAGTGTAATTGGCCACTCAATGGGTGGGGCAGTTACGCTGCGCTATGCCCAGCGCTATCCTGCTGAAATTAACGAAATTGCCCTTATTGATGCCGCGGGAATTTTGCAGCGCACGGCTTTTGTCAAACACAGTGCAACAGACCGCATTCCTGTAAATCCTGATTTTGTTCCCAACGCATTATTAACCTACGCCGTCGGCTTACAGGATTTTAGTAACAACCTGATTGAAAAAATGCTGCGCCTACCCGACCCGACGTCACTGCTCGGTAAAAGTGAAATCGCCTGGGGAACAACACTGCAAAACTATCCCAATATCAATGCCGCATTGAGCTTGAGTGAAGAAGATTTTTCAGCGGCGATATTTGAGCAAACCAAACCGGTCGCTATTTTATGGGGCAGCAAAGATTTGGTCGCACCGCCGCGTACAGGGCAACTGCTTGCCGTTAATCTGGTAACTAGCGAGCTAAAGATAATTGAAGGTGCCGGCCATGTACCAATGGCAAGCCATCCGCAAGAAGTATCCCAGTGGTTATTGGCAAGTTTAAATGCCCAGCCAAAATCTATATCAACAACCACACTGGAAAACACCTCGACCAAACAGAATTACGTGTGCGATCACTCTGCTGGCGAAACATTGAGAGGATCATATGCTCGCATCACGTTAACAGAATGTACCGGCGTTTTATTGGATGCCGTGGTTGCTGACGAGTTAGTCGCATTGGATTCGGTCATAGAAATTCAAAATTCACATTTCAATAGTGGGCAAACATCACTAACGATAAAACGATCAGTAGTCATGATGACCGGCAGTACCGTTGAGGGTTTGGTAAACCTCGATCAAGCGCGTATTGATTTTGCAGGTGTAAAACTACGTAAAGAAACGCCATTCAACGTGAACACTAAATCACGTCTGGTCCTATCAGTTAGCCGCGCAGGTGAAGCGCGTTATTTGCATAGCGATCTGCAATTGGAAAATACTTCGCATTAATAAAAACGGATATAACTGTATTAGCCACAGCTTATTTAATGGCACGTCAATATACCTATATCGCCAGATAGCGCTAATGATGTTCGAAGTTCAATTGCCACGATATCGCTTTCACTAAACAGCTGATATATTTGAAGCGTCGCAGCGTCTGGTACAAGCAACAATTTTTATTTTTAGATAGCTACTAAATTATTTACCTTGCAGGGCGATGCTACATGTGCGTTACAACCAGTGACGCCAAAAACTTCATTCAAGGATTAACCGAAAAGGTATTTATTATGAGCGAAATATATTCTGCAGTAATCGGCGCAAATGATGGTTTTGACCAACCTGCACCTATTAATGGTTTGCCAGGCTGGACTGTCTATAAAGAAACCCAGACAGAAATTTATAAAATAACCCACAATCTTGGAACAATAGTGAATGTTGTTGCCACGCCCATGAGTAGCAACACTGTATTAGCTATCAGCTCTGTGACCGCCAACAGTTTTGTTGTGTCATCCTGGAATGCATCTGCCGACGCGCCAAAATCTTCAGCCTTTACTTTTGTTGCAATTAAAGTTGGATCCCCACCAAACCCACCGACAATGAAGTAATCCATCGCGCTATTCGTTCAAAATCCTCACTCAGGAACGAATAGCGTTTTTAATTTATTGCTTATACTTCTGCAGACATTAACAACCACCACCTCTAATCCGCACAACTAAAAATTATTTTTTCAACGGAATTGCCGCCATCAAACCGCGGGACAATAAACCGGGAAATACGCTGTGGTGGTTTTCCCCCTGCATTACCTCAACATGCAATTTAAACCCCTCATAATGACGAGAGCGCAGTTGCTTTTCCATCGCTAGCAAATCTGACAAATCACCTTCTAACGATCCAACAAACATAGCGACATTTACAGGCAAACGACTATGCTTTTTGGAGAATTCTTTTTCAAGTGTAAACATAACACGATTGTCGTACCACAAAGATGGACTGCCAATAATGTAATCAGTAAACAAATGCGGTTTTTTGAACAAAATATAGGTTCCCAACAAGCCCCCGTAAGAATGACCAACAAACACTCGCTTTTTTGGATCGATGCGATATTTTTTTTGCACCAACGGAATGACCTGACTTTCAATAAAATCGACATACTCTTGGGCATGCCCGGAAACCATACGAGCCGGGCTTGAATTCCCACTATTGTCTACCGGTGAAAATGTGGGTGTGTAATCACGTGTACGGCTAACCATGCGATCATCACCTTTCGAATAGGAAATACCTACAACAATTGCCTCCTCAACAACAGCTCCACCCATCAATGACATGGCACCATTAGTAATCGGAAAAGCAAAATTGGTGTCGTTGACGATAATTAAAGGATAACTCGTCTTTGTATTCGGATAAGACTTGGGTAGCTGCACATAGAGCTCATAATCTTTATTGTTGCTGTTCGCATGAATATTGATAGTTTCATATGCGGAATGACCAAATGGAGGAAGCTGATTTGCATAACTGCCATTCACAAATATGACAGCACCTAATACCAACAACGAAAAAGCTTTCTTGATAAACATTTTATTCCCTTGCTTATTATTGGCTGACAATCACGCCTGCTTTGGCAAAAGCCTGATCCAGATAGTGTTCATTTTCCGATGGATGGCGTAACTCAACATCAGGAACGCTTTTACTGCTGGCAATAGCCGCAATCCTACCTTGCTTATGTAACAAAACTTGTGGAAAATTTTTGGCAATAGGATCTTTGTACGCCTGCTGGGGCGAAATAATTTTCCAACCTTTGTTGCGCAAATGTTTGACCAGATCGCCCACAAACAATGCCGCTGCATCATTCTCATGCAACAAAAGCACATGCCGAGGAGAACGTTTTAATGTCTTTTTGGCAATGGCATCATAAAACTCAATCGAGTTATACAAACTATTGACATAAAAATCACGGGCTTTTTCATAGTTAATTGTTTTCTTTTCTTCAGCAGCCTTGGTGATAAGCGAGCTGATATACCAATCAAAATTATCGATAGTGACGTAGCCATCTTTATAACCTAGCTCGGTCAATAAACCTTGCAACTGGTTAATCTCTGACAGATCTTTGCCATAATGCAAGTAAGGGAATCGATGGTAATTCAACACATTATTAAATGGTTTTAATACTAAATGTGCTTTGTATGCATCTTCAGCATAGGCATTTACACCCAACTGGTTAGCAGACTGATGGCTAAAGCTGTGGTTGGCCAGATGAAATCCCGCAGCTGCGTAGTGTTCCAATCGTTTTTGAGTATCGCTATTGATGTAACCTGCTTTCACAAAAAATAAAGCATCTGGCACTTTGGCTGCAACCAATACATCAATTAGCCGTTTAGTGCGCTCCTGCCCGGTCATCAAGGCAGAATCAGGTGTTGGCGCATCATCAAAAGTAAAAGCAATTTCGCGCGCAGCGAGGTTGGGGGCAATCAACAACGAGAATGTGAGCAAAAAAATATGCGATAATTTTTCCATGAAAATCCTATTTTTATAGACATTATTCAGATGTTACACCGTGCATTTATTGAACAAAAAATGATGTTATGCATTTGTTCAGCCTTTTACTGACCCCACAAATATGCAAAAGTTCGAGGCTGTAGAATTATACAATTCTTATAATTCATGAGGCCTAAATAGCTGGTCATTGCGCAGTTTTTACGCAAGCGCAATTGATGGTGGATTTTACAATTAATGAAAGGCGAATCCTGAAGGCGTATGGCGGATTAGCGGACAAACCATTACCTATGGCGGCCAAGTTTAATAGGAAAGGTTAGGCGATTTTGTTTTGTGTGCAGTGATAGCTCTGTTTGATCTCACCGCCGTCAACAGAATGTAAATGCACATCAAACCCCCAGAGGCGATGCAGATGCTTTAACACTTCCGGTGTAGAGTCACCCAAAGGACGGCGATTATGCATGTAATGATGTAGAGTCAAAGATCTATCGCCACGCACCTCTACATTGTAAACCTGGATATTGGGTTCGCGGTTACCCAGGTTATATTGCCCGGCCAAGGTTTCGCGCAGTCGTTTAAACCCGGTTTCATTGTGAATGGCATCGACGTTGATTTTATCCTGTTGGTCATCATCAACAATACTGAACAACTTTAAATCGCGCATCACCTTGGGTGATAAAAACTGCAGGATAAAACTTTCATCTTTAAAATTTTTCATCGCAAACTGCAGGGTTTCCTTCCAATCCGAGCCAGCAATTTCCGGGAACCAGATACGATCTTCATCGGTAGGTTTTTCACAGATACGACGAATATCACTCATCATCGAAAAACCCAAGGTGTAAGGGTTAATGCCACTAAAATAAGGGCTATCATACGCGGGCTGTGCCACCACACTGGTGTGGGATTGCAAAAACTCCAACATAAAACCGTCGCTTACGTAACCGCGTGCATGCAACTCGTTTAGCAGAGTGTAATGCCAGAAGGTTGCCCAGCCCTCATTCATTACCTGGGTTTGGCGCTGCGGATAAAAATACTGGGCTATTTTGCGCACGATGCGAATAACTTCGCGCTGCCAAGGCTCAAGCAAAGGAGAATTTTTTTCCAAAAAATATAAAATATTTTCCTGCGGCTCAGCCGGAAATCGAGGGGCATTTTTTTGTGCGTCGCTCGCGGCGGATTTGGGGATTGTGCGCCATAAATCATTCACATGCTTGCGCAAATATTCTTCACGCTCACTCTGGCGGCGCTCCTCTTCATGCGCAGAAATAGGATATGGCCGTTTGTAGCGATCCACACCGTAATTCATCAAGGCGTGACAGGAATCCAGGATATCCTCCACCGCTGCTATGCCGTAACGCTCCTCGCATTTGCTGATGTAGTTTTTGGCAAAAACCAGATAGTCAATAATGGAACTCGCATCGGTCCAGGTACGAAATAAATAATTGCCTTTAAAAAAAGAATTGTGCCCATAACAAGCATGCGCAATTACAAGCGCTTGCATGGTCATGGTATTTTCTTCCATTAAATAGGCGATACAAGGATTGGAATTGATGACAATTTCGTAAGCCAACCCCATCTGCCCACGCTTATAAGAATGCTCGGTACTGAGCAGTTGTTTACCGTAAGACCAATGGCTGTAGCCAATGGGCATACCCACGGATGAATAGGCATCCATCATTTGCTCTGAGCTGATTACTTCAATTTGGTTGGGATAAGTATCCAGACCAAATTCCTTGGCGAGTTCACCAAGAATCTGGTCGCACTCCCGAATCAAATCAAAATTCCATTCAGAGGTGACAAACAGTGGTTTATTCATGCAACCTTCTTATGAAAAAGTTCACGAAAGACGGGGTAAATATCACTTACTTCACGGATATGTTGCAGTGCAAAATGATCCGGATAATCCTCCTGAATAGACTCGTAAGTGGCCCAGAGCGCTTGATGTTCATTGTTGGTGATTTCAATATAGGAAAAATATTGACAGTTAGGTAGAAGATCATCAACCAGGATATCGCGGCAAACATCCGAATCCTCCCCCCAATTATCGCCATCCGATGCCTGGGCACCATAAATATTCCACACCTCAGGTGAATAGCGGTCCTGAATAATTTCCTGCATCAACCGTAAGGCACTGGATACAACGGTGCCACCGGTTTCGCGCGAATGAAAAAATTCCTCTTCATCCACTTCTTTGGCACTGGTGTGATGACGAATAAATACGATTTCTGTTTTTTCGTAATTCCGCTGCAAAAATAAATACAGCAGGATGAAAAAACGCTTGGCGATATCTTTGGTAGCCTGGTCCATAGAACCAGACACATCCATAATACAAAACATCACCGCTTTGGAGCGCGGGATAGGTTGTTTGATATGCAGGTTGTATTTGAGGTCAAATGTATCCAGCCAGGGAATACGGCCAATGGCTTTTTCCAATTTGGCGATCGCATCCATTAATTCCAGTTCGCGCTTTTTATCACGTTT
>Ga0307408_100000722_pt1 | contig 26763 bp, 30 predicted proteins | sample 322Cmetagenome_FD_202116 | JGI IMG/M metagenome (GOLD analysis project Ga0307408, IMG submission 202116) | Maize rhizosphere microbial communities from greenhouse at UC Davis, California, United States - 322HYB-C-3 | ecosystem: Host-associated > Plants > Roots > Rhizosphere > Soil | place...
TGCGTCAATGTATTGATGGCGTGTGGTTTGCTCTGGGCGGCCCCGCCACACTGCTGGATGAAAACGACCGTGATAATATCAACAGCTTTTTTACCTTGCTGGACAAACACCAACAAGGCGGCAGCATTCGCGATTGGCAAGTATTTAATAACGCCATCGAGCGTTTATTTGCTGCACCGCGTGCCGATGCCGACCCGAAACTACAAGTAATGACCATTCACAAATCCAAGGGATTGGAATTTGATACGGTCATTATTCCCGGCTTGGATCGCAGCGCACGTAAGGACGACAAACAGTTATTGCTCTGGCAAGAACGCATTAACCATCACGGCGAAAAACAATTACTGCTCGGCTCACTCGCTGCCACCGGCAAAGAAGAGGACCGCCTCTACACCTTTATGCGCCGCGAGGCAGATAAACAACAGGCATTTGAAGCAACTCGCTTGTTATACGTAGGCTGTACTCGCGCCATTAAACGTTTGCATTTAATTGCCTGTATCAACACCAAAGAAGATGAATTAATCGCGCCTGCAAAAGCATCCCTGCTGCACAGTATTTGGCCGTTTGTAAACGAAAGCGCACAACTTATTCCGTGCAAATCCACCAGTGAAAACCAAACAGGCAGCAGTGACCGCAAACCGGGTTTGCAACATTTGTTACGCCTTGTTCCCACCTGGCAAGCACCCATATTAAACGATGTAACACTGCTTCACAGCTATCGCGGCCACGAATTCGGTGCTACTCCATTAGGGAGCGATGAGACCACAACTGAAAACCCATTAAATATCCCGGAAGTAGAAACCACCGCCGCCCGCCTAGCGCGTCACACCGGCACGGTGGTTCACAGTGCACTGCAAGCACTGGTCGAAAATAAATTCGTCACCAATAGTGCGTGTATTGCCGCTGATGCATTTATCAACCAACAACAAACTTTCTGGAAAATCCAACTACAACAACTCGGCTGGCATGGCGAAAATTTACAGCGCGCCCTACAAAAAATCGCCCAAGCCATTCACACCACCCTCGCCAGCGAACAAGGCCGGTGGTTGCTCAATTGCGACCACGAACAAAGCGCCTGCGAACTCTCGCTGATGCAAAAAAACAAACAAGACGTAAGCGAATCCATCATCGACCGCACTTTCGTCGCTGAGGGTATACGATGGATAGTGGATTACAAAAGCAGCGAACCGGAAAGTGGCGAAACTGAAACAACTTTTATCGCGCGCGAAATGGAAACCTATAAAGAGCAATTACTGCGCTACCAAAAACTGCTGGCAGCAACAGAACCCAGTCCAATCAAAACAGCACTTTATTTAGTGAGTATGGGGAGGTTAGTCGAAACGCTGTAAGTAAAACCCCCGAGCGAAAGCTCGGGGGTCAGGTTCATTTAATAGACTGGTAACAGCACTATTTTTGCTCCAAAAAACCCGCCTTCACGTATAGGATGGTATCTCTGATATTTAACGATGACTCTCTCCATGCGATCACCTGTAAAACACGAAATACTTCTGGCCATTTTAGTGGGTATGGCGGTGCTGCTGGCGGTGTTCTTTAGCATTAAACAGTTCACCGCGCTCAATGCGCTGCAATGGTTACTGATTGCGGACTGTTTATGGTTTTATGTGTGTTGGCAATTATGGCAGCGGTTGGAGTTGAACCGCGCAAGTGAAGGTGCTCCACTCTACCCCACTCTGGGTTGGGCGAACCGGTTGACCTTGTTGCGCGGTGGATTGATTGCATTAACCGGAGGATTTTTGTTTCAACCGCAAGCTGCGGGATTAATGGCTTGGGTTCCAGGTGCGTTGTATACCTTGGCAGCAATTCTGGACCGCATGGATGGATTTGTAGCGCGGCGCAGCAAACAAACGAGTTTATTGGGCACTGAGCTGGATACGGTGTATGACGCGCTGGGATTAGTGGTTGCGCCGTTATTAGCAGTGGGTTACGGAAAAATTCACTGGAGCTTTTTATTGGTAAGCGCAGCATATTATGTTTTTGTGTGGGGGCTGTACTGGCGGCGCACACATAACTTACCGGTTTATCCACTTATGCCCAGCATGTTACGCCGCACGCTCGCGGGCTTTCAAATGGGGTTTGTCGCGTTTATTTTATTACCCTGCTTTCAAGCACCACTGACACTAATTATCGGTATCGCGTTTATGCTGCCAATCCTGCTTGGTTTTCTGGTGGATTGGTTAGTGGTGAGTGGCCGCATTGAATCCAACACAACTAATAGCCACTTTTTTAATCGCCTCGCGCAAATTAGCCACAATAGTTTGCAACCATTGTTACGGCTGGTATTAGCTATTGCATTTTTATTGTTCATAACCTGCAACAACCTTTTATCGCTCACCTGGTTACCAATTATTTTATTTTTTGCGGTAGCCATGACTTCTTTTGGGTTGGCTGGCCGTGTAGGGGCGTTGTTAGTAGTGGTGTTAGTTGCTTTATTGCAGGGCGATAAACCTGTTGATGCAATTACGGCAATTATTATTTTCAGTGGTGTGTGCTTAATGTTGCTGGGCACTGGCCGCTTCAGCCTCTGGCAGTGGGACGACCAGTGGGTAAACCGCCGCGATGGTGAGGAGCACAATTAATGCAGCGCGCCGCATTCTTTACGCTCTTGTTGTGGCTAATCGCCATAGCTTTAGCAGCATGGACACTTGCACAATTACCCCTTGCCGACATAACCCACAGCATTAGTGCACTCAGCGCCGTGCAATGGATTTTTTGGTTAGGGCTTAACGCACTTATTATTGTGGTGCTCGGCTTGCGCTGGCAATTATTAACCCAGGCATTGGCCGCGCCGGTTAATTTGTTAAAACTCTTGTTAATTCGCCAAGCGGGGCAAGCAGTAAGTTTCATTACCCCCGGCCCACAATTTGGCGGTGAGCCGCTGCAAATTTATTGGCTGTACAAATACGGGCTACCACTGCGCACAGCACTCTTGTCCTTGGGGCTGGATCGGTTTTTTGAGCTGTGGGTTAATTTTTCTGTGCTGTTGCTAGCAGTGTTATTACTGCTTGCCGGTGTGGGCGACACCCTCCAATACGGCATCATCAAATACAACGCAATCGGCGATTGGCAAACAGCGTTACTGCCACTGCTGATTTTTTTAGGGTTGATGTTTTTGCTGGCGTGGGTTTTAGTGAAACAACCGCAGTGGATAAATAATCTCCTTGAACGCGTCGCCACGCGCTGGCAACACAATCATCGTTTGAACAACATCAATCAACACTGGCAGTCATTGGGCGACGATTTACGCACCGCACTGCGCAAACAAAAAATTCGCTTTTCACTCGCGCTGCTATTTTCACTGCTTGGTTGGGTGGGATTATTGGGTGAGCTGTATTTGATTTTGCGTTTAGTGGGCATTGAAGCTGACGTGCATTCTTTTCTGATTATTTTAGTGGCGATGCGCATGGCGCTGTTACTACCTATGCCCGGTGGAGTGGGCACCTTGGAGGCATCTGTACTCTGGTCATTTCACACATTGGGTTTATCCGCCAGCGCAGCCTTGGGTTTAATTGCACTCATGCGCGTGCGCGATGCCATTGTGTTGTTGATCGGGTTGGCGTGTTTGCGCGCTAGCGCTAGCAATACCACTAACGCACAAACCAAATCCATTACTGAAACCTAAGGAAGCTTTGAAATATTCACTTCTCGTCATACCCGCGAACGCAGGTATCCAGAAAAATCAACAGCATGGATTCCTGCATTCGCAAGAATGACCAATAATTCAGAGACACCCTAGCTTTTCTTCCCCAAGATTAAAAAGATTTGCGATACGCCGCCCAACAGGTGGCATTTTCCCATAGCTTGATCGTGAGCGAACCCGTGCCGGGTGGGTGAATCAGTGCGATGACTTTTTCATTAATAATGCGACTGAAATGTTCGATGCTGGGGTTTAGTCCGGCAAATTCTTCTTTGTCATTCAGCAGGCTATCGCGGAAGTACCCCACTACTTTATCCAGCGCCGCTTCTATCTCAACAATATCCACCAAATAACCGTGTTTATCCAATTGGTCGCTTTCAATACTCACTTCCGCCACATAGTGATGTGCATGCGGAAAATTTTCACTGCCCCAATCGCCGCCGATCAGAAAATGGTTGGCGATAAAATCGCGGGTCACTGCAACGGTATACATAAAAATCCCTGCCTGCTAAAAATTAATAAATTGAAAAAGATTAAGCGTGTGAATAACAAAAAATGGCTTGCAGTATCTCCACTGGAGACTGGTGCAAACGCTGATAAAGTGCTGGTGCTTCACTGAGCGGGGCGCGATGGGTAATTAATTGGCTGGGCTGCAGCTTGCGCAACATTTGCCAGGTAAGCTCAAACCGACGACCCTTATCCCAGCGGCCACTTAATTCCGGCGCAAGGCTACTCACTTGGCTGGTGGTAATTTTTAAGCGATTGCGATGGGCATTTCCACCCAGCGCAATCGCTGCAGTTTTATTACCGTACCAACTGCCGATAACAATCCGGCTTGCAAAACCACTTAACTCAATTGCCAAATTTAATGCATCGGGCGCGCCGCTCACTTCATAAATGAGATCAGCACCGGTGTTATTTTCTGCAACACTTAATTGTTGTTTAAGGGCATTAATATCTGTCGTCGAAAATGGATCGAACACCTCACTTACGCCGAGTTGCAAAGCACGCTCGCGGCGCACAGCAATTGCATCCACCCCGTGCAATTGAGTCAGCGGAAACTGCGCTAATAAATTTGCCAGCAGCAATCCCACGATGCCCTGCCCCAACACCACCACTCGCTCACCCAATGCGGGGCTGCCATCCTGAATTAAATTAACAGCGGTTTCCATATTGGGTAAAAATACGGCGTCCTCCGCAGCTATGCCTGCAGGAACAGGAATAACATTCGCAGGTGTGGTGATGAAATGGCTGGCGTGTGGTTGAAACGCAAATACACGTTGACCGATTAATGCGGCGTCCACACCCTCACCCACTGCTTTAACAATACCAACACTGGCATAGCCGTATTGCAGCGGATATTGTTGCTGATCTTGTTGCTGGGAACGCAACACAGTGATCGTCGCATCAAGCGGCATTTCATTGGGAATTTGCCCGCGATACACCAGCATTTCGGTACCGGCACTGATCGCTGAGCATTCCACTTGCACCAACAATTCACCTTCAGCCAGTGCGGCAAGAGGTTGTCCGCGCACTTCAACTTGCTCAATGCCGGTGAACCAGAGTTGCTGTGCATATACAGGTTTATTTTGGCCAGCGTCAGTCGTCATATTGCGTAATCCCTTATGCTGTGTGATCGCTATAATTTAAATTGCCCCACACGATTAAATCATCACCCAGGCGTTCAGAGAAAAAAGGTTTTAACTGTGGAAATGTACCGCGCGATTGATTACCTAAACCAGTCACTGCTTTGTAGCCGCCTACAAATTGCGGCGTAATAGTGAGCACCAGTGCGTCCACCAAGCGGGCTTTTAAAAACGCACTGATAACACTGGCTCCACCCTCCACCATTAAACTTTTTATGCCGCGGCTCCATAATAACTTCAACGCGCGCTGCAAACACACACGGCCATCGGCATTGCCTTGCAGCGCGGTAATTTCCAAACCTTCAATAACGGTACCCTCATCATCTACCGTGGTTAATACCCAGCAGCGTTTATCCGGCAGGCAACACAAGCGCGCTTTTGCTGGAATGCGCAATTGACTGTCCAACACAATTGGCTGCGGGTTGTGACCAATCCAGTGGCGCACGGTGAGTTGTGGGTCATCACTTAATACGGTGCCTATGCCAACTAAAATGCCGTCGTGCATGCTGCGCAATTGATGGGTTAACCGCAGCGATTCTTCACCACTCAACGCGAGTGGTTCATCGCAGCGCAGCGCGATACTGCCATCAAGGCTTTGCGCATAGCTTAGGGTAACGAAGGGCCGCTCGCTGGAACGAAACGCGTTTTTATTCTGGGTCAGCCAGTTTTCAATTCGTTGATTGAGGTTCATGCAAATCACTGTGATGGGATGAAACAAACGGCTTACTAAATAACAAATGATCCATGCGTTTGGCTTTGGTGATCATATAACCTTTATTCTCGGCGTTGGCCGCAATTTCCAGCGGCACACGCGCCACCACCTTGATGCCTTCAGCCTGTAATGCCTGGATCTTGGCGGGATTATTGGTCATCAAGCGCACGGATTGCACACCCAAATCCTCCAGAATACACGCGGCTAGCGAGTAGCTTCGCTCATCAGCACCATGGCCTAACATAAGGTTGGCATCAACCGTGTCGTAACCCTGATCTTGCAAGTTGTAGGCAAGCAACTTTTGCTCAAGGCCAATGCCGCGCCCCTCCTGACGCAAATAAATCACCACGCCCTGCCCCTCCTCCGCCACCAGCGCCAGCGCGCGGTCCAATTGCTCACCACAATCGCAGCGCAATGAACCGAGCACATCACCAGTAAAACACTCTGAATGAACACGAGCCAACACGCCCTCTGCGCGAGTCAGGTCACCCATGTAAAAGGCCAAATGCTCTTTGTTATCCAGCGTATTGGTGTAATAACACAATTGAAAATCCCCATAGCGCGTGGGAATGCGGGCGGCAGCAGTGCGAGTAACAGACGGATTTGGCATACACAAAATCTTCAATGGTGAGAGGTAAACTCTATACGATGGCCGTGATCTTATGGGTCAGTCGCGCAATAGGCAAGGCAAGTCGCTGGTAATAGACCCTACACTGATAGAGAATTACCGCGCGTGGGTTAATCGATATTTTCAACGAGTAGAGTGCAATGGCTAAAATTTATTTTGCAATTCCCGGCGATATCAACACCCTCACCGGTGGTTATGCCTATGACCGGCGATTGATCGCAGAGTTGCGCGCACTGGGTCACAGCATTGAACATCTGCAACTATCCTCTCGCTTTCCGCTACCCGATGCCGACGCACTCACCGATGCCGCCGCACAATTAGCTGCCCTGCCCGACCAGGCGCTGGTAATGATTGATGGCCTTGCTTACGGTGTGATGGAAACTATCGCAGAGCAGCATGCCACGCGTTTAAATATTATTGCGCTGTGCCATCACCCACTCATGCTTGAATCGGGTTTATCCAGTGTGCAAACACAGCAGCTATTTTTATCCGAACAGCGCGCGCTGAATGCAGCTAAAGCTGTGATAGTCACCAGCCCAATGACCGGTAAAATTCTTGCCGAAAAATTTTCAATTCCCGCCGCAAAAATGACCATTGCATTGCCGGGCACCGATGCGCAAACATTTGCCCCCTGTATCGGCAACCCGCCGGTGCTCTTGTGTGTGGCAACACTGACCCGTCGCAAAGCCCATGACGTATTAATCGATGCGCTCGCGAATGTTAAACAACTTGCATGGACACTGCGCCTCGTGGGCGGCACAGAATTTGACCCGGAATGGACATCGCTGCTGAAAAATAAAGTGGCGCAGTATGGGCTTGAACAGCGCATTGTTTTTCTCGGCAGCATTGCCGAACCAAGCAGCGAATACGCCGCAGCAGATGTATTTGTGCTGCCATCATTATTTGAAGGTTATGGAATGGCATTTGCGGAAGCGCTCAGTTTTGGTTTGCCAGTTGTGGCTGCCCGCGCCGGTGCAGTGCCCGACGTAGTGCCTGAAAGCGCCGGTATTTTAGTTGCCCCGCAAGATTCCTCCGCGCTCACCGCTGCGCTGCAAGAATTATTAACTGATACTGCCGCACGTAAAAAATTACAACAAGGTGCACAAGCAGCTGCGCGCAATTTACCCAGCTGGAAAGATACCGCTGCGGTAGTTGCACAACTAAGCGCGCAATTAACCACACAACTATCGACACAACCATCCATACAATCAATGGCAGGAAAAAGTGAGTAAACAATGAGTAGCTTTTCAATCGCATGGTTGGATTTACGCGAAGGCGCCGATTTTGCCGCGCGCGATAAAACATTGGTAACACAGGCGCTGAACTGGCTGGGTCAGGCAACAGACCGCGTATCACCCGACCGCATTATTGTTGACTTGGGTGCAGGTACTGGCTCCACGCTGCGCGCACTGAGTAAATTGGGTGCAAACAATATTGTGTGGCGCCTGGTGGACCTGGATGGAAAATTATTAGACGAAGCCCTGCGTCGCCACGGCAAAAGTTGTTTGATTGAAGACTATCAAGCGGATTTAACAATCATTGAGGAACTACCACTGACCGGAGCGCACATAGTGACTGCATCTGCGTTATTTGATTTGGCCTCAAGCACTTTTATCGATGAATTAGTCGCACGGCTCGATGCACGCAAAACCGCTGTTTATGCCGCCCTGAATTACGACGGCACAACCACTTGGTCACCGGCACATCCGCTGGATGAAAAAGTACTAACCGCATTTAACCAAGATCAGCACCGCGACAAAGGTTTTGGCCCCGCGCTTGGCCCGGACTGTACCGAATATTTACAAAAAGCACTGGAAAATAAAGGCTATGCGGTCACCATCCAACCCAGTCCCTGGCAATTAGCAGCAAAAGATCACGCCATGTTGACCGAATTAATTAATGGTATTGCCGCTGCCGTGAGTGAAGGTTATGGGTTAACAGCACAGGCGCTGGAGGACTGGAAAAATTTTCGCATTGCCAATGTGGCCGACGGCAATTGCACAGTCGGCCATTGGGATTTACTCGCACTACCGCGTTAATGTTCAGGTAGCGAAAACGCCTCGATAAATTTATTACGCAATTCATTCATAGGCCACACCGGTGCATCGGCAGCGGGCACCATTCCGCTGCTCCACTGCCAGTGCGCCACTGCATTTATCAATGCGGAGTCGCGGGTAATTAAATGGATCGGCACATCGCGGTTAACCCTTTTAATGTCGCCCGTTTCGCCCGTAACAATCGGCGCTGGCTGGTGATCCCCCAATACCAACACCACCATATTGTCATCGCCATAATTCATCACGTAAGACGTGATAGTCTCCAGCGCATATTCAATCGCCAAACGAAATTGTAAACGGATGCGCGCTGTTTCCTTCCAAACTTCTTCCGGGCTATCACCACTCATCGCTTGCGCATTAAATACAGTGCCATCACCAACCGCATTCCAATCAATCAATTGTGGAATGGGTGTCCAGGGCGCGTGGGATGAAATCAGCGCGATCTCTGCCATCACGGGTGTAGGTGTCGCGCTGGGCGATTGTGCAGCAAGCTCCCGCGCATGAAATGCAGCAAGCGTGTATTGATCCGGCATGGTCACCCAATTAAAAGGTTTACCCGCGTAACCGAAATTGTGTGCATCATAAATATGGTCGTAGCCGTAATAATTTCCTTCCGGCCAATCCATAGTAATCGCGGGCATTACCGCCACAGTGCGCCAACCTGCGGCATTAAATACGCGATTAAATGTAGGCCGCTCGCTCATCATCAAACTGTTGTAGCGAATCTGATTATCAATCCACAAACCCGACATAGCGGTACCGTGAGCCAACCAACTCAAACCACCCAGGGTAGGTGAAGTTAAAAAACCACTGCGCACCGCAAAACCTTTTTCCGCTAATTCCTCACTCGTGCGCGCCAGCAAGGGGCGAATGTGTGGCGCAAACTCAGGGTTATCCAACACCGTGCGCCCATAGGATTCTACAAATATCACCAACACATTTTTATCGCGCAACAACGCCAATACCTTCTCATCAGCACGCACGGGGTCATCACTTTTATCCAACTGCGCACGAAACAATTTCATATCGGCTGCCGTAGCCAGCATGTCATGGGTATGCGCCGATAAATGTTGATAAAACTTCATTGCCGCGAATGGCGACCCAACAAAAAACAACACCAACCACAGCACCAAACCAACCGTTAAAACCACCGCCGATGTACGCACAGAAACCAACAACTGCCGCACCCGCCCCAACACCCAAAAAGCACCCAGCACAATTAACAACACCACAAACAACAGCAATACCGCTATCGCCAAGGCACCCGCCCGACCAATCGCTCCATCGAGCAAATTCATCCCGTTAACCAACAAATAACCATCAAACAACGGATTAAACGGCCGCGCGAATACATTGAAAGTCGCCATATCCGCACAGGTAAAAATCACACCCACCGCCAATAACACCGCCGCCGCCCAGCGCACCGCCATACCAGCGCGCCCCGGCAGCAGGAGCAACAACCCAATCACCAACAATTCCAGAGGGATAACTAAAAAAGACGATGCGTTAATAGCACTGATACGATTCGGGATAACCAACGCAATGAAAATCAAAACAAGCGCAGCAATATTCAAACTGGATTGAAAACGAAACAAAAGCGCCTCCCGTTAGTAACGATGCGAACAAAAAACCATCCTCCAAGCATAATGGATACGCAGTCACGGGAGCAAAGGTTGTATTAGTCGCTTTTCAGTGCAAACAATTCCGACCCCACAAGCAAAACACCCGAGCTTGGCTCGGGTGTTTGTAGGGCGCCTCTCATTAGAGAAGTAGCTGGAGATCGTAAACGGCCAAAAGGTGGAAGTTGACGGCTGCCAAGATAATTAGCAGGCTCGGTAGTCGGGTCGATTTTTTACCACAATCACTTGTTATGAACTTTTAGTCTTTAAGTTTTGGAATACTAGTGCAGTGCTCATTACCAAAGTCTTCCACCTTCAGATGCTCAACAAGCTCTACGGCAGCATTTTTTTCGCACTGATATACCAACAACGCCTGCCCAGCTCCGCATGCAGAAAGGTTTATACCTTCCGCTTGACAAAATGTTTTTACTTTGCACCTCTTCAATTGGGTCTCAATAAATGACTCCTGATACGCTTTCATTTCAGCCATATATTTATCCGCATTACAGGTTTCGCTGTCACGATTCTTGATGTTTTCGAAAATAGCCTTGTTATAGTTTTCTATTTTTTTTGTGGCTTCTAGCTCTATGCAGTCAGCGAAGGATATTTCGTTGAAATCATCATCAGTTGAACAATCTGAGCCTGCAACACAAAAATAAGGAAAGGCTGATATAAAAATTAACATTATTTTCTTTAGCATAATCTACCTTTTTCATAACAGTTTATTAAACGGCCATAGCTGTATATCTTCCCACCACATATCATTTCTTATGCGAGTTTGCAGCCACCTATAATTACATAAATATCAAATAGTTAAAATTGATTTGGTGTTTTAAAAAACTAGTATTCCTGCTCGCGCTTCATATCACTAGTCGAATATCACTTTTACCCGGTTTTACTGAGTTAAGTTAATCAATAGTGTCTTGCAGAGATATCGTCACCCCACTGCTTTTGCATCCTGTTGACCCATATCAAAACAACACTGACTGCAGCTGTTTTAATAGCGCGACTGTTAAGAGCAAACATCCACTTAAACGGAATGGACAATGAGACAACGTGTTTACAAAAAAATGGCGGGGACTTCTGCCGTGTTTATCCCCGCCGATTTCAACCATGCATCGCCCGTTGAACGCGATGGTTTAGTCTGGACGGATAGTGAATTGAGCATGCCGGAAAGCCCGCAAACTATGCAGTGGAAACCACCGCTGGACAGCTCGCTGGCATTGGAAGGATTGGAAGAGTACGACCCACCTGCAGCGGGTGATGCGCGCTATGTAACTAAATTGGGGCTCGCGTTTGTGTATATCGGGAAAATTCGTGGCTGGGTCGCGCTGACAGATTTTGTATAAGCATTTCTCACGCGTCAGGATATAAAACCCTATATGGGGCGTAACACACCGAAAAGGAATTTGATGACTGTTATAAAAAGAACTCATTCATTGTGAGGAGTTCATCATGCCTAACGAACACGAGATCCGCGAACTGGCTTATTACCTTTGGGTATCTGAAGGTAAACCCAGCGGGCAAACTGATCGACATTGGCAAATCGCCACCAAGATGGCCGCCGAACAAAAACATGGATCGCCGTCGCCCAAAATATCCACTGATCCTTCAGAAGCAAAAGGCACAACAGAACCCGAACAGCCTGATCAAACCTAGTGTTTTAATAGCAGCGAAACCCTGTTGGCAAATCGTGCGAGCCTTATTGAGTCCGTCGCCAAATAACAAAACCCAGCCACACAAAACCGACTGAAAAAAGCAGCCCGATAAAATGACTGCGGGAAATGCCGACAGCAATGACGGCGATGTTTTTATCGTCGGGGTCTACATAAACCTGAATCAGCTCGCCATTTTTTAGCGCTGTTTGCGGGCGACTAATGCCAAACCCGATACGAGTGCCGCGATATTCTTTACCATCCACCTCGTAGCTATATTCCAACCAACGCCCACCGTAATAACCTCCTGCCAAGGCACCGCGCAATTCGTTGGTGACGGTACCTTTGTGCACTGGCCAATGCGCGGCAGCAGTACTTTTATAAATATTGCTCGCGCTGGATAAAAACAACATACCAGCCGCAACTATGCACAATCCAAAAAAAAGTGAGCGCAGACGTTGATATTTTTTCTCGTTGTCGGGATTCATTTACACTCTCGCAAAAAATTTAATTACCAATCACCCGCAGCCTTATCAAATACTGATAAACACAACCATTACAGGGCATTACACCAAGAACACCCTCACTTTACCTGCAATCACTTCCTCGTCAACCAATAGAAAACAAAAATTATCGCGCCACAAAAAAGAAACCCTATACTTCACAGCAGGTTAGATAGCAATTGGACAGTTGCTACTGGAGAATTAAAAGCTGGAGACTTTTTTTTGGACAGTTTGAATCATTACCGGGCACTTTCCCCGACCAAACTCTGGCGGGTTGGCAGCTGTCGGGATAAGACCATTATTTTTGGTGGCTGGTTTGCGCTGGTGCTGGCAAGTATCGCGCTCGGGTTGCTATCGGTAATAAAAAGTTGGTCGGGTATACCGCTGGATTTTGGCGGTGTCACAGTTTATATCACCGTTTACCCTACCCTGATTATTTGTTTATTCCTCACCCTCACCTGCGGTTGGCGCTGGGGGGCAATTCCTGCTTATTTATCCACGCTTTCACTGGCGCTTTATTCGGGCATGCCATGGCATTGGGCGATCATTTTTGCCTGCGCGAACCCATTGGGTTTTGCGATTCTGGCGGTTGGCTATCAAGCGATTCCGGCAAATAAAAACTTACGCGATTCCAATTCATTATTGTTTTATATCCAGCTGAGTTTTGTGGCGAGCATTTTTAGCTCCAGCGGCGCACTCATTTGGTGTTATACCAACCACATTGATCGCACTGCCCTGCTGGCAATTTGGCAGGGTTGGTGGCTGGGCGCATTTTTGCAAAGTGTATTTATTGTGGGCCCATTGCTCGCGCTCTTGTGGCCCAAAATTGCGCGCTGGCAACAACATCACCCTGCCTATTTACGCCTTGCCAGCGGCAATGTTCGGCGCTCGGTATTGCGCCTGCTGGGGGCAATTACCACCGGTGTACTGGTGTACGGTGCGGCTACGATTCAGTTAGCGAGCAATCAGTTGGATCGCGCGCTTATCACTAGCAGCAGTTCCATGAGTGCTGAAGTGAGTAATGCCATCATGATTCTGCAGCAGACCACTTGGGTATTTTTTTGGGTATTCGCGATGATTATTTTATTTATCGCGTTTTTTGGCTACCAGCTGTTTACCCGCTGGCAACGTTCAACCAATGAATTATTAAGTGATCTGCACAGCGCCAACGAAAGCCTGGAGTGCCTTGCCCAAACTGATGGCCTTACCGGTCTGCTCAACCGTCGCACTATGGATGAACGCTTGAGCAGTGAATGGCTCCGCACCAGCCGCATGGGCAGCGGCGGCGCACTGGTGATATTGGATATCGACCATTTTAAAAATATTAATGATCATTACGGTCACGCCGCGGGTGATGCGGTGATCCGCAGTATTGCGCAGACGATACAAGCGGAAGCGCGCGGGATGGATATCGCCAGCCGTTATGGAGGCGAAGAATTTGTGATTTTACTGCCGCAAACCGACGCAGAAGGTGCACTGCAATTTGCCGAGCGGATGCGCAATCGCATTGCAACAACTGCGGCTTATCACGAGACCAAAGAACTGCGCGCAACGATTAGCTTGGGTGTAGCTATTTTTTCTGCGCAGGATACCTCTTTTAGCGCATGGCTCGCGCGGGCGGATCAGGCGCTGTACCGCGCGAAAGAAGCGGGTCGCAACCGCGTTATGGTGGCGAGTTAACCCACATCCACCACACTACTATCCCCATCCAAAATAATCCCATCAAAAACAAAAAAGCCGCCCGGGATTACACCGGGCGGCTTCCTATTACTGGTCGCTCAAATGTGCAGGCGCGACGAATTACAAACCAATGACATTCTCGGCTTGCGGGCCTTTTTGACCGGGTTTTACGTCGAACTCTACACGCTGGCCTTCAGCCAGGGTTTTAAAACCTGAACCGCTGATTGCGCTGTAGTGAACAAATACGTCCTGGCCGGCCTCGCTCGCGATAAAACCAAAACCTTTAGACTCGTTGAACCATTTAACGGTACCAGTGCTTCTAGCCATAATAAACCTCGATGTTTCTTTAAATAAAAATGAATACCCCAAGTGGGATTGTGCTGGCGGATTCAGATCTTACTTATGAAAAACAAAACGAGGTGCTAAGAGATTCACTGCTAGTACAACGATGTGACTTACCATAAATAATGCTGCTAACTGGCCAGCGGAATAAATATATTATCCGGCCCACTGCAAGTAAAGAGGGGGTTTTAACAAAGAATATGGCTTTTTGGTTATAAAGCAGCACGACTCAACAACGTCTCCCGCAGGATTAAATTTATCCAGACATTTGAGCTAAATCAACTATTTACCGCCCCCGTTAAAGCTGCAACAATCACTCATCATACTGTTGGCGCGGAGTTTTCCTGCCATAGTCTTATATTCGAGGTGGTGGACCCATGACAGCTAATCAGAACATTGTAAAAACCCAGGATTCAAGCTGCCCTCACGATAAGCGCGTCAGCTGCGGCAATTGCCGTTTAAATACTATTTGCCTGCCTATCAGCCTGCACATTGAGGATATCGACCGCTTGAACGGTATTATCCAACGCGGTAAACCGCTACAAAAAGGCGATTATCTCTATCGCGCTAATGACCACTTTCACTCGGTGTATGCCATTCGTTCGGGTGCAGTAAAAGCACTGACCCTGAGTGATAACGGTGAAGAACAAGTCACCGGGTTTTATTTGCCCGGCGAGGTAGTCGGCATGGATGGTATTGCCGACAATCGCTACACCAATTCAGTAATCGCATTAGAAACCGCATCGGTGTGCGAAATTCCGTTTAATCGCATGGAAGAATTGAGCTTGCAAATCCCTAATCTGCAACGTCACTTTTTTCAATTGATGAGCCGCGAAATTACCCAGGATCAGCAAATTATTACCCTGCTGAGCAAAAGCAGCGCCGAAGAGCGCATTGCCGCCCTACTGCTGAGTATTTCCAGCCGCAATAGCCGCCGCCAGCTATCGGCCAATGCCTTCCGCTTACCTATGTCGCGCACCGATATTGGCAATTATTTGGGCCTGACCATTGAAACAGTCAGCCGTATTTTTACTCGCTTGCAAAAACAGGAGGTGATTTCTGTGGATAAAAAAGAAGTCCTCATCACTAACATGGAGTTGCTGCGCAATATCGCCAATGGCGATGGCCACTGCTAACCACTGCAAGCACCTGCAATAAACCACGAGCACCTACAATGATCAGCAACCAGCGTTTGCAAGACACCCTCGCAGCATTTGATGCCGCCAACCTGCAAGACCCGAATAGCGAAATAGTAGAAGGCAAAACCGTTGCCAAAGAATGGATTTATGCCCAACGTATGAGTGCACAGCTGTCACGTTTTTGCCCCGATGCATCCGAAGCGTTACAGCTCGCGACACGCAGCCAACATATCTGTCGCTGGAAAATTCCGCGCTCTGACTACCCAATGGATCGCAGCGGCTATAAAAAGTGGCGTCTGGATTTAGCGCAAATGCACGGCGATATCGCCGGTGAAATTATGGCCGCACAGGGTTACGACGAAACAATCATCTCTCGCGTAAAAGACTTGCTGCTTAAACGCAGTTTAAAGCGCGATGAAGAAGTACAAACACTAGAAGATGTGATTTGCCTGGTGTTTATTGAATTTTATTTAGAAGACTTTGCCAGCAAACACGATGAAGTAAAACTGATTGATATTATCCGCAAGACCTGGAACAAAATGTCACCCAAGGGCCATGACGCCGCACTGAAATTACCACTGAGTGACAGCATGCTCGCACTGGTAGGTAAAGCGCTCACCCCGGACACCTGAGTTTATTACCAACAATTTCAATAATTTTCACATAAACAAAAAAGGAAACGACCGTGTATTTAGCCCTTAAACATTTGCATTTAACTTTTGTTGTACTTTCGCTGCTCATTTTTTTAGTGCGCGGTGTTTTGTTGTTTATGAATTCATCCATGTTGCATAAAAAACTGCTAAAAATTGCCCCCCACATTATCAACACCATTATGTTGGTCTCGGGTATTGTGCTCGCGGTACATTTGGGCATGAAACCAGGTGAACAGCCATGGTTGATGGCAAAAATTATTGGTTTGGTTGTTTTTATTATTCTGGGTGTAGGTGCCTTTAAAGTTAGCAAACCCCTGGTGCAAAAAATTCTATGGATTGACGCACTCGTAGTCTTTGCTTACATCATCAGTGTCGCCATCACCAAAAGCCCGATGGGTTTCTTCGGTTAATGTTTCAATCGCACCAGTGGTTTATCACTACTGGTGCGCCCTTGCATGCCCATCATCTGATTTTCCCCACGCCTATTCTGTTTCTCCCGAACCAACCATCTCTCGATCTTCTGAAGTTAGCATCGCCCCTGATAGTGAGGCTAAGGGGTAATTATTTGTATTTTTGGCGGGTTGGCCTAGGCTTAGATCTATAAGTAATTAGTAAGGGCTATTTTATTTACAATACTTGACGTTTCTTAAAAAGTGATTTATATCACGTATCTGCTGTTTAGCTTTCCAATAACTTTAATAATGGCGAACCCTATGAAGAAGATATTTTTGATCATCACCCTTATTTGTTTTTCACCATTCAGCCTCGCTTGCGACGAAACCTGTAAACGCGCCAAGGCCGAAGCGGCAAATAATATTAAGTTTGCCAGCTACCTCAACCAGAAATATTGCAAAACTACCGGGATGGATTTTTTACTGCATGGGCGCAAGAGCTTGCAAACCTATCGCGAAAAACAATTGCCAACGGCACATCGCGGCGGAGCAAAGAATATCCGCAACTTTATTTTGCAACGCAAAGACTGGCTACAAGAGTGCGATAACTATCTGCAATTGACTGAGCAAGGCCGTATTTTCCGCGATAAAGAAAGCACGGAAAAAATTCTTGCATCGCTGAATGGCACTGCTGAAGAGCTGCACAAAATCATGATGCGCCCCCGTGCGGAAGTGGAAAGCCTGGAGTTAGTTACTGCACCGGCAGGGCAAAAATTTGATGAGCTGTTTAAAAATGTGGATGCACACTACCTTGAACTGCAACGCCGCGGCTTGCTTTAAGTAAGCGATAAAAATCGGCACAACCACCGCAATAAAAAAACCGGCACATGGCCGGTTTTTTATTACGTGCTGGAACCCGCGATCAGGATTTCTTTTTCAACGAGAGCACTGGTCGTTCAGGTTTGTCGGGACGCTCTGCAAAATGCTTGGCCAACTCTTCCCGCGCTTTTATCGCTTCGGATTTAGCATCGGCTACCGGGCTGGAGTGCCAGGACTTGGGCGCGCTGCCGCTGGCTTTTGCCAGAAACTCCAAGCCAGATCGCAAGAGCCTTGCCTGATCGACAAAACTAATACCCTCTGGAAATTTGCCGGGATAAACATCACTCGGGTCCTTGGGGTTTCCTTCGATACGAATACTAAAACCACTCGTATGTGTCGCTGTGCCGGCAGCCATATCGGCCACCCAATCCTCAAAATTCATAACTACCACTGATGATGATTAACGGAACCTGCATTAAATCATAAACTATTTATGTGACAAAATAGCTATTGGCTATTTAGCGGGGCCACCTAAAGCACCCCAGCTAAGTACAAACTTATTTGCTTAACCATTTACTGCAGCAGCATTTTCAGCCGCCGCTGATTTGCGGCGCTGTTCTTCGCGCAACTCCAGTTTTTGCGCCCGACGCAATTGACGCTCGGGTGGCAACACACCTATGTGCGCTTGATTGCGCTGTTTGGCCAACTCGATTTGCTTTTGACGCTCGGAAAAACGCGTTTTTTGTTCCTCAGTGAGTTTGTCAAAACAGCGCGGGCAGCACACACCCAACATATAGCGCTCTGACTGTTTGTCTTCTTCGGTAATGGGATAACGGCAACCATGGCACTGGTCGTAAATGCCTTTTTCTAATTTGTGATTGACGGCCACGCGGTTATCAAACACAAAACATTCACCACGCCACAGGCTCTTCTCTTCCGGCACTTCCTCCAGATATTTAAGGATGCCGCCTTCCAGGTGATAAACCTCTTCAAACCCCTGCTCTTTCATGTAGGCCGTTGATTTTTCGCAGCGGATGCCACCGGTGCAAAACATGGCGACTTTTTTATGTTTGCTTGGGTCAAGATTCTCTGCCACGTAAGCCGGGAACTCGCGGAAAGTTTCGGTTTTGGGATCAATCGCGCGCTCAAAGGTACCGATTTCATACTCATAAGAGTTGCGAGTATCAATCACTACCACATCCGGGTCGCTGATCAACGCATTCCAATCTTTGGGTTTCACATAGGTGCCCACGATTTGTTGTGGATCGATACCGTTCACACCCATGGTTACGATTTCTTTTTTGAGTTTGACCTTCATACGGTAGAAAGGCTGCTCGTCATAAAATGACTCTTTATAACTGAGGTTATCAAAACGACCATCAGCATCCAGAAATGCGCGCAAGGCATCTATCGCCTCACGAGTACCTGAGACAGTACCGTTGATACCCTCTTCCGCCAGCAATAGCGTCCCTTTAATGCCCTGCTCGTCACAGAAAGTCTTGAGGCGCGGTACCAGCGTTTCATAATCGGGTAATTTGACGAACTTATAGAGGGCGGCAACAACAATCTGACTCATAGATAGCACTTAACAATGTGGGGTTAAACGTAGGGTTAAACGTAAAAATTAAACCTGAAACTAGGCTAGATAAACCTTCACAGATTACTGGGCGCGCATTATAGGCGCTTGTTTTTTGTACAGCCAGTATTATTAATGGTCGTGTTTACTGCCACCAAGACATTGGGGTGACGCCGGAACCACTGCACTTGCCAACCACTCATCCGGGCTGAACGTGTGCAGCGCCAAAGCGTGAACACCATTTTGCAGCTCTTCGGCAAGGCAAGCATAAATAGCTTGGTGGCGCTGTACCTGACGCTTACCTGCAAATGCGGCCGCCGCGAGTACAACTTTGAAATGGGTTTCTGAACCAGGAGGCACCGAATGCATATGGCTTTCGTTAATCACTTCCAGATGCACAGGTTGAAACTCTGCCGCTAGCTTGGTCAGGATACGATTTTCAACAGGTTTCATAAGGTCACCACAGGGTACAAAATTTTACGCGCATTCTAACGGCAAAGACCTACACTGTGTTGACTTGGAGCAACTAGTCGCCACTTTCTTACAGAGTAATCACCATCCACCTAGGTAAATGGGATTCATCATGAGCGGTTACCGATTTTTTATCGATCGTCGTAAAGGTAATGATCGCCGCCTAGACCGCGACCCCTGCAAATACCTGCCGCTCGACCTTTACCACCGCAAACGCCGCAAATCCACCGAACGCCGCGCCGCTGATCGCACTCTGGAACAAGATCTGGAAGCATTTTTAGGTCTTTCAACCTCCCCACCCCCTAAGGATTCAGGTAACTCCCATTAAGTTACCCCTCTATTTATTATCTGGATTTAAAACTGATTTAGCTGAATTCATGAATAACTGGCTAGCAAAAAAAAGCCCCGCACAAGGCGGGGCAAACAACGACATAAGGGAGAAAAATTACCGCAGTTACTGCAGATTAAAACGCCCCGGCACTGGCTTTAGCGCGGATTAGCGTAGGAATACAGCCGGTGCGGGCTTGATATTTCGTTTCCACGGCGGCTATCAGCTGCGGAATAACTGCCGCAGGCGCCACGGCCACTACACAGCCACCAAAACCACCACCGGTCATACGTGCACCGGCCTTACCGGCACCCGCTTCCACTAGAATGTCAACCAGGGAATCAATCGCCGGAGTGGTGATATTGAAGTCGTCGCGCATGGAGGCATGGGATTCAACCATCACCTTGATTAATGCAGGTAAATCACCTGCCGCCAACGCTTCTGCCGCCGCCAAGGTACGTGCATTCTCAGTCAACACATGGCGCGCACGACGAAAGCTCAATTCATCCAACTCACCTTCAGCGGCCAGCAACTGCGCAAGCTCAACCGCGCGCAATGAAGTTTGACCAAAAAATGCCGCGGCGGTCTCACATTGCTGACGGCGCTGATTGTATTCACTGTCCACCAAACCGCGTTTCACGCCGCTGTGCACGATCAGAATTTCCCAATCGGCGGGCATAGGCACAGGGCGCACCGATAAATCCTGGCAATCAATCAATAACGCCGAATTTTCCTGCCCGCGCGCGGAAATAAGCTGATCCATAATGCCGCAGTTACAACCGACAAAATGGTTCTCTGCCGCCTGCCCAATCAAGGCTGCTTCCGTCGGGTCCACAGCTTCACCACTGAGCGCCAGCAAAGCGCGAATCAGGGCAATCTCCAACGATGCCGAGCTACTCAGCCCCGCGCCAGCAGGCACATTACCGGCGATGTATAAGTCACCACCCGCCAGAGTGAACCCTTTTTTGCGCAACTCCTGCACCACACCGCGCACATAGTTGGGCCAGGACTCAGCCGCGTCATGTTGTTGTACTGCATCCAGATCAACAACACAGGACGCATTATCAAAGTTGTAAGCAACCAAATGCAGTTGACGATCATCGCGCGGAGCAAGTGCGATAAAGGTGTTGTAATTAATCGCGGCGGGTAGCACGAAGCCGCTGTTGTAATCCGTATGTTCACCGATGATATTGACGCGCCCTGGCGCCTTCACTGTGGTGACCGGTTTAAAACCAAAGGATGCTTCAAATAATTCGCTCACACGAGCGGCAGAGAGAGTCGTCACGCCCGCTTACCTCAATCTAAAATGAACAGGAGATTGCTGACGCAACCGCTCAGCGGCTTGTTCAGGTGACAAGTCGCGCTGTGCTTCGGCCAACATTTCATAACCCACCATAAACTTGCGCACCGTGGCGCTGCGCAGCAATGGCGGGAAAAAGTGTGCATGCAACTGCCAATGACTGGCGTCATCTGCAGTGAATGGGGCCCCGTGCCAACCCATGGAGTACGGAAAGGAACACTCAAAGAGGTTGTCGTACCGGGCAGTAATGTCGCGCAATATATCGCCCAAACTCACTTGCTCAGCTTCGGTCAACTCAGTGATACGCGCACGCGCCTGCTTAGGCAGCAATAAGGTTTCATAGGGCCAAGCTGCCCAAAACGGCACCACCACCAGCCAATGTTCGTTTTCAACAACAACCCGCTCGCCGCTCGCCGATTCTTTGCGGGTGTACTCCAATAACAAGGATTGTTGGTGCTGCTGATAATAGGCGCGCTGTTGCTGATCCTCTTTGCTCACCAGTGTTGGTAGCTGGGACTGCGCCCAAATTTGTCCATGGGGATGAGGATTGGAACAGCCCATCACCGCACCTTTATTCTCAAAAATCTGTACGCTGGCAAAGCGTTTACCTAACTCGGCGGCCTCTTGCATCCAGGTGCTGATCACCGCGCGGATCTCTTCATCGTTCAATAACGGCAAGGTTTTGCTGTGATCCGGAGAAAAACAGATAACCCGGCTGCTGCCGTATTCCGCCTGGATTTGAAACAACGGGTCGCTGGATTTAGGGGCATCCGGCACTTCCGGCATAAGTGCAGCGTAATCGTTAGTAAATACAAAGGTAGTTTTATAAACCGGATTGATTTCACCACCCGCTCGTAGATTGCCGGAGCAGAGATAGCAGTTGGGATCATGGGCGGCACTTTCCGGCCATTGATTGGATTCTTGCTGCCCCTGCCAGGGGCGCTTGGTACGGTGCGGGGAAATTAACAACCACTCGCCAGTAAGCGGATTGAAACGGCGATGGGGATGCTCATTGACCGAAAAGGTTTCTGTCATACACTACCTACTTGGGCATATAAATATGATAATTAAACAATGAGCCTAATTTAACCTAATAGCCAGAAGATCACAATCCGTAATTCTCTTTTTTTCCTGTGTATTACTCACATAGGGGCGAGTTCTGGATGACTCCCAATCAAGCAGTAAGCTTTAGGGCGAATTTACGATCACAAAAAATACAAAACCCCAGCAAGATAACTTGCCGGGGTTTGGAGAAACAAACCTATCAATCATCACGCAAAGCGGTTAAACGCCACTATGCCCCAGACTATTGCGAGTAATAATAAACTCATAAAAACCAGTGCCGAACCTATATCCTTTGCGCGCCCTGATAGCTCATGGCGCTCGGAACCAGTGCGATCCACCACTGCTTCAACCGATGAGTTTGCCAGCTCTGCCATCCACACCCAAAAAATACTGCTGATTAATAAAATCAACTCTATGTGAGTTTGCGCCAACCAAAAGGCAACTGGAATCAGCAACACGCCCATGGTTATTTCCTGACGAAATGCCGCTTCGTATTTCCAACTGGCGGACAAACCTTTCATCGAATAACCAAATGCATCAATCACCCGCGCTATGCCAGTTTTACCAGGCTTACCCATTTATCTTCTCCACATTTGTCAGTTAGATGCCAACCAAGGTCCAGTACAACCCCGCTTGTCAGTTGTCATTCGAGCTTCACCAAGTATTCACAGAAGCGTCACAAAGCAGTGCTAAAAATGATTGCGGAGAGAGCCCAATGCACTGTCGCTCTCATTCATCTGCAAATCATTAATGACGGTGAATCATGAACACTTTCCTACAGCGAGTCCATCACCTGGACACCCTTGCATTCTTGTGGGTACATGTGACAAAACGCTTTCAATATCGTCGCTCGGTAAGATTTATTTCCGCCACCGGCGACGGCCCGGTTTATTTGTGTATCGCGCTGATGCTGGTATTGCTCGAACCCAAAGCGGGCATCACATTTTTTTGGGCGGGCATTATCGCTTATAGTTTTGATGTGAGTCTTTACCTGCTGCTGAAAAACCTGATTAAACGCGATCGCCCCGCAGTAAAAATTACCACTTACCAAGCATTTATCACCCCGTCCGATCAGTTCAGTTTTCCCTCCGGCCATACCGCTGCCGCATTTTTATTTGCCTGTTTGGTATGGCAGTTTTACCCCGCGTTTGCCCTGCCCTGTTTTGTGTGGGCCTCGGCCGTTGGCATAAGCCGCGTACTACTCGGTGTTCATTATCCGACTGATTTAGTGGCCGGTGCACTGCTGGGCAGTACCTGTGCATTTTGGGGAATTTATTTGCATCAACTGCTTATTGCACTGCATTAATTGCTGCACTGCACTGATTGTTGCACTGCGCTAATTTTCTTTACAGCCAGCCTTGTATCAGTCTAACGGCGCGCTGGTCATAACATAACGCGCGCGCTTTTCACTTCAGGAGCAAAACCGCATGAAAATTTTATACGGCGTTCAAGGCACAGGAAATGGCCATACGACTCGCGCGCGGATCATGGCCACAGCACTGGCCGATGCAGGAGCTCAGGTTGATTGGGTATTTTCCGGGCGCGAACGCGCTGACTATTTTGATATGCAAACCTTCGGTGATTTTAAATCCTTTCGCGGGCTAACCTTTGCAACCGAACACGGTAAAGTTCGCTACTTAAAAACCCTGCTGACCGCAAATATCCGCCAACTATATCGCGATGTAAGAAGCCTGAATGTGGAAGGCTATGATTTTATTATTAACGACTTCGAACCCGTCAGCGCTTGGGCAGCCAAACTCGCCGGGAAAAAAGTCATTGGCATCTCGCATCAAAACGCTTTTTTTTACGACATACCCAAAGCAGATGACAATATTTTTGTGCGCTGGTTTATGCGCAACTTTGCACCGGTAACACAGCCGATTGGCTTGCATTGGCATCACTTCGGCCAACCTATTTTGCCGCCATTGGTGGAAACCAGTCACTACCCAAATATCTCCACCCCCAAACACTATTTGGTGTATCTGCCGTTTGCAGGGCTGGATGACATACTGCCACAGCTGCGTGAATTTCCTGACTATGAATTTTTTGTGTATCAACCCGTTCCCGCTGCCTACGACGAAGGCCATATCCATATCCGCCCTTTTTCACGTGAAGGATTTCAAATGGATTTGCATCGCTGTGAAGGTGTTATTTGCAGTGCGGGTTTTGAATTGCCAAGCGAAGCCATACATTTAGGCAAAAAAATTCTGGCCCAGCCCGTCGCCGGGCAAATGGAACAAAAATCCAATGCCATGGCGTTGGAAAAACTAGGTTTAGGCACCGAGGCAAAACAATTTGATGTAGCCACTCTCGCACGTTGGCTACCGCAACCCGCACCCAATGGACCACGAAATTACCCTGACGTTGCCAAGGCACTGGTTGATTGGTTGATTACCAGTCGCGGGAAAAATATGGAGGTTTTACAGCAGCAGTTGTGGCAACCACTGATTCAGCAGGATCGTCTGGAGCTGAGTGAAAAGAAGCAAAAAGAAAGTGTAAGTGTATTGGCTAAGTCAGCTGGGTTTTAAATAACCCGAGGCAACCAACCAAATGGGCAAGGCGCGCTAATCAAAGGATATTTTTTTCTGCCGCGCTGATTTAATGCTGCCGCGCTGGGTTTTTTCATCCATGCGGCGCTGTTTGGAAGAGAATGTCGGGCGTGTGGCGTGGCGAGGCTTCTCAATTTTTATCGCGCCAAGAATTATTTCCCGCAATCGCACTAAAGCATCATCGCGATTCTGTTCCTGCGTGCGGTAAGTCTGTGCCTTGATAATTAAAACCCCGTCGTTGGTGATACGTTTATCACCTAATGCCAACAGGCGGGATTTACAAAAATCGCTTAACGAAGAATTGGGGATATCAAAACGCAAATGTATCGCACTCGACACCTTATTGACGTTCTGGCCACCCGCCCCCTGGGCACGCATGGCAGTCAGCTCGATCTCACTCGGCGGGATAACGATGGAGGCATTGATACGCAACATCTCAGTGTTGTTCTGCAGGTTCGAAAAAACGCAGTAGTTTTTGCTCATCCACTAACACTGGCTGTAACTCGCGATCAAAACGGGTTCGCCAGGAATGCCAGCGAACGATAAACCCACCAAGAATCAAACCGGTAAAACCGGCCAGTGTTGTCAGCAACTCATGGGCAAAGTAGTTATGCGCCAGCGCTGTCAACACAACCAGGCTAATCACCGGCACCAGATAAACCAGCAACGAACCTTTAGCGACTACTTCTTCAGGAATGCCAATTTGGATTTCATCTCCCACGCGGTACTGCGCGGAATCGCGACCATCCAACAACACCCAGATGTAGGCAGTGTGGCCATCCAACTTACTCAATAGACTTTGACCGCACCCTTTTTCCGCTTTGCAGGAACCACAGGCCGTTTTTTGGATGGTCTCCACCCAAACACCCTCAGCTTCCAAAGATACGATACGGCCAGTTTCAACAATCATGGGACACCTGAACGATTTAAATTCCAGCTATATTCTGCGCAATTTTTTGCGCGGTGACGACAGGAATTTCACCCACTACGGTGATGCGGTAATTTTTATTGGCATGACGCAGTGAATCCATCACCGCCAAAGTAGCGCCGCGCTGGGCAACACCTTCCGGAATCGAACCACTGGCCTCTTCGATAAACACAGAAAAGGTGGTCAAGCCATCGGTATACATCAACATATCAATCTGGTTGCGCACCTGGCGCTGTCCTACAAAAGCAAAACCCGGCGGAACCCACACCAAATTCCAACGCTCAGCTTGTTTAGCATCGGTTGGGTTGCAATCAGCCACTTGCGGTGTTGCCGCACGATGTAAGCGCGCTTTGGGTTCCCGCAAGTTCTCGATTTCCGGGCTTAGATCGAGATCGATAAATTGATAGCGTTCCAGCGGTCGCGCGGATTCATCCACTAACCAGGATTTGAGCACCAAGCCGGTTTCATTGTCGATAGTCAGCAAGGAGCTATGACGGAATTGATCCAATGGCAGTGCTAGAAGAGCAGTTGCCTCACGCCCTGCGACACGCTCAGGTCCGCGAATTTCAAACTTGTAGAGCTGATCCATACGTGCAAGGTTGGCACCAAACTGGCTAATTTTGCCCTGTAACAACTGATCTCCCAGCGATTCACAACCAATCGCTTTACCCGTGCGCAGCACCTCCCGTTCCGGTCCATTCAAATGCTGCAAACGTTCGTGCTCTACGCCGTCTTCAACCCAATGAATGATGCGAAAGCTCTGCAGCGCAGGATTATCCTTATGTTGATAGGTAAACGAACCTTGGTAATTAAGGGTATGAGGGATAGTCGCCATTTTGCGCAACAGGTTGGCAACTTCAGGCGATTGGGTCGCCATAGGTGCAACAGTATTTATGGCATCGGCTGAATGAGCTGAGCTATTGAGCCCATCTGACTGTGCCAACACAGTCAGAGGAAAAATAGCGACGAAAGGAATAAAACGAGTCACGCTGGAACGAATAAACTGACGGATAAGAACGGGGATCAACATGCTTGTCTCGGGAGTG
>Ga0307408_100000723_pt1 | contig 26740 bp, 21 predicted proteins | sample 322Cmetagenome_FD_202116 | JGI IMG/M metagenome (GOLD analysis project Ga0307408, IMG submission 202116) | Maize rhizosphere microbial communities from greenhouse at UC Davis, California, United States - 322HYB-C-3 | ecosystem: Host-associated > Plants > Roots > Rhizosphere > Soil | place...
GATATCAACCAAGAAAGTAGCAGCAGGATGACGAGTCTTGTCTGCGATAGAACCAAAGTTCTTTTCTAATTTCTCACGTTGACGAGTTTTGAACAAACGCTCACGCTTATTCAATGTCTCCCATGTTCCATCAGCTTTCATCTTATCGATAGAAGCCATTTTACGGATAGACTTACGAGTTGTTTGGAAGTTCGTTAACATACCACCTGACCAACGCTCAGTTACGAATGGCATGTTTACAGCCCCAACTTTTTCTGCAACTATTTCTTTTGCTTGTTTCTTAGTAGCTACGAAAAGAACCTTTTTCCCCGACTTAGCAATTTGCTTCATCGCCGCACATGCCTGATCAAGATGTGCAATTGTCTTATTAAGGTCAATAATGTGGATACCTTTTTTCTCTTCAAAGATATACGGCGCCATTGCCGGGTTCCATTTTCTTTTCAAGTGTCCGAAATGAGCACCTGCTTCTAATAAATTTTCAAAACTAACTTTTGACATTTTTTCCTTTTTAAATTGTTCACTTTCCTTAGTAATTCAGCAAACGGAGGGTTCCGAATGAAAGGTACTCCATAGCTTGGATACTAAACAACCAATGCATCTCTCCACCAAAATGGAGCGATATAAACTCCAATTAACGTTTAGAGAACTGGAATTTCTTACGTGCCTTCGGCTGACCTGGCTTCTTACGCTCAACCATTCTAGGGTCACGCGTCATCAAACCTTCAGCTTTCAACAACGGCTTAAAATCAGCAGAAACTTCTACCAAAGCACGAGAAATACCTAAACGAATAGCCTCTGCTTGTCCGTTTACTCCACCTCCCATAACGTTTACTTTCACGTCGTACTGACCCAAAGTATCTGTCAAGTTAAATGGTTGCTCGATTTTCGATTGAAGAATCGCTACCGGGAAAAACTCTTTATAATCTCTCTTGTTTACAGTAACTGTTCCTTTTCCTTTAGAAAGGTACACACGTGCAACAGATGTTTTTCTTCTTCCTAATGCGTTTACTACTTCCATTATTTGAATGTATCTAGATTAATAACTTCTGGCTTTTGAGCATCATGATTGTGCTCTGTTCCAGCATACACCTTAATATTTGAGTACAACTGACGACCCAAAGTGTTTTTAGGCAACATACCCTTGATTGCTTTCTCGATAACACGAGACGGGTTACGCTGCAACAACTCCTGAGCTGTCAATGAACGTTGTCCTCCTGGATATCCAGTGTAACGCACATATTCCTTATTCTCCAATTTTGTTCCGGAGAAAGAAACTTTAGCTGCATTGATAACGATCACGTTATCTCCACAGTCAGCATGCGGCGTATAGTTAGTTTTGTGTTTTCCACGAGCTAACTTCGCCACTTTACTCGCTAAGCGACCAACTGTTTGGCCCTCAGCATCTACCAACAACCACTTTTTATTTGCGGTCTCTTTGTTGCCAGATACAGTTTTGTAACTTAAAGTATTCACTACTTACCTATATTTAATAAGACAATATCCCCAAAATCCACTTTGAGGGGTGCAAAGATAGAAACTCTATTTTTTAATAACAAGGGTTTCTCTAATAAACTTAGGGAATCGCAGAAAAAAGAAGAAAACCAGGCAAGATCTGTGAAAATCTCAGAGCTGTTTCTGTCGGGACAAAATTAAGCTTTTTCAACCATTCCTTGGAATATGAAGTAAAAACAGTATTAAAAACCATTCCCTTCACAAATACATTGAATTAAACCATTAAGGGATTAAGGTTCATTAACAGGAGTTTGGTGCTTTTATAAGTATACTTTATTGGATTCCGGGCTTAATGTTGCTCAATGGTGAATATTCACTTCACATTAATAAAGGAATCTTACAAGTTCATGAACGATTCTTGTAACACATCATTGGCATTGCAGCCTTATTTTTAGAAGATGAGGCAAGAAATAGCTGAATTAATTGACTTGGACGCCTTTCCTGAAATGGCCGATCTTATCTATGTTTCTGATTCCGATCCGGGAATTTCACGCATTAGGAAAGGAAAGAAATTCGAGTATTTCTATAAGGATAAAAAACTCACGTCTAGAAAACACCTGGAGCGCATCAAATCGCTTGTGATTCCGCCTGCATGGGAAAATGTCTGGATCTGTAAAGACGCCAACGGACATATTCAATGTACAGGAATTGACGCAAAAGGAAGAAAACAATACCGCTACCATACGCTTTGGCAGAAATCACGAAATGAATCGAAATTCTCCAAATTAACCGCTTTCGGCAATGCACTTATTAAGTTGAGAAAGCAAATAAAGTCTGACCTGAACAAAAAGACCTTAACCGAAGAAAAAGTGATTGCAACTGTGCTGGCCTTGATGGATGCCACGCACATCCGGATAGGAAATAATTATTACGAAAAGACAAACAGATCATACGGATTAACAACCCTGAAGGACCGCCATGTGGAAATTTCAGGAGACAATCTTCAATTTGCTTTTGTAGGAAAGAAGGGGATTAAACACAAAATCTCCCTGAAGAATAAACGTTTGGCAAGAATAGTGAAACAATGCCGCGACATTCCTGGAAAAGAACTGTTTCAATACTACGATAAGGAAGGAAACCGGCATTCCATTGATTCAGGAAAGGTAAACGCTTATATCCGTAAATACACCGATGATTCTTTCAGTACAAAGGACATGCGCACATGGTCGGGCAGCGTACACGCCATACAAGGGCTCATAGAAGCAGGAGCAGCTGAAAACCAGGCTTTGCGCAATAAAAAAATCGTGGAAGTACTTGATAGGGTCAGCAACCAGCTGGGAAATACACGCACCGTTTGCAAAAACTATTACGTTCATCCGCTAATTCTGCAACTGTATGAAAGCGGGGAATTCGAAAAGCACATGAATCGCTCTCCCTTACCAGGACAATGGCTCAATCCGGAGGAAAAACTGTTATTGCGAATCTTAAAAAACAAGTAATCGGAAGACGATTTAAACCATTAAGGAATTAAGGAAATTAAGACTATACTCATCAAAAATCCAGCCCCCTTAATGAATCTTAATCTCTTAATGGTAAAAGAGGAAGTTTTTTTGAATATGTTTCCTGAATTACTCTCCGAATAAAGAATTCACAAATTCTTCTTTGTAGAACACCTGCAAATCCTCAATTCCCTCACCAACACCGATGAATCGAACCGGAATACTCATCTGGTCTGAAATTCCGATCACAACACCACCTTTAGCCGTTCCGTCCAGTTTGGTAATAATTAAACCTGTCAATGAAGTTGCGAGAGCAAATTGTTTTGCCTGTTCGAAAGCATTTTGCCCCGTTGAACCGTCCAGAACGAGCAAAACCTCATGCGGCGCATCAGGAACCACTTTCTCCATTACCCTTTTGATCTTGGAAAGCTCATTCATCAGGTTCACCTTGTTATGTAAACGACCGGCAGTATCAATAATCACTACATCAGCACCCTGAGCTTTGGCAGAACTTAAAGCATCGAACGCAACCGAAGCCGGATCAGCCCCCATTCCCTGCTGAACAATTGGAACACCAACGCGTTCCGACCAAATGATCAACTGATCAACAGCAGCAGCACGGAAAGTATCCGCAGCACCAAGAACTACTTTTTTACCTGCTTGTTTAAATTGATGAGCCAGTTTCCCGATGGAAGTCGTTTTTCCAACACCGTTCACACCAACCACCATGATCACATGCGGATCACCGTTGTGCGAAGGAATTTCATATTCGGTTGGTTGTCCGGAATCAGTTTCAGAAAGCAAAGAAGCAATTTCCTCTTTCAATACAGAATTCAACTCATCAGTCCCAACATATTTGTCGCGGGCAATTCTGTCGTTAATTCTATCAATGATCTTAAGGGTAGTTTCAACACCAACATCAGAAGAAATAAGCACTTCTTCCAATTCATCTAACACCTCGTCATCCACCTTGGATTTACCTACAATGGTACGCGTGATTTTTCCGAAGAAACTTTCCTTTGTTTTTTCTAAACCTTTATCGAGGGATTCTTTTTTCTCTTTCGAGAACCAATTAAATAATGCCATTTGTTATATGTATCAAGGATCTAAATATTGGGCTAGACATCTTTGAAGTTACAAAATTAAAAAAGACTTAAGACTACAGACGAAAGACAAGAGACTTTTTCAACCGAATAAAAAACCCCGACGATCCTTGCGAATGTCGGGGTTATACAATATCTCGAAAAGACGATTACTTAGCGAACCACTCTTTTACTTTGTCGTTGTGTACGATTTCGGATTTAAACGCAAAAGAACCAGTTTTATCAGACTTAACCATCTTGATAACTTTTGTATGTTCTTTTCCTCCTCCTTTTTGTAACGACGCTACTACTTTCTTTGCCATGACTTAATATTTTATATATAAATCCGAGGGACTTATTACTTAATTTCTTTATGAACCGTCATTCTCTTAAGAATCGGGTTGAATTTCTTGATCTCCAAACGGTCTGGAGTATTCTTACGATTCTTCATCGTAATGTAACGAGATGTTCCAGCCATTCCTGACTCTTTGTGCTCTGTGCACTCCAAAATCACCTGGATTCTATTTCCTTTTGCCTTCTTAGCCATTTCTTAATGCTTTGTGTCGACAAGCGACTTGATTATTTTAAATACCCTTTCTCGCGAGCTTCTTTCAAACACGCAGAAATACCTTTCTTGTTAATAGTTCTCAATGCAGAAGCAGAGATCTTCAAAGTGATGTAAGACTCAGATTCCGGAACGAAGAATTTCTTCGTTAACAAGTTCGGGTAAAACTTGCGTTTAGTTTTACGGTTTGAGTGAGAAACATTGTTTCCTACCATTACCGATTTTCCTGTGATTTGACAAACTCGTGACATTGTATTTTTATTTTCCTAATTCTAAAAGCGGGTGCAAAGAAAAGCAAAATCTCCCAAACCAACAACTCTTTGTGAGAAAAATTATTGATTTATTCCTAAAAGATTACACCTCAACAGATTTAAAGCTGTTAAAACTGTCATTTGAAGATTGCGCTCCCTATTGTCCCCAAACAAAAAGCGCTGCGAAGTTACACTTTTTTCCGAAGCTATGGAAATCCAAACCGTTCCTACGGGCTTTTCTTCCGTTCCTCCTGTTGGTCCGGCAACACCACTTACCGCAATGCACCAATCCGTCCCAAGAACTTGCCGTCCGTTTTTCGACATCTCTTCAACAACTTCCTGCGAAACAGCCCCGAACTTTTCTATCGTTTTCGGATTAACATTCGCCAGTACCGTCTTCATTTCATTGGAATAGGTCATCAAACCGCCATTAAAATAAGCCGATGATCCTGAAATAGTTGTTATAGCTGCTCCAATTGCTCCTGAAGTACAGCTTTCAACTGTTCCAAGCGTTTGGTTCTTATAGGAAAGAAGTTTACCGATTACTTCAGGTAAAGTTTCTTCTCCTTCTCCATAAACGTGCTTGGGAATTCCACGTCTCAGCTCATTGAAAAATCCTTCGATCAATTCTTTGTCCTCCTCACCCCTGAACGAGGTCAAACGGACTTTCACCATTCCGGGAGAAGGCAGGTAAGCAATAGACAATCCGGCTTCTTCTACCCTGTTTTCCCAATCACTGAACTGATGAGCCAGGAACGACTCCCCGATTCCCTGGGTAAGAACAGTATGTTGATAAATAGACCTGCTGCCGAACTTTTCCTGGACAAGCGGAATCACATGATCTCTGAAAATCCCCTTCATTTCGTAAGGAACACCAGGCATAGAAACTACAAAAGCCCCATCTTTCTCGAAGAGCATTCCCGGAGCAGTTCCGTTTTGATTGAAAAGTACTGTAGATTTTTCAGGAACGGCAGCCTGCTGAATATTTACGTCGAGCATAGGCCGGTTACGTTTCTCAAAAAAACCTTTCACATGCTGAAGCACTTCTTCATTTATAACCAATTCGGTATCGAAATACTCGCAAAGCACTTTCTTGGTAATATCGTCTTTCGTCGGACCAAGTCCACCGGTAATGATCACCAAACCGCTTTTCTTTACAGCCGAATCGATGGCATCAATGATTGCCCATTTATCATCGGAGATCGTGGAAACATGATTTACCTTGTAACCCAACGAAGCCAATTCGGCACCAATCCACGAAGCATTGGTGTTAATAGTTTGACCGATCAGTAATTCGTCTCCAATGGAAATAATTTCGATTCGCACCATAACTTCAACCCTTTTAAATGTTTGGCAAATTTATTGCTAAGTTTGGACTAAATTGATTGAATATGAAATTTAGAATTATTTTACCTGCTTTAATACTCGGATTTGCAGTTTCTTGTGAAGTTCTTGACGAAGCTGCCAACGTAATCACACAACCCACAGGAACTACAACCCAGGCTTTAACAAACGGCGAAGTAATCTCTGGATTGAAAGAAGCTTTAAATGTTGGAATTCAGAATTCTGTGAACTTAACATCTGTTACAGATGGGTTTTTAGGAAATGCTGATATTCGTTTGCCTTTCCCTCCTGACGCTATTAAAGTGAAAGAAAAAGCTATTTCCTGGGGATTACAGGAGCAGGTTACAAAGATCGAAACAACATTGAACCGTGCAGCTGAAGAAGCAACAAAAGAAGCGCTGCCCATCTTCAAGGATGCGATTTTGAACATGTCTATCCAGGATGGTTTTGCAATCCTAAACGGTGGAAACGGTGCGGCAACGAAATACCTGAAAGACAATACAAAGGAAAAATTGGCTGTTGCATTTTCTCCGAAAGTTCAAGCTGCAATTGAAAAAGTAAAGTTGACCGATTACTGGAATCCGGTTGCTACAAAATACAACCAGGCGATGAATATTTCAGGCGGACAAAAAGTAGAGACCGACCTGAACAAATACGTTACAGACAGAGCTATCGACGGTTTGTTCCATATGGTTGAGATCGAAGAAAATAAGATCCGCCTTGACCCTATGGCACGTGTTTCTGATATTCTTGTAAAAGTATTCGGAAGCCTCGGAAAATAGGTCAAAAATTAAAACGTAAAGTCAGAAGGAATTGGAGTTATCCAGTTCCTTTTTTACTTTTAAGAAATTCTTCTTGCCTAACAAACTTTTTGATTTTTAACTTTTGACTTTTGAAATAACATGAAGTATCCTCCTTCAGAACTGGTATTAAATGCCCATGGAGAAGTTTATCACCTGGGACTAAGTCCTGATCAGGTTGCTCACGACATTATTCTTGTTGGTGACCAGGATCGTGTGAAGCTTATTTCCAATTTCTTCGACACAATTGAACACAAAAGCCAGCACAGGGAATTTTGTTGTCATACCGGAACATATAGAGGAAAGCGTTTCTCAGCCATTTCCACAGGAATCGGAACAGACAATATCGATATCGTTGTCAATGAACTTGACGCTTTGGTGAATATTGACCTAATAAACAGAACTGATCATCCTGAACATCAAACCCTGCGATTGGTTCGAATCGGGACTTGTGGGATTCTTCAGCCGGAAATTCCGGTTCACAGCTACATCCTTTCCAGGTTTGCCGTTGGACTCGACAATGTGGCGCATTTCTATCCTATCAAATTCTCAGAGGAAGAAAACACAATTGCAAAATCACTGGCAGAACATTCCGGTTTACCAAAAACGATTGTTCCTTATGCAGCAAAAGCATCTGAATCTTTGTTTGATTTGCTTTCTTCAGATAAAACGGTTTCGGGAATCACGATGACAAGTTCAGGATTCTATGCCCCTCAGGGAAGATCATTGCGCTTAGGGTTGTCGGTAGAGAACATTAACCAGCAATTGCAATCTTACCGGCATGGAAATATTTCCGTTACCAATTTCGAAATGGAAAGTTCAGCACTGTTTGCATTGGGAAAAGCACTTGGCCACGAATGTGCTACTGTTTGTCTCGGGATAGCAAATCGCCCGAAAAACGAATTTTCCAAAGGCTATGAGCTTGAAATGAACAACCTGATCAGGTATGTTCTCGACGGTTTAAGCAAATAACCCTGAAGCAGATGTCGTCATCACTTCAGGGTTATTTAAATATGATATGAAAATTGATTATTCTTTTACCAACGCAATTGTTTTCGCTCCGCTTTTGATGGTATAAACACCAACCGCAAGAGATGAAATATCGATCACAATTGATCCGTCTCCCTGATCATATAACGGAATTTCGTTTCTCAGGTTTTGACCAACCATATTAAGCACCTGGAAATTTGTAAGTGAAACCAGGTCGCCCTTCACCACAACAAGTGAAGAAGACGGATTAGGGAACACGGTCAAATCGCTTTCTCCAAGAGCATCAATGAAAACAGCTTCCAGATCAGTAGTTCCCAACGTACCATCCGTATCGAATTGATTCAGACGATAGTAAGAAATCCCTCCAAATGGATTCTCATCAATTGTAGAATAGTTCAATTCTTCAAGCGCATTACCTGCTGCATCAACCTGCTCAACAAATTCCCAGTTCTCACCGTCAATTGAACGTTCAATAACAAAGTAATCGCTATTAAACTCTGAAGACGTACTCCAATTCAATAACACTCGCTCATTGCTCACAGCACTTGCTTCAAAGAACAACAGTCCAACAGGAAGAGAAGTACAGTTTACAGTAATACACTGAGGCTGCGTATATGTACATCCGAAGTTATCTGTTACGGAGTAAGAATAACATGGCGAACCCGTTGCGGTTGGAACAACATTAGCTGTTGTAGTTCCTGTTGATGTTAATGTTGGTGCAGCTACCCAACCCTGAGAAGCAATGGTTGGTGTAAATGATGAAGCTGTTGAGAAAGACGCCGCGAAGTTGATATCCCAGTTAAAGATGTAACCGTTATCAGAACCAAGGTTATCTGTTACTTGTATTGTCCAGTTTCCGTTCAACGGACATCCGATCAAACCTGCAAAACTTGATTGCGGTGTATATGTGCCGGCGGCCATATAAGTATCCGTATAAGTAGCCGGACCGTTTCCATTCGGGAAAGTTCCCCCGGAAATCGCTGAAGTAGACCAAACAGAACCACCTGTCATGGAGAAACAATAATTCGCTCCTACACCCGGAGTGGTTGTAGCCGAACTACCATCAACCGTACCTGTTGCCCATGGAGTTCCCAAATTCGCTGAACCAGTTCCTGAAGGATAGTTCAATAAATTCACAGACTGCCCATTCGGACAAATAATAGCGATGGATAAATCTCCTGAATACGAATGCTCCATATTCAGGCAGATATTGGAAATGTCACTAGCCGCGGTTACCACTGCAGTAGGAGTATAGCAATTGGTAGTGATCGATGTGGTATACGAAACCCCTGAACCATCAGGTAAAAATGTTGTTCCTGAAACAGGTGGCGTACAGTTTATGGTAAACGGATTCATTGTAACATTCGCACTTAGTGCAGATGTCTGATTGGTACACAAAGTACTAGGAGTTGCAGAAGTTGATATTGTCGGTGTTGTTGACACCTGTACTTGTTGATTTAACGAATTCGAGTTGGTACAACCATTCGGATCGGTAATGACTAAATTAACCAGGTAACTTCCAACCGCAGGGTAAGTGTAATTGATATTTGTGCCATTTAAGGTTGTTCCGTTACCCATATTCCATGTATATGTAGCACCGGTTCCGCTGGTTGAGAATGTTCCGCTACCAACATAATTAACACTTTGTCCCTGACAAACCCGAATTATGCCGCCTGCGCCTGCCGCTTCATTTGTGCTTACCAGGTTAGCTGTAATTGTTTGACATGGAACCACACATGAAATTGCTGCACTCCAACCTGTTGAAGTTATAATATCATCAGAAATCCACAAGAAAGTTAAACAACCTGAAGCATTACTTGGTGTTGCCTGTACAGTTCCAGGCGAAGTAGTTCCGCTATAAACACCTAAACTTGGTGCAGAAGTGGAGTTTCCATCAAAAATCTGAAGATAATCAATAGAACTCTCTGTATTGAATGCCGAGAAAACCACCTTCGCTTTATTCCCCGCTACTGAAGGACAAATCGTTGTAATCTGAACTTCATCAACAGAATAATTACCTCCGCTACCTCCTGAATCGAAGAAGTTACCACTACAAGCTGAAATATTCGTTGTTGTTGGGGTTTTAATACAAATGGTAAAATTACCGGGATTGATATAGCTGGCATACCAGTAATAAACCCGAACATAGTAATTCATACCAACAGTCAGGTTACTAACTACAAAATCCGTTTCCGCATCCTGGCAACCCAGTGAAGCTCCTATACAACTTCCAGGTGCAGCACCTGTACTTGCAAAAATCTCCACACCTGAATCCCAACCTCCGGTTGTAGTTCTGTCAATAATAGCAATTGTACTTGTTGCCGTAAATTGATACCAAACGTCATCATCCGGCGTACCTGTACAAGATGCTATTCCGGAATTAGTTGCTCCGACTACTGTACCCGCAGTTGTAACACAGCTAGCGCCTTGTGTAATAACCTGAGCAGTTGCACAGTTATCATTAGCAGGCGCTGGTGTACCGATCACACAGATCGTTCCATTGGCTGCAGCCCCGTTATTTCCTGTTTGTCTATGCAACTGAACATAATAAGTAGTTCCGATTGTTGTGGCAAGAATTACTGATCCAGATCCTCCTGTTGCAACATAAGAACAACCCAACTGCGTTCCTCCACCACATGCGGACCAAACAGCCAAACAAACATCATTACCGGCCGCTGTCATCGTTACAGTTGTGGAAACAGTTGTCGCCACAAATGAATACCAACCATCATCCCTGTTATTACCTGTAGCACAGGTTGAACTAACTAGTCCACCGTCCGCAAAAGTTCCCGGTAACGAAAAGTTCGTTGTCGTACAACTGGCATTTGGAGTTAATGATGGAACCCCGGTACAACCATCCGATTGACCGAATGAATTCCAGGAAAACAATAATGCTATAATCAAATATAAATTCTTCATGGCCCTTAACGCTTAATTGGATCAATGATTAATAAATAACCTGTTCCATCAATGCGAATAACCTGAGTTTTATCACTCATGAAATCCAGATGATAGGTAAAAGGATTAAAGGTATTCACGTTAAATGTCGAAGCATCAACTGCTTCAACCCCCGGATTGAACCTATTCAGTAAAGGATAAGAAGACAATACAGGAAATTTCTCGTCTGTCTCCAGTTCTTTCTGAACCAAAGAAATGCGTGTCATTCTGCAATTGATAAGTACATCTACCATTGCACGATTACGGTTAACCCAATCGGAACCAAAAACATTAACGATTTCAGCTTCAGGGGTTAGAACTTGTAAATTAGCGGAATTGGAGGTTTGGGCATTCAAATTGCAAACACAGACCAAAAAAGTCAGCATAGTGCAGCAACGTAGGAAGTGTTTCATAGTTTTGAGCAAAAGAGTTGCCCAAATTTACGGTGTAAAATATTTAACATTACGCCGCACGTGAAATATTTTATCAACCATCAATGAAGAAAAAAGTCTGATTTTATGGATTTATTCATCCAAAACACGTTTTTATTCATTCAAACCGACTTTTTGCTCGAAATGAGCATTTTTACTGTTTCGATTTACTAAAGTTTAGTATGTTCGATTTACAACATATTACGAATTTGTTAAATTTTTAATCACTTTTTGTTAAAAATTTATCATTGTGACTGAATCAGAGAGTGAGCCGGTAACTTTTACCGGCTCACTCTCATGGAAAAGCGATCAATTCTTAACCAATGAAACCACTTTCGCTCCGCATTTAACCTGGTAAACTCCAGGAGAAAGGTTACGAATATCTAAAACCACGGTTCCATCACCCTGATCATACATTACGATTTCACTTTTGATATTTTGCCCGAGCATATTCAAAAAGCTGAACGTTGAGAGCGAAACCAAATCTCCTTTTAAGGTTACCAAACTATTCGACGGATTAGGGAATACAACAAGTTCTGCCATTCCTGAATTGTTCAAATACACGGCTTCTATATCTGTTGTACCCAAACTTCCATCCGTATCATACTGCTTCAATCGATAATACGACGTTCCCGGATATGGGGCTTCATCGAACAATTGGTAATCCGTTTCTTCTGTTGAATTACCGGCAGCATCAACCTGGTCGAATTGTTCCCAGTTTTCACCGTCTATAGAACGTTCAACGATAAAATAATCGCTGTTCATTTCAGATGAAGTCACCCAAGCCAATTCAACCCTGTCGCTCGTGTAAGCATTTGCTTCAAAACTCACTAAACCAACCGGAAGTGATAATCCGCAATTCACAGTTATACATTGAGAAGCAGTGTAGGTACAACCAAAATTATCTGTAACACTATATGTAAAGCATGGAGTTCCTTGATTTGTAGGCACCACATTAGCGGTGGTTGGTCCTGTACTTGTTAATGTTGGTGCAGCTACCCACCCTTGAGATACAATAGTTGGAGTAAACGATCCGGTTGTACTGATTGATGCATTGAAATTGATGTCCCAATTAAAAATGTAACCGTCATCCAGGCTCAAATTATCGGTAACACGAATAGTCCAGGCCCCATTGAGGGGACAACCGATCATATTCGTGAACGATTGATTTGGAGCATAATTACCTGCCGCAATTGAATTTCCGGCAGGTGAACCAGCAGAAACTGTAGATCCGCTTACCAACTGCGTTCCTGCAGAAGGTGTAAAACAATAGGTACTTCCTGTTCCGGGACCAGATGAAACATCATCGATTGGAGCTCCTAGATAAGTTCCTCCACCTCCCTGGGCATAAGACTTCAAAATCATTGTTTGACCGTTTGGACAAATCAACTCAATCTGTAAATCTCCAAGATAAGAGTGCTCCATAGTCATACAGACATTTGTAATATCTGTGGCAGCGGTTACTGTAGCAGCAGGAGCATAACAATCTGTCACAATTGAGGTTTGATAAGATACCCCGGAACCATCTGGCAAGAAAGTGGTTCCAGAAACCGGAGGTGTACATGTTACAACGTATGGAGTCATGTTAACATTAGCAGAAAATGCTGAAGTTGCATTCGTACAGAGCGTACTTGGAGAAGCTGAAGTTGAAATGGCTGGGGTTGTAGAAACCTGAACGTTCCGATTAAACCGGTTGGAGTTTGTACAGCCACTAGGATCAGTAATAATCAAATTCACCAAATAACTACCGGCAGCGGGATATGTATAATTAATATTCGCGCCGTTAATTGTAGTACCATTGCCCATAGTCCAGGCATATGTTGCTCCTGCCCCACTTGTTCCGAAAGTTCCACTTCCAACAAAATTGGTGCTTTGTCCCTGGCAAATACGAATCACACCATCACCTGCAGGTGCTTCATTGGAACTTACCCAATTGGCTGTAATTGATTGACAAGGAACAATACATGCGATATTTGCAGACCAACCGGCAGCGGTTGATGGAAAAAATACGCTTCCATCTGATGTAAATCTGAATGTAATACAACCGGAAGCATTACTAGGTGTGGCTTGTACTACTCCAGGACTTGTTCCTCCCGTGTACACACCCAATGAAGGTGCACCAGTGGTTGTTCCATCATACACATACAAATAATCCCAATTGTTTTCTGTAGCAAACGAGGTGAACGTAAGCTGAATCTTATTTCCGGCGATAGAAGGACAGAATGTATATGTTCTATCCTGGCCATAACCATAATTAGATCCACTTCCTCCGGAGTCATAAAACGTTCCGCTACAGGTTGTAACCGAATTGGTTCCGGCAGGCATATTGTAGGTTTGGGCAAAAGATAAGGATGCAGACATCCCGATTAATAGTAATAAACTTTTCATAGTGGTTCTATTTTTTTTGGGGCTCAATAACGATAACATACTCGGTTCCGTCAACACGGACCATTTCGGTCTTGTTACTAAAGAACGGCAGATTATAAGTTAAAGGGATGAAGGTATTCGGATCGAACGCAGCATAATCGATTGCAACAATTTCCGGATTGTTCTTATTCATCAAAGGAAATGATGAAAGAAGAGGATACTTATCTTCTGACAATGGAAGCTGGACATAACGCACACGCTCATTGACACATCGCACCAGGTATGTTGCAGCCTCCTGATTATGCGCAACCCATTCTTCACCATAAACGGAGACAATAAACTGTTCCAACGGATCGTGAGCGAGGGTAAGGTTAATGTGCTGTTCCTGTGCAGAAAGACCGCTTTGGACAAACAGAAAGAATAGCAGTATTCTTAGTCGTGAATGTAGTAACATAATTAATACTAATGGTTTAGATCTCAAAGATATAAGCCATTACTATCTAAATTACACCAAGGTAAAGAAGCTGATTATTAGCTAAAATTTTAGTAAAACTATGCCCACCTAGGAACTGACAAAAAATTCACCAGTAGAAATATTTCAGTCGACGAAAGACCAGAAATAAACAATTTCAGTACAAAATGTTAAATTAACAAACAAAGCGCTATTTGTTTAAATAAAAACAAATAAGTCAATAATCGTTAAATAAATTACATATTTCGTCTATATTGCCCGCCTACTTCAAACAATGCTTTTGTGATTTGTCCCAAAGATGCGTATTTACAAACTTCCATCAGCTGCTCAAAGATATTCTGGTTCTGGATTGCGGTACGCTGAAGCAAAGCCACGTATTCAGGAATGCTTTCCGCGTGAGCTTTATGCAACTCACTCAACATTTCAATCTGGTATTGCTTCTCTTCTTCCGAAGCACGGATCACTTCTTTCGGTTCAACCGTTGGAGATCCTTTTGAGCTTAGGAAAGTATTTACACCGATAATCGGGAACTCACCATTGTGCTTTAACGTTTCGTAATACAACGATTCTTCCTGGATCTTTGAACGCTGATACATTGTTTCCATTGCTCCTAGAACACCACCGCGTTCAGTTATTCTATCAAACTCCGACAAAACAGCTTCTTCAACAAGGTCTGTCAATTCTTCGATAATGAAAGAACCCTGCAGCGGATTTTCATTCTTAGCCAATCCCAACTCGCGATTGATGATCAACTGAATTGCCATAGCTCTTCGAACAGATTCTTCTGTTGGAGTAGTGATCGCCTCGTCATAGGCATTTGTGTGCAATGAATTACAGTTATCATAAATTGCATACAAAGCCTGCAATGTTGTACGAATGTCATTGAAGTCGATTTCCTGAGCATGTAAAGAACGACCTGATGTCTGAATATGGTACTTCAACATTTGAGCACGTGAATTAGCTCCATATTTCTTAGACAACGCTTTCGCCCAAATTCTACGGGCAACTCGACCGATCACTGCATATTCAGGGTCAATTCCATTAGAGAAGAAGAAGGATAAATTCGGTCCGAAGGCATTGATGTCCATTCCTCTGCTCAAATAGTATTCAACATATGTAAATCCATTTGCCAATGTGAATGCCAACTGCGTGATTGGGTTCGCACCTGCTTCAGCAATATGATATCCCGAAATAGAAACAGAATAGAAATTACGAACCTGTTTCTCAATAAAGTACTGCTGAACATCTCCCATCAAACGCAAAGCGAATTCGGTAGAGAAGATACATGTGTTCTGCGCCTGGTCTTCCTTCAAAATATCAGCCTGAACAGTTCCGCGAACCTGCTTCAATGTTTCTGCTTTAATTTCTGCGTAAACATCGGCCGGCAAAACCTGGTCACCTGTTACACCAAGCAGGAACAATCCCAGTCCATCATTTCCTTCAGGCAGTTCACCCTGGTATTTAGGTCGAACAACTCCTTTTTTCTTGTAGATCGCTTCAATTTTAGCCTCTACTTCTTTTTCCAGTCCGTTCGCCTTGATGTATTTCTCACAATTCTGATCGATAGCAGCATTCATGAAGAAACCAAGCAGCATTGGTGCCGGACCGTTAATGGTCATTGAAACCGATGTTGCAGGATGTGAAAGGTCGAAACCGGAATACAGTTTCTTTGCATCATCCAAACAACAGATAGAAACTCCCGAGTTACCAACTTTCCCGTAAATATCCGGACGAAGATCAGGATCATTACCATAAAGTGTTACCGAGTCGAAAGCCGTAGACAAACGTTTTGCAGGCATTCCCAAACTTACGTAGTGGAAACGACGGTTGGTTCTTTCAGGCCCGCCTTCTCCGGCGAACATACGCGTTGGATCTTCTCCCTCTCTCTTGAAAGGAAATAAACCTGAAGTGTACGGGAATTCACCCGGAACGTTCTCCTGTAGGTTCCAACGAAGAATATCTCCCCACGATTTGAATTTCGGAAGGGCTACTTTAGGAACCTGTGTATGCGACAACGATTCCGTATGTGTTGCCATCTTCAATTCTTTATCACGAACTTTAAAAATGAATTCAGGTGCAGCGTATGATGCTTTTTTCGCATCCCAACTTTCAATGATATTCCAGTTATGTCCGTCAAGATCACGTTTTACATTTTCAAATGCTTCCTGCAATCCTTTGATCAAACGGTCCTTATCTTCCAGGTTTGACGACTGCATTGTTTCAATTGAACGCTGCAAGCCGTATAATCTGTCGGCAACATCCACCTGTTTGTTTACCCATTTGTCATAACCTCTGTTATTCTCTGAGATCTCAGATAAGTAGCGCGTTCTATCCGGTGGGATAACGAAGATTTTCTCCGACATTTCCTTAGTGATCGCAAATTTGGACTCAAGCGGAGCATTTGTTTTCTCTCTCACTTTGTCCATTACCACTTTATAAAGCGTGTTCATTCCAGGATCGTTGAACTGTGATGCAATTGTTCCGTAAACCGGCATTTCATCTACATTTTTCTCCCACAACCCATGGTTTCTCTGGTATTGTTTTCTTACATCGCGTAATGCATCCAAAGCTCCACGCTTATCGAATTTATTCAACGCAATTACATCGGCAAAATCAAGCATGTCGATCTTTTCCAACTGTGTTGCAGCTCCATACTCAGGAGTCATTACATACAATGAAGCATCCGAGTGATCTAAAATTTCCGTATCCGACTGACCAATTCCGGAAGTTTCCAAAATGATCAGGTCGTAGTTTGCTGCCTTTAAAATCTGGATAGCTTCGGAAACGTGTTTTGACAATGCCAGGTTTGACTGACGTGTAGCCAAAGAGCGCATGTAAACACGTGGATTCTTGATTGCATTCATACGAATTCTGTCACCAAGCAAAGCACCACCTGTTTTACGTTTCGACGGATCTACAGAAACCACTGCAATTTGCTTGTCGGGGAAATCCATCAGGAAACGACGAACCAACTCATCTACCAAAGAAGATTTTCCAGCTCCTCCCGTTCCGGTAATTCCCAAAACAGGAACGTCATTCTTAGCAGCCATTCCATGAACCTGTTCCATTACCGGAGCAGCTAGCTCAGGGAAATTTTCAGCAGCAGAAATCAAACGTGCAATAGAGGGAACATGTTTTTCCTCCAGGTGATTGATCTCACCGTTCAACACATCACCAACAGCATAATCCGATTTTTCAACCAAATCATTGATCATCCCCTGCAAACCAAGCGAACGACCATCATCAGGGTGATAAATACGCGTAATTCCGTAGCCTTGTAATTCTTCAATTTCTGAAAGAAGGATGGTTCCCCCTCCTCCTCCAAAGATTTTAATATGTGGAGCACCTTTCTCCTTCAGCAAATCATACATGTATTTGAAATACTCTGTATGTCCACCCTGGTACGACGTCATGGCAATTGCCTGCGCATCTTCCTGGATTGCTGTATCAACTACTTCTTCAACCGAACGGTCGTGACCAAGATGAATCACCTCACAACCAGTAGATTGAATGATACGTCGCATAATATTAATTGCTGCGTCGTGACCATCAAAAAGAGATGCTGCGGTTACAATACGAATATTATTTTTCGATTTGTAGGGTGCTTGTTGTTCCATAATTTCTGTAATAAAATTGCCTGTTTACCTAAGCGTTTGGGCGCACGAAGATAGTAAATTTACACTCATTTTTTGCAGAAATTTGTGTGTGAGCATACAAAAGGATTAATATTGCAGTATGATCAGATGCATTATCCTTTCCTGCATTTTAGTTCTGTTTAATTCACTAGGCACTTATGCGTCGCAGCAAGACACATTACTGAACAGATTAAACGGAATTAAATCTCCCGAAAAACAGGTCGTAGCGTTGAACAGGGCTAGTGAAGTTTGCTGGCAAACCGGTCATTATAAAGCCGGAATCACGTATTCCAATAAAGGATTGGAAATTGCCCGTTTTTCTGCTTCACAGGCGACATCCTCCGGTCAAAGAAACAAATTCAGGAAACTGGAAGCAAACCTACTGAACAATCTGGGCATCATTTACGATTACCAGGGAGATTATTCGCAATCCTTAAAATGTTATTTCACTGCACTTCGTATCCAGGAGAAAATAAAAGATGAAGCTGGGCAGGCCTATTCTATGAGTAATATCGGTTTGATCTACACCAACCAGAACAACAACGATGAAGCTTTGTACTACCATACCAAATCGCTGAAATTGCGTAAGAAGATCAAATTCACTTCAGGAATTGCTGCATCATACAATAACATAGGAATTTGCTATCTCAATAAAAAAGATTTCACGAAAGCACTTGAATATTTCACCGAATCAAAGAAGATTGATGTTCAAATGAAAGATTCCATTGGATTGATGGACGACCTCAACAACATCGGACTTTGTTTGATGGAGCAAAAAAAATATAACGAAGCCATCAGAAATTTTAAGGAATGTTTGTCGCTACGCCTGCATTTCAAGGATCAATACGGGGCATCAAAAGCAATAAACAATATTGCCACCTGCTACATGAAGCAGAAAAAATTTGCCCAGGCGGAAATCGAGTTTAAAAAAGGGCTTGAGATCGGAAAGAAAATAGGTGGAAACGAAAGTATCTGGTATTCATATGAAAACCTGAGCGAAATTGCTGAGATGAAGGGCAACTACAAAGATGCCTTCGACTACCTGACAAAAGCACTCGAGATCAAAAGTGAGTGGAACAGTGCATCTTCCATTCGCGACGAAGCAGAAACGGAACTGAGTTACCAATTCGAGAAGAAAAGCGAGCTTGAGAAAATGCGCCAGCTGAAGAAAGACCTGAAAAAGGAAATGAACGATAAGGCCCGCGCAACACAGAACAAAGTTATCTTTTGGTCACTCGGAATCATTGTTGCAATTGTGGCAATTTTCGCTATTATTCTTTTCAGCAGATGGAAAATTGCCACACGACAAAAACGCATTATAGATGAGCAACGTGCGGTTGTGGAAGAGAAGAACGAAGAGATCATGGATTCCATTAATTACGCCCAGCGAATTCAAAGTGCCATCCTACCTTCTTTCGAATCCATCAGAACAGTGTTTCCGAACTTCGGGATCATCTTTCAACCGAAAGACGTGGTTGCCGGCGACTTTTACTGGATGCATCAAACCGGAAACACCGTATTTATTGCGGTTGCCGATTGTACCGGGCATGGCGTTCCGGGAGCATTTATGAGCTTGCTTTGCAATAATGCCCTCAACCGTGCTATCCTGGAAGCGGGTGCCACTACTCCGGGAGAAATATTGACAAAAGCACGAACAATCCTCCTTGCTGAGTTTGCCAAAAGCCAGATGAACCTGAACGACGGGATGGATGTATCCATTTGCGCGTGGAATATGGATTCAAAACAACTGAGTTGGGCAGGAGCCAATAATCCACTGTGGATCTTAAAACAGGGTTCAAACGAGATCATAGAATTGAAAGGCGACAAACAACCTGTCGGAAACCATCATGACTATAAAGATTTCACAACTCACCAGGTTGAAATCGTAAACGGCGATAAGATATTCCTTTTTTCCGACGGCATGCCCGACCAATTCGGTGGTCCGAACGGGAAGAAGTTCAAAACAAAACAGTTGAAAGAAGTTATTCTTCGCAGCAGTAGAGAAGATATTGGTCAACAGGTAAAAACGATTGGTCAGTCTATCAACAATTGGAAGGGAGAACTCAGCCAGGTTGATGATATCTGCTTCCTTGGAATTAGAATATAAAAAAGCGGGAACTACTCAGAATTCCCGCCTGTCTCTATTTATATCCTGTTATCTCAGAATAATTTTCGTTGTTTTCTGCGTACTTATATTCTTAATAACGTAGACCCCGCGCGCCAGGTGATTTACATTCAATGTAATTTCATAACCGGCGGTCAGTGAAAACGAAAGAAGTTCTTGTCCCAATTCATTCACCATTACAAATGAGCCCAGTTCCTGGGACATAATATGAACCTCATCTTTAGCAGGATTAGGGTAAGCATAGAAACCAATCTCTCCCAATTCCGAAAGCCCAACTCCTGTATTTGTTATGCAACTGGATGTATCACTACAATCTCCATCCGTAACAATTACTGCAACAGACATTAATGTTCCGGTAGTAAATGCACTGCTATCGGCTCCAACGATTGGCATATTGGTGTTACAATCAATCCACTGATAAGTTGCTCCGGCAACAGGAACACAGGTAAAAGTTGTGAGATCAGTTGAGATTCCCGTTTGAATATCAACAGGATCCAAAACCGTAAGATTGGTTGTTACCGTACTATCGCAAACACCGTTTGAGAGCACATCCGTATAAACACCTGAAGCTGTATAAACACTTGTTCCAACGGTATAACTCTCTCCGAAGCAGATAACTGTGTCGACAGTATTTACCAATTCATCAAGCACAACCAGGTTGGTGGTTACCGTACTATCGCAAACGCCGTTTGACAACACATCCGTGTAAGTTCCTGAACTTGTATAAACGCTGGTACCTACAGTATAACTCTCCCCGAAGCAGATAACTGTGTCGACAGTGTTTACCAATTCATCAAGTATGACAAGATTAGTAGTTACAACGCTATCGCAGTAACCGTAAGGAATAATGTCCTGGTACGTTCCGGAGGCTCCATATGTACTGGTTCCAACAACAAGCTCTTCACCATAACACAAGGTAACATCCTGGGTGTAATAGGTACTGTGACAGACATCCGCAAAATTCGCCCTGATCATGTACGCCTTATTGTACTGACTACCATAATCTTCATTATTTCCCCATGGAGTTTGCGGATTTGTAGGCCAATCAACCCATGTTTTATTAAGTGTAAAAATATTATTAGAAAGTCCTACAGCCATAGTTGAATCAAACTCTACAGTAGTCACAACATACTCTCCCGGATTCAATACAGTAAGCGAATACATCGGTAAAACATAAAGTCTGGCAGAATCATCCGGATACAACAAGGTATCTGTTACGGCAATTATCTGGTTCGGATTGCCTCCACTCATATCCCAAATAACGGCAGCAATAGGTTCGTTGGCATATCCCCTGGTTACGTAAATTGAAACCGTAGTTAATGTATCGGCTGTATTTACCGTAAATTGTTGTCCTAAATATCCACCATTTCCGGAACCTATTCCAAGCGTTCCTGTTGCTACGCCTGAATCTCTGGCATAAACGGAATCACTTACTACAAACTGAACCGTTACAGAATCATCTGTAGTTTGTTCGTCTGTACCACTAATTGAACTATGGTAGTAAACCGAATAATTATCGGCATATGTTGGTACAAAATTGTTCAGGGCAAATGTTTGATTTGCTCCTGGAGCAAGCGTTGTTGCTGTTGAAGTTTGGGAAAAAACGAGATTATTCGATGAATTGTAAACGTCAGCAGTTAACGTAACTCCTGTAAGCGGCTGAACTCCTGTATTGGTGATCTTCGCTGAGAGTGGATATATCGGACCTATCGAAATCGGAGCTTCCGAATATTCATATTGCTGTGCATTACTGGTTTGAGCATTGTAATTAACGATATGCTGAACAAGGATATCATCAATTACCAACAAAAATTTATCATTAGAAGTATTTCTGAAACCAATCCAAACTGTTTGACCTGCATAAGAAGCCAAATTTACTGTTCTTGCTGTCCAAGAGGTACTCTCAGCACCAGTGGAAAAAATCTGGGTAGAACTTGTCAACTGGTTCCCCAACACTCCTGTCCCACCGGTTGGGCCACCAGGTGTTGAAGACATCGTCATTATCCGAACCTCATAACCATCAGGATAAGAAGGATCATAAGCCCTGGCGTTCCAAGACAAAACGTTATTTGCAGTTAACGTAATTGCAGGTGTCCATGCCCAATCATCAGCCGGACCAACCGGGGAATAATAGGACGTACTGAACATCACCGAATCAACAACATTCGTTGCGAAATCCTCACGTCTTTCCCAGGCTTCGTTTACATACGCAACCTGTGCATCCGGAGTTCGGTTATCCACATTCCTTAATCTCCAGCCATTTGGAAAAGTGTATGTTCCTGCACCACCTGCTGTAGGACCAGGCATGCCGTCAAAATCTTCTGAAAAAATAACCTGGGAATTTCCTGCGAAACAAAGCAGGAGCATCAAAGCAATAGTAAATAGTTGTTTCATAGTAACTGGTATTAAAGTGGCGGCAAAGATATAAACTAAAACTTTTTTTCTAAAGCAACATCACAGCTTTCTTTACAGAACAATCAACCGGTCGTTCAAGTACAAAACCGAGGTAACCATTCTTCATTAAAAAGCATCAAAGCACTCATTTTTTTAGCCAAAAAAAATCAATTCGTTATCGTCGAATTAAAAAACAATTACTTTAGTCGAAACAATTTATAAATAAGAACTATGATCCCTGGACTAATTATTGGTGGTGTCGTTTTGATTTTAATCATTTGGTGGATTTCTATCAATAACCGCCTTGTCGCTTTAAAAAACAACAGAGAAAGTGCATTTGCTGATATTGATGTACAATTGAAGCAGCGTTACGACCTTATCCCTCAATTGCTAGGAGCAGTTAAAGGTTATATGAACCATGAAAGTGAAGTATTGATCAAAGTAACTGAAGCACGTTCACGCGCTATGCAGGCAAGCACCATTTCAGAGAAAATTGCTGCTGAAGCAACCCTTGGAGCTGCAATGAACGGTTTTAACATGCAAATTGAGGCATACCCGGATTTGAAAGCGAATGCCAACTTCATGAACCTTCAAAACGAAATTGGAGATATTGAAAACAAACTGGCAGCTGTACGCCGTTTCTTTAACTCTGCAACAAAAGAATACAACAACGCAATTGAGCAATTCCCGAGCAACATTATTGCCGGAATAAAAAAATACACAAAAGAACCTATGTTCGACCTGGGTGTTGACCAAAGACAAACATTGGACAAAGCACCTGAAATTTCATTCTAAGAATAAACAAGTTTCAAAGTAAAAAGGCGACTGAGGCTCTCGAAGTCCCTTTTTACTTTTGACTTTATACTTTTGCATTCTACACATGGCTACTTACGTTGGTTTACAAGCTCAGATCAGTAAGAACAATCTGAAATCCGTTTTATTGCTTGCAGCATTCCCATTGCTGATACTGGCAGGGGTGTATGCTTTCTTTTACTTTACTCACGGTGGAAAAGAGAAAATTGATGAGGTCAATATGGCTTATATCAAAACCATTCCTTTTGTACTTGGTGGTGTTGGAATTTGGTTCCTGATCGCCTATTTCGCCAATTCGGCAATGATCAATATGGCAACCGGTTCCAGAACACTGGAAAGAAAAGAGAACATGCGGGTTTACAACTTAACGGAAAACCTTTGTATGAGCATAGGAATGACTATGCCCAAATTATATGTCATAGATTCTCCTGCGTTGAACGCATTTGCAAGCGGAATGAGTAAAAACTCTTATGCGGTAACACTGACAACAGGAATTATTGATCATTTGGATGACGCGGAACTGGAAGGCGTAATTGCCCACGAGTTGACACATATCCGCAACAAGGATGTAAGGCTATTGGTGATCACGATCATTTTCGTGGGAATTTTTTCTTTTGCAGTTGACTTCCTTTTCCGTTCATTTTTGTTTGGAGGCGGAAGAAAGCGAGATAAAGAAAACGACAATATGGCCTTAATCGCCCTGGTGATCGGTTTGGTTGCATGGCTGCTTTCCATTTTATTCAAGTTCTCCCTATCAAGAAAACGTGAATACCTTGCGGATGCCGGAGCCGTTGAAATGACAAGGAATGCCAAAGCAATGGCAAGCGCGCTTCGCAAAATTTCCGGTAACAGCGATGTGACTGAAGTGAAAAGTGATGACGTAAAGCAAATGTTCATTCACCACAGTTCTTTGGCAGGATTGTTCTCTACTCACCCGCCAATTGAAAAACGAATTGCTTTCCTGGAGCAAATGTGATGTTTGAAAATTTCAAACCCCACCAAATCGTTGTTTCACTTGGGTTCATTCTGATTGGTATTGCATGGTTTCTACCCATCACCATCGATTCGAGATTGGACCCTACACCCCTGGACGAATATCATACGATCGACACTATTAATTATGGCCTTGTCAGCGGCATTTTTTATCTCAATATTTTTCTGATTCTTATTCCACTAATAATTGGTAATTACGGCCGTAGTGTAATTGCAAAAGTCTTTATTATTTTAACCGGACTTTTTACGCTCATTGTAATAAAAATTGGTGGGGAATTTTCAACGTTTAACTGGGGCGGACCAATTAGCGGTTATACCGGAAGCGGAATGTTATTTCTGTTGTTGGGGGATATAGTGTTGACCGTTGGATCATTCTTAACAGTTGACTATTTTGATAGATTAGACAATTGTTAAACCATTTTTCTCGATCAATTTCGTAGCTTAACTCCTTGTATTCCTCTCAGAACTCTCTTAATGTCATTATGCAAAAGATCATCACTTATTTCCTTTCAATATCAGCCCTAATTCTATTTGTACTTTGTGAGTTTTTACCTGTTTACTCAAGATCATCTTATTCAGACATTGAAACGGTGAGGTACACCTACGGACGCAGTGCCGATATCTGGCCATACATATTTGTTCCGACTGTTATTTTGTTTGTCCTAGGTCTATTCGGACAAAAACTGGCTGTAAAGATTATTCTACTCTTTACTTGTTGTAACTGTTGCATTCCATATTTTGATCAATATTGTTTTTCGGAGTCCACATAATGCACCATATACAGAACAGTTGGAAATTGGCTATTATATAGCATTTCTGGGTTTGCTTTCAATAGCAGCTGCAACTATCATTTCGCTTCATCGTCCCGACTTAAAGAAAAGAAACACACGAACAGATCTTCTTGATTCATAATTTACACCGCCCGGTCGTAAACCATAGAAGCATTGAACTATTGGATTCAGAAGTATAATGGTAAAATTTAGCGTTAAATATATCTGGCTCACCTGAATTTGATAACCGGGCTTTTTCTCACCTCTTAATCCATGATCTGTACGGATCTGTTCAGGACCATCCTCCTGACTTATATTATGCACTTCTGGGAGAATTCCTGATCGTGGTTTCCATCATTTTCTCACTTCATCGACCAAAAAACATCGCTCCGGATAACGATTTGCTGGACAGTTAGTTTCTCTAGCCTCAAATGTTAAATTTTTAATCTTTTCATCCTGTTAAGATTTAAAGAATAACACCAACGCTTGTCGATTTATATCCGAACTAAATCGCACTCTATATCGTTTTAGTCTAAAATTCAATGAATTAGATATCGACTTTTGATTTCAAGAATGTTCATTTGAGTGGTTTTCATATCTGAACAATTAAAATAATTTTGGCGTCAAACTACGAATGGACTAATGATATGACAAAACACCTACTCTTGCTATTCTTTGCATTGAGTGCATCGACAATAGCATTTTCCCAAACCTCAAAAATCCGTGAAAAGCAGTTTGTCCCTACAAACACACAGCGCTACGGAAACGACTACGAGATCATCGATTTCACATTAACAGAACAGAACAAAGCAATTCTGGAAACCATTGACCTGGCTTCTGTCGAAAATCTTCGTCTTGATGAAGAAGACAGAATTGTTACTCTGGCAAATTCTACCTACCAGGTTCTGCTCTATGCCAAAAACAGAGTGAATAAATCTTATTATTTCAACCAAACTAACGAACTTGAAAATGAAACTAAATAAGTTAATCACCATACTGGCAATGGCACCGCTACAGCTTATTGCCCAAACCTACACCCACCCAACAACAGGAATTGCCAATGAGTATGTAGGAGCTTGTGAAGCTGCAACTTGTACCGGAACTTATTATGATAATGGTGGCGCAGGTGGAAATTATGCATTAAATATAGATAACGTTTATCGCGTTTTTTGCCCGAACTCTGCAGGTAACTGTGTACGGTTAAACTTTACACAATTTGTTATGGAGGGAATGGTGGATCCAATGGGACCAAACCCGCTAGATTGTTACTACGATTATCTTACTATCGGGAATGGCCCAACACAAAACTCTACGGTTATTGACCAGGCCCCATCAAGTGCGGCATCAACTACAGGACGAATTTGTGGTAGTCCGGCTGTACCGTTCACTTACACAGCTACAGGAGCAAGCGGTTGTTTAACCGTTCGTATGAATTCTGACGTCAGTGGTGTATTTGCGGGATTTACAGCTACGGTTTCCTGCGTTCCTTGTGCAGGAGGACCAAACGGAACGGACAATAACGATTGCGCTAATGCTACCGCAATTTGTTCCTCGTCTAATGTTGGATCCAATTCAACGGGACCCGGAATTGCAGCTGAAGGTTGCAGTGGATCTGTTTGTCCGGCCGGGGGAGAAAATCATTCCAACTGGTTCCGCTTTACCATTCAATCGACAGGTACTTTCAACTTTACCATTACCCCCTCAAACGGTACTGACGATTACGACTATACATTGTACGGACCGAACACAGCATGTGGAGCACTTGGTTCGCCCATCAGATGTTCTGACTCCGGAACTACAGGAGCTACAGGACTATCCGG
>Ga0307408_100000724_pt1 | contig 26734 bp, 24 predicted proteins | sample 322Cmetagenome_FD_202116 | JGI IMG/M metagenome (GOLD analysis project Ga0307408, IMG submission 202116) | Maize rhizosphere microbial communities from greenhouse at UC Davis, California, United States - 322HYB-C-3 | ecosystem: Host-associated > Plants > Roots > Rhizosphere > Soil | place...
CCGCCGAGCTGATCAAGAAATACCCGGCCATGAAAATGACCAAGGTCATGGTCTCCGAGGCCGGTGCTTCGGTTTATTCGGCGTCGGAACTGGCTTCCAAGGAATTCCCGGACCTGGACGTGTCGATTCGCGGTGCGGTGTCGATCGCCCGTCGCCTGCAGGATCCGCTGGCGGAACTGGTGAAGATCGATCCGAAATCCATCGGCGTCGGCCAGTACCAGCACGACGTTTCCCAACTGAAACTCGCCCGTGGCCTGGACGCCGTGGTGGAGGATTGCGTGAACGCCGTGGGCGTGGACGTGAACACCGCTTCGGTGGCGCTGCTGGCGCGTATCTCCGGCCTGAACGCCACCCTGGCACAGAACATCGTCACCCACCGTGACGAACATGGCGCGTTCAAGACCCGCGCCGCGTTGAAGAAAGTCCCGCGCCTGGGTGAAAAAACCTTCGAACAGGCCGCCGGCTTCCTGCGCGTCATGAACGGCGACAACCCGCTCGACTCTTCCGCAGTCCACCCGGAAGCCTACCCGCTGGTGCAACGCATCGCCGCCCAGACCGACCGCGACATCCGCTCGCTGATCGGTGACGCCGCGTTCCTCAAGCGCCTGGACCCGAAGAAATTCACCGACGAAACCTTCGGCCTGCCCACCGTGACCGACATCCTGCAAGAGCTGGAAAAGCCGGGACGCGACCCACGCCCTGAGTTCAAGACCGCCGAATTCCAGGAAGGCGTCGAAGACCTCAAGGACCTGCAACCGGGCATGATCCTCGAAGGCGTGGTGACCAACGTGACCAATTTCGGCGCGTTCGTCGACATCGGCGTACACCAGGACGGCCTGGTGCACATTTCGGCGCTGTCGGAAAAATTCATCAAGGACCCACGCGAAGCCGTGAAGGCCGGCGATGTGGTGAAAGTGAAGGTCATGGAAGTCGATATCCCGCGCAAACGCGTTGGCTTGTCGATGCGTATGAGCGACACGCCAGGTGAGAAAGTCGACGGTGCCCGCGGTGCTCGCCCAGGCGCCGCGCCGCGCCAGTCGCAGAACACCGCACCGCGCAAGGAGACCGCCACGGCAGCCCCGGCCAACAACGCCATGGCCTCGCTGTTCGCCAACGCCAAGCAACTGAAGAAACGCTGATGGACGCGCCGGCCGGGTTGGTTCAGAGCGCGTTCTTCACGCTGCTCGGCTGTCGGCTGCAAAGCCTCGGGGACGGGGTGGCGCAAGTCGCCCTGGGCCTCGAACCCGAGTTGCGCAATCGTGGCGGCAAGCTGCACGGCGGTGCGCTGTTCAGCCTGGTGGACATCGCCATGGGCCTGGCTTGCTCCAGTGTCCATGGCTTTGACCAGCAGAGCGCGACCATCGAGTGCAAGATCAACTACATCCGCGCCGTCTCAGACGGCGAGGTGTTGTGCACCGCCCGGGTCATCCACCCGGGCCGGCGCACGCTGGTGGTCGAGGCCGAGGTGATGCAGGGCGACAAGCTGGTCGCAAAAGCGCAAGGCACGTTCGCTGTCCTATAGCTCCCTGTCATCGATTTGGGGTAATTTCGACGCCATGAATGCGGTGTCGAAATTTCTCTGTGGGAGCGGGCTTGCTCGCGAAGGCGGTGTATCAGGCGACTCCAATGCTGACTGATACGCCGCTTTCGCGAGCAGGCTCGCTCCCACAGGGGCCGTGGCGACCTGTCGTTAGCCGTATGAAAACCAGGCGAAAACGCCAGTTTTAACTTCACCCTTGTAGACCGTCTTGCCCACCCCCATATTGGGGCGACTGACGCGTGAAGGAATTCAACTTGAGCGACCTTTTAAACCGCCGCCTGGCCCTGCTCGGCGAGCGCGCCAACCTCTCCCTGCTCGAGCAGTGCCTGCACGGTATCGAACGTGAATGCCTGCGCGTCACCGATGACGGGCGCCTGGCGCAGACCCCGCACCCGCAAGCCCTGGGCTCGGCGCTGACCAACGAACAGATCACCACCGACTATTCCGAGTCGTTGCTGGAGTTCATCACCCCGGCCCTGGCCAACCCGGCCGACACCCTGCGCAGCCTCGACAGGATCCACCGGTTCGTCTACAGCAAGCTCGGCGACGAATACCTGTGGAGCCCTTCGATGCCGTGTCCGTTGCCGGCCGAGGAAGAGATTCCGATCGCCTATTACGGCACCTCGAACATCGGTCGACTCAAGTATGTCTATCGCAAGGGCTTGGCCCTGCGCTACGGCAAGACCATGCAATGCATCGCCGGGATCCACTACAACTTTTCCCTACCGGAAAAGCTCTGGCCCCTGCTCCGGCAGGACGAAGCCATCGACGCGAGCGACCGGGACTTCCAATCGTCGGCCTACATCGCCCTGATCCGTAACTTCCGTCGGTACAGCTGGCTGCTGATGTACCTGTTCGGTGCCTCGCCGGCCCTCGACGTCGGTTTCCTGCGTGGCCGGCCGCACCAGTTGGAACAGCTGGATCCGGACACCTTGTACCTGCCCTACGCCACCAGCCTGCGCATGAGCGACCTGGGTTACCAGAGCAACGCCCAGGCCGGCTTGACGCCTTGCTACAACGATCTGGCAAGCTACACCGACAGCCTGCGCAAAGCGGTGGCAACGCCGTACGGGCCGTACGTCGAAGTCGGCACCCACCAGAACGGCGAGTGGGTGCAGCTCAACACCAACATCCTGCAGATCGAAAACGAGTACTACTCCAATATCCGTCCCAAGCGCGTGACCTATACCGGCGAGCGGCCAATCCAGGCCCTGATGGCTCGCGGGATCCAGTACGTCGAAGTGCGTTGCCTGGACATCAACCCGTTCCTGCCGATGGGCATCGACCTCACCGAGTCGCGGTTCCTCGACGCGTTCCTGCTGTATTGCGGCCTCAATGACAGCCCGCAGCTGGAAAACAACGAATGCAGCAACGCCACCAGCAACTTCCTGACCGTGGTCAAGGAAGGCCGCAAGCCGGGCCTGCAACTGCAGCGCCAGGGGCAAGCCGTGGATATGCAGGCATGGGCCCTGGAATTGCTCGAGAACATCGCTCCACTGGCAGCGCTGCTCGACCGGAGCCAGGGTGGCGACGCCCACCGTCAGGCGCTGGACGCGCAACGAGCAAAAGTCCGCGATCCATCGCTGACGCCCTCCGCCCAGGTACTGGCCGCCATGGCCGAGCATCAGGAAAGCTTCGCTCAGTTCTCCCTGCGCCAGAGCAAGGCCCACGCCGAGTTCTTCCGCGCCGAGCCGTTGGCGACCGAAGAGCAAGCCGCGTTCGAGCAAACCGCTCGCCAGTCCCTGGTCCAGCAAACCGAGCTGGAGCAGAACGAGGTGGGGGATTTCGACGTGTTCGTGGGTTCGTATCAGGCGAGCATTTTGGCGATCAGTAACTGACCGAGCATTCCCATGATTCCTGCGTGGGAATGCAGCTGTGGCGAGGGGATTTATCCCCGCTGGGTTGCGAAGCGACCCCAAAACGGCGGTAAGTGACCTGTCTGACAGACCGAAGAGGAGCTTTAGGGCTGCTACGCAGCCCAGCGGGGATAAATCCCCTCGCCACAAAAGCCATGTACAACTCCAATTTCTGCCCCTTGCATAGACTTTTTCGCAGATAAGCTCATTCGAAAAAGTTATTTATTTCTTAATTCTTAGATCATTTAGTCTCCTCCAACGCCGATTCTCCGGCGGCCTGTTGAGGAGCTACACCATGTCTTTGAGTTTCCCCCTTCGCCTTCTCGCGGCCGCCTCCCTGGCTGCGGCGAGTCTTTTTGCCCAGGCGGCCGACCTGACCGTCGCCTACCAGACCACCGTGGACCCGGCGAAAGTCGCCCAAGCCGACGGCGCCTATGAAAAAGCCACCCAGGCCAAGATCGCCTGGCGCAAGTTCGACAATGGCGCCGACATCATCGCCGCCATCGCCTCGGGCGATGTGCAGATCGGTTACCTCGGTTCCAGCCCGCTGACCGCCGCCATCACGCGTAAGGTTCCAGTGGAAACTTTCCTCATCGCCACCCAGATCGGCGCCGCTGAAGCCTTGGTCGCCCGTGACGGCTCCGGCATCAAGACCCCGCAAGACCTGATCGGCAAGAAGATCGCCGTGCCGTTTGTCTCCACCGGCCATTACAGCCTGCTCGCCGCGCTGAAGCACTGGAACATCGACCCGTCGAAAGTCACCGTGCTCAACCTCGCCCCGCCAGCCATCATCGCCGCCTGGAAACGCGGCGACATCGACGCCACCTACGTCTGGGACCCGGCCCTCGGCGTCGCCAAGGAAAACGGCAAGGTGCTGATCACTTCGGCTGAACTGGCCCAGTTCGGCGCACCGACCTTCGACGCGTGGATCGTGCGCAAGGATTTCGCCCAGCAGCATCCCGAGATCGTCACGGCGTTCGCCAAAGTCACCCTGGATGCCTACGCCCAGTACCGCAAGGATCCGCAAGCCTGGCTGGCCGATGCCTCCAACATCGACAAGCTGGTGAAGCTCTCCGGCGCCAAGGCCAGTGATATCCCGCTGTTGTTGCAAGGCAACGTCTTCCCGCTGGCCGCAGACCAAGTGGTGAGCCTCGGCGCTCCAACCACCCAGGCGATTACCAACACTGCCACGTTCCTCAAGGAGCAAGGCAAGGTCGAAGCGGTGCTGCCGGATTACGCGCCGTACGTCAGCGCCAAATACATCACTCGCTGATCGAAAAAGGAGACGCCGAGATGGCCTTGCTACAGCTGGAGCGCATCAGCGCACAGTACCCCGGCGCAACGAAACCGGTACTGGCGGATATTTCGTTGACCCTGGGCCCGCAGCAGTTGTTGGTCGCCCTCGGCCCATCCGGCAGCGGCAAGACGTCGCTGCTGAACCTGATTGCCGGGTTCGTCGAGCCCAGCGCCGGGCAAATCACCCTCGACGACGTGCCGGTGTCAGGCCCCGGCGCCGAACGTGGCGTGGTGTTCCAGGACGATGCGCTGTTGCCCTGGCAGGACGTGCTGGCGAACGTCGCTTTCGGCCTGGAACTGGCCGGAGTTGCCAAGGAAAAACGCGAGGCTCGCGCCCGGGAGATGCTCGCCTTGGTGGACTTGGCCGGTTTCGAAAAACGCCGCGTCTGGCAGCTGTCCGGCGGCCAGAAGCAACGCGTAGGCCTGGCCCGCGCGTTGGCAGCCGACCCGCGATTGTTGTTGATGGACGAACCTTTCGGCGCCCTGGACGCTTTCACCCGCGAGCAGATGCAGGAGCTGTTGCTGCAAGTCTGGCAACGCACCGCCAAACCAGTGTTCCTGATTACCCACGACATTGAAGAAGCCGTGTTCCTGGCAACCGATCTGATCCTGCTGGCACCCGATCCCGGGCAGATCGTCGAGCGCCTGAGCCTGGATTTCGGCCGACGCTACGGCGCGGGTGAATCGGCCCGCTCCATCAAGTCCGATCCACGCTTCATCGAGACCCGCGAGCACGTGCTTGCCAAGGTGTTTTCCCAACGCAGCGCCACTCGACAACAGGAGCGCGCATGAGCAGTTATGAAGTTCCAGCCGTGGCCGGCGATGCCGTGAGCTCGCACGCGGCAGCACCCGTACGACGCAGCCTGGGCACACGCTGGATCAGCGGGCTGACGTTGGTCGTGTTGCTGTTGCTCTGGTGGGCGATCACCGCCAGCGGGCTGATCGAACCGCTGTTCCTGCCGCCGCCCTCCGCCGTTATGCAAAAGGGATGGCTGCTGGCAACCAGCGGCTACATGGACTCGACACTCTGGCAACACCTGGGCGCAAGCCTCGGGCGGATCGGCCTGGGCCTGTTGTTCGCAGTGCTCACGGCGGTGCCGGTGGGCATCGCCATCGGCGCCAACCGTATCGCCCGTGGGGTGCTCGATCCGCTGATCGAGTTCTATCGACCGATTCCGCCCCTGGCCTACCTGCCGCTGATCGTGATCTGGTGCGGCATCGGCGAGCTGTCGAAAGTCCTGCTGATCTACCTGGCGATCTTCGCCCCGATCGCCATCGCCACCGCCACCGGCGTGCGCACCGTCGACCCGGCCAAATTGCGCGCCGCGCAATCCCTCGGTGCCACCCGGGCGCAACTGATCCGTCATGTGATCGTGCCCAGCGCGTTGCCGGACATTCTCACCGGTATCCGCATCGGCCTGGGCGTGGGTTGGTCGACGCTGGTCGCCGCTGAATTGATCGCGGCCACCAGCGGCCTGGGGTTCATGGTGCAGTCGGCGGCGCAGTTCCTGGTCACCGATGTGGTGGTGCTGGGAATCCTGGTGATCGCCCTGATCGCCTTCGCCATGGAAATGGGCCTGCGCGCCCTGCAACGCAAGCTGGTGCCATGGCACGGCCAGGCCCATTGATACGCAATGACCACGCCGACCATTCGGCGCCCATCCGAGAGAACCACCATGAGCCGCCCGACCATTACCCCCTTGAGCATTGCCCTCGGCGCGCAGATCAGCGGGATCGACATCAGTCATCCGCTGAGCCTGGAAGACCGGGATTTCATCGAGCAGGCGCTGCTGGAACATCAGGTGTTATTTTTCCGCGACCAGCCGATCGAACCGCCGCAACAGGCACGTTTCGCTGCGTATTTCGGTGACCTGCACATTCATCCGATCTATCCCAACGTACCGGAGCAGCCCGAAGTGCTGGTGCTCGACACCGCCGTCACCGACGTTCGCGATAATGCCGTATGGCACACTGACGTGACCTTCCTGCCGACTCCTGCCATGGGCGCCGTGCTCAGCGCCAAGCTGCTGCCGGCGTTTGGCGGCGACACGTTGTGGGCCAGTGGCATCGCTGCCTACGAAGCCTTGTCGGCGCCATTGAAAAGCCTGCTGGAAGGCCTGACGGCGACTCACGACTTCACCCGTTCGTTTCCGCTGGAGCGCTTCGGCAACTCCGCCGAGGACTTGGTGCGCTGGGAAGAAGCACGGCGGAAAAACCCACCGCTGTCCCATCCGGTGATTCGTACGCATCCGGTGAGCGGTCGTCGCTCGCTGTTCGTCAACGAAGGCTTTACCACTCGCATCAACGAGCTGTCGGAAAGCGAAAGCGAGGCGATCCTGAAACTGCTGTTTGCCCACGCCACGCGCCCGGAATTCACCGTTCGCTGGCGCTGGCAGGCCAATGACGTGGCGTTCTGGGACAACCGCGTGACCCAGCATTTCGCCGTGGACGACTACCGCCCTGCCCGGCGCGTGATGCATCGGGCGACGGTGTTGGGGGATGTGCCGTTTTTCAGGTGAGTGCCTTGCCCGAATGGTTTTCCGGGGTAACGCATATCCCCGTGGCGAGGGAGCTTGCTCCCGCTCGACTGCGCAGCAGTCGCAAAACCTGTCCCACTGCCTTTCCTGATACGCAGTGTTGAATGGGTTTGGGGCCGCTTCGCGGCCCAGCGGGAGCAAGCTCCCTCGCCACAGGGGTGTTCGGTATTACTCAGCCGTCGAAGGCTTCTCCCACAGATTGATCCCGCCCTCCTGGGCAAAGCGGTCGATCTCGGCCAGTTCTTCGGCGCTGAAATCAAGATTGCGCAGGGCCCCGACGTTCTCGACGATCTGCTCCGGCCGGCTCGCGCCGATCAGGGCGGAGGTGACCCGTGGATCGCGCAACGTCCAGGCCAGGGCCATTTGAGCCAGGCTCTGGCCGCGACGCTGGGCGATTTCGTTGAGCGCACGGACGTGGGCGATGTTTTCCTCGGACAGATGCGACGCTTGCAACGAGCCGCCCCCCGGGCGATTCACCCGCGCATCGGCGGGAATGCCCTTGAGGTATTTGTCGGTCAGCAAGCCCTGGGCCAGCGGCGTGAAGGCGATGACGCCCGTGCCGAGTTCCTCGGTGGCGTCCAGCAGGTCTTTTTCCACCCAGCGATTGAGCAGGTTGTAGGCCGGCTGGTGGATCAGCAGTGGGACTTTCCATTCCTTGAGCAGCGCGGCCATTTCCCGGGTCTTCACGCCCGAATACGAAGAGATGCCAATGTACAAGGCCTTGCCCTGTTGCACGGCCGTGGCCAGGGCACTGGCTGTTTCCTCCAGCGGCGTGTCGGGGTCGAAACGGTGGGAATAGAAAATGTCCACGTAATCCAACCCCAGGCGCTGCAGGCTCTGGTCGAGACTGGCGAGTACGTATTTGCGTGAACCGCCACCCTGGCCATACGGGCCGGGCCACATGTCCCAGCCAGCCTTGCTGGAGATGATCAGTTCATCGCGGTACTGCTTGAAGTCTTCACGCAACAGCCGGCCGAAATTGATTTCGGCGCTGCCGTAGGGCGGGCCGTAGTTGTTGGCGAGGTCGAAGTGATTGATGCCCAGGTCAAACGCCGTGCGCAACAAGGCTCGCTGGGTATCGATCGGCGTGCTGTCGCCGAAGTTGTGCCACAAGCCGAGTGACAGGGCTGGCAGCACCAGCCCGCTGCGACCGACGCGGCGATAGGGAATGGACTCGTAGCGGTTTTGCGCAGCGGTGTAGGTCATCGAAAAGGGCTCTCTGTTCGGATGGCGGGTGGCAAAAGCTAACATTTCACAGACGCATCGGTCAGGCCGAAAGTTCGCGGATCCCTGTGAGAGCGAGCTTGCTCGCGAAGGCATCTACAAACTCAACAGTTGCGCTGGCTGACCCACCGCCTTCGCGAGCAAGCCCGCTCCCACAAGGTATTAGCGGTGCCATGGAAATCGAAAACTACATCAACGCGCCTGCGCAAACACCTCCGCCACCCAGTCCACGAACACCCGTACCCGTGGCGACATGTGTCGGTTGTGCGGATAAAGCACCGACACTGGCATGGAGGGTGGCGGCGTCGCGGCGAGCACCTCCTGGATCAGGCCCTGCCGGATCGGCTCCTCCATCCGGTAATGGGGGCACTGGATCAGGCCCATGCCGGCAATGGCCGACGCGGCGTAGATTTCCGCGCCGGACACCGACAACGTCCCCCCGATCTGCACTTCCTTCAGTTCGCCGTCGACCATGAATTCGAACGGATACAGCTTGGCGGTGGTGCGCGAGACGTAATTCACTGCCTTGTGATGCCGCAAGTCATCGAGGTTTTTCGGTTCGCCGTATTGGCGCAAGTAACCAGGGCTGGCGCAGGTGACTTGCCGAAGATTGGCGACACGCCGGCCAATCAATGACGAATCCGCCAACGTACCGGAGCGCACGACGCAATCGACGCCCTCGGCAATCAGGTCGACGAAACGATCCGCCTCACTGATGAACAGTTCTATTTCCGGATAGCGGGCCATGAACTGCGGCAACGCCGGAATCACGAAATATCGCGCCTGTGTTCCGTGCAGGTCCACCCTCAGCTTGCCTTTGGGCGCAACGCCGCGAAACGCCAGTTCGGCTTCTTCCAGCTCGGCCAGCAATTGTACGCAGCGCGGGTAATAGGCTTCGCCATCGAGGGTCGGGCGCACCTTGCGCGTGCTGCGCTCGAGCAAACGCACACCCAACCAGGCCTCGAACTGATTGAGCGTATGGGTCAGCGTGGCCCGTGGCATGTTCAAGTCTTCAGCAGCCAGGGTGAAACTGCTGCGCTCGTAGATGCGGACAAACACCCGCATGGCCTTGACCTGATCCATTGAAATCCTGCGCTCCGATTGTTGGAGATTATTGAACAGTCAAGGCAACTTTCCGGCATTTATCGGCGAGAGTAAACATGTGAATCTGCCTGCAACCCATCACTACATCCCAAGGGGATTCTCGCCATGACTGCTTCAAACTCCAAAGTTGCCATCGTGACCGGCGCCTCCCGTGGCATCGGCGCAGAGATTGCCAAGCAACTGGCCAGCGACGGCTTTGCCGTTGCCGTCAACTTTGCCAGCAGCGCCAACGAAGCCTCCAAGCTGGTGGTGCAGCTGCGTCAGGCCGGTCACCAGGCCATAGCGGTGAAAGCCGACGTGTCGGTTGCCGCCGACGTCAGCCGGATGTTCGATGAAGTCGAAGCACAACTGGGCAAGATCGATGTGTTGATCAACAACGCCGGCATCCTCCAGGTCATGCCCTTGGCGCAGCACAGCGACGAGTTGTTCGACCGTACGTTCGCCATCAACACGCGCGGTACCTTCAACACCCTGCGCGAGGCCGCGACTCGGCTGAACGATGGCGGCCGCATCGTGAATTTTTCCAGCAGTACCGTAGGGCTGAACCTGCCTGGCTATTCGGTGTACATCGCCAGCAAAGCCGCGGTGGAGTCACTGACCCAGGTGTTCGCCAAGGAACTGCGCGGTCGCCAGATCACGGTCAACGCCGTGGCGCCGGGGCCGGTCGCCACCGAACTGTTCATGCACGGCAAAAGCGAGGAGCAGGTCCAGCACTACGCGAAGATGCCGCCCCTGGAGCGCCTCGGCCAGCCGGAAGACATCGCCAGCATCGTGTCTTTCCTGGTGAGTCCGGCTGCCGGTTGGGTCAATGGGCAGATCCTGCGCGCCAATGGTGGGCTGGTCTGAGGCTTCACTCGATCAACGCACCAGATGCAAGAACTGCATGTGCCGCTCGTACTGGTCGAGGATGTCGTTGATGACCTGCTCCTTGGAATAGCCCACCAGGTCGTAATCCTGGCTGCCTTCACTCAGGTGCACTTCGGCACGGTAGTAACGCCGGTTGTTGATTTGCTTGGAGCCCATGCCACCCCGGGCGAAGGACGGTGTGAAGTAACCGCGCATCTGCACTTGGTAGATGAACGGATGCTGCTCGCCATGGCCGATTTCCAGGCTGACACTGTCGGCCGCCGGGTCGGGTTGGGTCATTACGGTCAGGCCCTTCTCGATGAACACCGCTTTCACATCTTCGATGGCCGGGCGCACCGTGCTATCCAGAAAGCGGTACACCTCATCGCGAGAAGGAAAATGCACCGCCTGGCTCAGGCGCTGGCGCCAGCCGCCAGTGCCCCGTCGCGAAGCCGAAACGGGCGCCAACGAATGCAGTTGCGCAATCTGCTTCTGGGATTCGAGGTAGAACGCCTTGTGCAGGCCCCACATCATCAGCAAGAGAATCAGTGAAAAGGGCAAGGAGGTCAGCACCACCGCTGACTTGAGCGCATCGATGCTGCCGGAAAACAGCAAGGCGCTGGTCACCAGGGCGGTCATCGCGCCCCAGAACACCCGCAGCCATTTCGGTCCGTCTTCATCCGGACTGCCGCCCTTGGCCGAAAGCGTGGACAGCACCACGGTGCCGGAGTCGGCGGAGGTGACGAAAAACACAAAGCTGATAAACACCGTGACAGCGATGACCGTCTTGCTCCACGGGTAGGTCTCCAGCAGCAAGTAAAGGCTCATCGACGGGTTATCCACCGCCGACATCCCCAAGGCGCTCATGCCATGGTTCAACACTTGGTCGAGGGCGCTGTTACCAAAGATCGACATCCACGCCAGGGTGAAACCGAGGGGAATCAACAGCACGCCAAAGACGAATTCGCGAATCGTCCGGCCACGGGAAATACGTGCGATGAACAGCCCCACGAACGGCGACCACGCAATCCACCATGCCCAATAGAACACCGTCCACCCGCCCAGCCAGTCGCTCGGCTTGTCGTAGGCGTACAGGTCAAAGCTTTTCATTGGCAAGGCGCCGAGATAGTCACCGACGTTCTGGATCAACGTGTTGAGCAAATGCTGGGTCGGGCCGGCAAACAGCACAAACAACAGCAACGCGCAGGCCAGCAGCATGTTGATGTCGGACATCACCCGCACGCCTTTGTCGACCCCGGCCACCGCGACGATGATCGCCGCGCCCATCATCAGCACGATCAGGCCGACCTGGATCCATTGGGTGTGAGCGATGCCGAACAGGTAATCCAACCCGGAATTGAGGTGCAGCACACCAAACCCCATGTCCGCACCGAGGCCGAACACCGTTGCGATAATGCCGAAGCCATCCACGGCATAACCGATCGGACCGTTGATGCGCTTGCCAATCAACGGATACAACGCCGATCGCAACGCCAGGGGCAAATTGTGCCGGTAGGCGAAGTACGCCAAGGCCATGCCGACAAAGGCAAACACCCCCCAGCCGTGCAGGCCCCAGTGCAAGAAGAGGATCTGCATGGCCTGGCGCGCCGCATCGGCAGTACCGGCTTCGCCTTGGGGCGGCTGTGCCAGATGGGTCAGCGGCTCGGAAACACAAAAGAAAAACAACGTGATGCTGATCCCGGCGGCGAACAACATGCCGGCCCAGGATAAGTAGCTGAATTCGGGCTCGTCATGGTCGGCACCGAGCTTGATCTTGCCGTAGCCCGACAACGCAGTGACCACCACGAAAATCAAATACAGGGTCATCGCCAGCAAGTAGTACCAACCGACTGTATTGGCCGCCCAGTTCTGGGCCGCCAGCAGCCAGGCGCCGGCTTGCGCGGGCATGGCGATCACCACCAGGCCGAACAGCAGGATGAAAGTCGCGGCGAAGTAAAACACCGGCGGATTCATGCGGACCAGGCCGCTGGGTGAAAGGGACGAAGTACTCATCGACGAAGCACCTCGCAAAGCGAAATCGTGACGTGTGCAAACGGACTCGGCAAAGGCAAGCCTCCTGTTGTGAGCGGGCAGCAAACCAATGGTTTAACTTGAATGAACGTTCAAGTTAAACATGAATAGCTAGCTAAGGACTAATCGCAGGGCTCAACGGCACGTTTCCTACACTAGCCCATGGCTGGGTATGACGTTGTCTGCCGAGCATTCGTTCATTAACGCAGGCCCGGATTGTGGGAGCGGGCTTGCTCGCGAAGGCGTCGGCCTATCCGACATCATCGGTACAGACAGATCGCTTTCGCGAGCAAGCCCGCTCCCACAGGTGAAGTGCAGGGCAATCCGACAATGGCGTCGCCAGATCCGCACTCGGACAGAAACATGCCGGTTGCCCCTGAATATCCACGTGCCTATAGTCCAGGCATCGCCTACAACCAGTACGGACCCATGATCAAAGAACAGCTGTCTCGCTTTCATCGTCTTGACCTGCTCGGCCACCCGACACCCCTGGAAAAACTCGACCGCCTCTCCGCCTGGCTAGGCCGGGACATTTACATCAAGCGCGACGACCTGACGCCACTGGCCCTGGGCGGCAACAAGCTGCGCAAGCTCGAATACCTGGCCGCCGACGCCATCGCCCAAGGCGCCGATACCCTCATCACCGCTGGGGCGATCCAGTCCAATCATGTACGCCAGACCGCAGCCCTGGCCGCGAAGCTGGGCCTGGGCTGCGTGGCGCTGCTGGAAAACCCGATTGGTACCGAGGACAGCAATTACCTGGGAAACGGCAATCGTCTGTTGTTGGAGCTTTTCGACGCCAAGGTCGAGCTGGTAGACAACCTGGACAACGCCGATGACCAATTGCAGGCCCTCGCTGGCCGTCTGCGCAGCAACGGCAAAAAACCGTACCTGGTGCCGATTGGTGGTTCCAATGCCTTGGGCGCGCTGGGTTATGTACGCGCCGGCCTGGAGCTGGCCGAACAGATCAAGGACACCGGCGTCGATTTCGCCGCGGTGGTACTGGCCTCGGGCAGTGCCGGCACGCACAGCGGCCTGGCGCTGGCCTTGAGCGAAAGCCTGCCTGCGCTTCCGGTCATTGGCGTAACGGTTTCGCGCAGCGAAGAGGACCAGTTTCCAAAGGTACAAGGCCTGGCCGAGCGCACCGCCGAGCTGCTTGAAGTGGCCCTCCCAGAGGCATTCAAGGTGAACCTGTGGGACGAATATTTCGCGCCTCGCTATGGCGAACCGAATGCCGGGACACTGGCAGCGGTCAAGCTGCTGGCGAGCCAGGAAGGTCTGCTGCTCGATCCCGTCTATACCGGCAAGGCCATGGCCGGCTTGCTCGATGGCATCGGCCGCGACCGTTTCGATGACGGTCCGATCATTTTCCTGCACACCGGCGGCGCGCCGGCGTTGTTCGCCTATAACGCGGCGTTCTCGGCTTAGAAGACTCAATGGAGGGCTTTTGTGGGAGCGAGCTTGCTCGCGATAGCGATAAATCAGCCGACAATTGTTTAACTGACACACCGCTATCGCGAGCAAGCTCGCTCCCACAGGTCTTCATTCCAAATTAGCATAGATGCTTTATTTAATATTATTTTCCAATCTATAAAACCCACCCTATAGTCTCGCCGCAAGCGCATTTGCCGCGAGACGTCCAGGCTGCTTTAAGGCAGGATGTGGCAATCTTTTCGGATCGCGGCTACGCCTTATCTCAGCCAAATAACGTCGTCATAAGAAAACACAGGGGCTTGTCATGAATTTTTCCGCATTACGTCGCAACCTGCTGGTGGGTTCGCTGGGCCTGGCATTGAGCGCTGGCCTGCTGGGGCAAGCGGTTGCCGGTGAGCAACTGCAAAAAATCAAGGACGCTGGTGAAATCAAGATCGGCCTGGAAGGCACTTATCCACCGTTCAGTTTCGTTGATGACAGCGGAAAACTGACCGGCTTCGAAGTGGAGTTTTCCGAAGCCCTGGCCAAGGAGCTGGGTGTGAAGGTCAAGCTGCAGACCACTCCATGGGCGGGCATTCTCGCGGCGCTGGAATCCAAGCGTCTGGACGCTGTAGTCAACCAAGTGACTATCTCCGAGGAACGTAAGAAGAAGTACGACTTCTCCGAGCCGTACACCATTTCCGGGATTCAAGCGCTGGTCCTGACCAAGAAGGCCGACGAGCTGAACATCAAGAAAGCCGCTGACCTGGACGGCAAGAAAGTTGGTGTGGGCCTGGGCACGAACTACGAACAATGGGTCAAGGCCGAAGTGCCGGGCGCCCAAGTCAAGACCTATGACGACGATCCGACCAAGTTCCAGGATCTGCGCGTCGGCCGTATCGACACCATCCTGATCGACCGCCTGGCCGCGCTGGAATACGCCAAGAAAGCCAAGGACACCACCGTTACCAGCGAAGCCTTCTCTCGCCAGGAGTCCGGTATCGCCCTGCGTAAAGGCGAGCCTGAGCTGCTGGCCGCCGTGAACAAGGCCATCGAAAAACTGCGCGCCGACGGCACGTTGAAAAAACTCTCGGAAAAATATTTCAGCGCTGACGTCACCCAATAATGGAAGCAGCTCTTCAACTCGCGCTGGACTCCGCGCCCTTCCTGCTCAAGGGCGCTTATTACACGGTCATCCTCAGCCTGGGCGGCATGTTCTTCGGCTTGTTGCTGGGGTTCGGCCTGGCGCTGATGCGCCTGTCGCGTTTCGCCCTGGTGAACTGGATCGCCCGCATCTACGTGTCGTTCTTTCGCGGCACGCCGTTGCTGGTGCAATTGTTCGTGATCTATTACGGGTTGCCGCAATTGGGCATCGAGCTGGACCCGCTGCCAGCGGCGCTGATCGGTTTCTCGCTGAACATGGCCGCCTATGCGTGTGAAATCCTGCGGGCCGCCATCAGTTCCATCGAGCGCGGCCAGTGGGAAGCGGCGGCGAGTATCGGCATGACCCGTGCGCAGACGCTGCGCCGGGCCATCCTGCCACAAGCCGCGCGCACCGCCCTGCCACCGTTGGGCAACAGTTTCATTTCCCTGGTGAAGGACACCGCGCTGGCGGCGACCATCCAGGTACCGGAGCTGTTCCGCCAGGCGCAGTTGATCACCGCCCGCACCTTCGAAATCTTCACCATGTATCTTGCCGCCGCGCTGATCTATTGGGTTCTTGCCACCGTGCTTTCGCACCTGCAGAACGTACTGGAAGCCCGGGTCAATCGGCACGACCAGGAGTCCTGACCCATGATTGTCGTGGAAAAACTGACAAAGCAGTTCAAGGGTCAGGTGGTGCTCAACGGCATCGACTTGAAGATTGAAGAAGGCGAAGTGGTTGCAATCATCGGCCCCAGCGGCTCGGGCAAGACCACCTTCCTGCGTTGCCTGAACTTCCTGGAAGAACCCAGCAGCGGCCGGATCAAGGTCGGCGACATCGAGATCGATGGCAGTCGCCCGCTGAACCAGCAGCAGGGCCTGGTGCGTCGCTTGCGCCAGCAGGTGGGCTTCGTGTTCCAGAACTTCAACCTGTTCCCCCATCGCACGGCATTGGAAAACGTCACCGAAGGCCCGATCGTGGTGAAAAAGACGCCGCGCGCGGCGGCCGAGACGTTGGGTCGCACGCTATTGGCCAAGGTCGGATTGGCCGGTAAGGAAAACGCCTATCCGAGGCGCCTGTCGGGCGGTCAGCAACAGCGCGTGGCAATTGCTCGCGCGTTGGCAATGGAACCGGCGGTAATTCTCTTCGACGAGCCGACCTCAGCCCTGGACCCGGAACTGGTGGGCGAAGTACTGGCGACGATTCGCGGCCTGGCCGAAGAAAAGCGCACCATGGTCATCGTGACCCATGAGATGAGCTTCGCCCGGGATGTGGCCAATCGCGTGGTGTTTTTCGACAAAGGCGTAATCGTCGAACAAGGCGAAGCCAAGGCTTTGTTCGCAAACCCTAAGGAAGAGCGCACTCGACAGTTCCTCAGCAAGTTCCTCTCTGCCGAACACGGCGCGCAATAACTTACCCCTGTCGAAACTTTCATGGAATGAAAGCTTCGACAAATCCTATAAATATCTCTGCCAACTTCCAGCCCAAGCAAACTGGGTAATCACTCATGCTCGAATGAGTCGCCAAAACCAACACGATTATCGCAAAAATAAGTTACCGCCTTGACCTGACCTGCTCCCGACCCAACCACCCGGACACCTCACAAGCCTAGGAAAAGGGCATCAAAGGCCGCGCATTAGTATCTTCGGCGCGTAGGATATTTCTGAAGACTTGCACAACTTGCTATTAAGCTCGCTGCTCTATTGACATTAAAACTACTGACCCTTTATCTAGGGGCGGACAGACCAAGCTTATCGTTCCGAAGTACCCATACAAGTTAACGACTTATTTGCCGAGCGATTGATCACGCTGAATAAGCAGGCACCCTGTTTCCACGAGAAATGGTTCGTTTAATAAAATCAAAGGAGTAACAACATGACATGTACGTCAACTATTCCTGGACTGGCCGCGCCCACCTTGGCGAACGCACAGCGCGCCGGAATCAACATTACCAGCGCCACCCATCTGGAGATCATCATTGCCGCCTACCCGGGCATGGACGTCGGCGATGTGGTCGAGCTGTATTGGGACAACTGCTATGCCGGCTCTCGCCTGCTGTCACATGAGGATACGCAGGGCAGCATCACGTTGCGGGTACCGGAGAGCTTTATCGTCAATGGGACCTCACGCATACACTATCGCGTCATGCAAATTGGCCGAGGGCCAGCGCTGTCGGCCACGCAACAGGTCCAGGTCAAGCTCGATTGCCCCGGTGGCCGACCCTCGACCCTGACCGGTGATGAGAACCAGAGCCTGGCGCCGGTGCGGATTCCTCAGACCATCCGCCGCCAGGGCGTGAACCCGAACCAGGTCAAACGTGGCGTGCCGCTGACCATCGAGCCCTACCTGAACATGGCCGCCGACGACGCGATTACCGTGCGTTGGGGCGATGTGCGCATGGACCTGCCGAGAATAACGCCTGGCGAGGTGGGCCAGCCGATCCACGTCTGGGTGCCGCCGGAAATCATCATGGAAGCAGGCGAGGACCTTCGCCTGGAAGTGACCTATTGCATCATCGACCGGGTGGGCAACAATTCCCGTTGGGCGCCGCCGCGAACATTGAAGATCGGAGGCACCCATCCCTACCTGAAAAACCCGCCGAAAGACGTGCAGCCCGCACAGGGAATCAAATCCAACCTATGATTATTCCTAAAAGTTAGTTCAAAAACGGTTTATGCGCGTTTAGGGTATATAAACCGGACCACCGGACATTCTTGATTTTCGCTCGCCGCATTCATCGCGGTGTTTTCTTGAGATGTGAGGTGGGTATGGTACGGAACACAATCACCCCAGTGCAGAGCGCCAAGGCCCTGCACACAGCCACGGAGCGGCGGTGATGTCCGATTTGGCCCAGGCAAAGGTCCAGAGCGACCAGGACATCGCGCCGCTGTTATTGCCGGCACAGGTATTGCGCAACGATGCGGAGGCGATCGAGGCCGCTCATCAATTGGCACAGGTCGCGCGCCAGCAAGCCGCGCGTCGCGACCAGCAACGCAAGTTGCCTTGGTCGGAAATCGAGCAATTCACCCGTAGCGGCCTCGGCAGCATTGCCGTTCCCCGCGAATATGGCGGACCGCAAGTCTCCTCGGTCACCGTTGCCGAAGTGTTCGCAATCATCTCCGCAGCAGACCCGGCCCTCGGCCAGATTCCACAGAACCAGTTCGGCGTGCTCCAGTTGATTCTCGCGACGGGCACCGAGCGACAAAAGAAGATTCTCCTGCAGAGCCTGCTCGAAGGCTGGCGCATCGGTAACGCCGGACCGGAACGCGGCACCCGCAATACCTTGGAACTCAAGGCGCGGATCACGGCCGACGGCGACGGCTTTGTCATCAACGGGCAGAAGTTTTATTCCACCGGTGCGCTGTTCGCCCATTGGGTCGCCGTCAAGGCTTTGGATGACGAGGGTCGCCAGGTGTTGGCGTTCGTTCGACGCGGCACTCCCGGCCTGCGCATCGTCGATGACTGGTCGGGCTTTGGCCAACGCACCACGGCCAGCGGCACGGTCCTGCTGAACAATGTGCGGGTCGACGCAGAGTTGGTGCTGGACAACTGGCGCATCAATGAAGTGCCAAACGTGCAGGGGGCGTTTTCGCAACTGATCCAGGCCGCGATCGACCTGGGCATCGCCCGGGGCGCCATCGATGACGCGATCGCCTTCGTTCGTGAACGCGCACGGCCCTGGATCGAGGCCAAGGTCGAGCGTGCCAGCGATGACTTGTACGTCATTGCCGACGTCGGCAGGCTGAAGATCGAACTTCACGCCGCCGAGGCGTTGCTGCGCAAGGCCGGGCAAATCCTCGATCAGGTCAACGCCGCGCCAATCACCGAACAGTCCGCCGCCCGCGCCTCGATAGCCGTCGCCGAAGCCAAGGTGCTGACCACCGAAATCGCCCTGAACGCCAGCGAAAAACTCTTCGAACTGGCCGGCAGCCGCGCCACCCTCGCCGAATTCAACCTTGATCGCCACTGGCGCAACGCGCGGGTCCACACCCTGCACGACCCGGTGCGCTGGAAATACCACGCGGTCGGCGACTACCGCCTGAACGGCACCTTGCCGGCCCGACATTCCTGGATCTGACGACCCGACCTCTGGAGCAGCACATGACGCTTTCCCAACACGTCGCGGTGATTGCCAGCGATGAACAAGCCCTGATTGTCGCCAGCGACCTGGCCGAAGACTTCAAGCGCGACAGTGCCCTGCGCGACCGCGAACGGCGCCTGCCGCACCCGGAACTCGAGGCGTTCTCGCGCTCCGGCCTATGGGGCATCAGCGTGCCCAAGGCCTATGGCGGCGCGGGTGTATCCAACGTCACGCTGGCCAAGGTCGTTGCGCTGATCTCCCAAGCCGACGGCTCGCTCGGCCAGATTCCGCAAAATCATTTCTACGCATTGGAAGTGCTGCGGGTCAACGGCAGCGAAGCCCAGAAGCAGCGGCTTTACGCCGAGGTGCTGGCCGGCCAGCGGTTCGGCAATGCCCTGGCGGAGCTCGGGACCAAGACGGCCCATGACCGCATCACCCAGCTGCGCCGTGACGGCGACGGCCATCGCATCAATGGCCGCAAGTTCTACGCCACCGGGGCGATCTATGCCCAGCGCATCCCCACCTCGGTGGTGGATGAGAACGGCGTGCAGCAGTTGGCGTTCGTCCCACGCAACAGCCAAGGCCTGACGGTGATCGACGACTGGAGCGGTTTCGGCCAGCGCACCACGGGCAGCGGCTCGGTGGTCTTCGAGGATGTCCATGTTTGTGCCGAAGACATCGTGCCCTTCCAGAGCGCCTTCGAACGCCCCACCCCGGTCGGCCCGCTGGCACAGATCCTTCACGCCGCGATCGATACCGGCATCGCCCGCGCCGCCTATGAAGACGCCTTGCATTTTGTCCGCCACAAAACCCGGCCATGGATCGACGCCACCAGTGACGTCGCGACCCAGGACCCACATACCCTCAAGAGCTTCGGCCACCTGAGCATCCGCCTGCACGCCGCCGAAGCCTTGCTGGAACGCGCCGGAGAATTCCTCGATCGCGCCCAGGCTGACACGAACGCAGAAACGGTAGCAGCGGCCTCGATTGCGGTGGCGGAAGCCCGGGCGATCAGCACGGAAATCTCCCTGGCGGCTGGCAGCACACTGTTCGAACTGGCCGGCAGCCAGGCGACCGTGGCTGAGCATGGCCTCGACCGCCACTGGCGCAACGCCCGGGTGCACACCTTGCACGACCCGGTGCGCTGGAAGTACCACGCGGTCGGCAATTTCTACCTCAACGATGAAAAACCGCCGCTGCGGGGGACGATCTGATGGCGGCCGGCAAGAAAAAAATCCTCCTCAACGCGTTCAACATGAACTGCATCGGGCATATCAATCACGGCCTGTGGACCCATCCACAGGACACGTCGACCCAATACAACACCCTTGAATACTGGACCGGGCTGGCCCAGTTATTGGAACGCGGGTTGTTCGATGGCTTGTTCATTGCCGATATCGTCGGGGTCTATGACGTTTACCAGCAATCGGTGGACGTCACGCTGAAAGAGTCGATCCAACTGCCGGTCAATGACCCACTGCTGCTGGTCTCGGCGATGGCCGCCGTGACGAAACACCTCGGCTTCGGCCTTACCGCCAACTTGACCTACGAGCCGCCGTACCTGTTCGCCCGGCGCATGAGCACGCTGGATCACCTGAGCCGCGGCCGGGTTGGCTGGAATATCGTCACGGGTTATCTGGACAGCGCCGCCAAGGCCATGGGCCTCACTGCGCAAGTCGAGCACGACCGCCGCTACGACCAGGCCGATGAGTATTTGCAAGTGCTCTACAAGCTGTGGGAAGGCAGTTGGGAAGACGACGCGGTCATCAACGATCGCGAGCAGCGGATTTATGCCCAGCCAGAAAAGGTGCACAAGGTCCGGCATCAGGGCGAGTTCTATCAGGTCGAGGGCTATCACCTCTGCGAACCCTCGCCGCAGCGCACACCTGTGTTGTTCCAGGCTGGCAGCTCGGAGCGGGGCCTGCTGTTCGCCGGGCGCCACGCCGAATGCGTGTTCATCAGCGGCCAGAACAAACCGGCGACCAAGGTCCAGGTGGACAAGGTCCGGGCCAGTGCCATCGAGGCCGGGCGCAACCCCGAGGACATCAAGGTGTTCATGGGCCTGAACGTGATCGTCGGCGAGACCGAAGCGGCAGCCTGGGCCAAGCATGCCGAATACCTGGGCTACGCCAGCGCCGAGGCCGGGGTGGCGCATTTCTCCGCGTCGACGGGGATCGATTTTTCCGAGTACGAATTGGACGAACCGATCCAGTACGTGAAGAGCAACGCGATCCAATCCGCCACCAAGACCCTGCAAAACAACGACTGGACCCGCCGCAAGCTGCTGGAGCAACACGCCTTGGGCGGTCGCTATATCACCGTGGTCGGCTCGCCCGAACAGGTCGCCGATGAGCTGGAGTCCTGGATCGCCGAAACCGGCCTCGATGGCTTCAACCTGACCCGCATCGTCACGCCGCAAAGCTACGTGGACTTCATCGACCTGGTGATTCCCGAGCTGCAGCGACGTGGGTCATACAAGACCGAATACGACAGCGGCACCCTGCGGGAAAAGCTGTTCGACGCGGGGGCTCAATTGCCCGGACAACACACCGGCTCCACCTACAGACACTGACCCTGTGGACTAGGCCTGATGAACCTGTGGCGAGGGGATTCATCCCCGTTGGGCCGCGAAGCGGCCCCAAGATCTGATACTGCCGTGTATCAGGTTGATCGCATTGACTGTATTTGGGGCTGCCAAGCAGCCCAGCGGGGATGAATCCCCTCGCCACGAAAGCACATGACTCAATCAATGACTGGAATATCCGACATGACCAAGCACTTCCTCACCCTGCCAGTCAGAACCCTGGCCCTGGCTCTCGGCCTGTTCAGCTCGGCGCTGTTCGCCGCCGACGCCCCGCTGAAAATCGGCACCACCGCCGCCTTCGCCATTCCCTTGGAGGCAGCGGTGCAAGAAGCCGATAAACAAGGCCTGAAGGTCGAGCTGGTGGAATTCAGCGACTGGATCGCGCCCAACGTCAGCCTCGCTTCGGGCGACATCGACGTGAATTACTTCCAGCACATCCCCTTCCTGGAAAACGCCAAGGCCGCCGCCGGTTTCGACCTGGTGCCGTTCGCCCCGGGCATCATCAACAACGTCGGCCTCTACTCGAAGCAATACAAAAGCTTCGCCGAATTACCCGAGGGCGCCAGCGTCGCCATTGCCAACGACCCGATCAACAGCGGACGCGGCTTGCAGTTGCTGGCCAAGGCCGGGCTGATCACGCTCAAGCCAGGGGTCGGCTACAAGGCCACCGAAGATGACATCGTGGCCAACCCGAAAAAGCTCAAGATTCTGCAAGTCGAAGCGGTACAACTGGTGCGCGCCTACGAAGACGCTGATCTGGTGCAGGGCTATCCGGCCTACATTCGCCTGGCGAACACATTCGATGCGACTTCCGCGTTGCTGTTCGACGGCCTGGATCACAAGGAGTACGTCATCCAGTTCGTGATCCAGCCCAAGAGCAAGGATGATCCACGGTTGATCAAGTTCGTCGATATCTACCAGCACTCGCCCGCAGTGCGCGCAGCCTTGGACAAGGCCCACGGCAAGCTCTACCAAGCCGGTTGGGAAGGCTGAACATGAGTGCCGTCAACGCTCGACTCCGTCATGACGCCCCAGCGCCCCACATCGCCGACCAGACCGAGCTGCATCCAGGATTGAACCGTGCCCACGTGCGCTTCATCGGCCTGGGCAAGACCTACCCTGGCACCCAAGGCCCGGTGGCCGCGCTGCAAGGCATCGACCTCGCGATCCAGCGCGGCGAGGTGTTCGGCATCATCGGCCGCAGCGGCGCGGGCAAATCGTCGCTGATCCGCACCATCAACCGCCTCGAACAGCCCACCAGCGGGCGCGTGCTGATCGATCAGGTAGACATTGGCGAATTCGACGAAGATCGGCTGGTGGAGTTACGCCGGCGCATCGGCATGATCTTCCAGCACTTCAACCTGATGTCGGCCAAGACGGTGTGGCAGAACGTCGAGCTGCCGCTCAAGGTGGCCGGCGTGCCCAAGGAACAACGCCAGCACAAGGTGTGCGAACTGTTGGAGCTGGTGGGTCTGCAAGGTAAGCACGGCGCCTATCCGGCGCAGCTTTCGGGTGGTCAGAAGCAGCGTGTCGGGATTGCCCGGGCGCTGGTTCATGACCCGCAGATCCTGTTATGCGACGAGGCCACCTCGGCGCTCGATCCGGAGACGACTCAGTCGATACTCGGTTTGCTGCGTGAGATCAACCAGCGCCTGGGCCTGACCATCGTGCTGATCACCCATGAGATGGCGGTCATCCGCGAAGTCTGTGACCGGGTGGTGGTGCTCGAACAAGGACGAATCGTCGAACAAGGGCCGGTCTGGGAAGTCTTCGGCAACCCGCAGCATGACGTCAGTCGCACGCTCTTGGCGCCGTTGCAGCACGCACTGCCCGAAGAGCTGCAAAGCCGCTTGCAACCTCATCCGGCGTCGGCGGACGCGGCCACGGTGCTGCGCCTGCGCTTCACCGGCATTGATAAGGATGAGCCGGACCTGGCTGCCTTGTTCAGCGCCCTGGGTGGACGGGTGCGACTGCTCCACGGTGGTATCGAACGAATTCAGGGCCATGGATTGGGGCAATTGCTGCTCGCGGTGAGCGGCTCGGCCTGGAGCGCCGAGGAGTTGCGTCAGCGCGCGGGCAATTGGGCACAACAGGTGGAGGTGCTGGGTCATGTGGTTTGATCGGTTATTGCAGGGTTTCATCGACACCTTCTTGATGGTCGGCGTGTCGTCATTGATCGCTTTGTTGGCGGGCATCCCGTTGGCAGTGATCCTCGTCACGAGCGGCAAGGGAGGGATTTATGAAGCGCCGGCCTTGAACAGGGCTTTGGGCGCGTTCGTGAACCTGTTCCGCTCGATACCCTTCCTGATCCTGATGGTGGCACTGATTCCCTTCACCCGACTGATCGTCGGCACAACTTATGGCGTGTGGGCCGCCGTGGTGCCGCTGGCCATCGCCGCCACGCCATTTTTTGCGCGTATCGCCGAAGTCAGCCTGCGGGAAGTCGACCACGGCCTGATCGAAGCAGCCCAGGCGATGGGTTGCCGGCGCTGGCACATCGTCTGGCATGTGCTGCTGCCCGAAGCGCTGCCCGGCATCGTCGGCGGCTTTACCATCACGCTGGTGACGATGATCAACTCCTCCGCCATGGCTGGCGCGATCGGCGCCGGCGGCCTCGGCGATATCGCTTACCGGTATGGTTACCAGCGTTTCGACAGCCAGATCATGCTCACGGTGATCGTATTGCTGGTGGCGTTGGTGGCGGTGATTCAATTGGGCGGGGACCGGCTGGCGCGGGGGTTGAACAAGCGCTGAAGAGCGCTTCATTTGTGTGGGCAAGCTTGCGGTATAGTCGTCGAACACTCCTATCCAAAGCCAGCGACCATGAAACACAGCGCCGACGACCTGCACACCATCACCGCCACCACACTGGGGCATTACAACACCGTGGCGGAAAGCTTTCGCGAAGGTACCCGCGATCATGATGTCAGCCAGAACATCGACGCCTTGCTGCGACACATCCAGGGACAGGCACCGTTTCATATCCTGGATTTTGGCTGCGGTCCCGGGCGCGATTTGCGCACCTTCACCGGCCTGGGCCATGTCGCGGTGGGCCTCGACGGTTCCGAAGCGTTTGCGCGCATGGCCCGTCAGGACAGCGGCTGCGAGGTCTGGCAACAGGATTTCCTGCAACTGGACCTGCCGGAGGAACGTTTCGATGGGATCTTCGCCAACGCCGTGCTGTTTCACATTCCCGTGCAGGAACTGCCCCGCGTCCTCAAGCAATTGCACGCCACGCTCAAGCCCGGCGGCGTGCTGTTCAGCTCAAATCCCCGGGGCGAAAACCAGGAAGGCTGGAACGGCCAGCGCTTCGGCGCGTATCACGACCTCGACGCCTGGCGCACGCTGCTCACGGCGGCGGGTTTTGAGGAGTTGGAGCATTACTACCGGCCAGCGGGGCTGCCGCGGGAGCAGCAGCCTTGGTTGGCGAGCGTTTGGCGTAGACCTTGAATTTCCACTGTGGCGAGGGGATTTATCCCCGCTGGGGGGCGAAGCGCCCCCAATAGCCGCTGCCTCGGTGTACCTGACTGATTGTATCGCTTGCATGGGGGCGCTTCGCACCCCAACGGGGATAAATCCCCTCGCCACAACGAACAGCGCTTGAGTCCGATTCTTTATCGCCTGTCACTCTTGCTTGACCAACCACTTCTGCGTCAGTTGTTCCAAGCGCCCGTCATCCTTGATACGCCCCAAGGCATTGTCCACGCTGGCCTTGAACGCCGGGTTGCCCTTCTGGAAGGGAATCACCAGGTTCGGCGCCGGCTCCTTCTTCTCCTCGGGCTGGAAAGACTGCGCCAGGACCAGCGGACGTTGCGCCTCTTCCTTGCTCGCCAGTAATTGCGCATCCGGTTGGCTATAAGTCGCGCTGGTGTCGAAACGTTCCGCCAGTTCCGGGGTCATTGCTATGTGGTTGATGGCGACGTCGTACTTGCCGCTCTCCACACCGGACAACAGATCCGCAGCATCGGTAACGACGAAATCAGGCCGGACATCGAGTTCCGCCGCGAGCATCTCGCCCAGCTCCACTTCGAAACCGGTGAGCTTGCCCTCTTCCTTGAAATTGAACGGGGCGGTGTTGGCCTCCAGGGCGATTCGCAACTCGCCACGGTCGTTGACGTCATCGATCAGTTCCGCATGGGCCAGAGGGCTCAACAGGGGTAGCAGGCAGATCAGGCCAGGCAGGAAACGCATGGTCACTCCTAGGTTTTTATACAAGCGAGGCTCGTTTCAGGCTCGCTTTGCTATGGTTATTGCAGCCTTCGACAACGATTGGTCATGAAGTTGTCATGACCAGACGGATTTCATGGAAAAACTGGAGAAAAAAATGAAAAGCTTTATGTCACGTGCCGCGTTGACCGGTCTGTTGCTGGGAGCCTCGATGCTGGCAACAGCCGCAACCCCGGCACCCAAGGGCGCAGAAGTGTTCATCGTTTCCCCTGAAGACGGCGCCACCGTCAGCCAAGAGTTCAAGGTCAAATTCGGCGTCAAGGATATCGCCCTGGCCCCGGCGGGTGACATGACCAAAAACACCGGCCATCATCACCTGCTCATTGATGTGGACAAACTGCCCGCCGCAGGCGCGCCGATTCCGACCGACGCCAACCACATGCACTTCGGCAAGGCGCAAACCGAGGCCACCATCAAACTGGCGCCGGGCAAGCACACCTTGCAGCTCATCCTGGGCGACAGCGGCCATATGCCGTTCGATCCATCGATCGTGTCCAAGAAGATCACGGTGAATGTGAAATAACACGAAAAATGCTGCCCCCCTGTGGGAGCGAGCCTGCTCGCGAAGGCGGCGTATCAGTCAGTACAAATGCGTCTGACAGACCGCTTTCGCGAGCAAGCTCGCTCCCACAGGGTTTCAAGGTTGTGTCAGGCAAAAAAACGGGAGCCCCCTGCGGGGCTCCCGTTTCTTTGTTGCAAGCCCAGCCTGATCAGAACAACACGCGGCAACGAATGGTGCCGTTGATGTGCTGCAGCTTCTCTTGCGCCAGGTCCGAGTACTCGGCATCGACGTCGATCACGACGTAGCCGACTTTCTCGTTGGTCTGCAGGAACTGACCGGAAATGTTGAT
>Ga0307408_100000725_pt1 | contig 26729 bp, 21 predicted proteins | sample 322Cmetagenome_FD_202116 | JGI IMG/M metagenome (GOLD analysis project Ga0307408, IMG submission 202116) | Maize rhizosphere microbial communities from greenhouse at UC Davis, California, United States - 322HYB-C-3 | ecosystem: Host-associated > Plants > Roots > Rhizosphere > Soil | place...
AAGAAAAAGAAGTACTTTTTCGCGGCATTTCTATTGGCTATGTGCAATGCCTTATATGCACAAAAAATTACTTGGCGTATTATTGATGCACAAACCCAGTCGGCTATTTCCGGAGCTACCCTAAAAATTTCCGGCTCTAACCATATCTTAATTTCAGACAACCTCGGGCATTTTCAATTAAACGCACCCGCAGAAATCACGGTAAGTTACCTTGGGTATTTGCCTGTCACTATACTGACCCAAAATGGGTTGACAATACAGCTATCTCCCGCCCAAAATCCATTGACAGAGGTTGTTGTATCAGCAAGCCGAGACATGCAAAGCCGCAAAGAAGTGCCGGCGGCTATTGAAAAGCTCAGTTCTATTACGATAAAAGATACCCGAGCAACAGCCTTATATCAGCTATTAAACGTTCTTAATTTCAGGGATGAGCTATATGCTACAACTGTAACACAATCAACAAAATCTATAAATTATAACGCCGCTCCTCCCCGCACATTTAGTTTGGGATTAAGCTATCAATTATCAAAAAACATTAAACCTTAATCTTTCATGATGCAGATTCCACGTTTTATTCTAATTATCGCCATATCGTTTTTAACCGCATGCAGTTCTCATAAGGAAACGCAAGAAACTGCTTTTCTTGATACAGGCAATCTGAAAGCCATGGGGACCTACTTTGCAACTGATAATGAGGGAAAGCCGGTTCTATGCTGGACTTCTCAAAGCCCCACCGATTCGCTTTATCGACTTCAATATGCTATTTATGATGAGGAAAACAACTCATTTGAGCCAACTATTACCGTTCCTTTATCTGCAGGTACCAGCACTTCAGCAGAGAGCATGGCTAAAGTGGCTTTCAAAAAAGATGGGACTATTATTGCGGTTTTTGCAAAGCGATTCATAAATGAACAAAATCCATATGCGGGTGCCATTTATTACAGCCAGTCTGCCGATAAAGGCAAAACCTGGAGTAAAGCCGAGTTTCTTCATTCAGACACCTTGTATACTTATGGGCGCAGCTTCTTTGACGTCGCCACTCTAAAAAATGGCGAAGTCGCCGCTGTCTGGCTCGATGGCAGATTTGGTAAAAAACAAAAAGGGTCTGCCCTATTTTTTGCAAAAACATCATCCGGAAAAGGTTTTGGCAAGGATTCTTTGCTTAACAAAAGCACCTGCGAATGTTGCCGAACGGACCTCCTTTGCGATCAAAATGGCAAATTGCATATCGCCTACCGCAGCATAATTTTCCCTTCTGGCCTCGCATCTAAGCAGGTACGAGATATGGTTTATATTTCCTCTGATGACAACGGAACTACATTCAGCAAAGAACAGGTGATAAGCAACGATAATTGGCAAATTGAAGGTTGCCCGCATTCGGGTCCTTCGCTTGCGCAAACGAACAATAAAATAAGTGCCGCTTGGTTTACGGCCGCCGGAGGAAACTCTGGCATATATCACACTTCGCTTCAAAACGGTGCATTTTCAAAAAAATCCCTGATTACTGTAAAAGGCAGGCATCCACAGCTGAGCAGCCTGCCAAATGGACAAGTCTTGGCGGTGTATGAGGAAGAAAGCGAAGCCCATACTACGCAGCATGCCCATGAGGGACATGGCAGCATGAAGCACGGACAAACACCTTCAGGCAAATCAAAAATTATCCTTAAGGGCATAGGAAAAGATGGCCAAGAAATCGTTCTTAGTAATGGCAATTACATTGACCTCCACGCAGCCATAACGGCCTTAAATAGAGGTGCTTTAGTTGCCTGGATTCGCGAAGAAAACAGCAAATCGTTTGCGTGCTACTTAAAAGTTAGTTACTAGCTTTTGATGAATAGAGTGCTGTAATTTGCCGCATCACTTCAGGTACGTCCTCGGCTTCAAATGAAAGCTATAAAATTGTGAGGCACGTATAAATAAATAATCCCCGAAGAGCAACACTTTGGGGATTTTATTTATCTTGATATTTCTTAGAACTATTCTATATTTGCCTCAGCAACCAAAACCTTTAACCATAATGAAATACCCGACTCTCAGCCATTCAGGCACCTTCCCCTAATCTTGCTTGTTAATCCCATTTTGATCAGATAAAGATCTGCTACACTGTACTCACTACTTTTTCAAAACTCAAATTCTTAAACTATTATAAATAACCAATGGTTTCATTCACCAAAAAAAAGCTCGCTATTTTACTTCTAACAGCTTCATCTTTAATAATTTCTTGCAGTAAAGATGATTCAGAACAGCCCGGAAAGACACCTAATGTTGACTCATTAAGTGTAACATCAAAAAAGGTTGCCGTTGGGCAATACATAGTTATAAGTCCATCCGTAAAAGATGAAGACACCGATAATTCCAAACTCACTTATAGCTGGACAGGAACAGATGGATTTAAAAGCAGCGAGGCAGAAGCAAAATGGAGGCCAACCGTGACCGGAAATCACACCTTAACTTTAAATGTATCAGACGGAAAAACCTCTGGGAAGAAGGATATCTTGTTTAACGTAGTGAACCCTGATTTCCGCCTAGGTATTTGGGCCAATAAATACGCAGACATCCAATTATTTGAATCGAAGGCGGGCAAAACAGTTCATCCGGCTTCTAATTTGCTCTTTCAGATTTATCAGGGTGAAAACACTACCACCATTGATGCTTATGCCTTTACTAATAACCTACTGAGTAGTGCCTCTACTCTTTTTACAAAAACCTACGCAAGTACATATTCCCAATACGTGACAGACTATAACACCAACCTGAACAAACTACGAACAAAGTATGGAACTCCTAAGAGTAACCTAATATTTTATAAAACTGACTCTGTTAGAACTGTCATCACCACTCATCCAGAATTAATTGGCGATGCAATTGTTGCCGGAGATGTTAAGCTAACAGCCACTTGGGAAACAACTTCTAGCACGGTTGCATTAACTATCTATAAAAGTTCAACAAGTGGAAACCTGATTTTCGGTGCTTCCTATATACCCCTCAGCACCGCTCCACTTACTGCTTCCTTTGAAAATAAAAGAGAAAGCCTGCTTGAGGGTTTAACAAATAGTATTAAAAAGTAAATAGAATAAAAAATCCCCGAAGCTTAACACTTTGGGGATTTTTATCGTATTTCTTAATCGGCTTTACAAAACATCAGCCATATAGCTCTCTGGAATTTTCAAATTACCTTTCTCGTCGTTCCATAACATGGATACTATTTTCCATTTGCCATCAATGAAAATAAATTGCATATAATTTACTCCACGCTTCCAGGGCTCTTTGTTTTCCGGCATAAATGAATATTCATAAACACTTACCCGCTGGGCGGTTTTTCCAAACACTTCGGTAATATCCGATATCTCCTGTTGGGAGAAAAATACTGCATTTCCTTCTTCTATTTGATGCATTAATGCCTGGCTATAACTTTGAACCGTAAACTCTATGGGCTTATCGTAATTGCCATTCATTAATTTGCCATCACCATAAAATAATTCTTGCAACCTGTCGAACTTGGGGTAATGTTCATGGTTAAAACAGATACATTCATAAAATCTCCTGGTAAGTGTATCAATTTCCTGATTGGTCATAAAATTTGCGCAAATTAGGTTCTACATAATTCTACACAATAGGAATGCGAAAGATTGAAAATTGTTTCTGAAAATAAAAGTCTAATACCCCACTTGTCTAAGCCGGATTAAATTGTTTGTCAGCTACCAAAGAGCATTTCTAACCATCCACCACTCTTTTTCATCTTTATATAAACCCCGTCTTCACGGCTTTCCACCGCATAAGTTTCAATATAGTCACCCTGGCCTTCCTTGCCCTTTCCTGTGCACAAATCATACTCATAGCGGTGGTAAGGACAAACTATATGACTTCCTTCTTTGCACCAGCCTCTGCTCAAGTCGGCACCTGCATGAGGGCATCTCGCCTGCACTGCATACAACCTGCCTTGTGCGCTTATCATTACAAGCTTCCTGCCTTTTACACTAACCGGCTTAATAAAGTCAATAGTTGTATCAACTAAAGGTGAAACCTTGATCCATTCCATAATTCAAAAATACTCACTGTTGCAGTGACTTGTATTAAAACTCCATTTTTTAAGCTAAATGCCACACGTCTAATGATTGTTTGACATTAAGCAGATCCCATAACCATAATATTTCCATAAATTTGCACCCGCATGATGAGAAAAAATGAAGTACCTGAAGATGGAACGCTGTTGCCTTTAATGGAAGAGTTCTATACCATTCAGGGTGAGGGCTTTAACACAGGAAAGGCAGCCTACTTTATTCGCCTTGGAGGCTGCGATGTTGGCTGCCACTGGTGCGATGTAAAAGAAAGCTGGGATGCCGAACTGCATCCTTTAACTCCAACTGATACCATTGTTGAGAATGCTTTAAAAAATCCAGGTAAGGCCGTGGTGGTTACTGGTGGAGAACCATTGATTTATAATCTGGATTATCTTACGGCTGAATTGCAGAAAAGAGGTATTAAAACCTTTGTCGAAACTTCAGGCGCTTACCCTCTTTCTGGTTCATGGGATTGGATATGCCTATCGCCTAAAAAATTCAAGGCGCCGGTACCAAGCATTGGCCAGTCAGCTCATGAACTCAAAGTAATCGTTTTTAATAAAAGCGACTTTGAATGGGCGGAAAAACATGCTGAAATGGTAGGCCCGGATTGCAAGCTTTATCTGCAACCCGAATGGTCTAAATCCAAAGAAGTTACTCCGCTTATTATAGATTATGTAATGCAAAACCCTAAATGGGAAATCTCTTTGCAAACGCATAAATATTTAAATATTCCGTAACAAGAAACGCCCATTTGCGTTATCAGGGAATAATGAAGACAGTTTTGATATTGCTTATAAGTTGCTTAAGCTTCGCAACTTATGGGCAAGAAGATGTAAAATCAAAAAATAAAGGCGCCCAGCGGCTTTACGAACAAGCTAATCAGCTCTTATCTTCAAAACAATACGAAAAAGCAGCCGAACTGCTCGAAAAAAGCGTAACCATTGACAAGCAATTTATAATAGCTTACCAGCAGCTTGGAGACATCTACCGAAAACTCCAGCAATACCCCGACGCCAAAAAGAACTATCAAAAAGTACTGGAAATCAATCCTCTCTTCCATTCGCTTACCATTTTTGGACTGGCAGAAAGTGAGTTTTATACCGGCAACTACGGCTCTGCACTTGCTCTTTTTAACAAATACCTTCTAATCCCGAACCTAAACGATGCCAGCAAAAAAACAGTAGCTAAATATATTGCCGACTGCGAATTTAGTATCAACGCTATGAAAAAACCTGTAGCGTTTTCACCTAAAAACCTCGGGCCAGAAGTTAATTCTGCAGATGACGAATACTTTCCAACTGTTACGGCAGATGAAATGAATCTTATTTTCACCCGCCGTGCCAAGAACCAGGAAGACTTCTATCAGAGCAAAAAAGATGGCGCCAATTGGACAAAAGCGACATACTTAAGTCCTTCCATCAATTCAAACCAATTTAATGAGGGCGCACAATGCATATCGCCTGATGGCATGTATCTGTTTTTTACAGGATGTAATCGCCCCGATGGATTAGGCAAATGCGATATCTATGTTTGCAAAAAGGAAGGGAAAGAATGGAGCAAACCTTTCAACATTGGAGCGCCAGTAAACTCAAACGGCTGGGAATCGCAGCCGTCAATCAGTGCCGATGGGCACACGCTATATTTCGTTAGCTCAATGCCCGGCGGCCAGGGCGGTACTGATATATGGAAAAGTACATTGCAGGAAGGTGGAAGCTGGTCGAAGCCTGTTAACCTGGGGCCTAAAGTTAATACAGCCCGCAATGAGCAGTCGCCTTTTATTCATGCAGACGGGAAAACTCTGTATTTTGCATCTGAAGGGTGGCCAGGGCTGGGCAGAAGCGATGTATTTATAAGCCGGCTTGATGATGCAGGTAGTTGGAACGAAGCAGAAAATCTCGGCTTTCCTGTAAACACTGCAGGGGAAGAAAGCGGGCTCAGTATCAGTACTGATGGAAAAACCGCTTATTTTTCTTCAAATATGCCAGGCGGCCAGGGAAAAATGGACATCTATTCATTCGAACTTCCTGTTAATGTAAAACCCGATAAGGTTACTTATGTAAAAGGAACAATACGCGATGCTAAAACAAAGGAGCCAGTTGATGCCGGTGTAAGAATAACCGAACTAAAAACGAACTCACTGGCCTATGATGATACAAGTAATCCTGAATCGGGAGAATTTTTGGCAACTATGCCAGCTGGCAAAAAATATGCCCTCACTATCGACAAGCCAGGCTACCTTTTTCACTCAGAAAGTTTTGTATTAACGGAAAATAAACCATTTGCAGAACCATTTATCCTTGATATAGCCTTGCATAAAATTGAAACAGGCGGTTCAGTTAACCTTAAAAATATCTTTTTTGATACCAATAAAGCAGAATTACTGCCCGAGTCAAAGGCAGAGTTACAACAACTCATTTCCTTTTTAAAGAATAATCCTACGGTAAGTATCGAAATTGACGGACATACAGATAATGTGGGAGATGAAAAACAAAATCAGCTATTGTCTGAAAACCGGGCGAAGAGTGTATATAATTATCTTGTATCTAACAAAATAAACAGTAGCAGGTTAAGTTTTAAGGGCTTTGGTGAAAGTAACCCTATTAGCCAGAATACTACCGATGAAGGGAGGCAGAAAAACAGGCGTACCGAGTTTAGAGTAGTAAAACCCTAAACCCGGCACTAACATCCTGGTTAGTTTCTCTTTTCAGCAAAGCTGTTAATCATACTGTTATGCAACGTTTTAGCAGTCCAGTATCCGCTTGCAATAATTCTTCTGATGGTAAATAACGGGTCGTTCTCGTCTCTCTTTGTTGACAAAATATAAGCCGACTTAAATCCTCTCTTCTTTAATTCCGGAATGGCTTCTTTGTTCCATAAACCAAAAGGATAAGCGAAATATTCAATCTTTTTGCCTGTAATTTCTTCAAGGCGTTTAGTCGGCTTATCGATTTGGGTTACCCAATCTTCGCCCTGATACTTTTTAACGTTTTTATGATCGTAAGTATGGCTGCCAATCACATTTCCTTCATCAGAAAGCTGCTTTATTTGATCGCTGTTCATATATTTTACTTTCCCCATTCGGCCGATAGAAACCGTCATGATATAGTAAACAGCCTTAAAGCCATATTTTTTCAGCTCGGGAGCTGCTATTGTAAACTGGTCGAGGTCGGTATCATCAAAAGTTAACATTACAGGCTTAGGCGGCAATGGATCTCCATACACTAAATAATTGTAAAGCTGGTCGGGTAAAATAGAATGATAACCGCTGTCGGCAAGCATTTTAATATGCGATTTAAATGTTGCCACCGGGGTAATATAATCTTTAGCCGTCTGAGAGTCAGACGATTTCCAATCTCTTATTTGATGGTAGCATAAAATAGGAACCTGCTTACGGGCCAAAATCGTTGCCGCATCAGCGGGTTTTCTTTCTTTGTTATTTTCTGGTTCTGATACCGGGTTACTTGTTGACTGATAATTTTCGGCGGTAGTGCCTGCCTTTTCATCCACTACACTTTCGGCAGAAATTTTCTTATTTTCCTGACAAGACGCAAGCACTAAGCTGGCTAATACTAAGGGTTTTATGAAATTCATTTGTATAACGTTACTCTATGCAAATTAAGAAAAGGGCATCATCAAAAAAGGTTTTAAAAAAATTATTTCTGAAGATTCATTAGTCAATTTCTTAGTAAATCTTCTAACGCTTAAACCAATTTAAATTATCTGATTCCAATGAATATAGATAATCAGGCTCTGAGATAAATGATAAATGTTAGGTAGGGGGTTGTTTTTTATCTGCCTGATTTCAAGAGGCTGCCGCAGGCTAGACGGTAGCCTCTTCTTTTTATAGTTCTAAATGCCTCGACTCAACCTGGCTTCCTAAAAATATAGTGGCTTTAGAATTAAAGCTATCTGGTGACTCTGTGGTATAAAATACTGAACTTGCGCCCTTCGAACATTGGCTTTCTATTTCAGGATGCCTGAATAGGTAGTTCTCAAGGCTTTTTGCAACGATCTCTCCTTGGGATATAACCCGCACATTTTCTGGCAGCAGTGTTTTAATTTTTTCGGCCAGTAAAGGATAATGCGTACATGCAAGTACCAGTGTATCGATAGAAGGTGACTTCTCGAGAATATTATCCAGGTGCTTCTTTATAAAATAATCAGCTCCTTCAGAATTAAATTCATTGTTTTCAACCAGCGGAACCCACATTGGGCAAGCCTCCTGCACAACTTCCACCTCTGGAAAAAACTTTCCTATTTCAATTACATAAGATTCTGATGCAACCGTGCCCTGCGTAGCCAATATGCCAACATGTTTAGTCTTAGTAAACTCCCCTACTATTTCTGCTGTTGGCCTAATCACCCCAAGTACTCTCCGGTTATCAGGCAGGTGAATCAAGTTATTTTGCTGAATGCTCCTTAATGCTTTAGCCGAAGCCGTATTACAGGCCAGGATTACCAGGCGGCATCCCATCCTGAACATATGTTGCACACACTCCCAGGTATATTTGTAAACAACTTCAAACGAGCGTGTACCGTATGGCACCCTGGCATTGTCGCCTAAATACAAATAATCATACTGAGGCAATTGCTTCACTATCTCCTTAAAAACGGTTAAACCGCCATAGCCAGAATCGAATACGCCAATTGGACCCACTTCTTTAAACATTGAGCGAAATTAAAAATTTATACTTAAACCCTGTTCAAAATTAGCTTGGGCTACTACACACTTAAATAGGGCAATTAAATATCACCTACCATCTATGATGAGGCTTCTAAAAATTTATATATTCGAATTTTGGATAATATGTATAAAACTTTCCTACTTACCTGTATCACAGCCACACTACTTAAACCTGAGTTAAAAGCTTCGCCACAAGATACCTCGGTTATTGTTTCTTCAGCCATAACAAACGTAGAATTTGTTTGGAACTCAAAACTTTCACGGGTTGACATTAAACAGACTAAGGAAACAAATTATCTGGCAGAGGGATATGATGCCAGTTTGCCAATTGCTGAAATATATAACGAACACATTAGCATTGATGGAGTATTCCACAAATTAAATGGCAAAATCCCTTTCAATTTTAAGCCTTCACATAGTTATTATTCAGAAGATAATATCTTCTATTCTGATGCACGCATTTGCTACTTCCCTGTCTATTTAAAAGAAAAAGGCAATAAAGCGAGCGTAACGTTTGAAAAAACGATTGATGATCCACGTTATTTTACAAGCATCTATTTTTCTGAGCCTTATAAGGTTTTGGAAAAAAAATTCATTATAAAAGTACCCCGATGGATGAAAGTAGACTTTAAAGAATTGAATTTCGGAAAGCTTAATATCCTTAAATCCACATCGTATGACAAAGATGATGATGCTGATATTATTACTTATATAGCAAAAAATATCCCTTCCCAACAGCAGGAAAAAAACAGTCCTGGCCCATCCTACCTTTATCCACATTTGATGTTTTTAGCCAAATCCGCCAATCCTAATGGGCAAACGGTGACTTACTTTAACACTCTTGCTGATCAATACAAATGGTATACTTCGTTGGTTAAAAGTATCGAAAACGACCAGGCTACCTTAAAAAGCAAAGCCCTCGAAATTACTAATGGCATAGCCGACGGCATGCAGCAGGTGAAATCTATTTTTTATTGGGTTCAAAATAATATCAGGTATATCGCCTTTGAAGATGGTATTGCTGGTTTCAGGCCAGAAAAAGCCGATGAAGTGCTCCGCAAAAAATATGGCGACTGCAAAGGGATGGCGCATTTAACACAGAGTTTGTTAAAATCACTGGGATACGATGCGAGGCTATGCTGGATCGGTACCAACCATATTGCCTACAATTATGAAACGCCTTCGATGGCCGTTGATAACCACATGATTTGTGCCTTAAATTTTAAAGGGAAATGGTATTACCTGGATGCAACTGAGACTTATCTTGCTTTTGGCGAATATGCTGAGCGAATTCAGGGAAGGCAGGTGCTGATTGAGGATGGCGAGAAATATATCTTAAACACGATTCCTAAAACTGATGTTTCTCAAAACCTCGATTTTGAAAAGAAAGTGGTCACCTTGTCTGGCCCTATGTTAAGCGGTATCGTAAACCATAACTTTAAGGGGGAAGAAAAAGAGTTCTGGCTAGGACGCTTGAAAGGCACACGCAAAAGTGAGCTTGACAATGCTCTTAACAGATATTTTTCCTATAATAACGACAATGTGGTTAGCCAGCTTCAAACCTCAAGCCTTGACGACACTGATGGCGACTTAAAAATCAATTATTCCATTGGCCAAAAAAGCGGCATCAACATGTTTGGCGACGATTACTATATTGAAATGGATCTTCGTAAGGAAATGAACGATTACGCCATTGATACACTTATCCGTAAGCACGATTACTGGCTGCCTTATAAATTCAACATCCAACGCGAGGCTGAGCTTATTGTACCTGACAATTACATGGTTTCTGCTATCCCAGCAAATTTAAATGTAAGCACCCCTGACTACGACTTTAAAATATCCTATACTGTGTTACCAGGCAAAGTGGCTTACAAAAAAGCAATTCTGATTAAAAACCCACGTATATCCAAATCACAATTTGCAACCTGGAATAATGACATCAAAAAGCTAAATGACGCGTATAACGAAACATTAATTTTAAAACCGAAACAGTAAATGAAGCACAATCTATTTCTTATCACATCTCTACTCCTTTGCTCGCCCGTTTTCGCACAAAACCAGGAAAACTACAAACAAAAGGCAGAACAAATAAGGAAAGAAATTTGGGGCACCACAGACCCTGGATTTAACCTTGCCTCTGCACCCGATTCGTTAAAAAATGAAAGCGCCGTTGTCCTCGGCCGTTCGCTGGAAATTTCGAGAACTTCTGGCAGCCGCCTTAAATTTATGGTGATTACCGCAGCGGCGGCCACCCGCACAACCAGGGTAACATCAATACACGAAAGGGTTAAAATTAACGACAAATCAGCTCTTGAGGATTACTCTACTGTTGAGTATCAGAAAAAACTTGACGAATCAAGAAGCATGTTGGTTGCAAAACTTTATAATGTACACAATACCTATATCGGTGCCAAGATTATCAAACCTAATGGCACTGAAGTAATCGTAAATACAGATGAAGAAGTATTAGTAAAAAACCAGCAAAAAGACCAGCAGGGAAAACTAGCTGTGCCTGGTTTAGAAGTTGGCGATATTATCGACTACTACATTTATAAATATGACATGGTTGAAAGTGGCTACGATGATAACCCGCAAGACAACCGCTACGTGATATTTTTAACAGATGAGCACCCCGTACTGCATTATAATCTTTCTTTTGAATATAACTCGAAAGTAGATGTAACTACATTATATGCTAACGGCGCACCAGAATTGAAGCACTCTACCGATAAAGATGGAAACCAGATACTAAAACTCCAGCTAAAAAGCTTGCCTAAATATAAAGCAGAGCAGTGGACTTCTAAATATCGCCAACATCCATATATCGTTGTTGCCAGCACTTTCCAGAATAGAATTAATAACTCTTTATCTGGCATAAAAAACTCTAAACCATCTGTTCAAAAAGCCACTGCTATAAACGCAACTAATGGTATTTCCCGCTTTTTTGACCCGTCATATAATCCTTATGACAAAACGCTTGAAAAAGGCGTTAGAGATTTCTTTGGCAATAGTAAAAATCTCAAAGCAGCTTCACCCGAAGCTATTGCCCAGGTGCTGTATGATAAATGGAAACACATGCTTTTCTGTGCTTACGATGGCAAGGATATGGATATGTCTAACGAAAGAAACAGCCGCAGTGGAAATGTTTTGTACCATGCATCTTTGTTAAGCCGTACATTAAAGGAACTTGATATAGACAATGAGATTGTGGCAGGTTCTCCAAGACATTCAGCCTCATTGGAAAATCTTGATGCCTATTCTCCAAGAATTTTCATGGTGCGTACTAAAGGCGCTAATGCTATATATTTGCCTGTTAATGATGTCGTAACCCAGTTTAACTATATTCCTGCGGCCTTACAAGGTGAACCGGTTGATGTAGCCGATTTGATAAAAGCGAAGTACAATTCTGTACAAATGAGTACAGGAAAAGACACTTTGCCAATTGTTGCCCCTGATGGCAATCATTCTGCCGAACAGCTAACCGTATCGCTAAACTCTAATTTCCAGAAGTTAAATATTACAAGAAACGTTACGCTAAGCGGGGCATTAAGTTATTCAGAACAACTGCGTTTGCTGCAAATGGAAGACATTGACAAAGAGTTAACAGAGATCACTAAAGGTGAACCGTTTGAAAATCGGCTTAAATCTTCAGGAAAGAAAATGTTAGACGATTACCAGGCTGCGTTCTCCAAAGCCAGGGCTGACGTTAAAAAGAACTTTTCGGCTGAGATAGAAGAACAATTTGATATTGCTCCCCAAGATGTTAGCAATTATAAAGTACTTAATTCCGGCTTGAATAACAGCAAACCTTCTTTGCAATACACTGCAACTTTCGCACTTGAAAATCTTATCAAAAAAGCCGGTACAAACCTAATTCTTGATGCTGGAAAATTGATTGGCAGCTATACAAAAATCGACGAAGAGAGCCGTAAACGCACATTGGATATTTATATGCCTTATGCCAGAAGCTTCGATTTCGATATTAATATCTCCATACCTAAGGGTTACCAGGTAAAAGGGCTTGAGCAGCTAAATGCAAACGTAAAAAATAGCACGGGGCTATTTACGTCTAAAGCAATTTTAAATGGCGACACTGTAAAATTATCTGTTAAACGAGTTTATGAGCATAATTTTGAAAAGGTTACAGACTGGCCCAAATTGGTTGAACTCATTGATGCGGCTTATAATTTCAGTTCACAGAAAATCCTTCTCGAAAAAACACTTTAATCTCATTTGCAATCTTACCCAAAACCTCCACTCTAAATGGAGGTTTTTTTATGTTTATTTACTTAAAAAGAATCCCAATCTATAACTAGGTGCAACTATCTGTCAATTGTTTTCTCTGAAAGAGAATTTTACAAAATCCATACACTTTAACCTTGACTATCATATATTTACGGGGAGAAAAGGGCTCAGTGCAAAAGATCAAGCTAACCAACAAAGCCTAATTAGTTTTTAGTATGAGGAGTTTTTATAATGCACTGCTTCTGGTGGTGGTTATGGCGTCGTGTAAAAAAGATAAAATAGTTACCCTACAAGAAACCAAGCCCGACATTGATGTTATTTCTGACAACCCTGATGGAGATGAAGATTTATCTGGCGTGAAAATCTTGCAATTGGATTTAAGCACAGGCAAATTCATACCTTCCACTTCGCCACTCCTGTTAAGCTCTGTTGCGATTGGGCGAAAAAGTGCAGACACAATTAGCAAAACACCTTTAACTTACTCAGGATGGACTCACCCTTCTGTTTTACGATTTAGAAATAAATGGAATAACTACTATTATTGGGCCGCAATCACTCCGTATCCCAATGTAGATAGCCAATATGAAAACCCCCATATCTTTTGCTCTAACGATGGCAAAACCTGGATAGAACCTCCCGGTATTATTAACCCTATAGAGCCTGTACCTTCTATACAAGGATATAATTCTGACGTAAACCTTTTGCGTGAAGGCGAATATTTATATTGCTATTGGAGAGAAGTCACCGTAGTTAGCCGAACATTATGGGTAAAAAAGAGCCTTGATGGCATTCATTGGAGCGAAAGGGAGTTTATTTGCAAAGTGCCTGTTAATGATAAAATCGACTTTATATCCCCGGCAGTTGTAAAAGATGGGGATCAGTATCAATGCTATGCAGTTTGCGGCCCCGAAAAAGATCCCGGCAACTATTATGACAGCTATTCCATCCGAAGAATGGTTTCGAACGATGCCACAAAAGGTTTCACTCCCGAATATAACAACGGCTACGAATTAGTAACTATAGAAAACCGGCCATGGGGAAGCCTTCAGGATCCCTGGCACCTTGAGGTAAAGAAGGTGAGTAATATCTGGCTGATGTTGGTTACTACAACCAACCACAAAGGCTATGGCAGCGGTGGAAAATTATATATGGGTTATTCCTCAGACGGAAAGAGCTTTTCATTTATTGAAACACCTATTTGCGATGCACCAGGTAGTACATATAAAAGTTCGTTTCATCCTCGAATCAGCAAAAAAGGTAATTGCATAGACATCGAGCTCTGGCGCTCCATGACTTCTTACGGATGGGCAATTTTTTATGATAAGTTCTCTATTAAACTAACCTTCGCTCCCATTGCTTAACATCACAAAAATGCATTAAAATTATTTACCCAATATTTCTATATTCAGCCGTTAAAAGCATTAAAAAATGCCAGATATATTATTGTTTGATGCTGAAGTGCAATTAAAAAAGTTCCCTGGAAAAGGTGGATGGACTTATGCGCCGCTTCCCGGCCTTGAGCTGAAATCGCCCAAGCACTTTAACTATAAAAAGATAAAAGGCAGTATAGACCAATACCAGATTAAAGAATCGCACCTGATGCCCATGGGGAATGGCAAGCATTTTATTGCCGTAAAAGCAGAAATAAGGAAAATTATTAACAAACAGGAAGGTGACTGGGTAAAGCTAAAGATCTTCGCTGAGGCTCCGGCCGAGCAGGTTACTTATGATGAATTTCTTCTATGCCTCGAAGATGCCCCCGAAGCACTTCAATATTTTTCCTCTATAAGTTCCAAGGAACAGGAAAAATATGCAAGCTGGGTTCTGGCAGCACATACCGATGAAGCGAAAATTGAACGTATAGCGCTCGCAATTAAACTACTATCAAACCACCAGTTACTTAAATTATAGATTAATTTTCATTCCAGTAACGATTCATTTTCAGTCCCATACATGAATGGATTTTGACTATACGCATATAGATAAAGCGCCATAGAACATCCTTCGTAATTTCCTTACCAGAACATTTATAGTGCAATTATTCCTGCGTCTTTACCGAATTGTCTGTATCATTTAATGATTCCTTTCCTGGGGATGATTGCTTATCTGTTTTAGGCTTTCCAAGCTTAATCTTAACACCGCCCCTCTCATCATCTACAGCGCTTAGGTTAATTACTACCCCTCTTTTTAATCTTTTTTCTCTTAAACTATCAGGCAAAAACCTGTCTTTTTCCGGATTCCGTATTGGAATAGACATTCCAATATTTGTTCCTTTCGGGATGCCATATACACCCTCCACAATCACGTTAAAAACGCTGGACTCAATAAGCATTTCTGGTATATAGATCTTATCCCCTTGCACATGGAGTGTGTTATGCAAACTTCTAAAAGTGATATTAGAAAAATTACGTCTTCGAAAAAAAACAAGGGAGCCAATTCGCTCCATCGGCTCATAATTAACAAGTGCCCCATTATTCAGAGTAAAATCAACCGAACCAAAAAACGATTTCGGTACCGTCTGCCCATTGGGCCTTAGCATTCCCCTGATTTGCGTTCTGGCTGTAAGGCTGCCGCGAAGGTTTTCATAGGTGATACCAGTTTGCCCAAAATCTTCAAATGCATAGAAAAGCTTACGTATATCTACATTATTGAGATGAGAGTCAACAGAGAAATTATTGGTACCTGCACCATGCCCTATCTGCCCTGAAGCTGTCAAATTTCCACCGCCGTGGCTCAGGCTTACCTCGTTAAGATTTATTCCTGATTGCTTCAGTGTTAGGTTGGATCTTACCGCCTGGCCAACAAATCGCTTGTACAATAGCTTATCAGCTTTCAACTCAATATGTATATTAGCCTGATCAAGCACACTATTTAACTGCCTAAAAATTCGGCTAACCCTATCGCTGGGGCGATGCCTTTTAACCGTTTTCCGCCCACCAACAAAGGCAAGGAACTCACCAAGGTGAATTTGAGGACTTTGGATTTTCCAGTCGAATAATATTTTTTGGGGATCTGTGTAGTAAAAATTAACAAAATTGCGAATGGAGCCCTGCATGTTCAACTTACTGTTACCACTTTGCACATGAACATTACGTAAAAGCAAATGCTGCCCTATAAAGCTTATAGTGCCATTAACATTGTTGAATTTTAAATCTCTGGGCACATATACGAGCTCACCATCCCTGATCCTCACATTTCCGTACATGTAAGGTTCTGTTAGATTATTGGGGCTTATCGGTGCTTTGTAGATCAAATTTAGTACGGCGCTTCCTCTGTTCAGCACAAACGTTTCGGAGCCAGATACTTCATTAAGTTTGGACAAAGCGAAATGCGAAAAAAAATGCCCCTGCAAAACCGGATTTTTAAGGTTAAAAATCTTTACCGTATCCGCCTTAAAATCGATGCCACGCCATGTCGCATTCAACTGATAAGCGCAAACAATAGAGTTAGGATCACGCCTTGGCTCTCCTTTTTTCAATTCATTAGAATAAAAACCTTTAAAATTGGCATTAGTTAGTTTATCATTCCAAAGTAGCATGTCAGAATTTTTCACTTGCCATGAAATATTTACATTTGGAATGTTTTTACCTTTTAGCCTTCCTCTAAGTTTTGCATCAATGGATATCGGTCGGCTAACATCATACCTTTTCAACTTGGAAGCAATACTTGGAGTCAGCAACCCGAGGGCGTTTCTATACTTAATCTCTGGCGCCTTAATGTTTAAAACAAAAGCCGAAGATGTGGGCTTAAAAGCGAATTGCCCTCCAATTTTGAGCTTATCATTGTCAAAAAGCATGTTTTGCAAGGGCACGGATAAAACATGGCTCTCGTGACTATATCTCATATCTAAAGTAGCCCGGAGAACTTTATTCTTAATATAACTACCTTTTTTCCTGTTGAAAATAAGAGCGTTAACCTTTGCATTGATAGTGGTTCTTGCCGACCAATATGTAGGCTTATATTTAATCTTGTTATCTAACTTTTTGAAGTAAAAACTGAAGAGCTTTAACTTCTTCCTGTTTTCTGAGGTTGCCCTTACATCATTTAAAATCAAACGGCTTATCTCTCCCTTTAGTTGATTCTTACCTCCGGTCCCCTTTTTGAAAATCTGAGTATTCGAATATCCGCTAGTGTCTGTATATATATAAATTTCACCACCTCTTATATCAATTGTCTGCATTTGCAGCTTTCCGGCCAGTAAAGGAAAAGCACCAATTGCTACGAACATTTTTTTAGCTCGTAACAAATCGTGCCGATGCGTGGAATACAGACTATCACGAAGCAAAACATTAGTAAGCAGCACAGACACACCGGGGAAGCCTTCTATCAGCGATGGCTCCATGCTTTCGATGGTAAGATGGCCGCTGAGGTTTTCATTTAGTTGCCGGGTTATTTCAGACAATACCTTTTTCTTATTCACGCTCACATAGGCGGCAATCCCAAGCCAGAACAAAAGTACTATTGCAAATACAATTCCTCCAGCTATCCCTAAATACCGTACTACTCGTCGCATAATCTATTCATATTTCCTTCTGCCTGCCATCGTTTACGGTTTTGAAACATATTTTTTGATAGGATGTTCTTTGCAGGAAATAATCATTAAAGCCTGCATAAAAAGCCCTTGATGTAAACACTATTACGATTCCTGTAAATAAGATGATGACACTCACAGAACAAATAACCTGGTTATTTTTGCTCGCAATGCCGGTGGCCTGCATTGCCTGGACGGTCGCTCATGAAGAAATTTTTAAAGAACCCAGAGAATTTTGCATTAACCGCTCACAGTACTGCAAGCACTTGCTCCAAAGAAAATTTTATTATGTTTTTACTTGCGAGTACTGCTTCAGCCATTACATAACCATCCTGATTTTAATAATATCCGGTTTCCAGCTTTTGTTTCATGATTGGAGAGGTTATTCTGGCTGGCTTTTCAATAGTTTGGATAGCCAATATCTACATGAGTTTGTATGCCCTTATCAGGACAGATCTAAAGAAAGAAAAAATCATTGCCAAGATCGAGGAAAAAAGGGCGAAGGATTTTGAATAAAAAAGCCTTTAGATATTGATTTCTAAAGGCTTTTTTGACTTGTGAGATTGAAAAACTCTCAATGGTTTATATCTCTGCGTTAATATCCCAGGCTTCCAGATAATCTGCCACCCTTTTTAAGAACATTCCACCTAAAGCTCCGTCTACCACCCTATGGTCATAAGACATCGATAGAAACATCTTATGTCTAATGGCGATCACATCTCCATGTTCAGTCTCTAATACAGCCGGCTTTTTCTGAATAGCGCCTATGGCTAGTATGGCAACCTGGGGTTGGTTGATGATAGGAGTTCCCATTATATTTCCGAATGACCCGATGTTCGTTATAGTAAATGTTCCATCTTTAACTTCGTCAGGCTGCAACTTATTAGCTTTTGCCCGGTTAGCAAGGTCATTAACGGCTTTTGTTAAGCCCACAAGGTTTAACTGTCCTGCATTTTTAATTACCGGTACAATCAAATCGCCCGAAGGTAATGCAGCAGCCAAGCCTATATTTATATCACGTTTTTTGATGATCTGATTGCCATTAACAGATACATTGATTAATGGGAAGTCCTTAATGGCTTTTGTAGCAGCCTGAACAAAAATTGGAGTAAAAGTAATCTTCTCTCCTTCCCTTTTTTCAAATGCACTTTTAATTTTATCCCTCCACTTAACCAGATTCGTAACATCGGCTTCAACGAAAGAAGTTACATGCACCGAAGTATCTCTGCTCATAACCATATGCTCAGAAATCAGTCTGCGCATACGCGTCATTTCTATAATTTCATCTCCTGCCGATAAAGTAACAGGCTGTGAATGATTTTTAAGAGGCTTAGGAGTTTCGAAACTGGTTTCAGGAATATTTATGGTTTCGGTAACTCGCTTTGCCGGCTCTGTAAATTCCCTTTGTGTAGCAACGGGCTTAGCTCCACGGCTATTCACGTAATTAAGAATGTCTTGCTTTGTTACCCTTCCATCTGCCCCGCTCCCTGGAATCGAATCTAATTCCTGTTGAGAAAGGCCTTCTTCAACTGCAATACTTTTTACAAGTGGCGAATAAAAGCGAATTCCTTTAGATTCTGTCTGTATAGAGCTAGAGTTTGATGTGTGTTGCTGAAGTTCCTCAATTCCCGGTAAGGTTTCAAGTTCCGGCTTAAATTCTGGTTCGGCTGGCCTTTCAGTTTGTTCTACTACTTTATTTACAAGACCATCGTTAGCTTCCGTTTCAATTATCGCTATAGCCGTTCCAACTTGAGCCACGTCATCTTGGTTAACCAAAATTTGCAGAAGCTTTCCAGCCACTGGCGAAGGCACTTCTGAGTCCACCTTATCTGTGGCTATTTCTGCGACGGCTTCATCTTCATTAATCTGGTCACCTGGATTTTTTAACCATTTAACAATAGTAGCTTCCGCAACACTTTCGCCCATTTTAGGGAGTAATAATTCAAATTGAGCCATATTTTAGAATAAGGTACCGCTGCAAAAATAAACCTTTTTAGCACTTAAGCGTGTTCTTCCCGAAGTAATTTAAAAAGCAGGATCAGCGCATTTACCGCAGAGCGCTCAATGTTTTGCTGCCTGCGACTACCAAATTGAAACTTTTGAGTGATTGTTCTTTGCTTACTTGAAACAGCTATCCAAACCGTCCCTACCGGCTTTTCTGGCGTACCGCCCCCGGGACCAGCTACGCCGCTTACAGAAATTGCATAATCAGGGTTAGAGTTTGCATGAAGCCCATTCGCCATTTCAATTACCACCTGCTCGCTGACCGCTCCGTAAGTATCAAGGGTAGAACCGGAAACTCCTAAAATATTTTCTTTTAAACGATTCGAATAAGAAACCACTCCGCCTAAGAACACTTCGCTGGAACCGGCATGCTGCGTAAATAAATGCGATAAATATCCTCCGGTACAACTTTCCGCAACAGCAAGGTTAAGATTTCGCTCTTTCATAAAATCCATAATGGCTTTCTCTAGAGCTTTATCCTCATTGGTCACAACATATGGAGTAGCAAGTTCTGAAATTTTATCCGCGTAAAACCTTACCTCTTCTTTTAAAATTTCTTCATTTTCACCGTAAGCACTTAAGCGCAGTTTTACCTGCCCAAGCTTTGGAAGGTAGGCCAGTTTTATATGCGGGGGTAGGCTATCTTCCACAGAGGCGATGGTTTCAGCTAAAAAAGACTCGCCTATGCCTGCTGTTAAAATATTATGGTGCACAATGGCTTCCAGCTTGAATCTTGACTTAATGCGTGGCAGCACTTCCTCCGTCACCAGATACATCATTTCAAAGGGAACTCCAGGCATTGATACATAAATCTTACCTTCATGCTCAATCCACATACCCGGAGCTGTGCCATTTTTATTCAGTAATACGGTACAATTTTCAAGAACGTCAGCCTGCTTCACGTTGATATCCAGAAGTGGGCGATTCGACTTTTTAAAAATGTTGCTTATGATTTCAAGGCTTCGCTCATCTTGTCTAAAGCCTGTGTTAAAATACTCGGCCAGCGTCTTTTTAGTAATGTCGTCCTTTGTGGGGCCCAGTCCACCGGTCGCTATAATAATATCCGCCCTTGTTGAAGCTTCAGCAAACGCATTTAGAATATGTTGTCTATCATCAGACACAGAACTTACCTGTTTAACCCGCACTCCAATTGCGTCTAATTGCTGGGCAATCCATGCCGAATTGGTATCTACAATTTGCCCGATAAGGATTTCATCCCCGATGGTAATAATTTCTGCTAGCATAGCCTAGAATACATTTCCAAATAGTGAACTCCTTTTAGACAATTTAAGGTCTTGAAGCATCGACGCCCTCACCCGTAAATTAAAGCTATAGCTTCTAAACGTTCCAAAAGGCATCCAGGTAAATGACATATCCCAGCAGTGTAAATCTCGAAATATCGAGAACTGAGTTGTAGAAAAAGTGTTTCGTTCGAAATCCCAGCCAGAAGTATAGGTAACTTTCCATTTTGGGGTCAGGCTGAAGTCACCATTAAAATTCAGGGTATTCACGACATTAGATTTGTTGATGCCATCATTGGAATAGTTAAAACTGTAGCTGGCTGTTAGTGTCCAGGGCACGGTAAAGTCAACAAACTGGTTAGGATTTCTAAGGATCGACGAGATATCTTGTTGCTGTTGCTGGCTTAACCTTGGGTTATCCTGCTGTTTTTCAAGCTGTTCCCGCTTCTTCTCAAATGCAGAAGAGTTAAAATTAAATCCGGTAGAAAAGCTGAAAGATGTAAGCCTTGCCAATCTGCCCTCTCTCAACAAATAACGGTCAACCCTCCTTGGAAAAGCTCCGCTTCTGTCGATCTGATAAGGGTCTAAACTTCCGTTAAAATTGATTGCTAACTTTTGTTTAAAGAATGCTGTTCGGCCACCAAAAGATATGGTAGATAATTTCATTGAGTCTGCAAGGAAATTGTAGCTGCCACTAAAGTTTAATCCTTGTAAGATCGGCACCTTTGTAAACTCAGAAGCAGTGTCACCCTTGGCTTTAACTTTAGCCTCTATAGTATTATCTACAGAAAAAGACATACTTGCCTGGCGTCCCATTCCCGGCCCGCCGAAAACAGTACCATCAAAAATGGAGTACTTATGAACAATATTGGCAGAATCAGTATAAGTTCTGTAAAATCCAAAACGATTACTGTAAAATCCGGTTTGTAGGTAAAGCTCGCCTGAGGGGTGACCACATGGCGTATTGCCTTTAAATTACCTTTTCTAAACTCTTTCATTCCATAAAACTTTGTGGATACGCCGCCACTCAATCCATATTCATAGTTCCTACGGAACCCCCTTACTATTTCCCGGTCAACCCGACCGGTGGTATCATTGTAAATCTGCCTGTAAGTTTGCAATGTCCACTTCTCTTCATAGTTGATACCTGTGTTAAACTGCAGATACTTTAATACATTAAAAGACATGTTTACAGGTAGCGAATGGCTTATTCCATTTCGGGCATTGATTAAACCGCTATCCAACAGGTTATGCTCCTTCTCACTTATGGTATTAGAACCATTCATTGTATAACCAACCGAAATCTTTTCATACCACTTCTGGTTGCCCTTATTATTTTTATTTTCAAAAGGGTTAATGGTAGTCATGGATAACACATACGATGGCAGTGTTAAATCAACCTGCTTAGTGGCAAGGTCTTGCCTGTGCGTTAAACTGGAACTAAAATTGAAAAGGTTGTTTAAAAAAGTGCGGCTATAGTTTACACTGGACGATAAAGATGTTCTTGTCAATTCGCCAATATCATAAGATCCTCCCGCCCGGCTATTTGTATTATATGCCGCAGTTTGGATATTTACGTTAGCGCCAAAGTTGGTGCCGGGATTCGCTGCCTGGTTTTGCTGATGCGTCCATTGCAAACTAAAGTCCTTGTTACCCTTATATTCATATGTCCCTTCAATAGCATTGCTTGGAATAAGATTGTTATAGGAGAAATACAAGTTACCATTAAACTTATAATTTTTGCGGTACCGGGCAGCCAGACTGGTATTATAAGAACCTTTACTGTAGATGGTTCCTAAAACCTCAGCATCCCAATAGTCATTAATCCCAAAATACCAGCCAACGTTTCGGATAAAGAACCCAAGCGAACCGTCTTCACCAAATGTAGGAAAGCGAAAGCCCGAAGCCCTTTTGTTTGTTTTTGGGAAAAATCCAAAGGGAATACCTGCCGGGATGGGAATATCTTCAATTTCCAAATAGGCTGGGCCGCTGATAATTTGCTTTTCAGTAACCAAGCCTTTCAAAATATGGATACCAAAATGCGGATGGGGCAAATTACATGTGCTATAAATACCGTTCCTGAAAGAGATTTCGTTGTACGGGTTTTTCTTTGACTGCGCTGCAGATATATACCCTCCCTCCACTTCAGAAAAAGAACCATAAACTTTTCCTTTCTTGGTATTCATGTTAAATACCAGCGAATCAGTAGTTATAGCTGGCTCAGAGCCTTGCTTAAATATTGGACGGCCACGATACCGGTGGTATTTGTCGTTTAAGCCACTGGCAAAAAGCATTTTATTCTTCTGGTCAAGCTTAATATAATCTGCGGCAAGTTCCATTTCTTCGTAAGAAATTCTTGCCTTTCCGTATAAAAAAATTATATTTTGATCTACACTGAATCGTATTGAATCTTCGGCACGATATTCAATTTTTCCCGATAATCCTGTAATAGTTGTAGAATTTTTCTTCAACGTATCCGTTAATGTGGTATCAGTTTTGGTGAGAAGTGTCGTAGTGTCCCTTTTGGAGCCTGTAACCTGTGCCAGCAGATTGAGGCTTAATGCAACAAAAGAGAACATAATCACGTATCTCATAAAAAAAATGCTTTTTGATTCCAAGTGTGTGATGATGTATGTTATTTTTGTAATGATAAATTATAGCTCAAAATTAATGAAATTAATGCCAATCAGAAGATTGATTTATAGCTTGTGTGCCCTTCTGGCATTTATGCCGTTTATTTCGTTCTCTAATGACTTACGAGCCGCCGTGCCCTATCGTATAAGAACTATAGTGATTGACCCCGGCCATGGGGGCGAAGACGGGGCAACCAGAGGTGCCATTGCAAAAGAAAAAGAGCTTGCTTTGCAGGTCGCATTGCGTCTGGGCAAAGCAATTGAAGAAAATCTGCCCGATGTAAAAGTTATATATACGAGGACTACAGATGTGTTCGTGCCACTTTACGAACGCATTGGCATTGCTAATCAAAATAAAGCCGACCTATTTATTTCCATCCACTGTAACGATATGCCTAAAAACTATCGCGGGCGGAGTTCAACCAAAGGAGTAGAAACCTTTGTTTCTGGTTTCCATAGATTGGATGAGCAAAACAACGCTATAAAGGACGTTGCCACCCGGGAAAATGAGTCTATTCTATTAGAAAAAAACTATAAGGATAATTACGAAGGTTATGACCCGAAAGACCCTGAAAGTATCATTATCTTCTCCTTAATGAAAAACACCTTTAGGGAACAGAGCATTCGCCTTGCAAGCCTGGTTCAGGATGAGTACATAAAAACCGGCCGCATAGACCGTGGTGTAAAAGAAAAAGGACTCGCAGTACTGGCAAGAGCCGGCATGCCTGCAATCCTTACAGAAATTGGCTTTGTGTGCAATAAAGAAGAAGAGGAGTATATGGTGTCAGAGTACGGCCAAAACGAAATTGTAAGTTGTTTGTTAAAAGCAATTCAGGCATATAAGAAGCAAGTAGAGCTTTAAAAACCTGTTTGGTTACTTATATTTGAAAAAACTTTACTTTGAAGATTACAAACGAAACTAAAGTAGGCATATTAGCGGCGGTTGCCATAACAATTTTAATTTTAGGGTATAGTTTTTTAAAGGGAAATGATGTTTTCTCACGGGAAAAAGAATTTTATGCTATTTACGAAAGCGTAGAAGGATTAACTGTTTCTAAACCTGTTTTGGTCAATGGATTTCAAATAGGCCGTGTATCCCAATTAACACTGCAGCCCGACGGCAGAATTTTAACCGAATTCAAAATACATCCCGAATATGAAATCCCTAAGTCGACTGTTGCCAGATTAGAAAGCATAGACCTTTTGGGTGGTAAAGCAATAATTTTTGATTTGGGAACCGGAGAGTACGCCGATGACGGCGATACTTTAAGGGCTAATATTCAAAAAGATTTGATGACTCAGATTCAGCCAGTTCAAAAAAAGGCAGAGCAAATCATTTCCAGGCTGGATTCTATTTTAATATCGGTTGATAATACCATTAGCCCAGAATTTCAAAGAAATTTCAACAGTAGCTTTGCAAGTATTGCCCGATCTCTACAAACGTTGGAAGCTACCACTAAAAAAGTTGACCATATGGTAGGCAATGAAAGCGGACGTTTGAGCGCAATCTTTGCGAATCTGGAATCTATCTCCTCTAATTTTGCCCAAAACAATAAAAGGATTACCACAGTAATGACCAATCTTGAGAAGGTTTCTGATCAGTTCGCAAGGGCAAATTTCGAAAATACGATAAGGAATGCAGACAAGGCAGTTGCTGATATGCAATTGGCTATTAACAAAATTAACAATGGTCAGGGCTCTCTTGGACAGCTAGTGAATGATAAGCAGCTCTATAATAATCTCAATAGCTCCGCTGAAAACTTAAATAAGTTAATGATTGACCTTAAAGCGAATCCCAAGCGCTATGTAAGCTTTTCGGTCTTTGGCGGCAAGAAGAAGGATTAGTCTTTAGAAACGACGACTGTAGCCCCTTGCTTTACAAAATAATGCAGCAGAATTAAATGCTGTGCTATTGATGGTGAACTGAAAATTCACGAAAATTTCCTAAATTTCAAAAATCTGGCCTTCTGTCGCTAGCTTTGAATTTGGAAACACACTTTGGGCTTCGAGCAAGAGGGGGTCAAGCTCGCGATACCTGGCAGAAAAATGACCCAATAATAGTTGCTTAGCGCCTGCTTTAAGTGCTACCTCAGCAGCTTGAAGAGATGTAGTATGATAGGTTTCCTGTGCCCTATCTAACATATCATGCATAAAAGTAGCCTCATGATACAAGGTATCTACTCCTGTGATATCACTCAAATATTCCCAATTACAAATTGTATCAGAACAATAAGCGTAAGACTTGGGCTCATCTGGCTCGGTGGTTAATTCACTTGAAAGGTAAACAACTCCTTTGGGGTCCTTATAGTCTATTCCCCTTTTCAGTAAAGGTATAATATTAACAGGAACCCCTAATTCTTCCACCTTCTCTTTTATAATCCTTCGTAAGCGTTTTTTTTGGGTAAACTTAAAGCCTGTACAAGGAATTCTATGTCCTAAAATTATAGTATCAATAATAATGTCCTGACTTTCGAAGATTCGTTCAGACTGGGCACCATTTGTAAAATAATAGACTATAGGGTATCGAAGGTCTGTCTGTGAATACTTAAATTGTATGTCAAGAATTTCCTTAAGTTCGGGCGGACAATAAAGATATAAAGGCCTTGTACGCCCGTTTAAATGTAAAGATGAAAGTAAACCTACGAGCCCAAGATAGTGGTCTCCATGTAGATGACTAATAAAAATGTGTTCTATTCGTTGAGCCTTAAACCCATTTCGCAACAGCTGCTGCTGAGTACCTTCACCGCAATCAATTAAAAAAAACCTTTCATTGATATTAAGAAGCTGGGCACTGGGGTTTCGGTTAAATATGGGGGTAGCAGAACTACTACCCAAAATAGTTACTTCAAACCTCATTCAGTGTATGAAGCAATTATCTAGCTTCTTTTTTCAATTCTCTTTCAATCTCTTCCATAAAAATAAGGTCAATACCTTCTTCTACGGTCGGAACAATTGTTAAAACATTTTCAAGTTGAGATATTGTGATCAGGCGGTCTATGTTTTCGTTGACACCCGTTATTACGAAGCTGCCATCTGCATTTTTACATAATCTGTGCCCAACCAATAAACTGCTTAAGCCTGATGAATCAGAGTATTTAACACCAGAAAGATCCAGTATTATGTTTCTTAAGCCTTCTGTATTGATCAGTATCAGCTCTGACTTTAACTGAGGAGAAATCAGGCTATTTAACTTAGCTTCATTCAGTTTAATCAATACGTATTTTTCGTGTTTATCTACAGTAAATTTCATAGCTACAAGTGCAAAAATGCTTTTACAATATTAAAAAATTATTTCCATCAGAACAATTCGTTTTTAACAGGCGG
>Ga0307408_100000726_pt1 | contig 26703 bp, 22 predicted proteins | sample 322Cmetagenome_FD_202116 | JGI IMG/M metagenome (GOLD analysis project Ga0307408, IMG submission 202116) | Maize rhizosphere microbial communities from greenhouse at UC Davis, California, United States - 322HYB-C-3 | ecosystem: Host-associated > Plants > Roots > Rhizosphere > Soil | place...
ACCTGCGTGAGCCGCCGGTGGACACTTGAGAAGGTGTTACCCATGTCCTGGCACGGGTGTTACCCATGTCTCCGGTCTATACACGGGGCCAGAAGAAAGTCACCAAAGAAGAGGCCCTGAACCGCACTCGAGCATCACGGCGCCATCGGCAGCGCGCGAAAACGGGCACCGTCACTCCGGGCAGACGCGACCCGCTTCGCTCTCGCTGCTGTCCCTTTGACGAGCGCCATCCATCGCCCCTTCACGCCCGTTAACGCCGGCTGCACGCCGGGCTCACCAGTCGTACAAAGTCAGCGTCGCTCGGGCGACGCGGCAGTTCTTGGCTTAGCGGCTACGAGCTGGAGGGGGTGGTGGAGGGGGCCAAGATCCAGGCTTAGGCACATGCCCTTTTTCTTGTTGGCCGGGCGACGGAGGTGGAGACTGAGGACGGGTAGCCATTCAAGTAGCCCTTTCTGCTATTACTTCGTGGTAGGTGGCAGCACCGAGTTTTTCGTCCTGACCAGGCAGGCTGATTGCTTTGCTCGACAACTCGCTCTCGATCTTCTTGGCATCGGAGACGCGCGCTCGGACATCAGCATCCTGTACGACGTCCTGATCGCGCCAGAGCTCCTCATATCCATGCATCAATTGCAGCCACTTTCCATGCACCTCCGTCATACCGAGAACCTTGTCATTCAGTGACAGAAACGGCAGCACGATTGACAGCAATGATGCGGCAATCGTTAGCGACTTCCACAGCAAAGGCACGTCGCTCCAAAATGCCCAGCCTGCGACGCTGGACGAAGTGCAAAGGGCAAGGAAAACCTTCGTTCGAAAGTCCCACCTCACGTATTGGCATGCCTTCTTGTGCCAGTAGCGTTGTTCTTGATCTGACTGCAGCAGCGACTTCCAAACTGAATCTCGGAGTACAGGATCCACGGATCTCCCTTTGCACGGTTCGCTTTGGTCAAAGATTCTGCAGCGACCGGTCCATCTGAGAATTAGGGTAATCGGGCGATTCGTAGAGACTCCCGCGATGCGCTACCTCACGTTCGACCTCACCGACAGCTCCGACGACATCCTCACGCTGGAAGCCATGGCCTCCACGCGCGAGGCAGAGCATGCGGCCGTGATGGCCGAGGTGGCGCAGGTGCTGGTCTGGGCGCAGGCCGAGTTCGGCGGACGGCAAGGGCCGGTGGAGGACGGCAACGCCTGGGACCATGAACTGCTGGTGCAGCACGAGGCGGGTGGGTGGATCACCGTCACGCTGACGTTCAGCGCATCGCCGGAGTTTGCTGAGGCCTTCCAGGCGGTCTTCGTCGGCGCTGAGGACGACTGAAGCGCGTGGTGCCGCGCCGAGCCGTCACACTGCGGCCATGCATTTCGACCAGACCACCCCCATCCTGCGCAGCTTCGACGAGGCCAAGGCGCGCGAGTTCTATGTGGACTTCCTCGGCTTCACGGTCGATTGGAAGCACCGTTTCGAGCCTGGCCTGCCGCTGTACATGCAGCTGTCACGCGGCGACTGCGTGCTGCACCTGAGCGAGCACCACGGCGACTGCTGCCCGGGCGCCGCGATGCGCATCCGCGTCAGCGACATTGATGCGTTCCATGCCGAACTTAGCGCCAAGCACTACGCAAACGCGCGCCCGGGCATCAACGACACGCCGTGGGGTTCGCGCGACGTGTCCGTGACCGACCCCTTCGGCAACCGGCTGATATTCACGAATGCCGTGAGCAAATGAGCAAGAAGCGGCGCCCGAGCGCCGCTGCATTTGCATTCCTGGTGAGCCCGGCGTGCAGCCGGCGTTAAGCGGCGTGAAGGTCCGATGAGCCGCGTTCGTCATAGGGACAGCCGCGAGAGCGAAGCGGGTCGCGTCTGTGCGCAACGAGATGGGTTGTTTTCGCGCGCCGCTCTTGGCGGCGTCGCGATCGTGTGCGGTTCAGCGCCTCTTCTTTGGTGACTTTCTTCTGGCGCCGCAGAAGAAAGTTACCCCGCCGCCGGGCGGGACTCCCGGCAATGCAACGGGCAGGCGCGTTCTCCGCAAAAGCTACCAAAACATACTCAGTACAAGTCGCGCGCCGCCAGCCGCACCTCATGCAGCAGCTGCCTCGCCCCCGGCGACATCAGGTGCCCTTCACGCGTGATGATGCCGAACGCATCCATGTGACAGGGCAGGTCGATGGGCAGGATGGCCAGCACATTCAGCGACGCGTAATAACGCGCCACTTCAACGGGCATCACGTGCAGCGAATCCGTCTGCTGCAGCAGCGCGGTGATCAGCAGCAGTGCCGTCGTGTCCACGCAATTGCCCGGCGGCTCCAGCGCCGCGCGGCGGAACATCAGCTCCCAGCGGTGCCGCAGCACGCTGCCCGGCGGCGGCAATATCCACGGCTGGTCGGCCAGGTCGGCGAGCTTCAGGTTGTCGGCCTTCAGCAGCGGGTGCCCCACGCGCGCCACCGCGCAGGCGGGCTCGACCGTCAGCTCCTCGTAGTGCAGTCCGGCCGCCTCTTCCTCTTCGATGATGCGGCCGATCATGAAGTCGAGCTTGCCCCGCTGCAGCATGTCCAGCAGCACCTTGCTCGCCTCCATGTGCACGCCGATGCGCAGCCGCGGCGCCTGCAGCTTGATGCGGGCGATGGCGCGCGGCAGCAGGCCCATGGCGGGCGTCATGATGACGCCCACCTCCACTTGGCCGCTGAGGCCGTTCTTCAGCGCGACGATGTCCTCGTGCGCGGCCGACAGCGAGGTCAGCGCCATGCGGGCGTGGCGGATCATCGTCTCGCCGTAGAGCGTGGGCTCCATGCCGCGCGGATGGCGTTCGAAGAGCTTCACGTCCAGCATGTCCTCCAGGTCCTTGAGCTGCTTGGAGGCGGCGGGCTGGGTCATGCACAGCACGTCGGCGGCGCGATGGATGTTGCGTTCGTCGTCCAGCGCGATGAGCAGCAGCAGCTGGCGCGTCTTCAGCCGCGCGCGCAGGAACCAGTTCGGGTTGGGGCTGGCGTCGGTCAGCGCGCCGCTGTCGTCATCGTCGTTGGCCATGTCAGTGGTCCATGCCGCGCTCGTGGCGGCCGTCGTGCATTGCCCCGGGCCGAGCGCCGGGCCGCTCCCAAGCCGGCCCGATCTGGCGATGTGCTTGCGGCTCGATGCCGCAAGCATCGCCGTCCCCTCGGGGGACCGACCAGGCATGCCCGCGTTCAGCGGCGGGACTGGGCGAGGGGCTCATGCCAAGTTCACGCGGCCGTCTTCGGCCAGCACCGTCGACAGGTCGTCGCCCGTCTCTTCCAGCTGCACCAGCGTGGCCTGGCGGGCGCCCAGCGAGTCGCGGGCCTGCAGCGCGGTCAGGATGGCCTTGTGGCGCGGCAGCGAAAGCTCGTGCGTGTTGGGCAGCTGGCTGCTCAGGATGATGGATTCCCGCAGCGCCAGCGACAGCATGTTGCCGATATAGGCCAGCAGGTCGTTGCCGGTGGCCTCGGCGATGCGGCGATGGAAGGCCAGGTCGGGCTCCAGCAGCTCGGCCGTCGTGCGGGCCGCGGCCATGCCTTCGTAGGCGGTGGCGATGCCGGTCAGCTGCTCGTCCGTCGCGGCGCGGGCGGCCAGCGCGGCGGCGGCGGGTTCGAAGATGCGGCGCACTTCCAGCAGCGTCTGCACGAAGTCGCGCTGCGGCTGGGCCTGGATGAGCCAGTACAACACGTCGGGGTCCAGCATGTGCCACTCGTTGCGCGGCCTGACGATGGCGCCGGCGCGCTGGCGCGACACGACGAGGCCCTTGGCGACGAGCACGCGCACGGCCTCGCGCAGCACGGGGCGGCTGATCTCGTAGCGCTCCAGCAGCTGGGCCTCGGGCGGCAGCTTGTCGCCGGGCTGCAGCTCGCCGCCGACGATGGCCAGGCCCAGCTCGCTGACGATGCGTCCGTGCTGGCTCTTGCCCTCGCCCGGGGCGCTGTAGGTGGAGTGATCCGCTCGGGTTCTCATCGGCGCCAGGCTAGCGAACAAGGCCTTCATTATCGAAAGCGCGCGACAAAGCCGCCGCGGGGCGCCAGCGTGACGGTGGCGGCGGGTGCCGCGAGCCGGCTTTCGGCGAACTCGCGCTCACCGGCACCGTCGGTGATGAGCCGGCCTTCGCGCTGGCCCAGCCAGGCAAGGTCGAGCTTGATCTCGCGCGGCTGGTCGTCGGCATTGAGGCCAGCGACGAACCACTGCTGGCCGGCGCGGCGGGCCAGCACGACGAACTTGCCCGGCTCGCCGTCGAGGAAGCGCACCTCGTCCCAGTGGCGCGGCAGCTCGCGCAGCAGGCCCTTCACAGAGGCCGGCACGGCGGCCATGCCCTCGGGCGTCTCGGCGTAGTGCTGGATGCCGGACAGGAACAGCACGCTCTCGGCCAGCTCGAAGCCGTTGCGCGTCGTGCGCTTGATCTTCGGGATGTCGCCGAACACCATGGGCGTGAAGTCCATCGGGTCGAACAGGTTGCGCGTGAACGGCAGCATCGCGGCGTGCGTGGCGACGGCGTCCTGGTCTTCCTGCGTGAAGGTCGTGAACTCCAGGCCGCGCACCGCCTCCGCCGTCATCAGGTGGGGGTAGGTGCGGCTCCAGCCGCGCGGCAGCGTCGCGCCGTGGAAGTTCATCAGCAGGCCGGCCGCCGCGGACTCCTTCAGCAGGTCCACGTAGTAGGCCTGCATGGAGGCGCCGTCGCCACCGAAGAAGTCCACCTTCAGGCCCGCCACGCCGAGGGCCTTCATGCGCGCGAACTCGCGGGCGCGGTCGGCGCGGGTCAACAGCTTGCCATGCGGCGTCTGCGGCGTGTCGTTCCAGTCGCCCGCGGAGTTGTACCAGGCCAGCAGGCCGACGTTCTTCTTGCGGCCGTAGTCGGCCAGTTCCTTCATCTTGGCGTCGCCGATCTGGCGGTCCCACTCGGCGTCCACCAGCGTGTAGTTCCAGTGCATGTCGGCCGCGTAGTCGATGAAGCGCTTCTGCACGTCGAAGACGGTGGCCTCGTCCTTCAGCAGCGCCCAGCTCCAGGACGCATGGCCGGGCTTCAGCTTGGCCTTGTCGAAGGGCACGGCCGGTGCGGCGAGGTCGGTGCCGAGGGTGGACTCCATGACCGTCTTCAACGGGCCGATGGCGAGCACGCGCCAGGGTGTCACGAGCGGGCCGTTGACATCGGCGAGCAGGCCGCCGCCGGTGAAGACCTCGCGCGGATCGGGCAGGCCGATGCGGTAGATGCCGCCGGTCGAGTCGGCCTGCAGGCGCGACGCGTGGAAGCGGCCGTCCATGCCGGCCTCGGTCAGCGCCACCCAGTTGCTGCCGCTGCGGAACAACGCCGGGAAGACCCAGCCCGCCGGAATCGGCGACGGCGTGCCGACGGCGATGTCCATCTGGTAGTGCTCTTCATAGGACGGGTTCACGCGGCTGTAGCCCGACTTGGCGGTCGCCATGGGCTGCAGCCAGGCGCGTGCGTCGGCGGGGAAGGCGAAGCTGGTCAGCTCGTCCTTGAACTGTTTGCGGCCCGCGCCGTCCACCGCGTAGCGCAGCGCCAGGCCGTCGTTGGACGCGCGCAGCGTCAGCGTCAACTTCTGGCCCGCCGCGTTGGCGACGGTGAAGCGCTGCTCGTTGGCGCGGTAGTCGACGCTGCTCTTCTTGCCGGCGGCCAGCGTGTACTGCTCGCGGTGGGTCTTCACCGGCGACGTGGCGACGAGCTTGAGCCCGTTGGCGAAGTCGCCCTGCTCCAGCACCAGGCCCAGCCGCGAAGCCAGCAGCACCGGCTGGCCGGCGCGCTGAACCGAGTAGACGAGTTGCTGCTGGGCGTTGACCGACACGTCGACCTGCAGCTGCCCGTCGGGGCTGTTCAGCGCGTTGGCGAGGGCGGGAGCAGCAATCAGGAACGAGGCGATGAGCTTCATGATTTCAGATCGAGGAGGTTTGATAGGGGCCATCGGCCGCGGGTGTGCCGAAGTCAGGGAAGCCGTCCGGGCGCCAGCCGAAGGCCTGCACGCGGGTATGGCGGTTGGGGTCGTTCAGCGGGTCGCCGACGATGTCGCGGTAGTTGCGGGCGTGATAGACCAGCAGGTCGGTCTTGCCGTCGGGCGTCGTCGTGAAGCTGTTGTGGCCGGGGCCGAACTGGCCCGCCGACTCGTCGGTCGCGAACACCGGCGTGGGCGACTTGTGCCAGCTCAGCCGGCTCAGCAGGTCGGCATTCTCGTCGGCCCAGAGCAGGCCCATGCAGTAGTTCGCGTCGGTCGCGGCGGCCGAGTAGGCGATGAAGACGCGGCCGTTGCGCTTCAGCACGGCCGGGCCCTCGTTGACGCAGAAACCGATGCGCTCCCAGGCCAGCTCGGGCCGCGTGATGACGACCGGCGTGGTCTTCAGCGTCCACGGGTTGGCCAGTTCGGCGATGTAGAGGTTGCTCTCCGTCGGCGGGCTCTTCTGCGCCCAGCAGAGATAGCGGCGGCCGTGGTGCTCGAACGGCGTGGCGTCCAGCGAGAAGCCTTCCTCGGGCGTGACGATCTGGCCGCGCTCGACCCACGCGTCTTGCAGCGGGTCGTCGCCTGCGCATTCGAGGACGTACATGCGCAGCTTCCAGATGTCGTCGCGCTCGCTGGCGGCGAAGTAGACGTACCAGCGCCCGTCGATGCGGTGCAGCTCCGGCGCCCAGACGTGGAAGCTCATCGGGCCGCTGTCGTGCGCGCGCCAGATCACCTTCGTCGGCGCGGTCGAGAGGCCGGCGATGCTGTCGGCGCTGCGGATCTCGATCGCGTCGTAGCTGGGCACCGAGGCGGTGAACCAGTAGCGGCCGTCGACGCGCGTGATCTGCGGGTCGGCGCGTTGTTCGATGAGGGGGTTGGTCCAGGTCATGCTGAGCGAATCGCTTGGGTGACGATGACGTTCCACGAGGCGGGCTTGAGCATCACGCGCAGCTGCTCGCCGTCGATGAGGACGCCGTCGAGGGGGCGGGGCGCGACGCGGTCGGGCGTGTCGGCGGTGTTGGTGGCGTTCAGGTCGGCGCTGTGCAGCTGCTCGGCGCTGACGAGCTGGCGGTCGTGCCCGAGGCCGCGCAGCGTGATGGACAGGGCCATCTCGTCGGTCAGGCTGCGGTTCAGCAGGAACACCGCCGTCTGGCCGGTGGCCGCGTCGTCGACGACGCTGGCGCACAGATAGGGCAGCTCGCCGTGGCGCGCATTCGCATAACCGGGCGACCGCACGACCGGCCGCAGCACCTGGCCGTGCGCCCAGCGCGCCGCCTGCGCGAACGGATGGAAGATGGTCTGCCGCCAGGCCGGGCCGCCGGGCTCGGTCATGATGGGCGCGATGACATTGCACAGCTGGGCCATGCAGGCCACCTTGAGGCGGTCGGCATGGTTCATGAACATCGTCAGCATGCCGCCGATCAGCAGCGCGTCCTCGGCCGTGTAGATCTCTTCCAGCAGCCGTGGCGCCTCGGGCCAGCCGGCCTGGCGCAGGTGTTCGCCGTGGCGGGCGCGGTACCAGACGTTCCACTCGTCGAAGGACAGCATCAGCCGCTTGGCCGAGCGCTTGCGCGTCGCCACCGAGTCGGCGATGGCGACGGTGTCCTCGATATAGCGCGCATTCGTCTCGATCTGCGCAAGGAAGCTCTCGGTGCTGGTGTCGGCCGGTGGCTTGACGAAGTAGCTGTGCAGCGACAGGTAGTCGACGAACTCGAAGCAGTGCTCCAGCACGCGGTCTTCCCAGATGCCGTAGGTCGGCATGTCATAGGCCGACGAGCCGCAGGCGGCCAGCTCGATGGTGGGATCGACCCAGCGCATCAGCTTGGCGGTCTCCTTGGCGATGCGGCCGTACTCGTCCGGCGTCTTCTGGCAGATCTGCCAGGGGCCGTCCATCTCGTTGCCCAGGCACCAGAGCTTGATGCCCAGGGGCTCCTCGGCGCCGTGGCTGCGGCGCAGGTCCGACAGCGCCGTGCCGCCGGGGTGGTTGCAGTATTCGAGGTAGTGGCGTGCCTCGTCCGGCCCGCGCGTGCCGAGGTTGACGCCGAACATGGGCTCGATGCCGACCTTGCGGCACCAGGCCATGAACTCGTGCGTGCCGACCTGGTTGGTCTCGGTCGAAAACCAGGCCAGATCCAGCCGACGCGGGCGTTGGTCCTTGGGACCGACGCCGTCTTCCCAGTTGTAGCCCGACATGAAGTTGCCGCCGGGGTAGCGCACGAGGGTGGCGCCCAGCTCCTTCGTCAGCTCGGCCACGTCGCCGCGGAAGCCGTGCTCGTCGGCGGTGGGATGCGTCGGTTCGTGGATGCCGTTGTAGACACAGCGGCCCAGGTGCTCGACGAAGACGCCGAACATCCGGCGGTCCAGCGGCGCGAGGTCGAAGTCGCGGTCGACGGTGAGGGAGGCTTGGAAGGTCATCGCCTGGCCTTTTGAAGTGCCTTGTTGACGCGCTTCTCGACGCTGGCCTGCACCTCCGCCACCGGCTTGCCGGACAGCAGCAGGTTGGCCACGTCCTCGCCGATCAGCAATTCGATGTTTCGCTGCGTGGGCACATTGCCCGGCATCGACGCGCCGGTGTGCGTGATCTCGGCCAGCGACTCGCGCTGCGGCAGTGCGCGGAAGGCCTCGCTCTGCGCCACGGTCTTGCTGACCGGCAGATGGCCGGTGCGCGACCACTCGGCCGTGCGCTCCCAGACGAACTTCAGGAAGGTCAGCGCTGCCTCGTGGCCCTTGGCGTCGGTCGTGCCGCCCTTGAACAGCGCCCACGAATGGCCGTCGGCGAACACGGCGGGCTTGTCGAACAGCTGGGCGAACGGCCGCACCGCATAGCCACCCTGCAGCGGCGAGTCGGGCTTCTTCGATTCACGCAGGAACTGGTCGATGGTCCAGGTGCCGACGACGACGACGCCGGCCTCGCCGTTCAGGAAGGCCTGGTTGGCCGCGGCGTAGTCGAGGTTGGGCCGCACATGGCCTTCCTGGTAGAGCGTCTGCATCAGCGACAGCGCCTTCGCGACGGCAGGTTGCTGCATGTGGATGCTCTTGCCGTCCGCCGCGAACAGCGCGGCGCCCTGCTGGGCCACCAGCGTCTGGAAGGTGCGGTCGTTGGCGGCGGTCTCGTTGGCCACGGCCCAGGCGAAATAGGGCTTGCCGGTCTTCTGCTTGAACTGCCGCGCCTGCGCCAGCAGCTCCTCGGGCGAGCGCGGCAGCACCGGCTCGCCATTGGCCGTGGCCAGCCCCGCCTGCTTCATCAGCCGCGTGTTGATGTGCCACAGCCAGGCCCAGGTGTCGAAGGGCAGCGCATAGGTCTGGCCGTTGAACGTGGTGCCCTTGCGCGCGTGCTCGGTGAAGTCGTCCACGGGGATGCCGACGCGCGCGAAGTCGGCGTCCAGCGGCAGCACGAGCTTGCGCCGCACGTAGTCGCCCAGCGCCGACTCGTGCATGACGGCGACGGTCGGGATGTCCTTGGACACGAGGCGGGCCGTGAGCTGGTCGTAGTAGGGGCCCCACTCGCCGATCTGCGTCTTCACGACGATGCCGGGGTGGGTCGCGTTGAACTCGTTGACCAGCGTGGTCACGATGCCGCATTCGCCGATGCCTTCGGAGGCCTTCATCACCTGGCCGAACTGCGATTCGCAGCTGCCGAAGAAGCGCATCAGCGTGATCTCGGTCTTGCCGGCTTCGGGCGTGCGGGCGCCGCAGGCCGCGAGCAGCGCGGCCGAGAGACAAATCAACAAGCGCTTCATGATTTGCCCGTCCCTGCAACCGCGGTGACGAGGTGGCGTTGGAAGAAGAGATACAGCATCAGCGCGGGCACGCCGGCGAACACGGCTTGGGCCATCAGGAAGCCCAGGCCCTCCGACTGCGCGAAGTTGGTCTGCGTGGACGCGAGGCCGCGCGTCAGCGTGTACATGTCGGGCTGGGTCGCGATGACCAGCGGCCACAGGTAGTCGTTCCAGCAGGCCAGGAAGGTGAAGATGCCGAGCGTGGCCTGGGCCGGCAGCGTCAGCGGCAGGATGATGGTCAGGAAGGTCTTGAAGCGCGACGCGTTGTCCAGCATCGCGGCCTCTTCGAGCTCGGTCGGGATGGCCTTGAAGTACTGCGTCATCAGGTAGACGCCGAACGGCGCGGCCAGGCCCGGCAGCGCGAGGCCGGCAATCGTGTTCTGCAGGTTCCACTCCGAGAACAGCCGGTGCAGCGGGATGAAGACCGACTGCGCCGGCACGGCCAGGCCGAACATGACAAGGGCAAACAGCCAGCGGCGGCCCGGGAACTCGCAGCGCGCGAAGCCATAGCCGGCCAGCGACGACAGCACCAGCACGCCCACCGTCTGCAGCCCCGCGACGAGGGCACTGTTGCCCAGCCAGCGGAACACCTGCGAGGTCTGCAGGATGTCCAGGTAGTTGGCCAGCGTGTAGGGCGGCGCCAGGAAGACGTCGGTGTGGCGCAGCAGGAACTCGTTGGGCTTGAAGGACAGGGCCAGCACCCACAGCAGCGGCGCCATCCAGGCCAGGGCCAGCAGCGTGAGCGCAGCCATGACGAAGCGGTCGAACCAACCGCGTCTCAGCAAGGGGTTCATCGTTGGGCTCCCTTGCGGTCACGTTCGAGCCAGAGCTGCGCGGAGACGCCGACGAGCATGATGGCCAGCAGGATCTGCGAGGCCGCGGTCGCATAGCCCAGCGAGAGCTGCATGAAGGCCTGCTCGTAGGTGAACTGCACGATGGAGCGGGTGGTGTTGTTGGGCCCGCCGTTGGTCATCAGCATGATCTGCGGGAAGACCTGGAACTGACGGATCACCTCGATCAGCGCCACCAGCACGATGGCGCGCTTGAGGCTGGGCAGCGTGATGTGCGTCAGCACGCGCCATCTGGGCGTGTTGTCCAGCGCTGCTGCTTCGTAGATGTCAGACGGGATCTGCTGCAGCGCCGACAGGAACAGGATCATCGGCAGGCCGATGATCCACCAGACGGTGACGAGGGCGATGGTGAGCAGCGCGAGGTTGTCGCTCGTCAGCAGCGGCAGCTCGGGGATGCCGAGGGCCGTGAACAGCTGGGCGATGAGGCCGCGCTCGGGCATCAGCGCGAGCTTCCAGACCAGCGTGATCAGCGTGACGGAGAACACCGACGCGCAGAAGAAGGTGGCGCGCAGGAAGGTCGCCAGCTTGCCCGGGCGGTTCAGCGCCAGGGCCAGCATCAGCGACAGCATGACGAAGATGGGCGTGCTGATGCCGACGAAGCGGAGGGTGTTCCAGACGACCTGCTGGAAGACCTCATCGGCCCACAGCTCCTTGTAGTTGGCCAGGCCGACCCAGAAGCTGTCATCGGACAGCAGGTCGTGGTCGTGGAAGCTGATCCAGACCCCCTTGGCGAGCGGCCACAGCAGCATCAGCGCGTAGAGCGCGACGAAGGGGAGGACGAAGAGGGCATAGGCGGGGCGGGAGGCGCGAAGGCCTACTGTCGGGGCGGCGCTCATGTCTTTGCCCCTTCTGATTGATGACACGTGTGGTGCCGGGAGTTCGCCCCGGCGGGCGACCTACTTTCTTGTCCGCACAAGAAAGTAGGCAAAGAAAGCGCCCCCGACCGCACCGCCCCTGCGGGGTTCCCGGGAAACGCCAGGCCCGAAGCCCCGCGCCGAACTCGCGCCGCTACGCTCTGCTCAAACAGGCGGCGCGAGTCAGTTCTTGAGGCGAGCTGCGCTCGCGGGCTTCGGGCCTGGCGTTTCCCGGCGGTGCTCAAGGGGGGAAGAGAAATACCTCGGTGCGAACGGCTTCCGGGCGTGGGCGTCAAGGCGCTCATTGAAGAGCCTCCTGCGCATGGTGCGCACGGCCCGTTTCGTCGAAGAGATGCGCCTCGGCCACGTCCACGCTGACGGTGACGTAGCTGCCCAGCTTGGGCGACTGGCCGGCCGGCACCGTGACGATCAACGGCGTGTCGCCCTCGAGCTTCAAGTGCGCCAGCGTGCGCTCGCCGAGGAACTCGACCAGCTCGACGCGGCCGCGCAGCGGGCCCTGCTCGGCCACGCGCAGGTTCTCGGGCCGCACGCCCAGCACCAGGCCTTGCGACGGCAGGCCGTCGGTCGAAACGCGTGTCGTCACCGACGCGCCGCCCGGCACCGTGACAACGGCGCGGCCGCCATCGTCCGTCGCGCGCTGCACCGGCACGAAGCCCATGCCCGGCGTGCCGATGAAGCTGGCGACAAAGCGCGTGGCCGGTCGGCGGTACAGCTCGGCCGGCGTGGCCACCTGCTCGATCGCCCCGCCCTTCATGACGACGATGCGCGTCGCCAGCGTCATCGCCTCGATCTGGTCGTGCGTGACGAAGACCATCGTCGCACCCAGTCGCTGGTGCAGCTGCGCCAGCTCCAGCCGCGTGCGGCCGCGCAGCGCGGCGTCGAGGTTGGACAGCGGTTCGTCGAACAGGAAGATGCCCGGCTCCTTGACCACCGCGCGGCCGATGGCGACACGCTGGCGCTGGCCGCCGGACAGCTGCCCCGGCTTGCGGTCCAGCAGCGCGTCCAGCTCCAGCATGCGGGCCGACTCGGTGATGCGCTTGCCGATCTCGTCGGCGGGGATGCCGATGTTCTTCAGGCCGAACGCGAGGTTGTCGCGCACGCTCATGTGGGGGTAGAGCGCGTAGTGCTGGAACACCATGGCCAGGTTGCGCTGGCCCGGGGGCGCGACGGTCACGTCGCGGTCGCCGATGAGGATGCGGCCGCCCGTCACTTCCTCCAGGCCCGCGATCATGCGCAGCAGGCTGGTCTTGCCGCAGCCCGAGGGGCCGAGGAAGACGACGAATTCGCCCTGCGCCACGTCCAGCGACAGGTTCTCGATGACCTGCACGGCGCCGTAGCGCTTGCAGATGTTCTCCAATTTCAAGCCAGCCACGGTGCTTGTCTCCGGTTCATTCTTCTTGAGGGACCACGGGCCAGCCGTCTGCGGACCAGCTCAGGCGCTTGATGCGCAGATGCGACTTGCCGCCGCGTTCGGTGTCGTAGGCGTGGTGCACCAACCAGTCACCGACGACGTCCTGGTGGCCCGGACCCTTCCAGCGCACGCCGCCCGCCAGCAGCGGGGTTCCGCCCGCGTCCAGCAGGTCCTTGCCGTCGCGGTCCAGGTAGGGCCCGGTCACGCTGCGGGCGCGGCCGACGCGGACGTTGTAGCTGCTGTCGGCGCCCTTGCAGCACAGGTCGTAGGAGGCGAACAGATAGACCCAGTCGCCATGCCGTGCAATCGTGGGCGCCTCGATGCCGCCCTTGCGGCGCGCGATGAAGGTCGTCTCGCCGATGGGCTTCAGCGTGTCGGCGCTCAGCTCGGTCAGGCGGATGCCGCCCCAGAACGAGCCATAGCTCAGCCACAGCCTGCCGTCGGTGTCGACGAAGAAGTCGGGGTCGATGGCGTTGAAGTTGTCCTCGGCGCGGCTCTGCACGACCAGGCCTTCGTCGCGCCACTCGGCGCCGTCGGGCCTGTCGCTGCTGGCGAGGCCGATGGCCGAGCGGTTCTTGCCGAAGGTCGAGATCGAGTACAGCACCCAGGTGCGGCCGCGGTGCTGGAACAGCTTGGGTGCCCAGACGTCCACGCCCTTGTGCTCGGGTACCGCGTCAAGCCACCAGGCCGGCGGCTGCGTGAAGACGGGTGCCAGCCGCTGCCAGGTCTTGCCTTGGTCGCTTGACGCCAGCCGCTGCAGGCCGCGGCCCGTCGTGAAGACGAACCAGCGGTCGGCCGTGATCAGCAGCGTCGGGTCGTGCGCGCCGGGCTCGGCCTGCGGCTCGGCGGCGTCCACGCGTGCGGCCGGCAGCAGCGCGAGGGCTGCCACCAGCGCCCACAGCGCGCGCATTACTTGCCCCAGCGGAGCACGAGCGGGTCGAGGCGCTTGGCGGCGTCCAGCAGGCCGGCGCGCACTTCGGGGCTCATCTCGGGGAAGGGATGGCGCGGCGCGTCGCTCTTGATGACGCCGCCTTCCTTCATCAGTGCCTTGGCGGTCAGGATGCCGCCCTGGCGGTTCTCGTAGTTGATCAGCGGCAGCCAGCGGCCGTACTCGACGACGGCCGTCTCGCGGTCTCCGGCGTGGAAGGCGTCGAAGATCTTGCGGATGCCGTCCGGGAAGCCGCCGCCGGTCATCGCGCCGGTGGCGCCGGCGTCCAGGTCGGCCAGCAGCGTGATGGCTTCCTCGCCGTCCCACGGGCCTTCGATCGCGGCGCCGCCGACGCGGATCAGCTCGCGCATCTTGCTGGCGGCCTGCGGCATCTCCAGCTTGAAGTACTTCACGTTGGCGATGGTGTTGGCCATGCGGGCCAGCAAGGGCACCGACAGCGGCGTGCCGGCCACCGGGGCGTCCTGGATCATGATCGGAATCGAGATCGCGTCGGACAGGCGCTGGTAGAAGCCTTCGATCTGGCCTTCCGACACGCGGAACGTGGCGCCGTGGTAGGGCGGCATGACCATGACCATGGCCGCGCCGAGCTGTTGCGCCAGCTGGCTGCGCTCGATGCAGATCTGCGTGCAGTAGTGCGTCGTCGTGACGATGACCGGCACGCGGCCGGCCACGTGGCCGAGGATGGCGCGGGTCAGCGTCTCGCGCTCGGCGTCCGACAGCACGAACTGCTCGGAGAAGTTGGCCAGGATGCACAGGCCGGTCGAGCCCGCGTCGATCATGAAGTCCACGCAGCGCAGCTGGCCCGGGATGTCCAGCGTGCCGTCGGCGTTGAAGATGGTCGGAACGACGGGGAAGACGCCGCGATACGGGCGGGTGGTGGAGGCGCTCATGGCAGACCCTTGTCTCTGGGGAAGTTGGATCAAGCGCCGACGCGCGGCGCACGGCCGGCTGTCGTCGCTGGCATGGTTCTCATTAAAGTATGACTATTTGTAGTTGATGATTGGGGTTAACCCGTTATTTGGCAGCTTTGCAAACAAAAAAGTATGACTAATAATTCGGTCATCGCCCGGCCAAAGCAGCCGCGCCGCATTCGCCCGGAGACAGTTCGATGAGTTCCTACGCCCAGTACCCCAGCCTCCAGGGCCGGGGCGTCTTGATCACCGGCGGGGCCACCGGCATCGGTGAAACGCTGGTGGAAGCCTTTGCCGCCCAGGGCGCCAGGGTGGCCTTCATCGACCTGGCCGCGGAGGAGGGCCACGCGCTGGCCGCCCGCCTGGCCGCCACGTCGCGCCACCCGCCGCAGTTCATGGCCGCGGACCTGAGCCAGGTCGAATCGCTCCGCGAGGCCATCGCCACGCTGCGTGAACGCGCCGGCCCGTTCACGGTGCTGCTGAACAACGCCGCCAACGACAGGCGCCATGCCGTCGAGGACACGACGCCCGAGTTCTGGGACGCGAGCGTCGCCGTCAATCTGAAGCACCAGTTCTTCACGGCCCAAGCCGTGCTGCCCGACATGAAGGCGGCCGGCTTCGGTTCCATCGTCAACTTCGGCTCCATCAGCTGGATGCTCAAGCAGGGCGGCATGCCGGCCTACACGGCCAGCAAGGCCGCGGCGCAGGGCCTGACCCGCTGCCTGGCGCGTGACTTCGGCCCGCACAGGATCCGCGTCAACACGCTGGTGCCCGGCTGGGTCATGACCGAGAAGCAGCTGAAGCTGTGGGTCACCGAAGAGACCAAGCAGGAAATCGCCAAGGGCCAGTGCATCAACGAGCCGCTGATGCCGCAGCACATCGCTGCGATGGCCTTGTTCCTTGCGGCCGATGATTCGGCGATGTGCACTGCGCAGGATTTCATCGTCGACGGGGGGTGGGTCTGAACATGCAGTGCATCGAGTACGGGCGCCTGCCCGATGGCCGCGTCGTCCATGAATACACGCTGGAAAACGGCCTCGGCCTGAAGCTGACGGCCATCACGCTGGGCGGCATCGTCACCGGCCTGTGGGTGCCCGACGCGCAGGGCCAGAGCGGCAACGTCGTGCTGGGCTTCGACAACCTGGACGACTACGTCCACCGCAATCCGTCCTTCGGCATCATCGTCGGCCGCTACGGCAACCGCATCGCCGGCGCGAGCTTTGAGCTCGACGGCCAGGCCCACGCTCTGGGCCGCAACGACGGCCCCAACTGCCTGCACGGCGGCACCGAGGGCTTCGGCCACCGGCTGTGGAACGCGCAACCCGCCGAGCCCCGCGCCGGTGAGGCCCAGGCGCTGCGCTTCAGCTATGTCAGCCCCGACGGCGAGCAGGGCTTCCCCGGCGAGCTGCGCGTCTATGTGCGCTACTCGGTCAGTGCGACCGACAACAGCTGGCGCATCGACTACGAGGCGACGACCGACCGCGCCACCGTCGTCAACCTGACCCACCACGACTACTTCAACCTCGCCGGCCAGGGCTCGGTGCTGCGCCACCGGCTCACCATCCCGGCGTCTCGCTACAGCGAGGTCGACAAGCACCTGATCCCGCAGCGCCACGCGAGCGTCGACGGCACGCCCTTCGACTTCCGCGAGTCCACCCCCATCGTCGCGCGCATCCGCCAGGCCCATCCGCAGCTGCTGGTGGCCAAGGGCTACGACCACAACTTCCTGCTCGACGGCGAGCCCGACGCCAACGGCCTGCGCCCGGCCGCGACGCTGGAAGACCCGCACTCCGGCCGCCGCATGGACGTGCTGACCAGCGAGCCCGCGATGCAGTTCTATTCCGGCAACTTCCTCGACGGCAGCCTGGCCGGGCCGGACGGTCGCATCTACCGGCAGGGCGACGGCCTGTGCCTGGAGACCCAGCACAACCCCGATTCGCCGCACCACGAGGCCAGCGCCGACTGGCCCAGCACCGTGCTGAGGCCGGGCGAGGTGTGGCGCAGCACGACAATCCATCGCTTCTCCTGACGAGGATAGAGAGCCATGGACCTGCCCGCCCACCAACTGACGATGACGGTGCTGATGACGCCGGACACCGCCAACTTTTCCGGCAACGTCCATGGCGGCAACATCCTCAAGCTGCTGGACCAGGTCGCCTACGCCTGCGCCAGCCGCTATGCCGGCCGCTACGTCGTCACGCTGTCGGTGGACCGCGTCATCTTCCGCCAGCCCATCCACGTCGGCGAGCTGGTCACCTTCCTGGCCAGCGTCAACCACACGGGCACCTCGTCGATGGAAGTCGGCATCAAGGTCGTCGCCGAGAACATCCGCACGCAGGAGACCCGGCACGTCAACAGCTGCTACTTCACGATGGTGGCCGTGGGCGACGACAACAAGCCCGTCCCGGTGCCACCGCTGCGCCCCTTCACGCCCGAAGAGCGCCAACGCCACGCCAGCGCCGTCGCGCGCAAGCAGGCGCGCGCCGCCCTCGAAGCCCGTTCCGAAGCCCGCCCCCATGAGCAAGCCTGAGCATCCCTTCACCCTGGCGCTGGCCCAGGCCAACAACCTCGGCGAGGGCCTGCAATGGCATGCCCCCAGCGGCCGCTGGTGGTGGACCGACATCCAGGGCTCCTGCATCCATGCGTGGACGCCCGGCGCCGCGACCGCGCTGCAGGTGCGCCTGCCCGAGCGCGTCGGCTGCTTCGTGCACTGCCGCAGCGGCGCCCTCATCCTCGCGATGGCCAAGCGCATCGCGCGCTTGACGCTGCCCAGCCTGCAGGCCGTCGGCGTCATCGATGCACAGCCCGAGCAGCTCGCGCCGCTGGAGGCCCACCAGCCCACGACCCGCGCCAACGACGGCCGCTGCGACCGCAGCGGCGCGCTGGTGCTGGGCACGCTGGACGAGGGCGAGCCGGGTCAGCCCCGACAGCCGATTGGCGGCTTCTACCAGTACAGCCTGGCCCGCGGCCTGCGCCGCCTGCCGCTGGACGGCGTGGCCATCGCCAACAGCATCTGCTTCAGCCCCGACGGCCGTCGCATGTACTACTGCGACTCGCCGACGCGCCGCATCATGGTCTGCGACTACGACTCGGCCAGCGCCCGCGTCAGCGAGCCGCGGCTGTTCGTGAAGAAGGACGTCGAGGCCGCCGAGCCCGACGGCTCCACCATCGACGCGCAGGGCTGCCTGTGGAACGCCGAATGGGGCAACGGCGCCGTGGCCCGCTACGCGCAGGACGGCCGCCTGCTGGCCCGCTACAGCGTGCCGGTGCGCGACGTGACCTGCCCCGCCTTCGGCGGCCCGAACGGCGACCAGCTCACCGTGACGACGGCCCGCGTGGGCCTCAGCACCGCTGAGCTGATGGCCATGCCTCAGTCGGGCAGCCTGTTCGGCATGCCCGTCGCCGCGGGGCTCTACCTGGCCGAGCCGCTGTTCAACGACGACTGAGTCCAAACCCTCACCCGCTTGAGCGAAGCGCCGTTGTGAGGGCGCCGGATTTCGGCGAAATTGCGGCACCCCCGCTCGCCCGAACCGACGCATGCGCATTCCGTTCCTGCTGGCGCTGGCAGCGCTGGTGCTGGCGGCGAAGCCCGCCGCCGCCCAGGCCATCGCCGGCCCGCAGCAGGCCCGCGTCAACCTGCAGGGCCAGACGGCGCAGCCGCTGCGCTACACGCCGCAGGGCGAGGACTTCGTCATCCACAACGGCGCGGAGTTCTTCAACCGGCCGCTGTACGGCGGCCACACAGGCTTTCGTGTCGACGGCGGCGACCGGCCCGAATTCGTCCTCTACCTGCCCGGCCGCGGTGGCAATCTGCGCCTGGCGCTGCGCACGCCGGCCGGCGCGCGCTGGCTGCACGAGGCCGCGTCCATCACCGCGCGCTACCGCCCCGGCGAGCTGCACTACGACCTCGGCGACCCGCTGCTGGGCGAGGGCCGTCTCGCGCTCGTGGCGCTGGCGACGGCCGGGACCGAGGGCCTGCTGATCCGCGCCAAGGGCAGCGGCCTGCCCGCCGGTACCGAGCTGGTGTGGGCCTATGGCGGCGTCACCGGCCAGCGCGGCCGGCGCGACGGCGACATCGGCACCGAGCCCGTGCCCATCGGCCGCTACTTCCAGTTCCAGCCGCAATTCGCTGCGGACAACCGGCTGGTGCTGGGCGACGACGGCTTCCTGCTCTCGGCCCCGGCCGCCGTCATCGCGGGCGTGCTGCCGCCGGGCTCGCGGCAGCACCTGGCGCGTGCCGACGACTGGGATGCCTTGCCGGCACTGCTCGCTGCGCCGGCTGCCGAGCCGGACAAGGCCATCGCCGTCGGCCAGGCGCCGCTGCGCGACGGCAGGCCCGTCTTCCTGGCGCTGCAACGCCTCGCCGATGCCGCCCGGACCCAGGCCAGCACCGCCGCGCAGACCTATGCCGCCGTCGGTGCGCCGCGTGCCGCGCCACGGGGCACGCCGCTGGCCGCGCGCTTCACGCCTGCGCAGCTGCCGGGGCTGTTCGACAAGGAGCAGGCCCACTTCAAGGCCTTGCGCCAGCAGGTGCGCATCACGACGCCCGACCCCTGGCTGAACGCCGCTGCGGGCGCCGTCAACGTCGTCGCCGATGCGCTGTGGGACGACGATGCGAAAGCCATCATGCACGGTGCCGTCGCCTGGCGCACGCCGCTGCTGGGCTGGCGCGGGCCCTATGCGCTGGACGCGCTGGGCTGGCACGACCGCGCGAAGCAGAACATCGAGACCTGGCTGGCGCGGCAGAACACGTCGCCCGTGCCGGCGCAGTTGCCGCCGCCCGACGCCGATACGCATCTGTCGCGCAGCGAGGCCGCGCTGCACAGCAACGGCGACCTGTCGAACTCGCACTACGACATGAACATGGTGTTCTTCGACGCCCTGTTCCGCCACCTGCTGTGGACCGGCGACCTGAACCTGGCGCGCCGTGCCTGGCCGGCCATCCAGCGCCACCTGGCCTGGGAGCAGCGCCTGTTCCGCCGCGACTTCGACGGTCTGCCGCTGTACGAGGGCTATGCCAACTTCTGGGCCAGCGACGACGTCTTCTACGGCGGTGGCGGCGTCACGCATGCATCGGCCTACAACTTCTACGTCTTTCGCAGCGCCGCCCGGCTGGCCAAGCTGCTGGGCGAGGACGGCAGCGCCTACGCACGCGAGGCCGACCTGATCGCAAAAGGCATGCGCCGCCATCTGTGGATGCCGGAGCGCGGCGCCTTCGGCGAGTACCGCGACAGCCTGGGTCTGAAGCGTCTGCACACGAGCTACGGCCTGTGGAGCTTCTACACCGCGATCGACGCCGAAGTGCCCACCTCGCGGGAGGCCATGGAGATGGCGCGGGACGTGTTCGGTTCCTTCAAGCACATCCCCGTTCATGGCCTCGGCGTGCCCAGGGATCAGGCCTATCGCGTGCTGCCCAGCACCGACTGGATGCCCTACGCCTGGTCGGTCAACAACGTCGTCATGGGCGAGAACCTGCACACGGCGCTGGCGATGTGGCAGGCCGGCTATTTCGAGTACGCCTTCACGCTGACCAAGAGCGCCCTGATGGCCAGCATGGGCATGGGCATCACGCCGGGCAATGTGGGCTCCATGAACTACCTGGACCACTACCGCCGCGAGTCGCAGCGTGACTTTGCCGACGGTACCGGCGTGACGGCACGCGCACTGGTGGAAGGCCTGTTCGGCGTGAAGCCCGATGCGCTGGCCGGCGTGCTGACCGTGCAGCCGGGCCTGCCGGCCGCATGGAACGAGGCCGAACTGCAGCATCCCGACGTGGGTGTCGGCTTCAAGCGCGAAGGCATGCGCGAGCGCTGGCAGCTGACGCAGCCGGCATCACGCTTCAAGCAGCTGAGGCTCAGGCTCCAGGCCTGGGGCCGCGAGATCGAGTCGGTGACCTGGAACGGTCGGCCCGTTGCGTGGAAGCCGGACCTGGAAGCCCGTGTCGTGACCGTCGAGCATCCCTGGGGGCCGCGTGCCGATGTCGTCGTGCAGTGGCGCATGGCGCCGTGGCCGGTCATCCTGCCGCGCATCGTTGACCCGGCAGCGCCGGAGGTCCGGGACTGGACGACGCCCGTGAAGGACGCCGTCTTCGAGCCCATCGCCCTCGACACGCACTTCAACGACCGCGTCACCGACCTTTTCAAGCCCGGCAAATACCTGACGCCACGTCCGAGCGGTGTGTCGCTCGCGCTGCCGTCGCAGGGCACCGGCGCCTGGGCGGGGCATGTCAACGAGCTGCCCGCGCTCGACGACAGCGGCCTGCGCCGCGCGGCCGCGCAGAACGACGGCCAGCTCAAGTTGTCCAACGGCCTGCCTTTCACCACGCCCGTCGCGCCCGAGGCCCGCAACATCGCCTTCACTTCTCGCTGGGACAACTACCCCAAGGAGATCCGCATCCCGCTGAACGGCCAGGCCCGCCGCGTCTACCTGCTGATGGCCGGCACCACCAACTTCATGCAGAGCCGCATCGACAACGGCGAGGTGATCGTGACCTACGTCGACGGCAGCCAGGCGCGCCTGGCCCTGCACAATCCGACCACCTGGTGGCCCATCGAGCAGGATTACTTCATCGATGACTACCAGTTCCAGCGCCCCGGCCCCACGCCGCCGCGCGTGGATCTCCAGTCCGGCCTGATGCGCCTGCAGCCCACGGGCCGTGCGGTTCCCGGCGGTGCTGCCACCGTGCTGGACCTGCCGCTGGACCCAGCCAAGCCCCTCGCAAGCTTGACGCTGCGCACGCTGAGCAACGACGTGGTGATCGGCCTGATGAGCCTGACGCTCGACCGACGCCTGCCCGAACCGAAACCCCCGGTCATCCCCAGCCACTTGAGGTCGCCGTCTTGAAGCTGTTCTCCCTCCTGCTGGCCGCGCTGGTGGCGCTGCCCGCCGGGGCACAGGCCCCCATCGACCGCGCCGCCGTCGTCGCCCGCCACGCGGTGCGCAACACCGGCATCAACCCCGAGTCGGCGCTGACCGTCGGCAACGGCGACTTCGCCGTCACGGTCGACGTGACCGGCCTGCAGACGCTGGAGCGCATCTACTACGACAACGGCCTGCCGCTGGAGACGCGCAACACCTGGAGCTGGCACAGCTTCCCCAACCCCGAGAAGCTGCGCTTCGAGGACACGCTGGCCCCCGTGCCCTTCTTCGGCCGCCAGATCCTCTATCCCACGCAGCAGCACACGCCGGCCGGCCGCTACTACCGCGAGAACCCGCAGCCCATGCCGCTGGGGCAGTTCCAGTTCACGCTGCACGGCGAGCCGCTGCGCACCGAGGACATCGCCGGCATCAACCAGATGCTGGACCTGTGGACCGGCATCGTCACCAGCCGCCTGCTGGTGCGCGGCCAGCCGCTGGAGGTGACGACCGCCGCCCACGGCAGCGCGGCCGTGCTGGCCGTGCTGGCGCGCTCGCCGCTGATCGCCAGCGGCGAACTGCAGGTGCGCCTGCGTTTCCCTTACGCCTACCGCACCTCGATTGCCCACAAGCCGCCCTTCATCTGGGAGCAGCCCGGCAGCCACCGCAGCACGCTGACGCAGGTCGCGCCAGGCCATGCCCGCGTCGCGCGCGAGGCCGATGGCACGCGCTACGACACGGAGCTGCGCTGGTCGACACCGGCCGAGTTCACGAGCGCGTCCACGCCACAGCTGGCGGCGCCGCACGACTTCCGCCTGCGCGCGACGGCGGGCGACAGCATCGCCTTCACGGCCGCGTTTGCCGATGCCGAGCATCCGGCGCCTCACGAGACCGTCGACGGCACACTGGCCTCATCGCGCGAGGCCTGGCGCGACTACTGGACGAAGGGTGGCATGGTCGACCTGAGCCAGGCCACCGACCCGCGCGCCAGGGAGATCGAGCGCCGCGCCATCCAGTCGCTCTACCTGATGCGCGTCAACTATGCCGGCAGCTTCCCGCCCGCCGAGACCGGGCTGCAGCACCTGAGCTGGTTCGGCAAGCACAACTCCGAGGTCTATGTCTTCCACGCCGCGCAGTTCTACCAATGGGGCCATGTGGACCTGCTGGAGAAGGGGCTGGCCTGGTACCTGAAGCAATTGCCCAGGGGCATCGCGCAGGCGAAGTCGGAGGGCTTCGACGGCGTGCGCTGGCCCAAGATGTCGGGCCTGGACGGCCGTCCGACGCCTGGCGGCATCAACCCCTACATCATCTGGAACCAGCCCAACCCCATCTACCTGGCCGAGCTCGTCTACCGCGCCAAGCCGACGAAGGAAACACTGCAGCGCTACGGCGACATGGTGTTCGAGTCGGCAAAGTTCCTGGCCTCGTTCGCGCAGCGCGACCCCGCCACCGGCGTCTACCACCTCGGCCCGCCGCTGAAGAACGTCAGCGAGAGCACGTCCGTCGAGCTGGTGCGCGACCCGACCTTCGAGCTGGCCTTCTGGCACTACGGCCTGCGCGTCGCGCAGCAGTGGCGCCAGCGCCTGGGCCTCGCGCCCGACCCGAAATGGGCCGACGTCATCGACCACCTCGCGCCGCTGCCGCAACAGGACGGCAAGTACCTCGAGATCGACGGCATCCGCGACCTGTTCAAGCCGGGCAAGCAGGGCGCGCCGTCGTCCATGCTGTTGGCCCTGGGCTATCTGCCGGCCTCGCCGGAGATTGACACCGAGACCGCGCGCCGCACCTTCCACGCCGTGCATGAGCAGCGCGGCGCCGACGGCGGCTGGGTCAGCTGGCAGATGGGCCAGGGCGCGCTGACGGCGGCACGGCTGGGCGAGCCCGAGCGCGCCGTGGCCATCCTCGCCAACACCGCGCCATCGGCCCGCTTCATGCCCAGCGGCTACAGCCGCCGCCCGCGCGACCCCGAGGGTGCCGTCGCCTACCTGCCCACCAACGCCGCCTATCTGATGGCCCTGGGCCTGATGGCCGGCGGCTGGGACGCGGCGCCCCAGGGCGTCGCCGCCCCGGGCTTCCCCCAGGACGGCGCCTGGAACGTGCGCGCCGAAGGGCTGCTGCCGCTGCCATGAAGCGACTTCTCCTGCTCGCCCTGCTGCCCGGCGCCGCGCTCGCCGCCGTCATCGGCCACAACACGCCGGCCCCCGAGATGAGCCCGGCGCGCCTCGCCGAACTGCCCGCCGCGCAGCGCCCGGCCTGGCAGGCCTATCTCGACCGCTCCGACCGCCAGATGGCCTTCGACCGCGCCACGCTGGCCCGCGAGCTGAAGGCCGGCGACACCGTGCCGCCACCGCCGACGGCCGGCAAGATGAACGCGCCGCTGGACCGCGAGCCGGCCTGGTATGGCACTCCCGAAGCGGCGGCAATCGCCGCCACCATCCTCAGCTTCCAGACCCCCAGCGGCGGCTGGAGCAAGAACCAGAACCGCAGCGGCCCGCCGCGCCTGCCGGGGCAGCGCTGGTCGAACAACGCCGAGACGATGAGCGTCGGCACCGGCAGCTTCGACGAACCGCGCGACCGCTTCTGGACCTTCGTCGGCACGCTGGACAACGACGCCACGCACAGCGAGATCCGCTTCCTCGCGCGCGTGAACCAGCAGCGCCCGGGCGACGCCTATCGGGCCGCCATCCTGAGGGGCATCCATTACCTGCTGATGGCCCAGTACCCCAACGGCGGCTGGCCGCAGAACTACCCGCTGGAAGGCGGCTTCCACGACGGCATCACCTTCAACGACGACGCCGTGGCCGAAGCCGCGCGGCTGCTGCAGGACGTGGCCGATGGCGAGCCCGGCTTCGGCTTCGTGCCCGGGCCGCTGCGCCGCCAGGCCCGCACGGCGGCGGCGCGCGCCGTCGATGTGCTGCTGGCCGCACAGGTCAAGGTCGACGGCCGCCCGACGATCTGGCCCCAGCAGGCCGACGCGATCACGCTGAAGCCCATCTCCGCGCGCGACTACGAGCCGCGCGGCCTGGCCAGCGCGGAGAGCGCCGGCGTGCTGCTGTTCCTGATGCGCCAGCCGCGCCCCACGCCGGCGATGAAGGCCGCGATCGACAGCGGCATCGCCTGGCTGCAGGCCCACACGCTGCGCGACCACGCCTTCACGATGACACCCGACGGCCGCAAGCTCATCGCCCAGCCCGGTGCCGGCCCGCTGTGGGCGCGCCTCTACGACATCCCCACCGGCCGCCCCGTCTTCGGCGACTGGGGCAAGACCATCCACGACGATGTCAACGAGATCTCCAAGGGCCGCCGCAACGGCTACACGTGGTGGGGCACCTGGCCGCAGAAGGCGCTGGACGCCTACCTGCGCTGGAAGACATCCAATCCCTAGCTAGGCCGGCACCGTTGTCATCGACGGGCAGTTGGGAGACATTCGCGCACCTCCTTCCCGCCCGATGACGCCATGCGCCTCTTCCTTCTCGCGTCCCTGCTGCTGAGCCTGGCCCTGCCCGCCCGGTCTGCCGAGATCCCGGCCTTCGCGCCGGGCCCGTTCGCGGTGGGCTCCACCAACCTGCAGGTCACCGTGCCCGGCGGCCGGCCGCTGATCGACTACCTGAATGGCAGCAAGGACGGCGCCTACCTCGCCGCGATCCTGACGCACCCACAGGCCGTGCCGCAGTTGCAGGTCAGCGTGCCCGCCAGCCAGCCCGGCGCCGGCGCACTTGCGGCCAAGCCGCAGCCCGTGGTCCTGCACATCCTCTACCCCACGCCCGCCGGCAACACGCGGCCGGACTACGCCTTCCCGTACAAGGACACCGGCGACGCCGTCGTGCCGCATATGCAGGGCCCGGCCGACAAGCCGCTGCTGGCCGACGCCGGCGCGAAGTACCCCCTCATCGTCTACTCCGGCGGCTACAACACGCATGGCCTGTGGCACCTCGCCCACCTGAAGGGCCTGGCCTCGCACGGCTACATCGTCGTCAACCTCTTCCACGGCGACAGCCGCGCGCCGGGCTACCCCGAGTCCGTCGCGCTGCGCCAGGCCGGCGTGCGCGCCGCGCTGGATTTCGTGCTGAAGGACCCCGTGCTCGGCCCCGCCATCGATCGCGAGCGCATCGGCATTTCCGGCGCCAGCGCGGGCGGCCTGACGGTGCTGGCGATGCTCGGCGGCGTGGACCCGAAGTTCCCCGCCCACAACCCGCGCGACCCGCGCATCAAGGCCGGCTTCGGTCTCGTGCCCTTCATGGGCACCAGCTTTGGGACCTGGCCCTTCCAGACCGACGCCTGGCACTTCGGCCGCGAGTTCGAAGGCCTCGCCGCCGTGAAAACGCCTTTCTTTGCCGTCTACGCAGAGAAGGACAAGGCCGTGTCGCCCGACAGCGTGCGTGCCGGCGTGCGCCGCCTCAGCGGCCCGGTGTGGGCTGTGGAACTGCCCGGCGAGGACCACCTGCTGAGCCCCGCCGCCGAGCGCGAGGCCTACAGCTGGGAACTGGCCTTCTTCGACGCCTTCCTGCGCGGCAACGCCGAGGCGAGGGCCAAGCTGGCGGCGGGCACACAGGTCAGCGGCGGCAGCAAGGGCAAGATGACGTTTACCCGGTGAGGCTCACTTGCCGATGCAGAACCGGAAAAAACGTCCTATGCCCAATAGACATGGGATGTCGCTCTTCGCCGGCCTCTACTTGGACTTAAATTTGGACTTGCTGGTGGCATGTGTCCGGCCGTGCAGCGCGCATACATGGTGGTGACCTGCCAACGGTCAGTATCATCGTTGGTGAACAGCGTGCTGACCACTTCCGGCGTCACGCCTCGTTCCTTGAGTCTCCAACGTCTCGGCGCCGCCGCAGGCGTGATGGAGCATGCAAGGAACAGGAATGGAGCTTCGCTGCAAAGAAGGTGATCTGGCGGTCGTTATTTTTGACACGCCGCAGTGCGCGAGCAATGTCGGGCGCGGAGTTCGAGTAAGTGGGCCTATTCGCGTCGACGACAAGCGGGGAGCCACCTGGCTGATTCTGACCTGCCCGGTTTCTCCGAGACATTGATTCCCAGAGAAGATGGCTCCATCCCCCGAGGAGCCCATGAGAAAGAGTCGATTCACCGAAGAGCAGATGGTGGCGATCCTGCGCGAAGCGGACCGC
>Ga0307408_100000727_pt1 | contig 26674 bp, 26 predicted proteins | sample 322Cmetagenome_FD_202116 | JGI IMG/M metagenome (GOLD analysis project Ga0307408, IMG submission 202116) | Maize rhizosphere microbial communities from greenhouse at UC Davis, California, United States - 322HYB-C-3 | ecosystem: Host-associated > Plants > Roots > Rhizosphere > Soil | place...
ATTAGTGTTTTAACATATCGTGAGCATATAGGATTCCGATTCCGTATGCGCCGCCGTATTTCTTAACCAGGTCTGTTACCGGTTTATAAGTTTCTTGCTTTGCCCAGTCGCGTTGCAGTTCTAACAGATACTGAATAGAGGTTAATGGTTGCGCGCCCGCCTGGACCATTCTGACAACCGCCATTTCATGTGCTTCCTGGCTTACGCCTCCGCTGGCATCAGAGATGAAATACACTTCGTAACCTTCCTGCAGTGCTGATAACACCGGGCCTACAATACATACTTCTGTCCACAAGCCGGAGAAGACGATCTTTTTCTTTCCTGTTCCGGTGATGGCTTTATGAGCCTTGGCATCTTCCCAGGTGTTCATCGTGGTGCGGTCGATGTAGTTTCCCGCAGGGAAGAACTCCTGTATCTCAGGGAATACCGGGCCGCTGAATGAACGCTCTGCTACGGTTGTTACAATGGTTGGCACTTTGAAAATTTTTCCTGCTCCGGCTACAATACCAGTGTTGTTACGTAATACATTGATATCGATGCTCTTCACAGCAAAGGCCATCTGGCTTTCATGGTCGATCATTACTAAGGCATGATTGGTAGGGCTTAATAATCTTGACGCCGGTTTCTGTGCGAATGTTGATAGTGATACTGTTGCTGAGATGAATAATGCTGCGATGGACTTGATTAACGTTTTCATAATTTCTTAATTTTTATCTGTTGATTTTTTGTTTGTTTCTATACTTCAAAGATGCAGGGATTGCCAGGGCTAGGGAATGATGTGGGATAAGAAAAACGCTTAACATAAGTTAGGAAAAAAAACTTGACTCAGGCTAAGAACAAACAAACAAAACACTGCATACCAGACAATTAAACAACATTTCATATCCGAAGTTCGATTCCTGAAATAGCCAACAACCTAATAAAGACAACACAACTCAAATTATTGTACTAATAATGATGTATGTAGATAAAGCTATATCGAATAATATGCTAGACGATTTGCGGGGGGGAGCGTAGCCATAAAGAACTGACGGACGCAGGGATCTTAAGCCGATAGCTTGCAGGAGATATTGGACGGTTTAGAGCAAAAATTGCACACATAAAACCAAAGATCGATTCTGGCATTCTTCAAATGACACCAATCGATCTTTTTTAAGGGCGCTGTTGCAACGCAGAAAAGATATAAGCTTTACGCTTCCGACTTCTTTTTAACCATCTTCGATTTTATTCTGCTTAAAGACTCAGGGGTTATTCCCAGAAAAGAGGCTATTTGTGTTTGCGGCACTCTCTGTACAATCGCCGGATATTTTTTTACAAACTCAACATAACGCTCTTCGGCAGATTTAGCAATCGAAGAATAAAACCGGCTCTCTAGTACTGCATATGCCCTTTGTATCATCAATCTGAATACACGCTCAAGGCCGGGAATTTCCTGAAAAATCTTTTCCTTGTTTGTATAATCTATTATTAAAAGCTCGGTATCTTCTAATGCTTCAATAAATAGATTAGAAGGTGTCTGTTCAGCAAAACTGCCAATATCACTTATCCACCAATCCTCAATTGCGAACTGTAGAATCACCTCATCGCCTTTTTCATCGATATAATATTTTTTCAGGCAGCCTTTCACGATGTAGGCCTCAAAATTGCAAACTTCTCCCTGAGAAAGCAGAAAGCCACGCTTTCTAACTACTCTTTTTCGCAAATAAGAATGAAGGAGTTCAAACTCACCTTCTGAAATAAATGTGTTCTTCGAAAAATGCTTGTCGATTGCTTCGTACATGCTGCAATTTTAAGAAAATTAGAAGGGATTTGGACTGGCGCAAGCATTAGTTAAACCGATTTTTTAGCACGGGCGGAATACGCCCAAGAAACTTCTATCCACAGAAATACATCGATTCCTATGGATAGAAGTAAAATCTTTATTAAGGGAACTTACTGCTGCGCCGGAATAACAGTAAGCTGTAGATCAAACTATTCTTTTAATAATTCATCCAGATTAGAATGAGCAGCTGTAAATCCTTCCTCGAACCCCATTTCGAGTGTTTTCTGCAGCTCCTCTTCACTGGGAAATGTAATTTCAGTAACTACTTTCGTTCCCGATTCGGTTTCTATAAATTCGTTCTTCCAGTGCATGTGTGGCAAATCTGCATGATCCACTCCACTTTCATCACAAAACGCATCGGTAGCTGTAAATGATTTCTGAGGGTCGATCGTCTTAAAGTCGGCACGGCAATAAGACTTTGTTCCATCGGGGCCAACCATCGCATATATCCAGGCGCCCCCCAGTTTGAAGTCGAAGCTTTTAGTTTCAGTTTTCCAAGGCTTAGGTGCCCACCATTGGTCTAATAAAGCACTTTCAGTCCAGGCTTTCCAAACCTGCTCTGGCGAGCCACCGAACTCTCTTTCGATAAAAAGCTTCTTTTTAGCTACATCTTTTTCGATAGTTGTTTGCTGAAGAGTATTCATAGTGTATTAGTTTTTGTTTTCTGGTAGTGTATGAAAATATACCTGGGCTAGTCACCGATCAGCTATGAGTGAGACTAGGTGCCAAGTGTTTGGTTTACCTCAAGTTAAGTCTTTTTAAGGTAAAACAAAAGCAATATTATAAAGCTTGCAGAATATGTTTAATGCGGTTTAAGGATGGGAGCCTTGTAGTAATTACAGTGGATATTTTTTCGAATACTGATAGCAATACAGATTTCACGCAGAGGCGCAAAGGGTTCGCAAAGGCGCAATTAAATTGCGGCTTCGCGAAAAACGTAGCGCTTTACCGATGTTGCTGACTTTCGATAAATAAATACCAATCCTTTATAAATTCGCCGTTTTGGTAGACCTCGATTTCGTAGCTTCCTGTAGTATCTGGAAATATTTGAACTCCTTTATCTTCCGGCGTGATACGCAAACTCCACCGGAAATCCGAATTGCCGCAAATTGCAACAAACCTTAAATTACTACCTGGAAATACTGTAAAAGTTAAGGCTTCTGGTTCCAGTTGTACCTCGATTGGGCCATCCTTCTCCCAACAAAAGAAATCTATGGTGTTTTTTATACTCATCAAAATATTTTCAAGCTCCGTTTACAAATTATACGTCATTGCCAACTAGCTTTTATACATCTTGATTAAGATAAGCTTTTTACCTGAAATCTTATTCCTACAAAATAATATGGATAATAAAATCACATTCAACACAGAGTGTTGTTATTAATATTTATCAGTCACCTTATTGAATCGGCCGAAAATGAAAACCATTATAATTCCTACCGATTTTTCAGAATCATCCTTCAACGCTGCCCTTTATGCAGCAAATTTCACCCATAGGTTTCATGTTTCCACGATAATGCTCTATCACTCCAACACGGCTCCCACAAGAGCGACAGAGTTATCTATGCTGCATGAACACACAAAGGACATCCTGGAATCTTTTAAACAAAGAATATTGCCTTATGTGCATGACCGGACCCAAATTGACATTCGGACTGACGAGCTGCCGGTTGCTGCTGCCATTGAAAAAATAACAGCCCAATGTAAGGCCGATTTAATAGTTATGGGCACAACAGGCAAAAATAACTTCGAGAAAACAATTGAAGGAAGCAACACCGTTACGGTCGCAAAAGAATGCTCTGCCCCTCTCCTGCTAATTCCTCCCAAGACAAAATTTGAAGAGATTAAAAAGCTGGGATTTGCCACAGACCTTAAAGATGTGTCTGCCACTACCCCCGCAGAAGCCATTAGAAAGTTCCTTGCGCTATTCAAAGCACAACTGTCTATTCTGAATGTTTCAACTTCAGAAAACCTTGACGGTGCTGCTCAGCAGGAACTCTCCACCTTGCAACATCTCTTTGAGAAAGAACAACCAGAGTATCACCAAATTAAAACGAAAGGAGTAGTGGGCGGACTGATGGAATTTGCCATCGAAAATAAAATACAGCTATTGGTTTTTGTAACTAAAAAACACGGATTCTTAGAAAGTATATTTCATCACAGTTTGACTAGCGATATTGCCTACCACACCTATCTGCCTGTTCTGCTGCTAAAACAATCCAATGCATAGTATGGTAACGAGCTTTTTTCAATAATGGAATTATTTATAATTTTCTTGCTGATTTTACTTAATGGAGTTTTCTCCATGAATGAAATTGCGCTGGTGTCCTCCCGTAAATTCAAACTGGCAAGGTGGGCTAAAAAAGGGAATAAAAACGCCAGAAAAGCTCTGGACTTAGCTGATAATCCAAACACATTTTTATCCACAGTGCAAATTGGAATTACGCTTATAGGTATTTTAATCGGAGTTTATAGCGGAGAAAAACTAACAACAGGCGTAAAACGCTCCATAGAAACTGTTTCTGTTTTCGCACCTTATTCTGAAACGCTTGCAGTTTCTGTTGTGGTTTGTATCATTACGTATTTTTCTATTGTGTTTGGTGAGTTAATACCCAAAAGAATTGGGCTAACCTTTCCGGAAACTATTGCCGCTACATTTGCAAGGCCAATGAGTGCCTTGTCAATAATTGCCAAACCCTTTATCTGGATACTGGCAAAAACCAATGACCTGTTTTTAAGAATTTTCGGCATCAAGGAAAACCAGGATGGAATAGTTAGCGAAGAGGAGATCAAATCGATTATAGCTGAAAGTACCAGTGTTGGCGAAATCCAGGAAATAGAAGAAGACATCGTAAAAAGAGTTTTTGCCTTGGGTGACCGAAAGGCTGGCGAATTAATGACTCACCGGTCAGATTTGGATTGCATTGACATCAATGATGGTTTAGACGAAATCAGGAGAAAGATTGAGGCGCATCCGCATCCCGTTTATCCTGTAGTTGATAGAAACCCTGATAAGTTATTAGGAACAGTTTCTGTTAACAGGCTTTTCCTGCATAGCCTCAATTCGGGAAACTTTACACTTCAGAATCTCATCCAGAAACCCTTATATATTCAGGAAAATATGGCCGCCTATAAAGTGCTTGAAAAATTCAAGGAACATCGTATACATCTGGTGGTAGTTCTAGATGAGTATGGCTCAATTGAAGGGGTGCTGTCGGTTACAGATGTAATTGATGCCTTAATTGGCGATGTTGCTGAAAATCCAATTACTAACCTTAGCATTATAGAACGAGACGACGGTTCCTGGTTGGCTGATGGGCAATATCCTTTCTATGAATTTATTGAATACTTTAATTTGGAAGACATAAAAGAGGCTGAAGGTTTCACCACCTTAGCCGGATTAATTCTTAAAAACCTCAATCATTACCCCGTAACCGGCGAAAAGATCCGATGGAGAGAATTTGAACTGGAAATTGTAGATATGGACGGGCAGAGAATTGACAAGATATTAATTAGTCGTTTGCTCTAATAATCTGGCACATAGTACATGGGTTGCAAATTATTCTTTAAGGCTTCGATGGCCTCAGGCTGACAAAGCGCTCTATAAAATTCATGTCATAGGTAGTTTTCCATTTTTTTTCAAAACACAAAAAGCGGAAATGACATAGCAAAAGCTGGTTTTCGCGCAAAGCCGCAAAGAGCTCGCAAAGGCACAATACCTTTTGCGGCATCGCGAAACTTTGCGCCTTTGCGCGATTCATAATTTATGTCATAGGTAGTGGTTTTTTTTTCAAACACAGAAGGCGGAAATGACATTTAAAACGAACCGTGATCGAAGATCCGAACCTTCCAGTTCAGCACCGGTCATCTCGAATCCCCTTGTGGGTGAGAGATCTCCTGAGATGGAATACCGGGAAATTTCTACCTCCGAATCAGCAGATCCCTACGGCATTCCAAAGCTCAAGCCTACGCTTCAATGCCTCAGAATGACGAGCTATATTAGAAAGTTGGGGCTTCGAAGGGAGCTTCTTCCATCTGTTAATATCCCGAATTTTATGTCATAGGTAGTGGGGGATTTTTTTTCAAACACGGAATGCGGAAATGACAAAGGAAAGATGGTTTCACGCAGAGGCGCAGAGGAGGCGCAAAGGCACAATACCTTTTGCGGCTTCGCGAAAACTTTGCGCCTTTGCGCGATTGATAATTTATGTCATGGGTACCCCTTTATGGGTGAGGAACCTCCTGCAATGAAATGCGAATAGGCAAAAGGTATAGTACTACCTCCGTTCCAGGAGATCCCTCCATTCGTCGGGATGCCCTTCTTAGGACAACTTGTCTTAATAAGTATAACCACGCTACTTCTTCCAGATAGCCGGCAATTCAACTATCAAATTTTCCATCCTAGTTACAACCTAATATCATAGATTTGCAGTATTGTTGCTAATAATTTTAGTTTATGAAAGTTGTCTCGTTTTTCGCCGGAGCAGGTGGACTGGATTTAGGTTTTGAAAAAGCTGGCTTTGATGTTGTTTGGGCGAATGAATATGATAAGGAGATTTGGGAAACATACGAGAATAACCATAAAAACACTTTCTTAGACAGGAGAAGCATCGTTGACATTCCGTCAAATGAAGTTCCCGATTGTGATGGAATAATTGGAGGGCCTCCTTGCCAAAGTTGGTCAGAGGCGGGCTCTAAAAGAGGGATTGCAGATAAACGAGGCCAGCTCTTTTTTGAATTCATTCGAATCCTTGCTGATAAAAAGCCAAAATTCTTTTTAGCTGAGAATGTTTCCGGCATGCTGCTTCCAGCTCATAAAGAAGCACTGGCTAATATAAAACAGATGTTTAAAGATGTTGGATACGAATTATCATTTCAATTACTAAATGTATCTGATTTTGGCGTTCCGCAAGACCGGAAGCGTGTCTTCTTTATTGGCTACAGGAAAGATCTTGGAATTAAATTTAACTTTCCAACTCCCACAACAGCCGAAAATAAATTTTCTTTATTACAGGCAATAGGAGACCTTAGGGATAATGCAATGCCGGCCCAGGAAGGCAACTTCACTAATGGCAATAGCTGTGAGGTTACAAACCATGAATATATGATTGGAGGATTCTCTTCGATCTTTATGTCCCGCAACAGAGTTAGGTCCTGGGATGAAGTATCCTTCACTATTCAAGCCGGAGGGCGCCATGCTCCGCTGCATCCGCAAGCCCCTAAAATGATTCTTATCGGGCAAGACAAACGTGAATTTGCAAAAGGTAAAGAGGGCTTGTATCGAAGGCTATCTGTGCGTGAATGCGCCAGAATCCAAACGTTTCCAGACACGTTTACTTTCTATTATAAAAGCGTTGTTGCTGGTTATAAAATGATCGGAAATGCTGTACCTGTCACAATGGGCTACGTTTTGGCAAAAGAGATACTGAAAGATTTAAATGACCCCAGAATTTTAAAAAACCTGGCAGCGCCAAAACTCGACACTGAAGTAAACGGACATAGTGTACGTGAAAGAATGGTTGAGATTATAAGTAGCATTCCAGTGAATAGCTGAAATTGATATTAGCCAATAAGCCAACGGGCGGTTCGTGAATCGTATCTGGCGCAGACAGTCGTTTTTAAACGCTGTCGGACGGTTTACTATGAATGATTTATTCTTATTCGGCATGAATAAATTTAAAGGCAACTTCCATGGGAATTAATGTTACGGTATTTCCTAATTGCAAAGATTCTCATACTTTTAAAAAAATCGACCTACCATGAATAAAATTAATTGGATTATACTATTCGCTTCTTTTTTATTAAGCCTTGCAGCTATCCTATACGTTTTAAATTCTTTCCGTTTAAACCGGGAAAATTCTAAAAAAGTAAACGCTGAGGTTACTTGAGTTCGAAAAAGCAGGAAGGGTGATATTGGTGTAGTGAGAGAAATAATTCCCTTGTTTAGTTACGGTTTATTTTAATCTTATCAAAGTTTAGTGATTGGCTAAATCCTGGATAATTCTTCCAGGATTGCCCTTTCTATTTCTGGTTCGGAATCTGAATGCCCGGCATGAACCATTGTCTAGTCTATTTCATTAATGTCGGTAATAAAAAAGCAGTGCTCATGTCTCCTCATCCCGATCTTGGGATAGTATTCAACTGCTTTTGGTGCAGCCAAAAGAATTAAAACTGCTTGTGGCGCTGCTTTTTTCGTTTGCTTAATGAGCTCTTTTCCTATGCCTTTATGTTGATATCTTTTATCCACAGCGAGGTCTGAAAGATAGGTGCAGAATGCAAAATCACTTAATGATCGCGCTAATCCTATCAACTCTCCATCAACTCTGGCTGTTATAATTAAATTAGCAGCAGACACCATTTTTGATATCTTCTCATCATCATTTACCGGCCGACGTTCTGCGAGGGTAGAGCTGACCAGTATCTTTTTAAAATCTTCCGGGCCAAGGTTATTTTCAATTGTGTAGGTAATCATTACATTGCTTTTAAGTGCCTATTTCTCAATTTCTTTCCGGCCAGAGAGCAAGATTACGGCTTTTGCGGGCATATTCTGTAGACAAATTTTCATCTTTGGTCACATTTAGTAGCTCCATCCGTAACCACAATCAGCGCCCAAAAAGTATTTCGGACATTTGTTGATAGTTGTTTAAAAAGTGCTTGGTAACCATGTAATGCTCAGTTTCCTCATAACTTACCTTCCTGATGCCAGAGTCATCAAGTTGATAAATATCCGCATTGGGATAAGCAAGCAAAATTGGTGAATGGGTTGCTATAATGAATTGAGAGTTCTCCCGGACTAGTTGATCAATTACTGACAACGCTGCCAACTGCCGAGAAGGAGAAAGGGCGGCTTCCGGCTCATCAAATATATAAAGCCCATTTCCTTTGAGCTTTTTAGTCAAGGTGATCATGAAAGATTCACCATGGGAGCATTCATGCAGCGACTTCACACCATACTGATCAAAAAACTTTTTAGGGTCTTGGGAATAAGCCTCCTCCAGGTATGTGGCTACATTATAAAAGCTTTCTGCACGCAGAAAAAAGTGATCAGAAGGTTTTCGAAAGCTTTTTATTCCTTTAATAAAGTTGGCTAACGACGAAAAGTTATCATGGGTGTGAAACTGGGCGCTTTTAGACCATCCTTCCATTCCAAAGCCCAGGCTTAATGCAATTGCTTCTATCAAGGTTGATTTACCAGATCCGTTTTCTCCGACAATAAAGGTTACATCGGGATGAAACTTTAAAGATGTGAGGTTTTTTATAGATGGTATTTGAAAGGGATATTCCTCAAAAGAGCTTATCAATTCGCGGCGTAGCTGAACTTCTTTTAAATATGGTTTAGGATCCATTTTATTTCACGGTTAATGCAGTTCCACATTTAATCAGTCCCCTCTGCTGGAAACTGCGGACAAAGGATGTATTTAGCGGGGTCACTTTAAGCGCTCCAGAACCCCTTTGCGCTTAATCAGATTTTTATAGTCCCACTGTATTTCCCTCGATTTTTCAAGCCATCCTTCCAATACGTCAATATTGATTTGGTTGGATGAAGTGTAACGCGCTTCAGCAGCTTTAAAAGATCCTTCGGGTTGTAATTCGGATTCATCAAAAGACTGCCCGCTCCAAAAGAGTAACCGAACGCTGTTTTTTAATTTGCTATAGCCAACAATAGGATTTCCATCTAAAAACCACACCGGATGCCCATGCCATATTTTATTTTCGGCTTCAGGAAGGCATCGATTAATTTCATCGCATAATACCTCGCATACCTGTTTATCTTCAGGAGATTGAGAATCATTGTAGGCTTTTATATCTTCATTCATAGTTGAGTTTTTATTCATATTCGGAACCGGGCTTTTTATAAATAATGGATTTATATAAGGCTAATAAAATAGCAATTAAGGGAAAATGATTGCTGTAGTTCGATATGATTTAAACACATTAATTCTTTGTCTTTAAATTATCCAGAAAAGATACCAGCTCTGTAAGTGCACAAGGAGAGAAGTATTTCTTGTTAGTTTCGGGATCAACTGTTCCATTGGATACGATGCCTACAACCTGGCCACTTTCATCTACTAATGGAGAGCCACTTAAACCGCCGAATTTTTCCGGAACAATCACTTCCTTTAATAATATGCGGTTCCCTATTGTTTTATAATACTCAAACTCATATACCCTTTGGGCTCCGTCCTCCATAGTTCTGGCCCAACCTATTACATATAGCTTCTCCCCTTGAACCAAGGGTGTACTTCTTATCTGCAATGGTTTAACCTTTGAAGAATTGTGTTTTATAGAGAAAATCAGCCAGTCGTTCTCGTATGTAGATTTCGCTTCGAGTGATTGGGATTTGTCTTCATTCAATAAGGCCTTGCAAGTAACCATCACGGATTTATGATTTAAGGGATATAAAGACCAAGACTGGATATTGTTTTCAAATGATAGCGAGTTCATGTTATCTGGCTTTATCACTTTTATGATGTGCTTTGCAGTGATAGCAAGTGTATCCTTACCATACTTCAATAAAAAACCGCAACTGAATCTTGGCTGATCAAACTTATGGTCAAAAAAATCAATCTTGTTTACCAGCGCAATGTCTTCAAATACCTTCGAAGACGTTTTTTCCTGGCAATGGCAAAGATTATTCAGTAAAAATAAAATCGAAATGAAGTATGCAAATCTCATAACATTATCTTTTGGGGAAATTTAATTAAACGATTGTAAATTACGATTATTTTTCCCTTTCGATAAGTTGTGTTGTGATCGTTACCTTATTCAATCCAGCAAGAGGCAGGTGAATGATCAATATCATTAAGTTAAGCGGTGGGTGGGGACACCAACCGCGGCGAATACCGGTGCTGGTCCCCCCTCTCCAAAGGATTCCTTAGGACCAGCACTTTGAAATCCTTAACTTAACGACATTGGGCAAATGAGTGCAATTAGTAAGGGACTGTTGAAAGATTTTCTCCGGAAAAAAAAGTAACCAACATCTTAAACCTGCTCTAGTCGTTTTGCGAGTGGTCCATCTTTTTCTACCAATAACGACCATCCAGGGCTTGTAAAAGGAGCAAGTTTAGCTATCAACGTTTCTCTTAAGAACACTTTGGCTTCAATATCCGCATCCTCGGCTACTTCCCATTCCACGTGAATATCAGAATCGTCTGATATTGGAAGGATCTCCTCCTTTACATATTCTTTTGGATTCAGAAAGGGCATATTTTCTTTGTTCCATTCGATATCTTCAGGAGTTTCCTGATTATTATAAAGCCAGACGTCACCAACAACAGTGTTATCATCTAGTAAATAAGCATATGCAACCCGTCCGTCGTCTTCAATTACTATTGAAAAGCGGGATAATAAGTCATTATATATTTGTTTAAAGAAGCTCATAATTTCTTTTTTTCAGGTTTTACTTCGATAAATGAAACGGACTAGTAGGGCCACAATATTTAACAAAACACCTATTCAGTAGCTTCTCCAAATGTTAGAAGTGTACCATTAGGGTCTGATATCGAAAATTCTTTTTGCCCCCAGGGTTTCTCTTCCAATTTACCATTTGGATGTATTTCAATGCCTGATGCCTGGAGAGTTCGATACATCTCTTCGATGTTTTCATCAACCCGCAGATAAATCATAAAGTCTGATTTCTCGCGCACCAAATCCGGATAAGCAAAAAAGTGCAGCTCAACGGCTGGCAGATCTATAATGAGATAATCGCCATAGTCCGCTCGCAATTTAAACGCCATTTGACTTACATAAAATTTAATGGTTTGCTGCTTGTCAATAAATGGTAATTTAGGTACTATTCTTGAAATCATAATTTCCGTGCATTGCTTAAATCAAATCGTTACTAATGCGAGTTATTGCCAGAGCAAAAACCTAATTACTTCTTTTGTTTTTTTGTCGATTACTAAAGTCCCGTCTTCCCCACTGGCATTTCCACCTAAGCCGGATACCTGCATTGGCTCTCCTGCTTTTTTATTCTTATTCGCTTCTCGGTCTTGATCCTCAAGTCTTTTCTTACGTTCAAAACCCATGTAATGATAAACCGGGATTGAAAGCAAGTCGCTTGTCTCCTTTATGCCTTTTGTGGAAATATAGAAGTTACTTGCGTCTTTCAAGAAGCGGCTTAAAATAAGCTTATAATAAGGTTTGATACTTACTGGATGGTTTGCTGTATCTAATAGGGGCACAAAGGTTTTTTTAGCTTTTATGTAATCTATTACTGGATCTAGACTTGATTGTGCACTCGTAGGGGAAACAAAGAGCATAAAGCTCAGTGCGATAAAAAGTTCCTTCATTGTTCGATTTCGGTAATTGGATTAGATTATAGCTTCAGGAAATAAATATAAAGATTAATTTTTCCCTAAGCCGGGCAGGGCAAATACAGCCTATTTTATCACCAGTTAAGATCAATTCTTGCATTCGGTTTTCACAAACCTAAAACGTCCTTTGTCAAAATCTATAGGTGCGCCGGGTTTAAAATAAGCCCTACCGGCCAGGGTTTCAATTTCGCCAATACCGAGAATAAGGCTATCCTTCTTCAGCAAAAATGCAAGGGGATTTACATATATCCTTTCCTTATACGTTCCAACAATATAAGTGAAGTCTGCAAACAATGTATCTCCTTTGAACCGGCCTTTAAAGGTGCCGTTATTTTCAGGCTTGTTCCCGTATCGGATCAGGAGGCTTCCTTCCACCCTAGCCTTGTCAGGGGAGCTCTTAAAACTCAGCAAAGCTGTGTCTTTTGCATAGGCAGCAACATAGCATTCCTTTTCAGCCTTTGCCAAAGCATCCACCTTTTGACTGGCTTTTTTGCTTTTATTTCCATCGCAGGCAGCAATAAAAAACAATGTGATCGACGCGTAAAAGAAGATTGAAATTTTCATGGTTATATCGGTAATGTTGGTATTAAAAAATATTTATAATGCAAGAATAAATATACACTCCTTTAAGTTTCGATACACAAGTTTCGTAATCATAAGAGAGCTGTATTGGTTATATCGATGTCGAAATATATCGGTTTCCATAAAAGGAAGATTAGTAAGTGACAGGCACTTGAACAAATATCTCGCTATGCGAGGAGAAGGGAAATAAAAAAACTTAAAATGCCTTTTCAAAAAAAGCACGCATAAAATTGGTTGCTCCATAACAAACTAAGCCAATAGCCAGAAGAGCTAGTAAATAAGTTCCATAAGGTCCGTGCTGAATAAAGCTAAAGGCAGTACCGGTATCACCCGCTTCTGATGGATTTTGGTGAGAGGCTGCTTTAAAAAACAGAAAAGCGATAATCAACCAAACAATACCACGCGATATATAGCCAATTTTTCCCGCTCGTAACAAGTAAGCTGACGTCCTTTCATCTAAAGACTGGATATCTATATGCTTACGATGCTTTTCTTTGAATCCATACCAAATCTGATACAAGCCAATTCCCGCCAGAATTAACGCTGCTGTAATTAATAACCATGTTCCGCCGGGACTGTCAAGCAATTTTTGCGAAAGGTTTGAATAGGAATTTCCTCCGCCTTCTGATCTGTTTTTAAAGAAAGCCTTTGAGGCTAAAAAGGAAATAGATAAATAGGCTGCGCCGCTAAAAAAATAGCTTAACCTTTTACCCATGCCACTTGCATTTTTTCCTTTGTGTGATGTATCTAGTATACTTTGTAAGAAACGCCAAACGCTATAACAAAGTAGTCCAACAGAAATTAACAGCAGTGCCGTTTTACCAAATGGTTGGTTAAGCAAATTTTGTATAATGCCGGTTTTATCGCTGTCTTTTGCCGAGTGGCCATTGATATGAAATGCAGACATAAATGCAAATAGGCCGATAAGGCAATAAACAATTCCTTTGGCGAAGAGGCCAACTTTGGCTGTAAGTTTGATAAAGGGAGAGTTTGCAGATAAATCCAATTGTACTTTGATTTTCGTTATAGTACAACTCGTATTTATCTTGCTTGTTTTATATACCCTGTCTTCCTTCCAGATCAGGGCAGAACTTTTTCGAAACAAAAGAATGGCAAACTGCGGCCTGGAAACCAAACCAATCCTTTGTTCATATAGCCCAAACGCTCATACAATTGCAGGGCTACTTTATTTCCACTATAAGCATCCAAACGAACAGAAGAGAATCTTTTTTCGTAGGCAAATTGCTCTGCAAAACGCATTAAAGTTTTAGCATATCCCTTACCTTGACATCCTGGATTGATGGCTAAACGATGAATAACCAAGGGCTCACCGTTCCCATCATTCCAATCGATGCTTTGATATTGAGGTTCTTGCTTGGTGTTTAAGGTTACTGTGCCCAAAAACTCTTCATCTCTCCGCAGCTCATAAACACTTTTTTGGATTATATCTTCCTTTATAATAGTAATATTTGGATAACTATCAGTCCATTGAAAGATATGCTCATCCTCAAGCGCTTTTTTACAATCACCTAGCATCTTAAAGATCAGTTCGGCAGAAGCTATCGATGACAGTTGAATTTGCATGTTCGCTTATTGGTTCAAAACTCCTAATCTCTCTTTAATTTCCGAATTCCCCAAAATGCGGTAAGTATGGATGTACTACTTCAGCTTTTTTAGGCTTACACAATTAGATAATATTACTTATCTTAAACAAAAAGAATATTTAATTTTTGGCAATTAAACCCTTAATTATGAACCGTTTTCAGTCTATAATTTCATCGAGCTTTTTTATCAAAGCAATTATTGGCTTATTCGCTGTTTTCATTTTATTATTAATTGCCAAAGAAGGCTTTCTGTTAGGGCAGTGGTTGCGATAGTACTTTATCAGCCAACAGGCGTATTAAAGCCCTTGGAATCTGTGTTTCTGTATGGTGGGATGCCAAATAAATTTGGCAAGGCGACGCGGGTTAGACTTCATAATTTCTGTCAAAGTAACGGCTTAGTGCGATTAGCCCGGCTTATATATTACGGTGCTTTCTATTTGAAATATTCAGCAATTTGAGCTTTTAATTAAAGAATCTTTAGATCAATTAGATCAAGAACCGAATATCTTCTCTTTTCAAGGGTATGTTGCAGAGCAGCACTGATTATTTTTTGAACTCCTGTTGCGTAAGAATCATGCCCAAGCACCTTAGTCTCAATTGTTATTTGCTCATGTTCCTCGCCGATGGTAATTCTGTGATAGGCATGCTTAGCGAGAAATTCATCAGGTATGCCAAGCTCGCCACGCTGAACCTCAGTGTCCCTTACAGATTTTATCTCTTCAACAGGATAGCTTAAAAATTCTGCAAAGTTGTATGCCGTTCCGGGAGCAGACTTCTTAGATTCTTGATGAGATTCAACAATGCTAACTTTCTCTCCAGAGAAATACTTCCCGAACTGCTTCAGCATATTTAAGGTTTTTAGAAGCAATATTGATGTATTTGGGCAAATTATTAGTGTAAATTCAGGAGACATCACTTCAGTCGGCAGTCCTGTGGAGAGCTCAATGAAAACAGAATTTGTTCTCCGGCAAAATTCAAGGCACTCATCCAACTGCCTTCCGGAGCCTGCATGCACCACGATCGCTCTATCGTTAAATTCATTCTGGTTAAATGAATTCCATTCCACGATTTGGCAGTCCGGCAAAGCCAGGTTAGATAATAATATGGTATTTGCCAGTTTGCCTGTGCCTACAATTAATATTTGCATAATTGTTGAATAATATGAAGTCCGGTTTCGGTGGCGAAGATGCAAAAAGTAAATACTTGAGAGGTGGTTAATCGAAATTTATTCGTTTTTGAGACTGTTATCTAATTAAGGCTTAGAAGCAATAACCTAGAGATAACCAAAGTTGGACATCCCAATATCCTTTTGTCCATTCCTGTCCGTGGAGTTAAGTGCCAGCGTCTCTACGGATTCTCAAATGAAAAGGAGATTCAAAACTCCCCGGAGCAAAGATATTAAGGCAACAGCCTATTCGTCACGAGGATAGCCGGCTTAAAAACAATATCCTAGGGCCCCTTTTCGGATCGCAGCTCTGTACTTTCAGGACTTCAAGATGCGCTAAAGCTTAGCATCTCGAATAGCATAGGGCTTTACGGTACTTTCTTGAGATTCAGATGCAAGAATTGCTTGATTTTTTTTGATTGAAGGGCTGTTACCTATTAATGAAGCAATGTACCGGTTTGCAGCTTTCCTGGCATCTTCGGCTACTAAGTCTTTTATAAGTTTCAGCGAATTTCTGGAAGAGCATAAACCCATGATAGTTATCTCTCCACTCGCCACGTGGCTCCCACTAATGTTTACACTTAAAAGTTTATGGCCAGCTGTCTTGAACAAACCGGAATTAAAAGAACAAGAGACTTTTGCTTCATAGCTTATGTTCTTATAAAATGGCATCCAAAGTGGACCTGTTTGAATGTCTTTTATCTTCAGAACGCAAAGAGGCCCATCTCCTTCAGAGCGACATATCGTGTCTCTGCCATATAATACAGCTATTGGAAAGCTTGCTATTTTCCTGAAAGCTGTTTCATCAGACACTGAGAACGTGTCTATCGAAAAGGTTTGACTCGTCCACTTGGGTTTAAATTGAGGATGGACATTCGTCTTGAGGTAGTTGAAATCATGCCAAATCACCTCTCTAAGAAGTAAGCCGATTGCTATAGCTAGAAATAGCTTTGAAAATTTACTGAGTTTCATTCGATTGCTTAAGGTTTAGTTTAAATATATGAGATCTGCTTTCGTAAGGAGATAAATATATACATAATTACCCTTATCGCTTAAACACTCTTTTTTTCAACTTGAGTAACATTCATTTCAACATGAGTGTTACCGCGTTCGGGCCTCTTAATTATAGTTTTGCCTCTGTGTTTGTGGATAGCCGCAAATACCATTCGGAAATTTCTCCAAAGAGGATTATCTTACAACGATTCAAAACTGATCACTTAATTAGAAGCCAATTCACATTACAAGCTAAATGAATAAATATTTTCCGCTGGTTTTCATACTTACCAGCAATGCCTTACTTGCGAATGCACAAGCGCCGAAGCCGGAAGACACAGAATATTATTCTCCGGTACCAAAAGTGGTTACACCTGGGGAAAAGCCCGGAGCTCCACCTTCAGATGCAATAGTCCTATTCAATGGAAAAGATATGGAAGAATGGTTCAGTGATCGAGATTCCTTGTCTTCTAAAAAGTGGCATATTGAAAACGAGTACATGACTGTAGATAAATCGGTTGGCGATCTCAGGACGAAAAGGAAATTTACAAACTTTCAGCTGCATATTGAATATCGCATTCCATTCGATATTCAGGGAAACGGGCAAAGCAGAGGCAATAGCGGAATCTTCTTAGCTTCTCTTCCGAGGGGGGCGGGTGGATATGAGCTGCAGGTTCTTGATAGCTACAATAATTCCACTTATGTAAACGGCCAGTCTGGCAGTATATATAAACAAGCTGCACCCCTAGTAAATGCCTGCCGGAAACCTGGAGAATGGCAATGTTACGATGTTATTTGGGTTGCTCCCCGCTTTCATGAAGATGGTACTCTGAAATCAACAGCGAAAATTACTGTTTTCCATAACGGAGTACTGATTCAAAACAATTTTGCTTTAAATGGCGACACCCCTTGGGTTGGGGCTCCTTCATATCGTAAGCATGGTGCGGCCCCTTTAAAGCTCCAGGCTCATGGAGATCCTAGTAAGCCTATAAACTATCGTAATATCTGGTTGAGGGAGTTAGCTGCGGATTTATAAAATATGTAGATTTCAATCTAAAGGAATAGCATAGGCTGGCTTCACCATCCGCAGAAGCCAAAAAGATCACTGAATAATTCCTATTAAAATTTTAAGCTCGACGTATCGCCCCTAAATACACATGTCGAGCTTAAAATAAAAAGCAGGCCACAGTTGCCGTCATTTATAACCTAAACGGCCGGGCAAAACCTCAGCTACTTTAAATAGCCATTAATCAGGCACTGCCCGCTTAATATTGTTCCCGAGCTTAAAATTATTGGCCTAGATGGGAAGTCCGAAGCTCCGTTGGGGTTCGGATTAACATTATTTATGCGAAATGTTTTTGGATAGGCATTTTCCTCATTTGTACCATATAAAACCAGAGTCTTACCTGATGGAACAACATAATTGCCGGTCTGTAAGTTGGCAACTAATGCTGTCACATGCGCATTAGTTACAAACCCGGAAGCGAATCCATTAGAACCAATCGTTGACACTGTTTGCCCTGGCCCAATAATTAGCATCGGCGGATAAGAAACATCAAAACTCACACTTCCGATTTTAATACCACCTTGGGCATTGTTCAGTATTAGGTTCTTGCCAGCCGGAACCGTGTAAGAAGAGGATGAAGAAATTAAAACAGACTCACCCGAATTTCCATCCGGATATTCCAGGCTCCCTGCGTTATTAGCATAGAAGGCATATGGTACACTTAAAAGTTGCGTGGTATTTGAAAGAGTGTATGACGCCCCCCCGGTAGCATCAACCTCTGTTTTAATATAATATTGATCATCATTCCAATTTATATCCATACTGCCACTAATTACATTACCGTTTCCAATCACGATGGAAACCAGTCCATTCGTATTTGTGGTAGGCGTCTGGCTCTCTGAGTAAATGGTGGTTCCTGTCGATGCTCCTTTTAGGATACTTATCTTAATACCTACGTTAGAGTTTTGAACTAAAGCATTACTGCTGTTTCTGACAACCGATTGGTAGGAAATTTTATTGGGAGCTTGCGCCAAGCAAATAGAAGCCCAAAGAAGAGCAATAAATGTGAAGGTTGGTTTCATGAATTATAATTTAATTATTTTAAAAATCTCTTTTTGGATATTGGTGCTGATAGCGATTAAATAAATGCCTTTACTTAAGTCTGAAACATCGACTTTAACTAATGAATTTGATGCTACTCCTGATTTAACAACTCCCCCCATTATGGAGCTTACCGTATATTGAAAATTTGAAGCAATATTACTTGTGGTTATCAGGATGTAATCGGTACTTGGATTGGGATATACCGAGATACTGTTTGTACAACTATTTAATTCTACGGATTGGATATCTGAATAGCTGAATTTACCGTCTTTATCAACAAGTTTTAGCCTATAATAATTAATCCCCTGAGAGGGGTTTAGGTGTTTAAAAGAATACCCACTGTTGTGAGGTAAAGACGATTTAACCGAACCTTTATAGCTGAAAATGTTTGAATTTAGGGAATGTTCTATCTCAAAATGTGAGGTATTAATTTCTGACGAAGTAGCCCAGTTAAGCAATATGTTTTTATCTGATGCAATTTTTGCAGTAAATGAAACTAGTTTGACCGGCAAAACGCTTAAATCAAATGACTGTTGTACGCCTTCTGTAATAGCTCCTGCAGCGCTGGTATAGTTTTCTGTAAAAAGTTGCCCGACAGAATAAGAAAAACTACCGTTGCTATTTGAAGCATCGCCGCCAGCTGTTAAGCTGCTTGACTGCGACATTGCATTGATTGAAAGTGTTACACCTATTGTAACACTCAATAATCGTTTATTCATGAATTGTGATTTAGTGTTAAGTCTGAATTTTATCTATGGGTGATTTTATAAGCAAGGCAACAATTGAAATGAATTGTAACTGTGCCTATAGTCAATCACTACAGTTAAAATCAACGGCGAAAGTACTGCAAAGAGTTTAATAATTAAAACTTGGGCACCCAACCATTTCCTGTTCGTAGAGCTCAGCCAAACCCTATGTAGCTTTTTTACTATCCAGTTCCTGGGATTTCGAGCCTGAGTTATTTTGAGCTACCATCCGCTCATTTATCACCCAATCCCTATTTGTTCAAACTCATAATTTTCTCTTTAATCTCAGAATTTCCCAAATGCCCCAGGTCCGGATTTACTACTTCACCTTTTTTATTTACGAGAACATAGTGCGGAATCCCTGAAATTTTAAATTTTGACTTTAAATAATTCCATTCATCCTGGCTAACCCTGTAATGCTCTCCCTTTATATCCGGAATTACATTATTATAGGTTTGGATTGGAGATGTGGGATTTGTTATATAAACAAAAACAACATTCTCATTCTTCATTTCTTCTTTTAGGGATGCAATACGCTCAATGCCTCCCATACATGGGGCACACCAGGTAGCCCAAAAATCTACATACACAACATTGCCTTTGTATTTGTCCATTATAGCATCAAAAAGGCTATCGGCCGTTGTTTTTGGAACTTCATTTGCAACTATAGCAGATTTCTTGTTTTTCTCAAGTTTTAATTTAACTGTATTATTTACCTGTTCAAATGCCGAGGTAACAAAGGGAATGCTGATTTTATCTTTCAGCATTTCAATATCTTTATCACTTAGTGGCTTAAAAGTTCTTTGCAGCCAAAGAGCCCTATTCTGAGCATAAATCAGATCCAACATCAAACCTTCCTCAAGCTGAAAGACACTACGTATTTTATCGTATCGCTTTTCATCATAGGCGTTTATTACAATTGGGTTTATTTCCTCCTTATACTTAGTATAAAACGGGGCCGTTTTCTTGCTTAATTCTTCATTTTGCTTTTTTGCTGCTACAGAATCTTTGGACGGTACTTTTTCGGATTCAATAACTGCTTTGATGATCTCCTCATCTTCAGGACTGAACACCGTTCCCTGTTTACGTAATTGTTCTGCCAGCTGTGGCAAAGTAAAACCGTCAAATTTAACATTAACCGGGTCCGAAAATTTCAACCTATTAATAAGAATATTATATCCCTGCGTTATTATGGCCATTTCTTTGTTTAGGGGTAATTGCCTTACATAATCAAAATGGGCGGAATCCAAAACCATAGGTTTTACCATATAGCCCTTTTTCCCTGATGGTATTTTATTTGCCTTTCGGTATGCTGCCTCTATATTCCAATTGTATTCAAACAGCTTTGAGGCGGTCCCATAGGTAATATCCATCTGCAGGTATGCCTTTGTTTTTTTGCTTAAATGATGTTCCTGGTCATAAGCTTCAAGAGCATTTAATTGTTGCTTTCCTCTATCTAAAATGTATGCTTTAAATTGGGCCGAACTAAATCCATTAATATCAGACATGAATTTATCGTAGTCGTAATCAGTGATATTTTTGGTTGTTAACAATTCCTGGTTTATTAATTCGCATTCGCCCATGAATTGTTGCTCCTGCCTACGCTGGCCTAAGTCAATAAAATGAAAGGTCTCTTTCCCCGGCTCACAATACAAGTTGAATGACTTTTTAGGGAAGCGCACAAAAACTATTGCGGGGTGAAGCATCGGAAACTTAGCAGAATAGCTACCATCAGGGGCAATGGTAATAAGGTATGATTCCTGCCGGCCTGTTACATTGTTGTCAACCGCCACATGGCCGGTCTTGAAACCTAATTTAGGGGAATAGCCCTTGATGTAACCTTTATAAACAGCTGAATCGCTTTTAAGAACAGTACCAAACTCCGTATCAAATTGGGCACTTAACGGCGTATGGTTATCCCTGCTAAGAAGCAGTTTTCTCGACTTATCCTCATACAAATTGAAGGTTTCGTTTTTCGCTTTCTTTGCATATAAGGTTTTCATTATTCCATTGGCTTGCAGATTTAGTTGAACTCTTTTTTTGCTGGCAGAAAAGGTACATTTCCAAGCCTGGCTTTGATAAATGGCAATGGAATCATACAGGCCTAATACCCATTCTTTACTTCCATCCGTTTTATACCAATTACCTGCCAATACAGGATTTTTTGTCTGTTTTTGAGCCATACCGATGGTATAGCATAAGGTAAATACTATAGTAAAAAGGTTGATTTTCATTTGATTTAATTGCGAAGGTTTAAATTGTATAAGCTAGTTGGATTCTGCATAATCCATTAAAGAATAAGTAAAACAACGGGTCAAATATGTTAAAAAATTAAACATAAAGAATATGCCCGATACTCCAATGTGAGTAGTAACTTTTATCACAAAACAACAAATTGTCATTTCCAAATTCTCAATGGAGGTCAATTATTTTTCTAAAAATTTCATCAATAGTAATGTATCCGTAAAGTTCCCCTAACATTCATGCAGGTACTTTGGGCAGTCAAACTCAACAAATAACATGAATAAACTTTACAAGAAAAGCAAGTATTTATTTTTGCAATTCGCACTACTGGTTACAAGTAGCATTAGCTATGCACAAATAAGCAATACAATGGTGTATACACCAGCTGCAAGCGGTGATGATGCAGAAGAAGCAACATCGGGCACTATTGGCACTATGGACCTTAGCAGTTCTGACCTTGAATTAATGAAAGACGGCTCTAAAGACCAGATTATCGGCATCCGTTTTAGGAACATAACCATACCTCAGGGAGCAACTATACAATCTGCATACATTCAGTTTGCCACTAAAGGAGATAAAGCTCCAGTTGCCGGCGATATTACTATTCAGGCACAAGATGCCGACAATGCTGCGATTTTTACATCAACTTTAAGCAGCATTTCCAGCAGAACCAAAACCTCAGCATCTGTTACCTGGACCGGAAGCACCAGCACCACCTGGGGAACTACGGCGGCTGGAACAGCTGGTGCAGATCAGAGAACTCCGGATGTTTCAAGCTTGGTTAGTGCTGTAATTTCAAGAACAGGCTGGGCCTCTGGTAATGCTTTGGCCTTTATCCTTTCAGGAACTGGAACAAGAAACGCTTACTCTTATGATGGAAGCGGTGGTGATTATTCTAATATGCCAAAGCTGATTGTAAAATATACCTATTCTGGGCTTACAACATTAGCAGCCGCGAGTTTACCTATCGAAAAATACAGTCAATGGTTATATCTGGACAATGGAACAGATCAGGGAACGGGCTGGAACAGCCCATCTTTTGATGATTCTGGCTGGAGTTATGGAACAGCTAAATTAGGCTATGAGGACGGCGCGACAACAACTCTAAGCTACGGTGCTGACGCTAACAACAAATTCATCACCACCTATTTCCGTAAGAAATTTACTATTTCTGATGTGATTTCATTGACCGATTCTCTTAAAATAAGCTTATTAAGCGATGACGGAGCTATGGTATATATCAACGGAACTGAGGTTGTCAGAAGAAATATCCCGGCAGGGTTGGTAAATTACCTAACTACAGCTACCTCCACTATCGATGGCACTAATGAATCAACCTATTTCGATTATAAATTTTCAAAAAATTTGCTTCTATCGGGCACGAATACAATCGCGGTTGAATTACACCAACAAAGTGCCACGAGCAGTGATATCGGTTTTGATCTCGCATTATCTGAGGTTGCGCCTACTGCTGTTGCCGCAAATTGCGATCCTTTATCAAGCACACATATTTCAAACTATGTTTCTGTATTGCCCTCAACGCAACCCGATTCGTTAAGAATTCCTTCTACTCATACGTTCCAAATGTTGCTTCAAACAGGCGATGCTTATACCAATGCAGCAGATGGTTCAGTAAAATCTACTTTTGATTTTACCGGATATGTTCCGATTTCTGGAAGCAGCACTAACGGATACCTTTCTGTTAACCACGAAGGAGGGACTGTTTCAACAGCCGGTGTTTCTATCCTGGACTTAAACTATAACTCAACCAGCAAGTTATGGCAGGTTTCAGCAAAAGCACCCGTTAACTTCGCACCGGTGCAAGGCACTGTCAGAAATTGTTCGGGTACTGTTACTCCATGGAACACCATTATTACCAGTGAAGAAAGTGTACCTACCGGGGATGCAAACTCAGACGGATATGACGATATAGGCTGGAACGTAGAAATTAATCCTGTTACCCGTGCTGTTGTAGACAATGACGGAGATGGCAATCCTGATAAGCTTTGGAAATTGGGAAAAATGTCTCATGAAAACGTTGTAGTAGCTGCCGATAGAAAAACGGTTTATGAGGGCAATGATGAGAGTCCTGGTTATATCTTCAAGTTTGTTGCCGATGTTGCACAAAAGCTAGGTGCAGGAAAACTATATGTATTAAAACTTGATGGAACGCTTGACAATGCAGTTTCTGGCACATGGCTACAAGTACCCAATAGTACCCCAGCAGAATGTAACAATGTTAGAAGTTATGCAAATTCTGTCGGTGCTACCAATTTTGTCCAGATAGAAGATGTGGAGATAAACCCCGTTGACAGCCTGGTTTATTTTACGTCAAAAAACAGTGGCCGGGTGTACAGGTTTAAGGATTTAGGAACTTCAGGCGTTAACAATTACAGCATCTTTGTTGGTAATACAGCATCTGTTTATCCTATTACATATAACGGGGGAGCAACTGACGAACAATGGAGAGGAGGAAATGACAACTTAACCTTTGATGATAAAGGAAACTTATATGTATTACAGGATGGAGACAGAAACCACATCTGGATGGTACGTCCCTGCCATACACAGGCAAGCCCTAAAGTAGAACTTTTTGCCGTAACTCCTGCGGGATGCGAGCCTACTGGCATGACATTTTCCCCTGACTACAAATTTATGTTCGTATCGATGCAGGATCCGGATGGCACTAATAAGCTAATGAAAGATGCTGCCGGAAATCAAGTTGCATTTAATAAATCTTCAACTATTGTAATTGCCCGCAAAGAAGATTTAGGCCTGCCTACCACTCTGCCTATTACCCTGGTTTCGTTCGATGCTAAGAAAGTCGCGGATAGCCAGGTAGAATTAAAGTGGAAATATATCACCGATGAGAGCCATGTAAAATTTGAAGTTCAACGAATGGTTTTTGGTGGCGATTTCCAAACTATTGAAACGATTTCAAAACAAACATCAGCAAATACCGAAAGTATGTTTGTTTATGTTGACCGTTCACCTTATCATGGTGATAACCTTTACCGCATCAAAAGCATCGATGCCAATGGTAAAGAATCGTTTTCGGTGGTAGATCTGGTTAATATTCCTCAATTAGCTGCAAAGCAAGAATTATCAGTATATCCAAATCCAGCAAATACAACTATCAAACTTTCATTATCCGTTAATGAGCCTGCAAAAGCTAACCTTAGAATTGTAGATAACGGCGGAAAAATCATTAAACACGAGCAGGTGTTACTTTCACAAGGCGAGAACATCCTGTCATATGATGTGCAGTCTTTGGTACCAGGCACCTACCATATCATCATCTCCGCGTTAACACAATCCTACAATACAACTTTTATCAAGAATTAATGCGATTTATAACTGTAGTTAAATCTTATACAATTCTAAGTATTGCCCTTTTTTTAAAGGGCAATACTTGTTTGTATGCACAATGCAAAACGCAGAGTTATTATAACCTAAATGAGGCATTAGCCGATGTTAACTGTGTAAAGAATTTTTCCTACCGCTATTCAGGAGTAGAATCTCTTAGTCCTAAAATCGGACAATTAACTTATCTTGAATATCTGGACGTCCAAAAAAATCATCTGAAACAGCTTCCTTCATCGCTTGAGAATTTAGGAAACCTGAAGCAGCTTGTTTTAAGCGATAATGATCTAAGTAAAATTTATATTAAAATTGGCAACCTCAAGCAGTTAAAAACACTTCAGCTGGATAAGAACCATTTAATTGAGCTTCCATCCTCCATTAAAGAACTTCAAAACTTAAACATCCTCGATGTATCCTATAACAATTTTGCGTCCTTTTCTGAAAATCTTTGTGATTTAAAAAAACTGAGTATACTCGAGTCCCGAAACAATTCACTGCTTTATCTTCCTGAGAATATTGGGAAATTAAATAATTTACAAACCCTCACCTTAGATAACAATCGCCTTACCCACCTGCCTAAAAGTTTCACCTCGCTAAAAAAATTAAAGCAGCTCGACTTATCCTATAATGCCTTACAGGTACTTCCAAACGATCTTGGAAAAATGAAATCCTTAAGGGTATTGTCTCTAAGCAACAATAAGCTTGAAGAGCTTCCGGCAAGTATCGGGAAACTTGAAAACCTGGAAATGATATTACTAAGCAACAATGCAATTCAACGTCTTCCATCACAAATAAAAAATCTTCCGAAGCTTAAAACACTGGTTTTAATGAATAACCCAATCAGTAAAGAATACCTAGACGAATTAAAATCTTTATTACCCAACACCACTATCGTTTTTTAAAATCTTGTTTTTTGTAAGATGAAGGTCTCCCCTCTGATAAAAGTTTCCATAGTTCTAAGCGCTCTGATTTTTATCATTTCATCAGGATTTAAAACTTCAAATGCGGTTTCTGATACTCAAAAGTTTTACCGTCTATACCTGGATAGTTTACAGATCACAAATAATCTGCTGGAACAAAGAACATCTACTGCTTCGGCGGAAGAATTACAAGAACTATTTAAAAAATGCAGAAATCACTACAAAAAAATTGAATTTATCACAGAATACTATCTTCCGAAAACAGCTGTAAAAATCAACGGAATTCCTTTACCGGAAAGCTCTGCAGCAGAACCCGGAGAAGCTGTCTATCCCTCCGGCTTCCAGGTAGTAGAACCCTTATTATACCAGGAACTGACCCTGGATTTGCGAAAAAGTATTGCCTATGAAGTAAGCAGTATTACAAACGCTATTAACCATTTTAAAGCTACTGCACCTGCTATTGAATTGACGGAATCTCAACTTCTGGATGCGTTGAAATTAAACATCTACAGAATGACGATTAAAGGCATAGCGGGTTTTGATGCACCAGTAGCCTTATCCGGAATATCCGAAGCAAAATCTACTTTAGAATGCTCTAAAATTGTATTCTCCTTTTTCAACAACTCCGAAGACCTGATAAATAGCTGCGATAAAGCCATTCATTTTATTGAAAAATCCTCAACTGATTTTAACGAATTTGACAGAGCTACTTTTATAAGTAAATACGTAAATACCCTGTGCACTTCTCTTTATAATTACCAGGAAAAGCAAGGTATACCATTTATAAATGAGCCAAGAGCGATAAGCGC
>Ga0307408_100000728_pt1 | contig 26661 bp, 24 predicted proteins | sample 322Cmetagenome_FD_202116 | JGI IMG/M metagenome (GOLD analysis project Ga0307408, IMG submission 202116) | Maize rhizosphere microbial communities from greenhouse at UC Davis, California, United States - 322HYB-C-3 | ecosystem: Host-associated > Plants > Roots > Rhizosphere > Soil | place...
CATCATCATAGGTGCCTTCGACTGCAACAAATTCGGCGCCGTATGAAAGCGCTTGAGCGATCTTGACATGCTCAATGTCAGATGGCGCAAAGATATAGCATGGCAGGCCTGCCTTGGCTGCGTGAGCGGCAGTTGCAGCTGCCAGGTTGCCCGTAGATGCACAGCCCACCGCCTTTAATCTTGTCTCTTTGGCTCTTGAAACTGCAACGCCAGCAGGTCTATCCTTGAATGAAAACGTGGGGTTAACGGAGTCATTCTTGATGTACAAACTTTTCAGCCCAAGTCTGTTGCCCAGCTTGTCTGCATACTGCAGCGGTGTGAGACCTGCGTTCAGGTTTACAATATTGCTTTTGTTTGCAATTGGCAAGAGCTCAAAATAACGCCAGTATGTCTTTTCTCTTGATTCAAAAGTGTGTCTACTTATAGATAATTCATTGTAGGTGACATCCAGAGGGCCAAAGCAGTCTTCGCATATATAACGAAATTGTGGCTCATATTCTTTGAGACATTCTCTGCACTTTAGCGACTTGATACTTCCCATTTTTTCTATTCTCTCTCTCTCGATTAGTATATGATTAAAACTTCTCTAAGCATCATTTTAGTCTTACTAAATTTTTTGCTGGCTATGTTTTGTAATACTAAACAACATATGCCATATAAAGATTATAATGAAAGAATAGAATATTATAAAAATGTGTTATATTTCATGGACTATATTAGTAAATTGTGGAAGCAGGATCGATTGCCTGTATGACAGGCTGGCTTGTCTGAATCGACCATATAAAGGATAGAATCAGAGTCACAGTCGACCAATATTTTGTATACTGGCTGGACGTTGCCAGATTCCTCACCTTTCATCCACAGTTTGTTGCGTGACGTACTCCAGAACCAAGCGTTGCCTGTCGTGATGGTGTTGGCAAGGGCCTCCTTATTGACGTATGCTAGCATCAGAATGTCTTTGGTCTTTCTGTCCTGTACTACTACAGGCAGAAGACCCTTGCGCTTTTCAAAGTCGAGGTCGCTTAGCGATTTGGCGTTCATGCCCATTTGGCAATAGACAGGGACGGAAATAAATCTAGCCATTTGGAATTCAATAATAAATGGACAGACGATAAAAGAAGACTCTGCTGTGTCAACAGCAACTGAACAGAACAGGCAATTGTTCGCTGCTATTATGTGTCTCTTCTCAACCATGCAGTACAGACAGAGATATATTCCCCTTGTGTCAAGATGCTGTCAGCGAGGTGGGGAAGTCAGGTTATCCCGGCGGGCTCATAACCCGCAGAGCGGTTTCTACTTTTGCAAAATTGCAGGTGGCCGTAAGTTCAAATCAACCCCTCGCTACTACTGTTTTTTCAAACAGGAATTTTGTCTTTTCAATGCCGTACCTCTGTAACGGCTTTGTCAAATGCCTATGTGCTTTGGGTGTTGGGATGTATAATCCAGTTTTGATTCTACGCTCCTGCGGTATCAGAATCTTTTTTGTGTTGTGGTCTTTGTGCTTGCACCTGTCGCACTGATGGCCCTTATTTTTCCCCTCTGACTTCATACGCTTGCCACACATTTTGCACAATGGGTTCAATGTTTCATAAACAGGCGTAAGCTTGAGCACGCGCAAATATTCAACATTTAAAATTTTGGGGTGTTTGGTAGTTCCCTTTCTGACCCCGACACCAATTTCAATGACATCACCCTCTTCAAGCTTGGCTGCGACATTGGCAAGTCCAGTTGGTTCATAGACCGCTGCCGGCATTTCTGCGCCATCCTGCTTGACTGTAAAAATGACGTGACCGCCTTCAATTGCATATGGCTTGCTACTAACCTTACACCCGATATATCCTGCTGTGTATGCTTTGACATTGGCAATCCTGATCTCATTTTGCAGGTGCATGTTCGTCCCTTGGTTTGAGCGAAAAACTGTCCAGCCCTCTAACTCTTCCTCTGGATGCAACGCAGGGAGTGCCGACTCAACTATATCTGGACTCTCGCCTCTTATGCCAAAGAAGACCGGATCTGAGCTATGCGGTGCAACCAACACGCGCCCCTGGTTTCGATCGTAATTGTTGAAAGTGTGAGGATAGGTGTCTATGCTAAACTTAATGACACTCTGCTTGTCTATTACACGCGGCCTGCCCCAGTTCTTCTGCTTTCTGTATGCAATTAGCTCAAAAGTATGATCGCCCTCCAGCAGACAACCCATAGCACCAATAGAGCCGACAAGTCCCTGCCCATTGCCAAAGGTAAAGTATTGAATGCCAGCGGCCTTGGCTACCTTTTCTGACATCTGTCTGCTCATTATGTCATACATTGCGAGCGCGCTAAAATCCCGAAGCTTTGTAGGCACATAGTCGCTTTCAAGGAATGCAATTGCGGGGTTAGCTCCACTGCCAATGGCGGAACCTTCTTCCACTGCCTGCCTGATATAGTCGATGACTCTGTCTGCAGCTTGCACTTTTAACCGCAGGCAAACTGCGCCATTACCCCTAGTTTTCCAAGGGATATTGGGATTAAGCCTTATCAACAATGGATAATCGACAAGCTTTGCGCCCTGTTTTTTCTTCAGATGTTCTACTACCTTGAATGCAAGATGTGTAGTGCACCTGCCCTCACGCGAGTCAGTGTCGTCAAATGCAACGTGGAGGGTGTGCATGACACCTCTGCTGTTGGTGCCGTAGTATATAGCCGTATAATTTGAGAGTTGTAACTTTTATCATAATCTGTGAGCTAGGGTCTAGCCATTCGGCCAGACAATGGGCTCAAACCAATGCCTTGTGCATTGAAGCATGTCTGGGATTGCTAAAGCTCGAGCAGGAATCTGTTTGCAAACAATAACAACAACCGCAAGTCATCATCATCATCATTACTCTCTTCTGGCGCGCTGATGGTAATAGAAGGCTCTGTTTTATCATCATCGTCTTTGAGAGAAAAAGAAGCAGAAAGAGAAAATGGTGAAGAAGATTAAGATTATCAGGATGATATATAGTATCTATCACTCGAATCTTAGAATAACAACGATTTGATGACTAATGCTAGATAACCAACTACTAAATGTAAGAAGAAGTCTCAAAACAGTTTGTTAATATTATGCCAACTAACTAACTAAGAAAGCTGAAGTTCCCTACTTGATTCTCTAATTCAAGAACATTTATAGCTTCCCTCTTTGTGAAACTAATTGGGATGGCGGAAGAGGTAAAGGAAAAAGAAAAAGAAGGGGTTAAACCAACAACGCCTGAAGAAGCTGCCAAAAAAGCAGCAGACGTAATAATAAAGCAACTTGAGAAAGAAATTGGTGGTAAGCCTATTCCCGACGAATTGAGGGAGAAGCATCTTGGATACAGAAACATCAAACATGTGAGGACATTTATAGAACAAAGGCGTGAGTACTATGCAAAGTTATTTCTCACACAATGTAAGCGTGATCTGAAACTTGAGATGATGGAAAAGGGCATAATACCAAGACCATCAAAACTAACATTAGGACAAATAGAGACAAAAAAAGCAGAAGTGGCAGACTACTACACTATCGATGAATCGACAATGATGCACTTATCAAAGAACTAAAAATGGTATGGCGAATATCTAAAGCAGAATTCGGGAAAGGCATAGGGGATTTGTGCTAGAGAGAAGAAATCTAACCGGCGCTTCCCACCTCATACGAAAAAGCCATAACCAATTATAGTTTGCCACTGGCATGCACTAAGCTAATGCTTCCTCTTCTTTGTATGTTTGAATTATATCGCTGTTATAAAAAGGGCGTAGTGTTTAAATAGTTTCAGCATGGATCGTTGGGTGAGTGAATTAGATGCCAGTCGCAATACTTCCTGATATTAGCGAACAACACTGCATCGGCTGTGCGCTCTGTGTAGAGATTTGCACTTCCCTCGGTCCAGATGTGCTCAGAGTAAAACCAGTCGAAGGATGGAAGAGAGGTAAAGCCTTCGTGTTCTATCCAGAAAGATGCATCTCTGATGGAGCATGTATTGGAGTTTGCCCCACAAAGGCAATCTTCTGGATGAGGCCGATGGACTACACACCAGGACAACCAATCCCATTGAAGAAGTCAGGCCTTTTCGCAAAGGGCTGGGAAGAAGGTTAGTCCCTTCAACAAACTCCTTTTTTTAATTTTTATTCTCTTCAATAAATTATTAATACAGTATTTGCTCGCCTATCATCCAGTTGGTCAACTGGGACGAAGAGATTAAGGGTCACCTCTTCTGGGTCTGGGGCGGAGAAGAAGGGCTTTTCAAGCGCGGCAAAGAGGGTATGCTAGTCGTCACGGACAGGCGTCTTGCCTTTATCATGAAGACTGACATGACCTATAAAATGCATGAAACCCATTCCATTAGACAGTTAAAGCGTTTTGAAGCAGGCGAAAACATCTTTCGGCCGGCTGAAGGCTACAAGTTAGAACACCTCAAAAAAGACCTTGCTAAGAGCCCTGATAACCTCCATATTCCATTCAACCAGTTTCTGGACGTCCTCTCCGAGGAAAAGGACTGGGGAACACTTCTTAAGGTGAAGATGAACCTTGGCTACAAAGCAAAGGTTTTCAAGTTCTCGATAGTGAAGGGGTGGGTAAAATATCCTGTAAAAGATCCACTTGAGTTTCAGCGCATGGATTGGAGACCGCTTATAAACTTGGTAAAAACATCGATTTAGATTTATTGCAATATTTGTGAGAGGAACTTATATGATTTATAAAAAGAAAGACAAGAAAATTCCATTCTGCCAATATGTATGAAGATAGTGGACCTAAAAGCTTCTTTACAAGAAGCTCAAGTCGCTTGAAATGTCAAGCTGTTTTTACGACTTGTACCGCAAGTATTGCCTGATACTCTTTGTCAAACAGGACACCTTTGCAAGGGCAATCTGTGAGATTGTCTCCGAGATCTCTCCTACAGATAAGGGAATGCTTAACACCAGCATGATAGTGATTGCAAAGTAATATAATTAGGCAACCTGCTGCCTACTGTTCGCATATTGCTAAGAAAGCTATTCGTTGTAGGTGTCGGTCCTGGCTCGCCAAAGTATCTTACTGATGCGGCTAAAGAAGCCATTGCCAAATCACATTACATCGTAGGCTACAAGTATACGCTGTCGACGATCGAAGGTATTATTGACAAAAGCAGACAGCAAGTGTTTCAAGTCACAATGCAGATACAAGAAGACGTCTACCAGGACATTTACACGAAAATGAAGGATGGCGAGTACTGCACTGTACCTTTTACAGGCGATGCCAATTTCTCCGAATCGGAGGTTGTCGACAGGCTGCTGGAAATATTTGGGAGCGACAATGTTGAGGTGATTCCCGGTATCAGCTCCATACAAGTGGCTGCCGCCAAGGCCCACGTCCCGACTGACAAGGCTTTCCTTGTTACCTTCCATGTGACAGACGACATCGAGCAGAAAAAGCAGGAAATGCTGCTGGCAGTTAGGCAGGGTAGGAGCGTAATACTGCTACCTAGACCTTGGCCAAGAGACAGATCAAGGCACTTTATGCAATCTGAAATTGCAAAATTCCTGCGTAAAAATGGTATCGACACTACTAAGCTAAAGGTTTGGGTCTTTGAGCATCTGACAACTGAAAAGGAAACAACATTCAGAGGCACAGCTGTCGAACTTGAGGGAAAGGAGTTCAGCGACCTGTCTGCTATGGTAGTAGATCAGACAAAGAGGCAAACATACCTCAATTTTTAGCCGGAGTTTAAATATTAAATTGGGCCTATTTTTTTGTGATGTCGTCAATACAAAACAAGTCTGTTGGTATTATGCAGGGCGAAGATAAAGGCCTAATCAGATATTGTGTTGAATGTGGCGCAAAGATGCCTAAGTCACAGAAGATCTGTCCTGCATGTGGCGAAAGTCAATAACATCTCTTTATATCCTCTTTTTTTGTTATAAGATCTTAAAACCTTGGTTTAGATTATCTTAGTGAAACATCCCATGCTGCAGAGACGTTATTCATACTTGATGGGCATGTCATTTATCGAAACAACAACTATGTGATAATAGCGATATTGGCACCTGTAGTAGTGGCCAAAGCCAGTAAGGCTAGATCTCATTTCACTGGCACTCAAGAAGAAGTATCATTAGAAGGTCGATCTATGCAGGAATATAGTAGGTCAACAGGTGGAATCGTAACAACATATTCGCTCAGCCGATAAGTCTTAACGAAAAGTATGACATAATGAGAGACATCGCAAGCTGCCTAGAAGAGCCCTCATGATTCCACCGGATCTATGGCAATACTCGCGTCAAGACCGCCCAGTCGCTCTATTATCTGCCACTCTATTACTGCAGCTATAAACAACATCCCTATGGCAATACCCAGCTCTATCAGAGTCGGGATGGCGTATTTACGCCAAGGCATTCTCTTAAGAAGGTAGTAGATTAGCATCGCGCTCCTTGACATCGCAAGGCCATAGACGAACACTTCCATGATGCCAAAGGGCGTTATCAGGAGGACAAGCGGCGAAACCTCTCCTAGCATGGGCGACGAGCTTGCAAGCGCGCTGAAAATTGAGCCGGTGGCAAAACCAGAGAACGCCCCAAATGCTGAGCCTACTGCAGGTACAAACATTATCAGGGTGATTCGGACGTTGTTCAAAAAGATGCCATTCTGATCGATCCCCTCTATTTGCTTCGAGAACTCACGCGTCAATGTCTCGGCTTCCTCCTCGTTCATGGGTACTGCCGCTCCCGTGGAATAGGCAATCAGAAATGCAGCTGCACCAAACGCAAGATAGATGAGGCGCCGCTTGCTGACCTTAAAACGCAACAGGAATGGTTGAATGTGATATTGTATAATTAGTTTTGTCATCCTCCAAACCCCCTTAGTTCAGCTTTGTCTTTTTATGTATGTTGAACATAACAATAGCGGTGAACCATTCCGCAGCGACAACAAGTGCAGGAAACACTGTTTTTCCGCAGTTCTTTGCAATTGGTAATGATCCTATAGACTTTGTGGTTCAGGATATTGCGGTAATCATGATAGTCGCGGCAATAATGCTTGCGATCACATTCAAACTGAAGCAGCCTATGGTCATAGGCTATATCATTGCAGGCATGATAATTGGGCCCTATACTCCACCTTTCAACCTTATCAGGAGTCCAGAGACTCTAAATCTCTTTGCAGAGCTAGGCATAATCATGCTACTCTTTGTCACTGGTACTGAATTCCCTATAGCCAAACTCCGCTCGGTGGGCAGGATATCTATAGTTGCTGCTCTTGCAGAAGTGTTAGGAACGCTCTTGATAGTGTTCTTTATAGCTCAAAGCCTTGGGTTCCACTTTTATGATTCTCTCTTTCTTGCCTTGGCGTTATCAATTACTAGCACCGTAATCACGATCAGGATACTGGAGGATGTCGGCCTAATACGCGATAAGTCGTCTACGCTCATTCTTGGGATGCTGATAGTCGAGGACATAATTGCCATCAGCGCTCTTGGCATCTTGCAATCCTTTGTTGCAACTGGCGGTAACATGTCCATTGTGAATGTCGCCATAGTCCTTGGAATAGTGGGCGGCTTTATTGGTGGCGTAATCATAATAGGCAGCAAGTTCGTCCCCCGGATAATAGATCGGGCCGGCAAGACAAACGATTATGCGCTGCTCCTGATAACGATCCTCAGCATCGCCTTCGGGTTATCCTTCCTTGCAAATGGCCTTGGCATGTCTGTCGTGGTTGGTGCCTTTCTTGCCGGCGTACTTGTCGCCGAGAGCAGGAGTGCGGCAGTGGCAAGGATAATCACAATTCCCTTACGAGATATGTTTGCAGCGCTATTCTTCATATCAATAGGGGCGCTCATGAATGTGTCGCTGATCCCTGCATTCATAATTCCTGCCATAATTCTCATACTGACCTCCTTTGCCTCAAAGCTCTTGATAGTCACTGGCATTTTGGTAAGAGCGCGCTATGACAGCACAACTGCGCTTAGGGCTGGCCTTGGAATGTCGGCTACCAAGGGAGAAGTCTCATTGATTGTTGCCAAGGGCGGGCAGGATGTAAACGCCATCAGTCCTTCTATTCTGCCACTGCTTGGTGTAGTCACAATAGTGACCACGTTTATAGGACCATTCATTATAAAGGTCGGAAGTCGATTCAAGCTAACTGAGCCTACTGAAGCAGATGCAAAGAAAGAAAAAGAAGAAGAAGAAAGTTAGTCGCAAAAAATTTTTTCGGCAGATCAACACAACTGCAATTGATCCTACAAACGTTGCAGACTAGCATAAGTAGTAGTGGAAGCAGTAGATGTGCAAGGTGCAATGTTGGTGTCAGAATTTGAAGTAATCATTTTACTGATTCTGGTTTCTGCCATCGTGGATGTGTGATCAGCTCTACAAGAGCAAGGGATCAGGGAATTTGGCCAAACACCTTGATTAGCGTGAACCCTTCTCTGGCCTCCTATTTTCCTTGATATTTCTATATAGAATAGGGAGATTATGTGGACTAGCCATAAAAGCCTCATCTTCTTGCGAACTACTTAGTCAATGTCTGCAAAACGTGCTAGAATGCAGAATTTTACTATCCTTGCAGGCATGCTGATATTATTATTGTCTGCATTTTTTATCAGCGTCTTCATGCCATTTAGAAATTCTATTGCTGAGCAGAGGATTGAGCTTAATGGAGCTGGCGCAACATTCCCGTTTCCATTGATTGATACTTGGCGTGTTGAATACCAAAAAATCAAGCCAGAGATAAACATCAATTATCAGTCGATTGGGAGTGGCGGAGGAGTCAAACAGTTTACTGAAAAGATTGTGGACTTTGGCGCTACGGATGCACCCCTCACCTCTTTAGAGAGAGAAAAAGCCCGCGAAGCAGTACACATCCCTGAAACAATTGGATCAATAATCGTCTCATACAATATCCCTGAGGTTCCAGATAAGGGATTGAAGCTTACAGGACCAATTCTAGCAGATATTTATCTGGGAAAAATTACAAAATGGAGTGATCCGCAAATACAGAAGCTGAATCCAGACCTTCTCCTGCCTGCACAAAACATCATTGTAGCTCATAGGTCTGACGGCTCTGGCACGACATTTGTATGGACAGATTATCTCTCAAAGGTAAGCAATGAATGGAAGGCTCAGGTGGGCAAGGGTAAATCAGTCCAGTGGCCCACAGGCATCGGAGCTCCTGGCAATGAAGGTGTTGCAAGCACCATCAAGAGCACACCTTATGCGATCGGCTATGTTGAGCTGTCATATGCGATCGCTACAAGAATGACCTATGCCTCCTTGGAAAATCAAGAGGGTAACTTTATAGAGCCATCTATTGATTCTGTGCGCGCTGCAGTAGCTGCTTCAGCTAATCTCCTGCCAAGGGGAGACGAATCGTGGGAACAGGTATCATCAACAGATGCTCCCGGCGAGGACTCCTATCCAATCTCTAGCTTCTCCTATCTTCTCTTATATGAAGAGATGAGCACCAACCCCCGAATTGATAGCCTGAACAAAGCCAGAGCTCTGGTAGACTTTATCTCTTGGGCCATAACTGACGGTCAGCAATTTGCTGATGATTTGGGATATGTTGCATTGCCAAACGACATTGTAATACTAAATCAGGATACGCTCAGATCCCTTACTTACAAGGGCCAGCCTGTCCTTACCACAGAAAGTGAAACTGGTCCCGCATCTCCAGAAATTCTGGTATATTTTGTAGCGGCTGCCGTAATACTGCCAATTGTGTCTGCTGTAGGGATAATTTATGTGCGAAGGAAAAACCGCGGATCTTTGTCAGAAAGACCAACTAAAATAGGAGCAAAAAGAGAGTCAGTCCATGACAGACTTTCGCCTTTTTTGCTCAAGAATACCCCTGCAGGAGACAAAATATTTCGCTTCATAGTGATAGGCGCAGCCAGCTATACTATACTGCTGCTTGGTCTTGTAGCCATTTCCATATTTTCTGGGTCGGCTGAAGTGTTTTATAGAGAAGGAGTAATAGAATTCATAACAGGGACAGACTGGAATGCAGTTGAAGGACGTGAGTCCTATGGCGCTCTTCCTTACATTGTTGGTACGCTGATAAGCTCGGGTATTGCAATGATAATAGGGGTTCCAATAAGCTTAGGAATAGCCATTTTCATTGTAGAAATAGCTCCGCACAGGATGTCCATTCCATTATCATTTGTAATAGAACTGTTGGCTGCAGTGCCCAGCATAGTCTATGGCCTTTGGGCGCTCTTTGTATTTAGATTCTGGATACGGGACTTTATTGAAGTGCCATTAAACCAGGCGTTTGGCGAAACAATCCCAATTTTTGCAAAGACTCCCTTTGGCCTAGACATCTTTACTGCAGGCGTTGTACTGGCAATAATGATAATCCCCACTGTATCTTCGATTTCGCGTGAGGTAATAAGGGCAGTGCCCGACACCCAAAGAGAGGCAGCGTACAGCCTTGGAGCAACCAGGTTGGAAATGATTAAGACCGCTTTATTTCCATATGCCAAGTCTGGAATATTTGGAGCAGCCATACTTGGGCTTGGCAGGGCCGTAGGTGAAACGATGCTTGTGACTATGATAATTGGAAACGCTATTGGAGCGTCTGCCATCCCCACTTCGCTATTTTCGCCCAGCCAGACCCTTGCCAGCCTAATTGCCAACGAGTTTAACGAAGCGGTAACATCTCTTCATGTTTCTGCCCTTATTGGACTTGGTGTAGTTCTGTTCCTGCTTACAATTGGCATCAATATTGGAGCGCGACTCATGGTTTCGCGGATCGCAAAAGTTTCACCAGGAAGGGAGTGACATAATATGGCAGAACAAAATGAAAGATCAGCTGAAACATTTGCAAATGATGGCAGCGGCAGCAGAAGACACCGGGTCGAGATCAGGCAAATGATGGATAAGCAGTCAATTAGGCGCCGACTATTTGACAAGATTGCCACAGGCGTTGCAATGGCCTGTGTCATCGCCGCCATCATCCCGCTTGGCAGCATATTGGTCGAAGTTGTCAAGAATGGAGTAGGTGCTTTGAGCCTAGAATTCCTGACGCAACCCCCTGGCGCGATAGGTTCTGGAAGGGGCGGAATTGGTCCTGCGATTCAGGGTACGCTTATCGTAATTGCCCTCGCGTCGCTTATAGGCGCCCCCGTTGGAGTACTGGCCGGCATATATCTGTCAGAAATTGCAGGAAGCGGCAAGTTTCCCTATGCTGTTAGATTCCTAAATGATGTCCTTACTGGCCTTCCATCCATTGTGGTTGGCATTGTCGCCTTTGTAGTCGTTGTACTAACAATTGGTTCGTTTTCAGTTTGGGCAGGCGCTTTTGCTCTCTCTATAATTATGATCCCTATCGTTGTGCGGGTTACAGAGGAGACGCTTAAGATCGTTCCAAATTCTATCCGTGAGGCTGGCTATTCTTTGGGAATTCCTAAGTGGAAGGTGGTCGTGTTTATTGTACTGACTTCGGCTAAAAGTGGGGTGCTAACAGGAATCGTCCTTGCCCTTTCAAGAATAGCCGGCGAAACTGCGCCACTTATCATGACGATACTTGGAACCAGCCTCTTCTTTACCGGTTTTACTGATCCTGTGGATGCTCTGCCGCTTAGGATATGGCGCCTTGCCTCGCAGCCATACGAGTCGGCCCACGAGTTTGGATGGGGGGCAGCGCTGATACTCATACTCTTAGTTCTTGCTATGAGCGTGGGGCTGAGGATATTGGCATATAAGAGAGGATTCAGAACTGGCATATAAGAGAAGATTCAGAATAAAGGCAATTTCTGCCTGAATGTAGCCCTATCTGCTGTTTTTCTATATAGAGAATATAGATAATACATAATTAGCCATGGGGTGAAGGCTAACTAGTGACCCATGAAGCAATAGATAGTGGCATCGAAAAAAATATCGGTGTCAGGCCACCCACAGCCGATCTGCAACATCGTTACAAGGTTTCTATTAGAAATCTTAATGCATGGTTCGGAATGAAACAGGCTCTGAAAAATATTAGCCTTGACATAAAGAAAAACGCAGCTACTGCGATCATCGGGCCATCTGGCTGCGGCAAGACTACTCTAATCCGATGTCTGAACCGCATGCACGAAATGACGCCAGGTGCAACTGCAAAGGGGAGTGTCATTCTTGACAATATTGACATTTATGACAAAAAGGTGGATCCTGTTGTTATCAAAAGGCGCATTGGAATGGTCTTCCAGAAGCCTAACCCTTTCCCTACAATGAGCATCTATGACAACGTAGCGGCTGGACTGAAGCTAAATGGCATCAAGGACAAGAGGCTTATTGGGGACGTTGTTCGGGAGAGTCTTGAAGGCGCAGCTCTCTGGGAAGAAGTTAAGAACGAGCTTAGTAAGCCTGGTCTGAGCCTTTCTGGCGGGCAGCAGCAGAGATTATGCATAGCACGAGCACTTGCTATGCATCCTGAAGTGATCCTGATGGATGAGCCGACGTCTGCCCTTGACCCAATTGCCTCCTCTAAAATCGAGGAGCTGATACACAGCCTCAAGAAGGATCTGACCATAATAACTGTTACACACAATATGCAGCAGGCTGCACGAGTGTCTGATCTCACCGCTTTTATGTATCTTGGAGAGCTTGTTGAGTATGGAACGACGAAGCAGATCTTTGAAAATCCTCAGAAGGATCTTACTGAAAGGTACATATCTGGCAAGTTCGGCTAAGCATGATAGACATTTGGTAACTTGACCCGTCTCTTAGATCTTGGAATAGACCGTATACAGAATATCATCATGGACATGGCCAAGCTTTCAGAAAAATCTGTGACCACTGCCATCGAATCATATGAAAAAGGGGCAAGTACAAAAAAAGTCATCTTTGAATGGTCTGAGCAGCTTAGAGTGCTACAGGATGAAGTTGGCGACCTTGCAATTGAGCTGATTGCCCGCTACCAGCCGGTTGCCACCGACCTCCGCTTCATCAGATCATGCATGGAAATTGCATATGGTTTTTCCCGGTTTGGCCGCTATGCCTACGATATTGTCGATGTGCTTGAAACCATGGGCTCAATAGCCAATTGCGACAAGAGTGCAGTTCTAGAAATGTCTTGCACCGTTAGGGAAATGATACACACAAGTGTTCAGGCACTGCAATCAAAAGACAAAAATGCAGCAGAAAAGTTGTATCAGATGGATGATACAGTTGATGCGCTTTACAGGAAGTATTTGAGAGAAGCCATCACACCATATGAAAAAACTGATAAAAGATCTTTTGACCCCCGCTGCTACATCTCTGCTCTGCTAATACTTAGATATCTTGAGCGCATTTCAGATCACGCCTGTTATATCGGTGATTCTGTGCATTATATCGTTACGGGCACATCGAGCCCAAGGCGCTAAATATGTATGTAGAGGATACCCTGCAGTATGTGATAATATATGTCCATTCTCCCAATGCCCTTTTTATGACTTCATCAGTCAGCAACAGTAAGAACAGGATCTGATCGTAGTAAAGTTCGCAAGGTGCAATTTACAGGCAGGTCAACATACATTCTATCGCTGCCAAAGAGATGGATTGAAGGAATGAATCTGAAGGCCGGCGAAGAGGCTTATAGATCCACTTTCTATGTCTTGCGCAACCTTGTAATAGCCATACAAAAATAATAAGAGTGCTCTGCAAAATGGGATTAAAGACTCCCTCAGATTGTCAAAGTTACCATGTAGTTGCTAAAAATGAGTCATTTGCTCTGACGGTGCTGAGAGGCTCTGTCGAAGCACTACTCCGGCGCGACTTTCAACTTGCAGATAAGACAGTTATGACACCAGAAAATATTCAGACGATCGAAGACGACGTCCTGACTGCCATAGAAAAGGACAGGTGCCTGACCCCGGTAACGTCAAGCTATCTCTAGAATACATTAGAAGGAAAGCCAGGTATGCAAGCGACATTGCGGAGATTGCCCTGAAGGAGACGATAGATGAAGTGACAGAAAAGCACAGCGCCACGCGCAGGAGACAATAACAATAATAATAATATCTGACAGGCATTGAAGGATCCATATATGCCTGGCTGGATGCGGTGGGTTGTAGTTGGCGTCAGCCTCGGAGCAGTGGCTGTAATCGCCACCATTCTCGCAGTAATGGCAGGCCAATAATTTTAGATTGACGACATGATATGCTTTGATGTCGATCAACTGCTTCTTCTAAATACACCTAGTCTACGACGAGTTTTGTATTCGGCCTAGCAAGCATAATTTAGGCCATGTGTGCAAATTTTTTCTGCTAATCCTGAGTGTTAAGCCTTTGAGGTAACGTAGCCTAACCAGTCAAAACAAAATTGGATAGTTCTCTTCAGTTGTGCTTGTGCTATATGATATGAAAATGCGCCTATAACTTAACAGGAAAAAGTAACCTTTTGGCTAAGGGTTCGATGAGGGTTCGAGTCCCGCTAGGTGCATATGATATATCCATATTGTTGCTTTTATGGATTTACAATGTCAATAGTAGTCATAGACATGGTATGGAGGGAGATTAAGGCTTGAAGAGTGCAACCATGGTTCTATCAAACTCTAACGCTCAATAGTCAAACTTTGGTGATAATGTCGGTCAGGTAATGATATTAAGAGTCAATAACCACTATATTAAAATCGCTGACACTCTGCCACCTCGAGATGGATGATCATAACTCGGCTGTACCTTAAGGGGAGGTGGTATTTATGAAACATACATCGAACCAAGATTGCAGTGCTGTCCATGACTTTGGATAATTCCTGGTCTTTCGAAGAGCTTACACCAAGCCAGACGTCCTATATTACCCATAGTTATCACAGATATCCTGCCAAATTCATTCCACAGCTCGCTGCCAGAGTTATATTAGAAAACAGTCTCCCTGGTGACCTCGTATGTGATCCATTTATGGGTTCGGCAACAACACTCGTTGAAGCCATAGTCCATGATAGGAAAGCTTACGGCACGGATATCAATCCAGTTGCTGCGCTCATAGCCAGAGCAAAGACTACACCGATAGCGCCTCTTCTTCTAAAGAAAGAAGTGGAAGAAATACTGAGCGATCTATATCTAATAATCGAAACAGATCATAAGCAAAGGCGGCTTATAAACTACCAAGGGAAGCCTTTCGAGATAAAAACACTGGATCACCAACGTATAGATTATTGGTTTCCCGAGAAACAAAAACACCACCTAGCGATCATACTTTCAAGGATTAGTGCAGTTAAAGATCAAAAAATAAGAGATTTTTTGCTATGCGGTTTTTCTAACATATTGAAACTTTGCTCTAGATGGCTGATGAAATCAGTGAAGCCTACCATTAACAAAGACAAAATGATCGCTGATGCACACAAAACTTTCTCTACCCAAGTGAGACGCATGGTGAGGAAGAATGAAGAGTTTTTTATGCTTGTTGGACAGAAGCAACTCGAATGTGTTGTAGACAATGTGGATGCACGCAGAATTAATTTAAAAAACAATTCTGTTACATTGATAGTTACAAGCCCGCCATATGTCACTTCATATGAATATGCTGACTTGCACCAACTCAGCGCACTATGGCTAGAGTATGCTAGAAACTTACCTGAATTTAGAAAAGGATTCATTGGTTCTATTCAGAAAGAAAATGGGCCAAGAAAACTCTATAGTAGCCTTGGGAAAGACACGGTAGAAAAACTACATGAAATCAACAGGAGAGAAGCTAACGGCGTAGCTCAGTATTTTTATGAAATGCAACAATGCTTCGAGGAAATGTATCGTGTTTTGAAGCAAGGAGGCAGAGCTGCCATAGTCGTGGGCGATACTGACCTTAGAAAAGTCAAGATACAGAATGCGTCTGTGTTTATTGAGACAATGGAGGCAATTGGGTTCAAAAAGCATGACGTTATCCTGCGACCAATTCCAAGTAAAATACTTCCCTTAACAAGGGATGAAAAGACAGGCAAGTTTACTAGTAAGAGAAGCGCAGATAGGCTTGCGTATCCCACAGAGCACATTATCATAATGGAAAGAAGATGATGAAGAAGAGCTGATGATTAACACTTGCCTTTTACTATAAAAGATGTTATCCAGCTCCTTGAAAAGGAGAGCGCTATACGAGGTGTTGAAGCTTATCGCTATGTTTCTAAGATACTGAAAGAAGCCAAGGAGCTTCACAGGCAGTATTTCTTGACAACTGGCAAGACAGACCATGAACAATCATGGCGTGCATTTAAAGGGAATAACCTTGAGCGACTCTTGACCCATATTCTCGATAAAGAAGTAGGAGCATTAGGTCTTAAGATGGTATCTGGAAAAGCACTCACTTCAAACCAACTTTCACCTATGCTTGATCGTGTGAAACGAAATTTACTTGTAGACTATGGTCAGTATGGTATGCACCTGCCTGATGTAGATCTTGTCATAATTGATCCTGTTAACGGTTCTGTTATTGCCGCTGTTTCTGTCAAAGTCACACTTCGAGAAAGGATAACCCAGACTGGATATTGGAAACTGAAGCTTCTAAAGTCACCTACAACTAAGGATATCAAGATGTATTTTGTGACCCTTGATGAAGATGGGACATTGACTACTCAAAGCAATCCTGCAAAGAAGGGACGGGCAATAGTAGAGGAAGATACTGATAGCAGCTATATACTAAGTGAAGCGATGATAAAAGAAAGTGAACGAGTTAAAATGTTTGATAAGTTTATCTCAGACTTGAAACTTATACATGAAGAGAGAAATAAGAAGAATTCCGAGCGTCTAGCGATACCATATTATCATCCAAGAGATATAGTATGATTTCCTCTCTTCATCTTCTACTGCTCGCCTTCTCTCCTGCAGCCGCTGTTACTTTTGTTTTTGCAAATCGATTATCTTTACACTGAAAGATTCAGTAGCACTTGCAATGTCGAGGTCAAATTGAGTTCTACTATATTTGGAAACAGAAACGTCAACTATTTCACTTGTATGTGCCTAATATTCAAAAATTATGGGTGCTTGTTGGAAAAATTGTCAATTGGTGAGTAAGCAAATTATATTTTAAAAAACCTTTTACGGTACCAATGATATTATTATTATTGTATCATGACACTCTGTTATCTTTGCAGCACAAGGACAGCCTCAATGGAATGTTCTGAATGCAAGAGACCTGTATGCAAAAAGTGCACAAAGGATTTCCCATTCTCGAGCAGTGCATGCCTTGAATGTGCGGAAAGCATAAAGACTGGCTTGGGGGGCACCAGAAAAGACGAAGAGATTTTTTAACTTTTTTCTCATTTTTTCTAAGGTTATAGTTATACCAAAAAATTGAAACATCTTCTTTGATGCTCACCATAAATAACATGACATATCTATCTCCTATTTCCTATCTTTAATATAGGGAATTACTTGCAACTAGCCCCAGAGATCTGAGCAAATGACTCCTATAACAGTTGCAAAGTTTGGCGGCAGCGCTCTTGGGCTAGAGGGAGCTATGATCCCCCAAATCGTTGATAGGATAAAACAGCTGCACCAAGAATCTAAGGTAGTCACTGTTTTCTCGGCACCTCTGATTGAATATAATGGCAAAATCATCTCTATGACTGATCTGGCGATTAGTGTGGGTAGAAGCTATGCTTCTTCTACTCCTGTAGAGATTGAAGTGCTAAGAGAGCTCTACGAGAGAATATCCTCCAAGTACTTGGACAGTCATCGCCGCCATGAATTTCTTGATACTCTTGATAAATTCTACAGACAGGTGATAATTTCGCTCAAGCAGGCGGCGGAGAATAGGCGCTTTGTTGATGTAATAAGATCAAGAACGCTTGCATACAGCGGTGAAGTGACAATGTCATACTTGATGGACTATGTGATGCAGAGCATAGGTCTCAAGTCATCACATGTGTTAATCGAAAAATGGCCGATAATCACTGATGACAACTTTGAAGCCGCCAACTTTATGGTACAAGAGTCAAAACACCATGCCGACCATCTTATCGACCTCGTAGATCACAGCGATGTCGTGTCTATGGGCGGCTTTATCGGCAAGACTGTGGATGGACTCGAGACGACATACGAGCGTGGAGGCTCAGATAGGACTGCTGTTGATATTGCAATTCTACTCCATGACCATTACGACGTCAAGATCGACTTTGAAAAGGATAGCGCAGTCTTAAGTGCAGATCCGAGGATCGTGAAGGAAGAGTTAGAATACATACAACATCTATCGTACAATGAGGCCAAGCTTGCAGGCATGTTTGGTATGAAAATCCTCGACCCAATTGCGATAAAAGAGATAGACGATAACAACCTTGACATTCCTATTGCTATCACAGAGATGATCAAGCCAAATGGCAATGTCACCCTGATTAAGAAGAAGCCGCCAGTTTTAGAGCATGCCAATCCGATAAAAATAGTAACTGGCAAGAGAAACTGCGCTATGGTGAGGATGGAGAGTACGGCATCCTCACATCTTGTGGCATCGCTCCAACTTGACAGGCAGTATCACGATTTTGTGAAATTGTCACCCTATCTGATCGATGATACTGAAATGACTCGTCTGCTGTTCCTTGACGCTGACTATATCAGAAGGCATGAGAGGTACATCCGCGCCTACTGCCCTCAGACTGAGATAGTCTATGGTAGAGGAGTAGTTACGCTCATTGGTGATGAGATGTGGCGCGTCCCCAAGATCGCATCGACTGCCAGCAGTACAGTAAGTGAACATGACCTCAACATCCTCAACCTTGACGCACAGGAGGAAACTTCAAGGATCTTAATAGTGGTCGAGGACAAGGGGACGAATGTTGCAGATGCAGTCAGAGCGATACATTCTACAAGGACGAGGATCCATGAGTTGAAATGACACAAGGGAAAATATGGCTCGATGGATCGCTTGTCGATTGGGATAATGCTAAGATTCATGTATTAACGCATGGGCTGCACTATGCAACAGGTGTCTTTGAAGGTGTCCGCTGCTACAAGACGGTGAACGGCAGCGCAATATTCCGATTAAGTGATCACATACAGCGACTGATGGACAGTGCAAGGATTTACTTTATGGATCTTGGGTACACCAAGCAGCAGCTGGAAAGAGCGGTGATTGAAACTGTCAAGGCAAACGACATGGAAGAGTGTTACATCCGGCCAATTGCATACTATGGCTATGGCAAAATGGGAGTCAATCCTCTGCCAAACAAAGTATCTGTCGCTATAGCAGCCTGGAAGTGGGATGAGTATCTGAAAAGGAGCGATGGGGCAGACAAGGGTATGCGCATGATGGTATCGTCGTGGATAAGGATCGACAACAGGGCCATGCCGATGCGCGCCAAGGCAACTGCCAACTATGCCAATTCTGTGCTTGCAAGGGTAGAAGCTATCAAGGCTGGCTTTGATGAGGCGATAATGCTAAATTCAGATGGGGCAGTAGTCGAGGGAAGCGCCGAGAACATATTCGTAGTAAAAGACAACATTCTTGCCACTCCTCCTACTACCTCTGGTGCACTCGAAGGTGTAACAAGAAGCAGCATATTGGCAATTGCCAAAGAAAATGGCATCAAATATGAAGTGCGCAACATTTCACGAGACGAGCTCTACACTGCTACTGAGGTGTTCCTGACTGGCACAGCCGCAGAGGTCAAACCCGTAGCTGAGATTGATAATCGAACGATAGGTGACGGCCTGACGGGCAAGAGGACAAAACAACTAAGGTTGCTGTTCGATGCAGTAGTTCACGGCAGGGACAGAAAATTCAGCAAGAGGTGGCTCACCCCAATCAACTGAGCAAGGTCGCCTATTATTGTAAAATGTATTGCAAGATGCACAGGTAATGCGCCAGCCAGATACAAGCCACTGCTACGCATATTCAACTTCTTGACAAAATACATAGCGACAAGCGGTGAAACAAAAATTCCGCCATGTATCGCACCATTTAGTAGTAGTGGATGGTAGTTGTATGCAAAATAGAACCCGCTAGTGGCTCCACCTACTGCTCCTACAATCAAAAATATCAGCATATTATGCCGCCTCGTTTTACAACTTCTTTTTCAATAACTTTTGATATCGCAGCAAGCCTATTTTTCACTTCTTTTTCATTGTCGCCGCGTGATATCATCTGTATCTTTATCTGCGGCGTCTTTTTCCTGTAGTATCCGCGTGGATGCGTCTTGAGATAAATCATGTTCTTGGGATGAGATTTGACTATTTCTATCAACACTGGAGCGATCATGGCCTCTGTTAGGCCTCTTGTATTATAGTTGAGCTCCTCTGCAACAAACTTACCTATGCTCTTCTTTATCCGTGGCAGGATGTGCTCTTCAAATATTGCTTTCATCTCCGACGGCACTCCGGGTAGACAAAAGATCGATATACCACCGGCCTGCTCCGTGATTGCAGGTGCACTCCCTATAGGATTCTGGATTGGCGTGGAACCCTCCGGTATAGTGGCCATCTTTAGCCGCGACTCAGTCAGCTCATAGTGAAGCTTGTGTCTTGCATAGCTTTTCTTGAGCATTTCGACTGCTCTACTATCTAGCACAACTTTTTTGCCAAACGCTGTCGCCAGGGCTTCGAGAGTTATATCGTCATATGTTGCCCCAAGGCCCCCTGTCGTTATTAAGATATTGGGCTTTCTTGCAAGCGCTTCTCTTGCTGCAGACGAAATTTCATTAAGATCATCGTGTACAACTGTCACTCTTCTCACAACACCTCCAACATTTGTAATCTCGCTGCAAAGCCAGTATGCGTTGGTGTTGAGTGTGATGCCTGATAGAAGCTCGGTGCCTATGCAGAGGATTTCAACGATCATGCTTTGAAGATCCTGCTCAACATAATTAGCTCAGGTCCACTTGTAAGGTTGCCTACAACGACTGACTTCATGTTTGCTACGATGCCTGATGACAGAAAGGGTACGCCGCCATTAACTGTTACCGGCTCAGCCGGTACTTGCAATATTTCTGAAATTTCATTTACCTCGTCCTCTGTGGCCTTAGGGTGGACGCCTGCACCGGCATTAGTGGACACGATCATTGATCCTGTTTGAACAAAGCCTCCTACAGTCATAGAGTGGGTTGGGACACCGAGTACATCCTGCACCTGACTGTCGGTCTCTCCCTTAAAGAGCGGTGATACTATTGCGCCATTATCGTTTGCTGCAATTAGGTTGCCTATAGCAGTGAACTTGCTTTTCACCCGCTCAACATTGAGGTGACTTGATTGCTTCAGCATCTGGATTTCCTCATCAGACGCTATTGGTGGCAGCAGCATACCATTATTGTTCATGACCGCCATAGGGCCAAGGAGCCTGGTGCCTGCTATGGAAGCATATATTTCGCTTACCTGCAGGTAGTCGGCAAGCTTTTCTGTCTTTGTCTCGGCAAAACCGTACGGTACTAAGATGATGCTGTCATTTGCCTTGACAAATATGCCGATATTGGGGCTCTTGTATACTGTATAGCGATATATCGCCAATATGTATATAGAAAACTCGGAAAATAAAGGATATGAACCTAGCGCTAGCGATTGATCAGTTCTCTTTGATGAAACCCTGAGATCATCTTATCAAAAATAGCTTCCAAGCTTTTGGTTTCATCACGAATTTTTTTAAATGCCCTATGGTAATTGATCATCCAGACTTGTCTACGTAATCCGTTAACTATCCTCAATCGATAATGCGTCACTACAAACAAACCTTCGTTATTCTAGTTTTTTATATTCTAGTAATAAGCCAGTAATCTTAATCCCTGACTGCCATCTGTCAAAGAAGAGGAGTTGGAATATCATATTATATAATATACACTGTTCACAGAAATCAAAGATTGGTGTGAAAAGCTTACCAAAAGCGCGAACACCTGTACTTATGATAAAGTGCTGGATGGATAAGTCAAGAAAAGACAGCAATCCTTGATTATAAAAAATTCAAGAAAGTTCAAGGTCATAGTGTTTATTATAGCCTGATTGTGGTAAGGTAGTGGTAGTAGTGGCTATGTCTAATCCCTTTTACGACAGAGACATTGTTTCGATAAAGGATTTTGCCAAGGACGAATTGGAGTTTGTGTTCGACGCCACCGATAGCATAAGCCGGCTCAAGCATAGCCAGCGAGGTGAACTTGGCAAGGGAATGACTCTTGGCTACCTCTTCTATGAGCCTTCCACAAGAACGAGAATGAGCTTTGAAGCCGCCATGGCGTCGCTTGGGGGAAGCTCGATCGGCATCTCTGATCTAAAGTCGTCTTCTGTAGAAAAAGGCGAGAGCCTTGCTGATACAATAAGAGTTATCGATCTATATTCAGATGTTATCCTACTCCGTCACCCTCTAGATGGCTCTAGTAGGTTTGCAGCCGAGCTATCACAAAACCCTATCATAAACGCTGGGAGTGGAAGCGAAGAGCATCCGACGCAAGCCCTGCTTGACTTATATACAATATTGAAGGAGAAGGGTAAGATCGATGGCCTGTCAGTGGCTATAGTAGGCGATCTAAAATATGGAAGAACTGTATATTCACTGCTCTATGGCCTTGCCAATTATAAGGTGGAGGTACATCTTGTGTCGCCGCCTACACTGCGGATAAGGAAAGAATCCCTGTATGATATACAAGACAAGCTCAAGATAAAGGAGCATAGCAAGCTTGACGAAGTCTTGCCAGAGACCGACGTCATTTACGTTACAAGGATACAGCGTGAGCGCTTCCCTGATGTGCAAGAGTATGAAAAGGTCAAGGGGACTTATACAATAGATGAAAATACTCTGGCAAAGTCCAAGTCGGACATTGCAGTCATGCACCCCTTGCCAAGGGTTGACGAAATTTCACACTCAGTTGATCATACAAAAAATGCAATATATTTTAAGCAGGCATCTTATGGAAAGGAGCTAAGGGCTGCACTGTTGGCCCTTATGCTTAATGAGAACCTGTCAAGGTAGCTTGATAAAGCTAACTTGCATGACAGGAAAAAGTAACTGCTGCCAAGTATCTTTATCCTCTATTGTTGAGAAAAGCATAAAAAACAGAGTTTGCCGAACTTTGATCTTGATAGATTTTTGCTTATTAGGTATTTCATAAGGAACGTCTCTTCAGGATAAAAATTACCTTATTTCAAGAATAATAGTCACTAAACTAGTTTGGTCTTGCAATACCTGATAGGATCACAATTCTAAGATGCATGGAAATAATATGCAACATTTGCGATGAAGTTACTATAAGTTCCTCGATCATCGACAAGCATGCCGCAAGCAGGAACTATGTATCCAGGAAAAAGGTAGTTGAGTTTTTTTCATGAGATAAATGCACAGATTAAGCCGTCATACCAAAATGACATGTCTGTTGTTGTTCTTGTTGTTGTTCGGGCTTGGATAAAAAAACCACTTTACAGCTACGACTTCTTGTCGATAGGTCAGACCTAGAACTAGGCATAGTTGCCCTTTATTGATGACTTGGCGCCACAGGCCTCGCAGATCAAAAATGCGACCCTTGGCTTGATCTTTTCGGTATGTGTGTCGGGGCTCCCACATACTGGGCACTGAACATAGTCCTTGATGTAGCGGTCAATGAGCGCCTGAAATGAAGAGAGTGTCTTACGGCCCAAAAATATCACACGCTCGCCAGCTATGTAGCCAGCAGAGGCAAGCTCTTTGTTAAGATATAACAGGAATTTTTCCGGATCCCTTCGTAGTGCTTTCGGAAAGTCCATGAAGTTGCGGAAAATAGTGTTCTTGCCGACCCAGATTATCTCGGGAGTCGGAATCTCGAGCCTTGACCTTGCCTTCTTGGCAGTATTGCCCACTTTTTCCTGCAGCCTCTTGAGCATGACTTCATAGTCGCTAGCAGACTGCGCTTTCACAGATAGATCGGTTGTACTTCTGTTTAATTAATGTATATCGATTGTAGTAAAATTACCTGCCAGTCTCTTTTTCGTAACTGCTATTGCTGCCAGCGACGAATCACATCCGATCCAGTGGTGGCTAAGCTTTTCTGCAACCGTTAGTGTAGTGCCCGAGCCGCAGAAAAAGTCGGCAACAAGATCATCGGGTTTTGAAAACTGGCTGATTATGCGTTCCAGAAGTTGGGTGTGCTTTTCAGTGCCATAACCCGTAGAATAGTTGTACGCTTCAATATCGAGCCAGACATTATCGATTATCCTGTGTGTCTTTGGAGGGATCCAATACTCTGGGTATTTCCTGTGTGAGAGCTTTCTGACAAACTCTAGTTTTTTGCTGGTAGCTTGCCAGTATTCTTCAAGCACCATGTGAGAGAATTTGTTCTCATATAGCTGATAATTTCCGATTGCTTTTAGCGCCCTCTCTTTTGCCCACTTCCATTGTCCCCTTGCAGGCTTGGAACCAAAGATCTTATAGCGCATTGTAGGCCTGTCTACATTGCTCCAAAAACCCATCCACTTTGCCTTTGATTGATACTCTGTAAGTGGGGGCCGGAATTTGGTATCTGCCAACTTGGAATACCACAGTATAGTGTCGTGGGCAGCGTGCATTCTATCTATTGAATTAAACTGATATTGCAGGTTCTTTCTACGGCCGCGCTTTACTATTATTTCATTTCTGAAATTTTCAGAGCCAAAGATTTGATCCATCATCACCTTGATGTAATGGATGGCATGCCAATCCAAGTGAATGAAAATAGATCCAGAAGGTGAGATCAGCCTGCGGATCTTGCTCAAGCGCTCTTGCATCATATCAAGATACTCACTTTCTTTCAATACATCTTCAAAGGCCAGGTTGCTATTGTTTTTAACGCGATGTAAATAACGTTCGCCGCTGAGAAAGGGCGGATCAATATAAACGAGATCTATCTTGTTCTCAAAGCCATGCCTTAGCAAATAATTGATACATTCAAGATTATCACATTGAAAAAGCAGGTTCCTATTCCTTACATCCATATAATTATTCGGCTTGCAGACGAGCTTAAGTCTCTGTGCCATGACCTTGAGATTGTGCTGCCTATTATTATTCAGATCGCATAACTATGCTCTCAGTATTGCGAAACAGTACATATACGTGATATCCCTCAAATAATAATAAAGTCTGCAAAAATAATACCTGCAAGGAGAAGGGGCTGCAGAAGCGAATAAAAATTTTCATAATTCATGCTGTAGGGTTTTGAACAGTTAGGAGTTTTCTCACTAGCACTTTCCGCAGCCAACCTACCTACCTATCGCTTCTGACTTCTTCAACAGTCCAAATCCAAGACAGCAATCGATGCAAGATTGACGTATCTATATATATGATGTGAATTGCCTTCTATGTAGATAGTTGAAGTTCTAATACTTTTTTAACCACATTATAACCTTCATTTTTATAATGAGACTCATTATAAGCAAAAATGCCATCTGATAAGATATGACTCCCCATACAGTATCGTCAAATATGATTCCAATTAACAAGCCTTGGATAGGCGATGAAGAAAAGCGTGAGGTAACAAGTGTGCTTGAAGAAAACGCGCTCACGACAGCTGCCCGTGACGGCGGCAAACGAGTGCGTGACTTTGAGTCTCTGATGAGAAGCTACCTGAAGATCAGACATGTAGTGTCCGTCAATTCTGGCACCGCTGCACTCTATGCTGCACTACTTGCCGCTGGCATAAAACAGGGCGATGAAGTACTACTCCCATCATTTACGTTTGTAGCAACTGCCAACGCCGTCGTCGCAGCAGGCGGTAGACCAATGTTTGTGGACATCAAAAAGGATGACTACACTATGGATGTTTCTGACCTGAAAACCAAGATCACCAAAAAGTCCAAGATAGTAATACCTGTGCACCTCTACGGCCATCCATCCGACATTGACGAAATAGGCGAGCTTGCAGAGAAGCATTCGCTTGATGTTATAGAGGATGCTTGCCAGTCTTTAGGATCGAGTTACAAAAAGAAGCAGACTGGCACGTTTGGCACGCTGGGCTGCTTCAGTATGTACGCAAGTAAGGTGCTGACAGCGGGTGAAGGCGGAGCAGTTGCAACGGACAGCGACGAGCTTGCCGACAAGCTCAAGATGATAAGGAATCACGGCATGGTCGAAGGCTATGACACAAGGATGCTTGGTCTGAACCTTAGACTGCCCGAGTTGAGCGCGGCTGTTGCTAAGGTGCAGATGCAAAAGCTGGACAAGATGCTAGACATCAGGAGACGTAACGCGGAGCTTTTGAGCAAGCTGTTGTTCGCGTCTTCAAAGAAATATGAAGTAAAGATTCCTCAGGAGACTGCCGACAAGAAGTTTAATTGGTATCTCTACACCGTAGCCTTTCGGGACGAGAGGGATAAGATAAAGAATGATCTTGTGCAAAATAATGTGGGCGCAACTGTCTATTACAGCCCGCCAGTACACAAGATGCCATTCTATGCACACATCGCGTCGGAAACAAAGCTGCCGTCGACAGAATGGTGTGCCGATCACGTGCTGTCGCTGCCCGTACATCCGCACGTCGCAGAAGCCGATGTAGATCATATAGCAAATAGCCTAAAAAAATCTACAGTTGAGAAGCAAAACATGTCATAAATTTTACAGATCAGGTTAATAATATCCTGGTTGCCGATGCCTTTTTATATTATAGATCGACCAACTAGAAGGCGGAAATGGCGATAGACACTGGAGATACTACCTGGATGTTGATCTCCACCGGCCTTGTCATGATGATGACACCGGCACTCGGATTTTTTGAAGCTGGCCTCATCCGAGGGAAAAACTCGCTGTCCGTAATAATGCAGACTTTCTCCGGACTTGCCATTCTGTCCACGCTCTGGTTCGTTCTTGGATTTACCCTTGTTTTCTCTCCAT
>Ga0307408_100000729_pt1 | contig 26641 bp, 21 predicted proteins | sample 322Cmetagenome_FD_202116 | JGI IMG/M metagenome (GOLD analysis project Ga0307408, IMG submission 202116) | Maize rhizosphere microbial communities from greenhouse at UC Davis, California, United States - 322HYB-C-3 | ecosystem: Host-associated > Plants > Roots > Rhizosphere > Soil | place...
TTTATCAATAACGCATAAGGTTCCAATATTTTGGCCTTGGTTGGTTTTGATGGGCATACCTGCATAAAATCGCACATTGGGCTCACCTTTTACATAAGGGTTAGAAGCGTATTTCGGATGTAGGGCCGCATCTTTGATTACCACAAGCTCGTTTTGATTAATGGTATCCGCACAAAATGATTCCCCCTTGTCCGCATTTTCAAACCCGAGTCCGGTTTGGGCCACGAATACCTGCTTATCCTGTCCTATAAGTGAAATATAAGCAACAGGCGTATCGCAGACACGTGCAACCATTTGCACCAAATCTTCTAGGCTCCTTAAATTACTTACGTTGCTCAATTGATAACGTTGAACAGCAAGCAAGCGCTCGCGCTCCAATTGGTTGATAATTGCGTTATCAATTGTTAAGGTTTGGTAATTCATCATACATTATTGTTATGCTAATAAAGAGTATTTTTCGAAGCATTACAAATTTTTGAGATTATTTTTTTACAACTTGGGGTATTTTATCCCCTTCCCCACTCCCCCGCTATTTTAGTTATCTGTGATTTGTTTTGATTATTTATCAACACTTACAACTCCTTGTTGAAAATTTCATAGATTTATGAGATCCATACATGAATAATAATAAAAATAGCAATTCTAAATCTCTACACCTTTTTTGTAACCCATTACGAAGGAAACAAAATGTAGATTTTTTCCCCACTATAGACTTTAGTGGCACGAAATTTATTAAGCACGTTACAGCAACATCAGATAAAGCACTCTCCATTTCTGGTATTGTGTTGTAGACATTTAATTAACTTAATTGTATCCTTTTAATTTCTTCAGCGTAAAAGACGATCGAATAACGCGAAAACAGGATTTATGAAAAAGAAAAAAAACTTAAAAAAAGACTACCGACCAGTAGTTACAGCTAAAAAACATTGGATTGTTTACATCTTTCCTACTCTTTTTATTATTGCCGGCCTAATTTTGTTAAATGGGGAACAACCTTTTAAACTAGCAGGGCTAGCTGTAACGCTTTTTGGCTTTTATCAAATCCTAAGTAAAGCAAGCGAGAAGTGGCATTTAACTGATCAGCATTTAATTATCGAAAAAGGAATTCTTCCAGGATTAAAGAAACAGCGCGAAATATCCGTTCATGATATTTACAAAACGCATTCTAATAAAACTAAACTTAGCAAGTATTTTGGTGATCTGGGGCATATTACCACTCGCAGGCGCTCAGATGACTGCACTGGCTTAAATCACTCTAACATTGCAAATCCTGAGTTATTCTCCAGAGAACTTCAATTAAGAGTTCAAAAACTGCCAAGCCATAATCTAAACCAGGTTTATGAACTTAAAGAAAAAGGTGCAATTTCAGAAAAAGAATACAATCTAATTAAACTGGGTTATGTTACTCAGCAACACCTTTCAAAATTCTAATATTTTTAAAACACAAAATAGAAAAGGCCTCCAATGTGGGGCCTTTTCTATTATTGTTTAATTACTTTGCATGTTATTATAAAGTAACATGAATAAAATCCGCTGGGGAATATTAGGGGCAGCCAAAATTGCCATAGAGAAAGTAATACCTGCAATGCAACAAAGTGATTTGTGCGAAATAGTGGCAATTGCATCCAGAGACGCCGACAAAGCCGCGAAGGCAGCTTCTCAACTCGGCATTCCTGCACACTACGATAATTATGAACAACTGCTTGAAAGCACAAACATTGATGCAGTTTACATTCCATTGCCCAACAACATGCATGTTCCCTGGGCAATTAAAGCATTAAACCATAACAAGCATGTATTGTGCGAAAAGCCAATAGGCCTAACAAGCCAGGAAGCGCTGGACTTACTTAGCCACTCTCAACAATACCCTTATCTTAAATTGATGGAAGCGTTTATGTACAAATTCCATCCACAGTGGATAAAAACCAGGCAACTTGTAGATGAGGGCACCATTGGAGAACTGCGCACAATCCAGGCATTCTTCTCTTATTTCAATAATGATCCTGGCAATATTCGTAACATTTTAGCTTCCGGTGGAGGCGGGTTAATGGACATCGGCTGCTATTGCATTTCACAATCGAGATTTATAACGGGCAAGGAACCTCTAAGAGTGCACGGTATCATTGATTACGACCCGGTTTTAAAAACAGATAGAATGGCATCGGCCACTCTTGACTTTGGGGGAATTACTTCCACATTTACCTGCTCGACCCAGCTTAACCCCTTCCAACGTTTTCACATCTTTGGAACCAACGGTAGCATTGAGGTTATCATTCCGGTAAATGCACCACCAACAGAAGCCACCCAAATTTTGCTTCATAGGAAAGGAAAAACAGAAGAAATATTTTTTGAGCCAGTTAATCAGTACGCACTTCAGGCCGAAGCACTTTCAAAGTCTATTATTGATAATACAGAGCTGCCGCATAGCATTGAGGACTCAATTAATAACATGAAAGTTATTGAGGCCGTGATTGAGAGCAATAAGGCGGGAAAATGGATCAATATCATATAAGATAAAAATACGATGGGCAACCTATAAACAGAAACAGCGGAAGACGAACCTTCCGCTGTTCCTGTTTAATTCCCAATAACGGGCTTATCTTGTATAATTTGGAGCTTCTTTAGTTATTGTAATATCGTGCGGGTGGCTTTCACGCATACCGGCAGCGGTAATTTTTACAAATCGAGCTTTTTGAAGATCTTCGATAGTTGCAGCTCCGCAATAATGCATTCCGGCACGCAACCCACCAACGTATTGGAAGATCACTTCTGCCAGGGTTCCTTTATATGGAACACGGCCAACTATACCTTCGGGAACCAACTTAGTAACCACATCTGTTTCATCCTGGAAATAACGGTCTTTTGAACCTTTTGCCATAGCCTCTACCGAGCCCATGCCCCTGTATGATTTGAATTTACGGCCTTCATAAATAATCGTTTCGCCTGGCGACTCTTCAACACCTGCAAACAACGAACCTGCCATAATTGAACTAGCTCCTGCTGCTATCGCCTTAACAATTTCACCTGTTTGCTTAATACCACCATCTGCAATAACCGGAATACCTCTTCCTTCCAATGCTTTTGCACACTCGTAAACTGCATACAATTGCGGCACTCCTACCCCAGCAATAATCCTTGTTGTACAAATTGAACCAGGGCCTATACCCACTTTAACAGCATCAGCCCCTGCATCTGCTAAAGCTATTGCAGCTTCTGCGGTGGCGATATTTCCAGCAATTACCTGCAAATCCGGATAAGCGGCCTTAATGATTTTCACCATGTCTATTACGCCTTTAGAATGTCCGTGGGCTGTATCAACAGTTACTACATCTACTCCTGCCGCAACAAGGGCTGCTACCCTATCCATATTTTCAGCTAAAACTCCCACAGCAGCGCCTACACGTAAGCGGCCATGCTCATCTTTACATGCCTTTGGGTAATTCTTGAATTTTTGAATGTCCTTGAATGTTATTAAGCCAATAAGCTTACCACCGCCATCTACTACCGGAAGCTTTTCAATCTTGCAATCTTGTAATATTTCTTCGGCTTGTAACAAGGTAGTTCCTTGCGGGGCAGTAATAAGGTTCTCTTTGGTCATTACTTCAAAAACACGGCGATTGCCATCTTTTTGGAACCTTAAATCGCGATTGGTAATAATACCCACAAGTTTATCTCCAGAATCGACAATTGGAATTCCTCCAATGCGATATTCCTGCATCATTTTAAATGCATCACTCACTAACGAATCCTGATGCAACGTAACAGGGTCTTGAATCATCCCACTTTCCGAACGCTTAACTTTACGTACCTCTTCCGCCTGTTGCTGAACGGTCATATTCTTATGAAGAATACCAATACCACCAGCCTGCGCTATTGCTATAGCTAAATCTGCTTCAGTAACAGTATCCATAGCTGCAGAAACAATCGGAACATTCAACCGAATCTTTTTAGTAAGATACGAACGAGTATCTACATCACGTGGAAGGACTTCAGAATAAGCGGGAATTAATAAAACGTCATCATAAGTTAAACCTTCTGCGACGAATTTTTCTGGATCAAGATGCATGCAAATAAAATTTATTATTTGCCGGGCAAAGATAGTTGTTTATGCCCAACTGGCAAATAGTTTCTCCATTTAAAATGTCAAAGCAGCCTTATACCGTAAAAATTAACACCGATTTTACATATTGATTAAAATCGGAAGCCTTATTAAATAAAAAAAAGCTGCCAATGGCAGCTCTAAATTCTTATTTTAATGCTAAAGCTATCACTCCACACCCAATCCTGCTTCCTGCATTTCCCGTGGGTTGCGTAACAAAATCATCCACGCCATCGTGGACAATTATCCCTTTACCTACAACATCATTTGAAGCGCCGGTGCCTACAGACCATTTGTCGGTATCCAGCTTTACCATTCCTTTACCTGCATTATCCAGCTTAACATTGCCGATATCGCCCAGATGAAACTCGGAACCACCCCATTTTCCGTGCTTACTGTTTGTTGGGTTCCAGTGGCCATGTGCCCCATTTCCTTCGTTACTGCAATCCCCATGCTCATGAATATGGACAGCCACTGTTTGGTTTGCTTTCGACGGAAAATCAATCGAAAGATTCATTTCTACCTGGCTGCCCTTTTGTAGGAAAACAATGGTACCACTTCCAGGTAATGCCGGCTTGGTTGCCGAGATACTGGCTGATGCAATTTTCTTGCTACCTCCTTTAAGGCTGGAGCAAGATGCTAAGCCAAAGGAACAGGTTAGCAGCCCTAATACTACTTTTTTACTTAATGCGCTTGTTAACATCTCTTAAGTTTTAATCAATTTCTATAACACAGAAAAACTTACTGTGTTCAAATCTTTGAAAATTAATTAAAACAAACAAAAAAGCCCGCAGTAAGCGGGCTCTTTTTAGCATTTTAAGAACTAGGGTATTTGCGGTGATAATTCCTCGTCGTGTTGGCTTAAATCTAACCCAGCTTCTTCCTCCTCTGGAGTAACTCGTAGTGGGCTGATTGCGTTAGTTATCAATAACAATACGTACGATCCTACAAAAGCAAACACAGAAACTACTATTAAAGCACCAATATGGATAAAGAATAGCTTTGTTTCACCATAATACAAGCCGTTGCCAGTTGTATTTGCCGAATTTACGTTCTGGCTAGCGAAAATACCGGTCATCAGCATTCCCATCATTCCCCCTACGCCGTGGCACGGAAATACATCTAATGTGTCATCTATGCTAGTGCGAGATCTCCATATCACAACAAGATTACTTACAACTGCTGCAACAATACCAATAATTAGAGAGTGAGATACAGTTACAAAACCTGCCGCAGGAGTAATTGCAACTAAGCCAACAACGGCTCCAATACAAGCTCCCATTGCTGAAGGTTTTTTACCTCTAAAAATATCAAAGAAAATCCAGGCCATTGCTGCGGCTGCAGACGCTGTGGTTGTTGTACCCAAAGCTGTTGCTGCCAGGGTGTTAGATCCTACGGCCGAACCAGCGTTAAATCCGAACCAGCCGAACCATAGTAAACCTGTACCTAAAATTACATAACTAACACGAGCTGGAGTATGATCTGGTTTCGCACGTTTTTTAAGGAAAAGAGCAGAAGCTAATGCCGCCCAGCCAGCAGACATGTGTACCACCGTACCTCCTGCAAAATCAAGCACTCCCTTTTGGAATAAAATCCCATTTGGGTGCCAGGTTGCGTGGGCAAGAGGCGCATAAATCACAATCATGAATAAAGTGATGAAAATAAGGTATGAGTTAAAACGAATACGCTCAGCAAATGCTCCGGTGATTAATGCGGGTGTTATAACTGCAAATTTCAATTGAAACATTGCAAACAAAACAAGAGGGATTGTTGGAGCCAAAGGCCAAACTTGATTTCCGATCATACCTTTCATCATAAAGAAGGTAGATGGATCGCCAATAATGCCTCCTATGTCATCGCCAAAAGCGAGGCTAAAACCAAATATAACCCATAATACTGTTATTAAGCCCATACAAACCAAGCTTTGAAGCATGGTTGAGATAACGTTTTTCTTACGAACCATCCCTCCATAAAAATAAGCCAGGCCGGGGGTCATTAGTAATACAAGAGCTGTGGCAACAAGCAACCAAGCGGTGTCTCCGGTGTCAATTTTACTATCGGGAACATTTACAATGTCCGCCGCCGGAAATAACAAAGCCAATACTACTACGAGCATCAACAACAGAAAGGGTAATACTTTTTTCATTTTTAAATATCTTAATGTTTAATGTAGAATAAAAATGACAATAATTTTTAAAAAAACAAATATTTAAGTCAATAAAGTTGAGATGTTTCCAAAGAAAAGCTAGAAAAATTCACAAAAAAACAAAATACACTAACTAATAACATATAGTTCAGCTAAAAAACACCAGAAAAACACCAATTAAATAACAAACTACTTAATTAAAAACCATAAAACCTGCATCTAAACTCCAAAAAAGCTATTTTAAATACGATTTAATAACATTTTCATAAGATTCTGATGTAAAATACTGTATTGGCTCCTCATCTACATGAGATGCCTCTAGCAGAATTTTTGTTCCCAACTCGTGCGGATCAATGGAAATTATTCTATTTTTTTCAAATCTGGTCGGCTTGTTATCAATTAGAACTATGAAGTAATCTGAGGGCATATGAACACTTAAATATTAGCTAATAACCCAAGGCCAATAGTTTTGTTTTTTTCTATCAACTGCTGATCGTATTCAAATAAACCAACCAATGGACAAACTCACTTTAAGGCACAGTACTGTTGGCACTGGCGAAGCGCCATTTTTATCCGGGTTACATGGAAGAACTTTTTTGCCAGATTTAAACCTCTTGCTACCTTTGGAACAAATCGATAAGTATGAGAGTTGTTGCCGAGCTTCCAAGGCCTGATTGCAAAATCACGATATTTTCAATGAATATGAAGTTTATAATAAAGTTTGAACAGGGAGTGCTTGAGCAAACCTTTAAACTTTCGGAGATGGATGTTACTGACGGAATAAACGGAGTCTTCCAGTTGCTGGATGAAGAGTTTGTTAGCTCAGTAGTAGGCCGGTTTAAAGCAATGAACAATGATTTTCATTTAGCCTACCAAAGACATGAAGTATAGTATTTTAAACATACTTATTAAGTGCAGCCTGAATCTGGCGCAGGTATCCCCTACCAAAAAGATTAAGGTGTATTAATAAAGGATAAAGATTCCATAGATCCATTCTTTCTTGCCAGCCCTTAGCTAGAGGAAAGCTTTCGTGATAACTATCATAAAACCGATTGTCAAAGCCCCCAAAAAGAGTTGTCATGGCGATATCTACTTCCCTGTACGAGAATGAAATTGCCGGATCAATAAGGACAGGTACGCCCGAGGTATCTATTAGATAATTACCACTCCAGAGGTCTCCATGAACCAACGATGGAAAAACTTCCTTATCCAACATAGAACCTAAGATTCCATAGAGAATATTAAAACTGCGTTCAAGTTCCAGAGGCAATATTTTTTTTGCAAGTGCTATTTTGACCTGTGGCTTTAGCCTATATTCTATAAAAAACTCTGTGTAAGTTTCGGTTAGTTTGTTCGGTTGGGGTAATGAGCCCATATAATTGTTATAATCGAGTCCAAACTTTGCATGTTTGATTCGATGCAAATCTGCCAGTTGGCGCCCAAAAAGTTCCTGAGATTGAACGGTGTTTCTCCCAGGGTTTATCCATTCAAGAATAAGAAAATGATACCCATCTATCTGCCCTTCACCTATAACATCAGGCACTTTAATCACATCGTGGCTTTGTAATTCCCCTAGTCCGGCAGCTTCAGCCTTAAACATTCCTGGGTAGCTGACTGCAGAATTTACTTTGACAAAGAAGCTGTTCTCATTGAAAAAAACCTGCCAGCAACTATTTATACTTCCGCCAGAAACAGGTGCAACAATCTTCAATTTCCCCTCTGTGCCCATTACTTCTGCAAGCTTTTCGGTGATACCTTGTGCTATAGCTCCGTTCAAAATCATGCTTAAAATTAAGCTTCATCCTTTAATATCATACCAAAAAACTATCTTTGCGATTCAAATGAAGCACATTCGTAACTTTTGCATAATTGCACACATCGATCACGGAAAGAGTACGTTAGCTGATCGTTTATTGGAATATACCAATACTATCACCCAACGTGAGGCTCAGGCTCAATTGCTTGATGATATGGACCTTGAGCGTGAGCGTGGTATCACTATAAAAAGCCATGCCATCCAAATGAATTATAAATTGGACGGGCAGGAATATACTTTAAACCTTATTGATACTCCGGGGCACGTAGATTTTTCATATGAAGTTTCCCGCTCTATTGCGGCATGTGAAGGCGCTTTGCTTATTGTAGATGCAGCCCAGGGTATCCAGGCTCAAACAATTTCAAACCTTTACCTTGCATTAGAGCATGACCTTGAAATTATTCCAATCCTAAATAAAATGGACCTTCCGGGAGCTATGCCGGAAGAAGTTAAAGACCAGATTATTGAGCTGATTGGATGTAAACGCGAAGAGATTATTCCTGCTTCCGGTAAAACCGGAATGGGAGTTTTAGATATTCTAAGAGCGATTATAGAGCGTGTTCCTGCGCCTGTCGGTAACCCTGATGGCGAGCTGCAAGCTTTAATTTTTGACTCAGTATTCAATTCATTCCGTGGAATTATAGCATACTTTAAAGTTGTTAACGGAGAAATCCGCAAGGGCGATAAAGTAAAATTTGTAGCTACCGACCGCACTTATATTGCCGATGAAGTTGGTACCTTAAAACTGCAACAACAGCCTAAAGACGTTATTAAGACCGGAGATGTAGGCTATATTATCTCAGGTATTAAGGAAGCCCGTGAAGTTAAAGTTGGTGATACTATTACCCATGTTGAGCGTCCGGCAAAAGACGCTATTCAGGGTTTTGAAGAGGTAAAACCGATGGTATTTGCCGGCATCTATCCTGTAGATACTGAAGATTATGAAGAGCTTCGCGAGAGCATGCACAAGCTTCAGTTAAACGATGCTTCGATTGTATTCGAGCCTGAATCTTCTGCCGCCTTAGGCTTCGGTTTCCGTTGCGGTTTCCTTGGAATGCTTCACATGGAGATTATTCAGGAACGCCTTGAACGTGAGTTCGATATGACGGTTATCACTACCGTTCCAAACGTAAGCTATAAGGCTTTTACCACTAAAGGAGAAGAGGTACAGGTAAACAACCCATCTGATTTACCTGACCCAAGTAAAATAGACTTCGTTGAAGAGCCTTATATTAAAGCCAATATCATCACCAAATCCGAATTTGTTGGCCCGGTAATGTCTCTTTGTATCCAAAAGAGAGGTATTATTGTCAACCAGTCATATTTAACGTCAGACCGTGTTGAACTGGTTTTTGAAATGCCAATGGGCGAAATCGTGTTTGACTTCTACGACAGGCTTAAAACAATTTCTAAAGGATACGCTTCATTTGACTATCACCAAATTGGCTATCGCCAGTCAGACCTTGTCCGCCTCGACATTCGTTTAAACAGCGAGCCTGTTGATGCTCTTTCTTCATTGATTCACAGAAGTAACTCTTACGATTTTGGCAAGAAAATCTGCGAAAAACTCAAAGAACTTTTACCTCGCCAGCAGTTTGAAATTATCATTCAGGCATCTATAGGCGCTAAAATTATCGCCAGAGAAACGGTTAAAGCTCTTCGTAAAGACGTTACTGCGAAATGTTACGGTGGCGATATTTCCCGTAAACGTAAATTATTAGAGAAACAGAAAAAAGGTAAAAAGCGCATGCGCCAGGTTGGAAACGTAGAAATTCCGCAGTCGGCGTTTATGGCTGTGTTAAAACTCGACTAGCCTCAACCTATTTTAATTAGAACTTTTAACTGCCAATGTTCGAAAGAATATTGGCACATACAAACAAAAACGATTAACCAAATTTAGCAATGGTGCCTTAGCCAAATCGCTATAAAGGCTAGGCAAGCATAAAGCATATGAATATACTCGACGGAAAATTCGTATCAGAAAAACTTAAACAAGAAATAACAGCAGAAGCTGCAGCCGTACTGGCAACTACCGGCCGCAAACCTCATTTGGTAGCTATCCTTGTAGGCAACGATGGTGGAAGTGAGACCTATGTTGCCAGCAAAATGAAAAACTGTGAGAAGGTTGGTTTTAAATCTAGCCTTTTCCGTTACGATGATTCTGTTACTGAGGAAGAATTATTAAAAAAAATCGAAGAAATAAATCAGGATGCTGATGTGGATGGTTTAATTGTTCAATTACCTCTCCCGAAGCATATTGATCCTGAGAAAGTTACTGAAAAGATTGACCATAGAAAGGATGTAGACGGCTTCCATCCTATCAATTTAGGAAGGATGATGCGCAACTTGCCTTGCTTTATTCCAGCTACTCCTTATGGAATTATGCTGATGCTTGAAGAATATAAAATTGAAACTTCGGGCAAGCACTGTGTAGTTGTTGGCAGAAGCAATATTGTGGGTAGCCCAATGAGCATTTTAATGGCTCGCAACTCTAATCCGGGAAATTGTACGGTAACTCTAACACATAGCCGCACCAGAAATCTGGAAGACATAGTTCGCTCGGCGGATATCATTGTAGCTGCTATAGGCAAAAAGAACTTCATCACTGCCGATATGGTAAAAGAAGGTGCTGTAGTTATTGACGTAGGTATTAACAGGGAAACTTCTGCAACAACAAAATCTGGTTATAAACTTTATGGCGATGTTGATTTCGAAAATGTTGCCCCTAAAGCTTCGTGGATAACACCTGTACCAGGAGGAGTTGGCTTGATGACAATTATAGGCCTGTTAAAAAACACCCTGGCTTCTGCAAAAAAGGAAGTTTACAAGTAAGGGACTTAATATATTATATTAATACAAGCAGAGCGGAAACTGATAATCAATTTCCGCTCTGCTTTTTTACCCTTAGTTTAAAAATATCTCCTGATCCGGAAAACAGTATCTGTTTTCGCCAGCATAATATTGTTCGTCCTGAATGATAAGCTGCGGATATGCAGCAAAAATATATGCGGCCATTTCCTGCCTGATCAAGCGATCAAGATTTTCAATCGAAGCCTCGGGGATTAAACCTTTATTATTTTTTAAATTGTCTAACATCGTTCTGAACTGAATGATAACCAGGTCACCTTTCAACCGCTCAAACAAATCATCCTTTTTCTTTGCCATCGTCGCGTCTTTTTTTGTTGCTATACTGTTGTTATACGAGGTAATAGCTTAATAATGTTACGTAATAATTTTTACCCCAATAATTCAAGGAGCTGGCGTTTTGAAAGAGACTTAATGCCCGAAGAATCTGACTTGATTAAATTATCAATAAGCGTGCTTTTAGTGTCTTTTAGTTTCATGATCTTTTCCTCAACCGTATCAGGGCAAATCATGCGGACTGCCATAACATGTTTATGCTGCCCAATTCTGTAAGCTCTATCAATTGCCTGGTTTTCGACAGCGGGATTCCACCATGGATCAACCAGGTAGACATAATCAGCCTCCGTTAAATTAAGGCCGGTTCCTCCCGCCTTTAGGCTAATGAGGAATACCCGTTTATTTTCATCCGACTGAAAATCACCCACGATTTTCTCCCTGTTTTTGCTGGCTCCTGTAAGATATTGATAGCCGATATTTCGTTCTTCCAGCTTTTCCTTTATAAGATTAAGCATTGAAACAAACTGAGAGAAAACCAATATCTTATGCATTGGCGATTTATCCTGAATTTGTTCTAATAGTATGTCAATCTTTGACGACTGGATGGCGTCTAATTTCACATCACCTAATAAAACCGGTGAATTGCAAATTTGCCTTAAACGCGTAAGGCCTTTAAGCACAAACATTGAGTTTTTGGAAAGCTCCTCATCGTTTGTAGAAGTTATAAACTCTCTAAACTCCTTTTCGTACTCGTTATAAAGCTTGCGTTGCTCCTCCCCCATTTCACAATGCACAACTATTTCTGTTTTTTCGGGCAATTCTGTGGCTACTTGCTTTTTTGTGCGCCGTAAAATAAAGGGGCTTATTTTAGCCTGCAGCTCCATAGCCCGCTTGCGCACTTTAAACTTATCTATTGGGTTAAGGTAGATGTCTTTGAAATATTGCTTGCTGCCCAGCAAGCCGGGGCAAGCGAAAGATAATTGCCCATAAAGGTCGAAGGTATTGTTTTCTATAGGCGTACCAGTAAGCACCAGTTTGTTTCGGGACCGAAGCAATTTTACAGCATTATATCTCTGCGATTCTGGATTCTTAATATTTTGTGACTCGTCGAGAATTATATAATTAAATACATGAGCTTTTAAAAAATTAACGTCAGATAATAGAGTTCCGTAGGTGGTTAGTACAATCTCAAAGCTTTCAAACCCATCATCGGGAATTGCCCTATTGGACCCATGGAGTGTATAAACTTTAATAGACGGCGCAAACTTGGCAATCTCCTGCTGCCAGTTGAAAACCAGTGACGCCGGAGCTACGATAAGATTTGTATTTTGCTTAACTTTTTCTCTTTGTGTAAGAATAAAAGCTATCACCTGCACAGACTTGCCCAAACCCATATCATCGGCAAGGCATCCTCCGAAATTAAATTCATCAAGAAAATTGAGCCAGTTTAAGCCATGTTTCTGATACTCGCGAAGGTGGCCGTTTAGTGAATCCGGCACTTCTATGTCTTTAATCGCTTCGAAACTAGAAAACTTAGACTGATAATCATTAAGTTCAGCTTTAACCTCCGTTGACAAATAGTCTTCATCATAGTATTCGGCAATGCCTGAGAAGTTGATTTTCGGTGTTCTGATAGAGCCATCCACCATTTCGCCAATCTTTAAATAGCCGGACAATTGTTCCCGCCATTCCTGGGGCAGAATACCTAAAGTGCCATCATCCAGTTGAACGTACTTGTTCTTGTTGCGGATAGATTTATAAACCTGCTTCAAAGAGGCTTTTTTACGGCCATAATACACACTAATTTCAGTGTTAAACCAATCAATGCCACTCAGTACCTGAACAGTGATTGATACTTTATTCGGATTTAATTTATTGCTTCGAATCTCATTAAAACCCAAAACAGTTATGTCTTGCCTATTCCATTCTTCAAAGGCATTCAAAAACCAATTTTCATCCAGAAACCGCTGCTTATGCAGGTGGAAGTAAGGTAATCCTTCATCTAGCTGTTCTGCGAAATATTCGTGTTGCTTCACGAGCAAAGACACAAACTCAATTTCGGCATCTGCATTCCGTTGCACCGTATACATCTCGCCTTTGGCATCTTTTGCATAAACCTGCCGCTTTGATAAAACAGGAACTTCAATACCCGAATAGCTAAGCACTGGATTAATCAGAATGTAGCTTTCAGATTCAGACAAATAGATAAGTCGCTGTAAGCCTGGAATTTCGGCCGTAGGCTCAATAAAAGGCTCTGCTTTTTCGGGAGCTTTAATCCACGAATAATTAACGCTGAGAAAATCCTCTAACCCGGATAAGACGCTATCTTTAAACTCATTAAATCTGGATTGATGGATTAGTAATTTATATTGATGCTGTTTCAGGAACTCTATAACCTTAAGCAATTGATTGTTACCTACTAAGTGGAAACAGTTTTCAATCTGAATGAAATATCGATATCTCAGCTCTAGTTTTTCCAATTGATACTCTTTACCATTCAGCCTCAGCAACCCCGTAATTTCATACATATCATCATTTTTTGAAACATGAATGTGTACATCGGTAATGTATGCACCAAAGGATATTGCAGAGATAGAAGCAGATACCACATTTTCAGCAAGTTCAGAATGATGTAAGAAGAACCTCATTTTTAACGGGTTCCGAATAATGGCCTTTAGTGCTTCGATATCACCAGAGCCGCCTTCTGCTGTATGGTTGTTCTGGAATCGGCTTATGCCAGAATAGAATTTAATGACTGTATTATTGTCTGCTTTCCAAAGAAAACTTAGCGGATCAACCGATCCTATAGGATTTTTTATTTTACCTGCCTGGGTTGTATCTGCATAACATAAATCAATATATAAATGCTTATAAAACCTATGCTGTCTTAATAACACAAAGGTTTCCGATTGGGCAGCTTGTTTTGCCTTTGCCACCGCTGAAATTTCGGGCTTGATAAACAACTGGCTTTTTAACGTAGACAAAAATTCCCTGGTAAGTGGCAATAAGCCGGATGCTTTCGCTTTTACTTTAACATTTTTAAACCCGTATTCAAGGTAGAAATAGCTATCTAACTCGTTTTCGCTTATCTGGCCATATGAAGCAGAATGCTGTTTAAGTTTTTCCAGCCTTAGCTTCCTATCAAAATAGATTAAAAGGTCGCTTCTTTTTATAATATTGGAAAGGGCTCGGGACTGATGCATACATAGCTTATCCAAATTAAAATCACAGCTACAGCTGGCTATTAACCTGTCTTCTAATTGGATAACATGAACTAGGGCAGAGAACTTGGTTGAGTCGACGTTAAATGCCGCCGAATTCAGTTCAATTTCAACCGGCATCAAATCATAGTAAGCTCTTCCATCTGCTCCGCCACTTTCAAACGAATGGCGTTGAATCTCAACCTCGTTTAATTGAGGAATGCCTTGATTGTAAAAAGTATAAATGTGAGTATCGCCAGATATATCCATTAAAGTTATAGGCTATTGCCAAGCAGTAAATTTAGGCATTACTCATAGGCTTGTAAGGGCTTTTCTAAATAATCTCTATTCCAAAGCCGGCAGGAGCATAAAATGACGGTTTATCCCCATTATTAGATTAATTTCTAAACATTGTTTATTCAGTGCTGTTTTGATCTAATAAAACTACTTGCCCTTAGCTTCCTAACCAGCTATTTCCCAGCCAATAAACCAAATAATACCATTACATATGAACAAACATTTACTTACCATTTTATTTTTGTTGCAGTGCGTGGTTGCAGTGGCTTTTCAAGACACTGTAGTAAGCGGTAGCAAAACTGTAATTACAAACTTGCCTGGATTTAATTCTACTGCAAGAACCGTAGCAGATGGCAGTGGCGGTGTATTTGTTGTGTGGGGCAATTTTACTACTGATGACACTGAAACAATTGCCAAAGTTTTCGCCCAGCACATTAACTCATCTGGCCAAGCTCTTTGGGGCAATGGTATTGCTGTTACCAATTCCAGTCGTGGCCAAGTTGTCCCTGCCATACTCTCTGATAGGGCTGGCGGGATAATAGTAGCATGGACAGAGTTTGACGAAAATGATAACAGCGATTTAGAAGAAATGAGCATGGACGTTTATGCACAACGCATTAACAGCTCTGGCAATTTGCTTTGGGGCAACGGGGGAATTGTGATTTCTAATGCCGCTGGTGAGCAACTTATTGGAGACCTGATAAATTACGGTGCTAATGGAGCCATAGTTACCTGGCATGGAAATGGCTTATTTGCCACACGCGTTAATGGCGATGGTACAATAGCGGGAACTCCGTTGAAACTTACTGGAAAACCAGAAGCCTTTATTGCAAGATCGATAGAGGGCAATAATGGAGATGTAGCTATGCTTTTCTCGGTTACCAGACTTGACCCAACCGACCCTCTAATAGAAATAGACGATATTTATATTCAACGATTCAATTCTGCCGGCGAACCCCAATTAGACACTGCCGGAATTAAGCTATATAGTTTCCCTGAAAACGGCCCCGATTTCGACCAAAGCAATAGTGGTGCGGTTAGTGATGGGGCCAATGGCGTGTATGTTACGCTGGTGAATAAATCAGACAATAATAAAATCTATCTGCAGCATATCCTTAGTAATGGAAGCGTTGCTTTCCCCCTCCCTTATGGAATGGTTATAGATGAGCAGAGTGGCGGAAATGTTGAACTGCTATCTGATAACGCCGGGGGCGTCATTGTTTCATGGGCTGATTCAAGGGATATTCAATCATTATCAGTTATCAATCCGAAAGGTGGAAGCGCAACCACGCTGGCTATACAATCTGGATACTATGCCCAACACTATAATTCCCTTGGCCAAAAGCTATGGAATGCTAGCGATGTAGTGTTGAAACCATCCGGTGTTGTTTCCACTGGCAGTGTAGCTGGCACAGCAGACCAAAGCGGCAATTACATTTTTGTCTTTCCCGGCTCAATTAACCAGGGAAACTCTTTATATGCTCAGAAAGTAAATTCATCAGGCACTATTCAATGGCCAGCTAACGGCGTTTTACTTGATAACACACCTGGTTCTGGCTATAAAAACGATGTAACAGCGGTTACTTCAAACAACAAGCTTACTGTGATTTGGAGTAGCGCTGTCAATTTCATTCCGACTTTGTATCTTCAGGCAACGACGCCAGATGGAGTGACTTTACCTGTTGAACTTGCCGACTTTAGAGCCAGTTATAGCAGTGGCAGCGTGAGGCTAACCTGGAAAACGTACAGCGAAAGCAATAGCGACTATTTTGAAGTCTTAAGAAGTGAAAATGGAATAAATTTTAGTTCCGTAGACAAAGTAACTGCGAAAGGCAGCAGCAGTATGGTAAATAGCTATGAATATAAAGATACAAGTATACCATTTGCCGCTACGCACTTGTATTACCGCTTGAGACAAGTTGACCAGAATGACGACAGTGTTATTTCTGACATTATTCCGGTAAAACTGCCCGACCTGGATGCCGATGTTTTCTCGGTTTACCCGAATCCTACTCTTGAAAAAATCTTTGTAAAAATTTCTTCTGCCGGGCATTCGCCAGCTACATACACGCTGGCAGATACTAATGGAAGGATGATTGGGCAAAGTAATTTACCCGGAGGTTTATCAGAAATAAGCCTTTCTGGATTAAATCCGGGAGTATATATCCTAACTGTTAAAAAGGGAATCAATAGCTTTTCCAAAAGGATAATAAAGCTCTAACCGAAAGCAGAGCGAAATAGCCGGGCGAGGATACAGAGAATGTATCCTCGCTTTTTTCTTCTGATGGAAGTTTCTTACCTAAAATACCAGTTTTTGAGCATCGAGAACTAAGTGCTTAGATAGCTATCTTTTCTCGGGCACCAGCTTGATCAATAAACCCGGGCCTTCGGTAATAACATAAATAAAACCATCGGGGCTTTGCGCCACATGCCGAATTCTGGCTTTGTTTACTAACAACTTTTCCTCAGATTTAAATTTGGTTCCATCTAAGGTAATACGCCCAAGGTATTTGAAAGCCAAATTGGCTATCAATAAATTTCCTTTCCATCCGGGATATTTATCGCTTGTAACCAAAGCCATTCCGCATGGTGCTGGAGAAGGTACCCAGTATTTCACTGGATTCTGAACTCCAGACATCTCGGTTTTATCGGTAATTTGTGTACCATCGTAATTGATTCCGTAGGTAACCAGAGGCCAACCGTAATTTTTGCCCCTTTCAATCAAGTTCAATTCATCCCCCCCTTTAGGGCCATGTTCAACTGCCCATAAACGGTTGTGAGTTTTATCGTAAACCATTCCCTGCGGATTTCTATGTCCGTAAGACCAGATTGAAGCCACGGCATCACCTTGATTAGAGAAAGGGTTATTCTGAGGTATTCTGCCGTCGTCAAAAATTCGGTGTATCTTACCGAGTCCATTACTTAATTGCTGAACTTTTTTATTTGTACCACGCTCACCAGCAACCACATACAAGTAACCATCATTATCAAATACCAGGCGGCTTCCAAAATGGTAATCGGCAGTAAGTACAGGGGCAGCCTGAAAAATGACCTGTTTATCTACCAAAGCATTACCTTGTAATTTGGCCCTCATCACGGCAGTTGCAGCTCCACCTGTGACCGGCCGGGAATATGCCAGGTATAAAAATCCGTTCTCCTTATATTTCGGGTGAAGCTGAATGTCCATTAGCCCGCCTTGTCCTTTAGCGAAAACAGCAGGCACACCCGTAAGCTTTTGTCCAGTATACTTATCGTTTTCAAAAATTAAAATACTTCCGGCACGCTCGGTAACCAGTAGCCTGCCATCAGGTAGCCAAGCCATTCCCCATGGATTCGAAAAGCCTCTGTAGAGGGTGGCAACTGTGATTTTAACATCCGAGCCATCGATTGTTTCATCCGATGTTACTGGCGCAGAATTTTGTTTACAGGCGAATAAAAGGTTGAAAAGTATTAGACAGATTGAGAGTGAGTTCATAGTTAGTTTTTCTCTTAACAACAACCAAGAACTCAATCTGCTTGTAGTATGCCAAAATCTTTCAGCGCGTATCGTCTTTATGTAACCTTTTTTAATACATTTTCGAACACACCTTAAATTTAACCATTAACCTTACACATTTTCATTTGGAAAAATATATTTTCACCAAACCGACAAATAATACCTTTAACGTAAAATCATGAACAAAAAATTTATTCCTTACACAAAAAATCTCAAAGCGTTTTTACTTCTGGGCCTCCTGGGCGCCTCCAACGCTTACTCGCAATCGCTGAATCTAGAAAATGTCACCAAACAAGGCTTTCAGGGCCTAGAGCCATTGGATAAAAGCGGCTATTACATTCAATATTTTGAAGGGCTAAAGAAAAGCGATGAGGGCAAAAAAGCGATTATCCATATTTATACCCTTAATAATGGCCTGGGCATAAATTCAGATTTCAAGCTGGAACTACATCCAAACGATGAGATAGAAGACTTATCCTACAACGGGGGCCTGTATTTTTTGATTTACAGTAACACCACCAAGAAGACGAGGACTTTCAAATTGCTTGACCTGAATGGCAAGGAAGTAGCTGCAAAAGTTTTGGAGGATGTAAAACTCCGCCAACTGGAAAAGCCTGCTGTTATCCTTGCTTGTGGCACTTCAGAGTTTCTGGTGGTTAACTATGTGAAGGAGAAAAAGACAGGTTACAGCATTGAAAAATTCAATAATAAGTTAGAGCCTGTTTTCAGTTCACCTCAAATTCCTGAAAAGGCAAAGCTTTATCCGGTAGACTACTTTGTAGCGGATAATAAATTACATGTTTTGGAATTTGTAAATAGAGATCTCAGCGATTATTTTGAGTATTACGTTAATAGCTTTGACTTAAGCACCGGGAACTCCTTAAGCAGACACTACCTGAGCAGTGAAGACGGCAAAAACTTTGGCTATCCAGGCTTTATAAGGCCTACAAAAAATGGCGGTGTTGTAACAGGGGGTATGTATTTTGACAAACCGAGAGAGCAGGAAACAAATTCCGATGGCTTTTTCTCTACCTATATTCCTGCGCAAGGAAAACCGGTTTCAACCTACAAAGATTGGAAGGATGTTAAAAGCCAGATTAATAACGGCAGTACTTCCGCTATGTGGGGAGGTAAGAACAAAACCTTTATGCATGATATCGCCCTAAACGATGACGGCTCGTATGTGCTTATCGGCGAAAATTACCGCAAAGGCGACCAGAGGTTGTCCGGTGAAAAATCAAAAAACAAATTTGCAATAGCCTCCAAGGCACTTGATATAAGTGGTGGCGATGGGGTGGCTAAAGAGGCAGTAACCGCAGCCGAGTTTGTGCTGATTGATTTCGACGCTTCCGGAAATTATAAAGGTATCCGTGCCATCGATAAACCGAACTCTGTTACAGTAATCAATCCATCATCCGACTCTCAGGACCGTTCTTTTATTGGAGAAGCTAAAGGGCTGAACCTTGCCAATATTTTAAATAACTATGGCTATTTTCCTTATCGCTTTATTGCCGATAAAGATGGAAAGAAATACCTGACATATTATTTAAAACACGAGAAGAAGCCGGATGAGCTGGTCTATTTCACTCCGTTAAATGCAAGCACCGCCGAATCAACTTCGGTAGACATTACGGGATCTGAACTTAAATTACAACAGGAGATTAAAAGCAAACTGGCGAATTCGTTAGGCATTGCAGGTGGTTTAGCAAAACTGAATAAACTCGCCAAAGCTACAGGTTCAGACACGTCCGATGAAAATGAATTTGAATTGAGAAGCTCGCAAGACCCTTTCGATTTCAGAGCTAAAAAACTAAATACCCGTGTTTATCCGTCGAATGTTTCAGGGAAAGTTTTAGTTTATGATTTTGCTCCTCAAATTGAGGAAGGCCAAAAGAAAAGCTGGCTGAACAAAATGGTTAATACCGCAAACGGTACCTTGAAAATCTTCTACGTGGATATTCCTTCAAAATAAAAACATAAAATTCTTCAGTCCGGGTAACATTACCCGGATTTTTTATTTAATCTGATCTGATAGACTATTTCCAAAGGAGAGGCCGGCATCTTCTAATGCCTTCCTTAATTTTGGCATAGATCCAGGCCCCATGCCATGCAGCTTTAAGATCTCTTTTTCTGTAAATTGGGCTAATTCATCTAAAGTAAATATTCCCTTATTTTCCAGTGCCCGCCTCGCTGGTGCAGGAATCAGCGAGAGAAACCCATCTTTCGGTTTGCGTTCTTGTTCGCAAATGGGGCAAGTTGGACAATCACTGCTTTTATAATATTTATGCCCTTCGCTGCAAATCTTTATATTCTTTGGTTCTGCCATATCTGTAATTATAAGCTCATCCTATTTAAGAAAATACAAAGTATTTATATTCGTACACCAATTTTATAACCTCTGCACATGAAACTGTTCAATATTGTTCTTGCTTCAATCTTCTTTTATACCTTTCAAGTCCGAGCCCAGTTTACTTGCAACTGGAAATTCAAAGCTAAGTCTGCTATCTATTCCTCGGCCACTGCCGATAGCCAAAACGTATATTTTGGCAGTTCTGATTCTATTTTCTATGCCATAAACAAGCGCTCGGGCGAACAAATGTGGCGTTACCAAACTTCAGGGAGTATTAAATCCAAACCGTGTATTATCAAAGATCTAATCATTTTTAATAATACTGAAGGGAAAATCTTTGCGCTGAATAAAGAGAGCGGAAAACTGGTATGGATGTATAAAACCAAAGGGGAAAAACAATATGACATGTGGGATTATTACCTCTCCTCTCCCGTTACACATAATGGGCAAGTTTTTATAGGAAGTGGCGACAGTTGCATTTATTCTTTGAATGCAACAACGGGCAAGCTAAACTGGAAATTTAAAACCCGAGGTATTGTACATGCATCTGCAATAATAAACGGAAACTCTTTATTGATTGGTGGTTTTGACGGGTACTTTTATGCGCTGAATTGTCAAAATGGGAAATTGATATGGAAATTTGATACTATTGGAGATAGATATTTCCCCAAAGGAGAAGTGCAAACCGCAGCCGCCATCTATAAAAACACGGTAATTTTTGGTAGCCGTGACTATAACATCTACGCGCTGGACATAAACACCGGAAACGGGGTATGGAATTTTAAAGAGCGAGGCAGCTGGGTAATTGCTACTCCATTGGTACACAACGAAAATATCTATCTAGGCACTTCTGATACCCATAAATTTTATTGCCTTAATGCAGAGGATGGCGAAATAAAATGGACGTTACCATTAAATATGCGAGTTTATGGTACAGCGGTGGCTCACAACTCCTCAATTATCTTTGGATGCTTTAACGGGAAAACGTACTCGGTAAACAGCCAGTCGGGAAAAGTTGAATCTGTATTTCAAACAGATGAAAGCAAATTAAATTATTCGGGCATCTATAATAAGGAGGACCACTTCAAAGAAGGTTTTGAGCTTTATGGAAAAAATCCCGAGCAATCGGAAAAGGCGATTTTAAACCTGGGGGCTTTTGTAGCATCGCCGCTTGTTGAAAAAGGGACACTTTACTGTGGCGATACTAACGGCTACTTTTACTCGATTAAGTGCAGCACTTTCAATTGATTCACTTTCTCGATCTTTTTTACCTCTCCTGTATCGGAGAGGCTTGTTTTCTGAATTAGGCTGGGGCTAATTTGCCTTTTTACACACAACCTGAATTTCCTTCCAGATGGCGTTAAGTTTGCTATTGCTACTAAAATGTTTTTGCCGAAGAGCCTGCGCCTTTGCATAGGCCATACGCTCTGAGGTGAGTGGATGCGTGCTTAAAAACTTGAGGTATTCATTGTCTCCGCCCTCCTTGCTTAAAATCTCAAACAGCCCAACTAAACCATATTGTGATAAATGATTTTTTTTCAAGGTCTCTAATGCCCGGATATCGGCATCAGATTCTAAAGTCCTTGAATAACTTAAATTATTTAACGAATTAGCATTATCAATTAAAACAGTTGTAAATCCATTTAAATCATTCAGAATTAAGGAGATAAAAACATAGCCAGATAAGCTTCTACTAATCGACTTCAGTGAGTGCTTGTAAGCTACATGTGCTGTTTCGTGAGACAACAGAGCAGCTAGCTCTTCTGCTGTGTTTATTTTTTTTAAAATTCCATCGTAAACTACAATATTGCCGCCGGGCAATGCAAATGCATTAACTTCAGCACTTTTTACCACTGTAATCTTGATAGGATATGTGGTGTTAAAGTCGATCTCCCGAGCAAATTTATTGAGTAGTAAGGTTAATTTATCATCCTTTACTTCATCTTCAACAAAGCGGCTATATAATGAATTTCCTAATTCTACTTCCATTTTTTGAGGAATTCTGCCGGCAATAAACTCAGCAACGGGAGGAAGCACAAAAAAATAAGCACCGATTAGAAATGCAACCAAAGCAAGCGCTACAGCAACAGCCTTCAACCCGCTAACCTGTGTCAAAGGACTAATTCTAAGGAATACAGCATTGGGATAAACTTGTTTCAAGGCTTCGCTGAAGCCTTTTTCGCTACATTCAATAGTCTGCAAAGGAAAATCTCCATACCTAACGATATGGAGATTTTCAATTATTTCAATTTTATGAATCTTATCAACCTCCCAGCTTTGGCGGTGGGTTAAGCTATTCTCGTCCTGCCACTCAATTTCCAGTGTCGCTGGACTTAAGGTTACAACTGCCCGTCTGCTTAATGAGGTATTGCCGTCGTAATATAAAACAGAAAATTGCTTCATTTTTATATTATACCTATGTCAAGCATATCGGCAACATCTTCGCCAGTAGCATCTTTGTACGCCTTTTCAGTTTGGATAAGGTTATCCAGGTCTAGCTCTCCTTCAATAAATATGTTAGAATAAAGAATCTTGAGTGTCCTTACGGTTGCCCATGGAGCACCAAGTCCAAAGGTGAACACAATAATTAATGAATTTATAAAAGCAAGTCGAAAATACTCACCGCCTGTTAGGTATGATTGCAACTGAATTTCGCGTCCGTCTTGTTTTAGCCTGATATTATCTACATAGTAGTTAATTAAGTCTTTTGCAAACCAGAAAGAGTAAATTCCCGCCGTTATCATGGTTAAGAAATATCCCTTAATGGTAAGTAAAAACAGGTCTGTACCATCTCCGATGTATTCAAATTCAACATTGCCGAACCTGATATTTCCAATTAAGTATCTTCTTAAGCTGATTGTAAACCAAGGCCCGTAAATCCCCAAACTAAGAACGGTAAATAAAAAACCTTTTATGAAAACACCAATTAAGCTTTTTAACTCCCCCCTATAACCAAAGTGTATTCCTCGCCATGAAGTGCGGGACATTCTGTACTTTAATGAACCGTGAATTGCTACGGGAACTACTACTGCTAATGCGGCAAAATATAAAAGTACTCCTAGGAATGTTATAAATGCATTTTGGGAATAAAGTGCAGCCATAAAAAGAGCATACACTACAACTACGATACCAACAGCTTTAATGAAGCCCATAAACATTTCCTTGCCTGTGCCGTGAAATGTAAATCTGCTGCCTTCAAGCTCTGTTTCCTGATAGATATATTTGAGCACAGATGCCTTGGCCCATGGATAGTATAACCCCAGGGTTAATACTGTTAGAAATAAATTGGTAATGTAAATACCGAATAGTTTGCCTCCGGTACCTAAAAACGTGATTTGTTTAACTGGACTTTCTAAATTTTCCATTTTAATTGTGATAAAAAATTAGGGTAATTAATGAAAGCCTAAGATAGAGAAATAAGTTCACACCTAACTAAATCCTTTGTTACTTATCTCACTCATTTATAAGGCCTTTAATAAAACAGTTTTTTAAATTATCACAAATTCTTAAGCTTTATTCATTGAGGATTTCCACATCCTTTTTTCTCGCTTCCGGCAAAACCTTTAAAAATTCTAGTTTACCATCTTTCCAGCTCGCTTCCACCGTAGTTTGGTAAGGTGCGTGCAGTTTGAAATGAACGTCCTTATCCTTTGGCCAGGCAGGGAATAAAAGGATCTTTTTTCCGTCGGTTTGTAGCAGCATTTCCTGCAAACCAATCATTCCAGAGCCGCCCCAGTTATGGTCGGGAGTCCAGTCGTAGCCCGGCCCCCAGAAAGCAGGAAAACGACCGCCGGAATCTTTAAGTTTAGAGCTTGTTAATTGCCAGGCTTCTGCGGTTAAACCCAATCTCGCCGCAAAAATATTATCCTGCTTCCAGCCCACGTGGCTTCGAAACTTCAACACGTCCGTATCGTATTTAAAGGTGTTGATCGCCGTATCTAAGCCGGGTTTACCAAGGCCGTAAATTCCCCAGGGGAAGACTGGATACAATTGAGGACTTTCGGTATTGTTTATTCTTTCCCAAAGCTTAGCTGGCGAAATAGTGGGATGTCCATCAAACTCGCGGAAGCTTATTGCCGGAATACGGCTGAGCATAGTTTGCCATTCCGCTCTTTTTTCCTTAGAGATATACGCCTCAGGAAGTTCTAATAAGCGGCTTAGCACCGTTTTCAAAGCAGCTATAGTCGAAGTAGAATTATATGCCATTTTATAGGTTTCTGCTCCGGATCCCGGATAAAGAACCAGCTTTCCACTGGTATCAAATGCCTTGCTGCCACGCTGCTTTGCGAGATACTGATAATGCTCATTAAAGAACGTGAGACTGCTTTCAATAAATGGAATGTATTGTTTAACGTCTTCACCAGCATACCTCTCGGTTTCTAGCATCATTAAGCAAAACTCCAAAACTGTATCCCATTCGTACTCTAGCCAGGCATTGTGCTCCATACCCTTATCGTAGTTGGACGGGCGTTTCCAGTTATATTCTGCGGGATTAGGCAGGCCAAAGTTTTCGAGTTGTTCAGTGAAACATGCGCCTTTATGACTCCAATAAACCTCGCTCCTTAGCTCCGCATTTTTAAGTAGTTGCAAATAGAAGTTAAACTGGGGCTTCATTAAGTCAAAATCGCCACTCTTGAGCATTGGCCAGTAGACCAAACGTTGATTTTGTGCGGTATGAGTACCTCCTCCCCAATTGCGAAAATCGGGCGTAAATCTTTGAGTGCTATCGGTTAAAGACGGATCATAAGTAAATAGACCGCCATTAAATTTTGTTGGATAATTGCCTCGCAAATTGCAACCAAACATATATCGCATTAATTGATAATTTCTACCAACCTGTTGAGTTAACGTATCCCTGTTTGTATTAAGATGGATGAAGCTGCGTTTCCAGTAATCCTTCCACCATTGTTGCGTTTTTGAAAATGCGTCTTTTTGATTTTTTTTTGCCTGAGCTATCGCCGACTTTAAACCTGTTACCCAATTGTCTACCGATTCCGTGTATTGGGTGTGCAGAGTTAGCATCAATTCTTGTTTTTTAGCAGGCGATTTACTTTCAAGCTTCCAGCCTTTATAGTCGGTATCAATATATTTTCCTTCAGAATTTTCAGCCGGCACAAAGTTTGCACCTTGAAGCTGCCCCCCAAAAATTAAATTCTTTAAGGGATTGAATAATTGACCTTTTACTGCATCCATTCCCTGCTGTTTAACAGTTACATCGAAAACAGTGTTCGCTTGGTTTTGATGGTAGAATTGAAGCGCATTCTGCTGAAATCCAATTGTATCTTTTGAAGTTTTAACCTCGCCTTGTGGTGCCCATTTGTAGGAATTTTGGTTATTTTCCCTTCCTTTCAGGATTCTATCCTTGTACCTCCAGCTTTCGTAAATAGCTGTTGCACTTATTGCCTGGCTACTAATGATTTCAACGTGAACTACCGGGCTAAACACATCAACCCAAAGCTTTATTTGCGTTGCCTGGTTTCCTTTAGTTCCGTTGATAGTGATGTAACCCTCATTAAGATGCAATTCCTGCTTAAAGTTGGCTCCTCCTTCGAAGGGGCTAGGGCTTAATTGCAAACGGACTCTACCCAATTTTAGAAGAGAGTTGTTTTCATCGAATGTACCTGAGCGGGCAACGTAAAATAGAATGTCGTTGTTTTCTACCCAAACGTTTAGGCCTATGTCGCCGCCGCCTAAAGGCATGGATTGAGACGAGTTTTGGGATTGACTTGTCCAGATTGGGTTGTAGTTTTGAGCTGTGGCTGTTAAGCTAAAAGTCATGATAAGGATAACCACAGAGAGAACTGAGGAAGGCACAGAGAGCCACAAAGTTTGTGTATTGGCTGTTAGGTCTTTCTGTTTATCCATTTATTTCTAAAGTTTTTTTATTGATAGTACCTTCTACCGTCAGCTAAAGCTGACGGCAATAGATAACTTGAATTATTCTTATTTTGACGTACACTAATCACTGATCTCTAATCACTAATCTCTATCCCACTACCACTCATCCGTTCTGAACGAACTTGCCGGCAAGCCTTCTGTATTAAACAAATCTCCCATTACAAAATCTTTAAAGGCATAGCGCACTGCCACAGGTTC
>Ga0307408_100000730_pt1 | contig 26609 bp, 25 predicted proteins | sample 322Cmetagenome_FD_202116 | JGI IMG/M metagenome (GOLD analysis project Ga0307408, IMG submission 202116) | Maize rhizosphere microbial communities from greenhouse at UC Davis, California, United States - 322HYB-C-3 | ecosystem: Host-associated > Plants > Roots > Rhizosphere > Soil | place...
TGCCGATTTTGATGGCGATAGCAAACCTGACCTTGCCACTGGCAACAATTCATCCGTGAACCTTTCCATATTAAGGAATGCAAGTACCGGCAACACCATTTCATTCGCCACTAAAACCGATTATATTTCCGGGGGCAATGCAATGTCGCTAATAGCAGCCGACTGGAACAATGATGGGAAGCCCGATATTGCCCTGCATAACTATGGAAACAACACATACACCTTATTAAGGAATCAACTTAGCGAGCCTTCTTTAAGCGCTTACCAGATTATTGCCAATGATGCTACCCACAATGTGATTTTAACAGGCACAAACTTAAACTCAGCTAAATCTGTAAAAATTGGCAATACGCCAGTTAAATCATTTACAGTAGTATCAGAAACCAGTATAAAAGCATTGGTAAATGAAAATACTTCGGGGACTATCTCCGTTGCAACCACATACGGCACAGCCAACCTGCAAAACTTCAGCAACGTGCCTGTGCCGGTAATTACGTCTTTGTCGCCTAGGAGTGGAGCAATCGGCAGTTCTGTTACCATCAAAGGAAGCAGTTTTGACAGCGTAGCAACAAATAACATTGTTTACTTCGGTGCTGTAAAAGCAGAAGTGAGCTCGGGTAATAAAGATTCACTGGTTGTTAAAGTTCCCAAAGGGAGCACCTATTTACCCGTAACCCTTACAACAAAAGGCCTAACTGCATCTACAAATGTTCCTTTTAATGTAAGTTTCGCAGGACTGGGCGCTTCGTTTACCAACACTACCTTCTCGGTAAAAAAAGACTATCCTTTAAACAACTCTTCGTATCCCAGAGGAATTGCCACTGCTGATTTTAATGGAGATGGCAACCCAGACCTTGTTATTACCAACTCTAATAATAATACCCTAAGCATTTTCAAAAATTCGAATAATGATTTTGGCACTTCAGCTAACGCGAGCCTGTCAACTAACAGCTCTCCAAAAAACATTAGCGTTGGGGATATAGATGGCGATGGGCTTTTAGACATTGTAATTGGATACACCAGTTCGTATTCTGTCTCAATTTTTAGAAATACCAGCAGCAATGGCTCTATTTCCTTTGCGGCAAAAGTTGACTTGGCCACTCCTAGTTATGCGAACGAGGTAAGCATTAGCGACTTAAATAATGATGGAAAAGCAGACCTTGCTGCTTTGAATTATTATTCTAACTCTGTATCAGTTTTTAGGAGCCAAAGTTTCCCTGGAACAATTGCTTTTGCTACTAAAAGCGACTACTCCACAGGAAGTTCCCCGGTATCGATCTCGGCAACTGACCTTGATGGAGACAACAAAAGCGAATTGGTTGTTGTCAATAATGGAAGCAATACCATTTCGGTATTAAAAAACACCAGCACCCCTTCTCAAATTTTATTCAGTGAGAAAACAGATCTTGCAACCGGAAGCTATCCAACTGGCTTATGCATTGCAGACATCGACGGGGATAACAAACCCGACCTGGCTTTTACAAACAACAGTTCCAATTTCATTTCAGTGTTACGGAATTCCAGCAACACAGCCAATATTTCCTTTGCTGCCAGGGCCGATTTCATTGCCATAAACAACTGCGAGAACATTAAGGCCAGCGACATTGACGGAGACGGAAAACCAGACCTTGTGGTAAGCAGTAGTAATAGCAATTTTATGTCGTTATACAAAAACATAAGTACAAACGGCATTATTTCCCTGGCACCAAAAGCTGACTACACCACAGGCAGCGCCCCATTTGGCATTTGTATAGCTGACTGGACTGGCGATGGAAAACCCGATATTGCAGTAGCTAACAGTTCATCATCATCTTTTTCTTTATTTACCAATAAAGTAAACGAGCCAATGCTAGCCTCATATGCAATAAGCAATGGAGGCACCTATAATGTAACTTTAACCGGAGCCAACTTAACAAATGCCAGCTCAGTTACTTTTGGTGGCAAGGCTGCAACATCGTATACGGTAGTGGCTGAAAATACTATTACCGCGCTGGTTCCTGCTGAAACATCCGGAGAAATTAAAGTAGTTACACCATACGGCACGGGCTCTCTTAACGGGTTTACTAACATACCTGCGCCTTCAATAAGCAGCATTTCGCCGCAGGCCGGAGACATTGGAAGCACAGTTACGATTACCGGCGCAAACTTTAGTACTACTGCTGCTGGCAACACGGTATATTTTGGTACAGTAAAAGCTGCAGTAACGGCAGCAAGCAGCACGTCTATTACTGTTAAAGTACCTGCTGGAGCATCTTACGCCCCAATAAAGGTAACGGCCAACTATTTAACTGCCAGTTCGGCGAAGAATTTCAATGTAACTTTTGCAGGCGGCAATGCTGTATTTTCAACAACTTCATTTGCCCCTAAAAGCGATATAAGTTCCAACTATGCACCTTATGACCTTGCCTCGGCTGATTTTGATGGTGATGGGAAAGTTGATTTAGCTGTGGTTACTTACTCCTACCTGAATATTTATAAAAATGCAGGCAACTCAAATGCGCCGATCTCGTCCTCTCCATCTCTAAGTTTAACTGTTGGTAGCTCTTCTCGAGCGCTAACCGTTGCAGATGTTGATGGCGATGGACTACAGGATATTGCCGTAGTGAATAGTTCTTCTAATACGGTTTCAATTTTTAGAAACACAAGCACTGGCAGCGCTATTTCTTTTGCCTCAAAAATAGATATAGCAACAGGCAGCTACCCAAACGATGTAATTGCCGGCGACTTCGACCTGGATGGCAAGCAAGACCTGGCAGTTACCAATGGATCAAGCTGTACGGTGTCTATTTTCAGAAATACCGGGAGCTCGGGAAATATTGCATTTGCCTCTAAAGTTGACTTACAAGCTTCCTCCTACTCATCTCCTTTCGGCATTATTTCAACTGACCTGGATTTAGATGGTAAGGCCGACCTGACGATAACAAATAATGGCTCATCTTCTATATCTGTTTTCAGAAATACAAGTTCTATCGGGCAAATGAGCTTTGCTACAAAAGCCGATTTTTCCACAGGAAGCAGTCCTGCTGGCATTACGGTGGGAGATTTCGACCTCGATGGCAAAAATGACCTGGCTATCGCCAATAATAGTTCAGCTTCTGTATCTGTCCTTAGAAATACCAGCACTGGTGGCTCTGTTTCCTTTTCTACCAAATTAGATCTTTCTACAGGAAGTTCTCCTTTTGCCATTGCGGTAGAGGACATTAACGGCGATGGTAAGCCTGACATTGCCTTGTCAGGCTATAGCTACACAAATCTGGTATCTGTACTTGCAAACTCAGGCAACAACTCAATATCTTTTAACACAAAAGCGGATTACTTAACGGGCAATAGTCCCTACGCACTGGCAGTTTCAGATTTAACCGGAGATGGGAAACCGGATATCTTATCCGCAAATAATTCATCTTCAAGCATCTCTATTTTAAAAAACCAGGTAACTGAGCCAACCTTAACAAGTTATCGGATAAATACCGGGAGTACTACAGCTAACGTTACCTTAACAGGAACCAATTTGGGATCGGCGACCGCTGTAACTTTTGCAGGTAAGGCCGCTACTTCATATACCGTAGTATCTGCAACAAGCATTACAGCTCTCGTTCCTGAAAATACAACAGGAACAGTAACAGTAACCACTCCTTATGGCACGGCAAGCATTAACGGATTTAGCAATATTCCGGCTCCGATAATAAGCTCCTTCTCTCCAGAATCTGGCAATGCAGGAACATCTGTTACTATAAGCGGAGCCAATTTTGCATTAACAACAGAAGAAAATACGGTTTATTTTGGGGCGGTTAAAGCAACCGTTACTGCAGCTACAAGCACCTCTTTAACTGTTACAGTGCCAGCCGGTGCCAGCTACAAGCCTATAACTGTTACCGCAAACAATCTTACAGCTTACTCTGCAAAACCTTTTGGAGTAACATTTAGCTATGACAATCCACTATTTCCAAACAATGCCTTTGCTAAGCCTGCTGCTATTACTAGCAGTAGCTACTCACCAACGGGCACAATTGTTACCGATTTGGATGGAGATGGAAAAGCTGATTTGATTGTCTCCAATGATTATTACCTATATGTCTATAAGAATAATGGGTCAGCCACAGCCCCTTATTCATCAAGTGCAAGCCTCTCTCTGAGCCTGAACAACGGCTATGTTCAGAATGTTTCCTTTGGAGATATTGATGGAGATGGGAAGCAAGATATTTTACTAAGCACTTCAGCAAATGTGGTATCGATTTTCAGAAACACATCTTCGGGCAGCAGCTTGTCATTTGCATCAAAAGTGGAGATTCCCACAGGCAATAACCCACAAGGTATTGCTATAGCAGATGTTGATCTGGACGGACGGACTGATGTGCTTACTGCAAACTATGGCTCTAATACCGTTTCTGTTATTTTCAACCAAAGCTATAGCGGCAACATCCTATTCGCCCCCAAAACAGACTACCTGGTGGGCAGCTCTCCAATAAAGGTTGCCGCTGCAGATTTTGATGCTGATGGGTATCCGGACATTGCTGTTACGAATTACTATTCTAATTCGGTTTCCGTTCTTTTGAATACCAAAGCCAATGGAGTATTTAAAACCAAAACCGATTTCGCTACGGGCTCCAATCCAGTAGGGCTTGCAACTGCTGATATAAATGCGGATGGAAAGCCTGATCTAGTGGCTTGTAATAACTATTCAAATACCATCTCTGTACTGAAGAACACAAGCGGCCCTGGTTCGGCCTCCTTTGCCACCAAAACAGATTTTTCAACTGGCTCATACCCCAGAAATGTGATAATTTCTGACCTGAACGGCGACGGCTTGCCAGACATTGCAGTATCTAACTCCAATAGTAGTTCAATCTCAGTATTTAAAAATACCAGCACTAGTAGTTCGATTTCATTGAGTACCAAAGCTGACTATAATATCTCGTCACCGCTAGATATCGTAATCAATGATTTAAATGGCGATAGCAGACCTGATATAGCAGTGCCAAGTTCGTATAGTTCCACCTATTTTCTCCGCAACACGGTTACCAGTGCTCCGTTAATTACCTCATTTACGCCCACAAACGCCTGTACAGGCTCGCCTATTACAATCACTGGTGTTAATTTCACGGGTGTTACATCGGTTAATATTGGCGGGTATGCTGCTGCTTCGTATACTGTAAATTCATCGACGAGTATAACAGCAACGCCGAATTCCTATGTATCTGGAGCAAACAGCATCACAATAACCAATGCAGACGGATCAAATACCATTTCAGGGCTTACGGTTCAATCCACCCCTGTCATTTACTATTCTGGCTACAAAACCATAAAGAAGGGCAGCTATTCAGAGTTATATTGCAGCAGTTATTATTCAAGTTTCCAATGGTACAAAGATGGAGTCGCCATTTCTGGAGCAACCTCCTATTATTACCGGGCAACAGAGCGCGGGTCATACACTGTAAGTACCGGAGCCTGCCAATCTCTACCTGTAGCGATAACGGTAGTAAGCCCATCAGACATCAAAGTTTCTGCCGTTAGCGCCACTTGTAAAGGAAGTGATAATGGAAAACTTGTAATTAAGGCAACCTATCCAGCTTCTTACCAAGCGGTTGTGACAAAAGGCTCAATTACCTATGCCACAGCAATATTCAATTCTGAATATGAAAAATCAAACCTTGCGCCGGGAACATACTCTGTTACCGTATCTGTAGCAGAGAGTAATATAGGCAGCCAGACTTATACAGTACAAGTTACTGAGCCTAAAGACCTTTCAGTGTATTCGTCAATAAATGAGAACAATGAAAAAATCGATTTAATTCTAGAGGGTGCAAGCAATTACATCATTAAGTTCAACGGGCAAACAATTACTACGTCTCAAAACGCGATTTCGTTAAAACTGGCTAAAGGGGAGAATAAACTTAGTGTTTCTACAGATATTGCTTGCCAGGGAGTTTATGAGAAAACATTTGTTGTAAGCAATGAGGTATTAGTTTACCCGAATCCGTTCGATCAGATTCTACATATCGGGCTTGGAGCTAATGCACAAAGTGAAGCCGAGGTTAAAATTTATACCCTGGATGGCAAACTTGCGCATTCGAAAACATACAAGAATGTGGACGGTTTAATAAGCCCTGAACTTTCGGGGCTGAACCCTGGTACTTATATCCTTCGCCTAACATCTGGCAATTCATCAACCATTCATAGAATAGTAAAAAAATGAGAAAAGTATTCCTTCTAATTTCAACCATAGCATTGTTCTGTTTCGGGTGCAAAAAATCCAAGCCGGTTATCACTCCAGACCCCGCAAGCCCACTACTGCCCTTAAAAAATGGGGTATGTATTGAAGGGCAAATCGTATCTGAAAGCCAAAGCCTTGTGCAATTTGACTGGACCGATGCTAAAAATGCCACATCGTACGAAGTGGTTATTAAGAATCTTTCGGATACAACCACATCTACTCACTCAACAGATAAGTCAGAGATTGCCGTTCCTATTAAAAGGGGCAAGGCTTATTCCTGGCATGTGATTTCGAAAAACAATACCGGTAATAAAACAGCCAATAGTGATACCTGGATGTTTTACAATGCAGGGGTAGGCATATCTTCTTATGCCCCCTTCCCAGCGGAAATTCTATCGCCATTGCAAAGCACATACATTAGCACAATCAACTCTGTGGTATCCTTAAAATGGCAATGCAGCGACGCCGACAATGACATTGTAAGCTATGATGTGTATGTGGGGATGTCATCAAACAGCCTTTCACGTGTATCACAAGGATTAAAAACCTCCAGCTATGATTATACTGTGCTGAATAGAAGCTACACTCATTATTGGAAGGTCATCGCGAAAGATAGTAACGGAAACTCTTCGGATTCTGGCATTTACTCTTTCTACCCTTATTAAGGATAGAGAATTAATTTCAAAGTTTTACAAATACCCTGAAAGCTGTTGGCTTTCAGGGTATTTTATTATATAAGCCTTACCTTTATATATAAAACAATAAAACCTATGATTACTGTAGTTATAACTCACGAAGTAAAAGCCTACTCCGAGTGGAGAAAAGGCTACGACGCAGACGAAGGAAACCGCAATAAAGCAGGCGCTAAAATAAGCGGTGTTTATACCTCGGTGGATAATCCTAACATGGTTACCGTTATTGGAGAATTCTCTTCGGTTGAGGCGGCACAAGGGTTTATGTCGAGCCCTGAACTAAAAAAAGCAATGGAAGGAGCCGGAGTAATTGGGGTTCCAGAGGTTAAAATCTTGAACAAGGCTTAGCCCGCACCATCCCTTTACTCTGCTTTTTTTGGTGACGGGCTTATTATCATCCGCCAAGTTTTTCTATAAATACATTTAGTACTTCTACCAAAATCAGAATAATGATTATCCACTCCAGCATGTTGCTGTATTTATACTGAAGCAATGCCCTGAACAGTTCAAGATTATCCCTCACTATGGTTAAGCCTTCCTGAATATTTCGAAAACGCTCTTTAAGGTCGAAAGTTCGTTTTAAGCCAGTATCGATCTTGTTTAACTTTTCATCATCCCAGGTTTCTGGAGGAGAATCAAAAATATATAAGTTCTCCGCTATGCGATTTTTAAGTAAAAGGGTTTTGCCGATGTATTTTTTAAGGTTTTTGCCAGAGATATTAAGCCGGCCTTTGTTCTCGAGAATTTGGGTATGGTAATTGGTATCTTCCAGCAATTTGGTAGTTTGCTTGTCGTAATAATCAAGAGCAACCGACTGGGATACGTTCAACATAATGAGGCGGATCACTTCAATATCTGAACCTACAATAGCCATATAGTTATAACCGAACTCATCTTTTTCCGCATTGGTTTCAATCTTATACTCCTCCTTAAGGCTGTCTTCAAAGAAATTTTTGCAGAAGGATGAAATCAGCCTTAAGAACTCGGCAATTTTGATGGGATCGTAATTAAGAAAGCAAACCACTCCGTATTTAAAAACATAAAAAAACTGCCCTTTATCTGTTTTGTAAAACAATTCGTCGGCATCACCATAGTATAAATCGCCCTTATAAGCAGCTTTAAACTGCTTAATATCGATGCTGTCTGCAACCTGATATGACAAAACATGCTGAACCATGGCTATGCAATTTTAAACTCATCTCTTAAAGAATAAACGTTTAAACTGCTTTTTGTTTGTTAAGCCAGGGCTTGATTGCAACAATGTGCTTTATCTGTCTTTTTTGCGCAAAAGGCGGAAAGATTCAGTAAAAAAAAGCAATTAAAAAGGCGTAAAATGCGCCTGCTAACCTCTTCTCCGCCTTAGCGCAAAAAATTCCTATTCCTCCAGCAAAGCTTTAATATCTTCGGTTATACGAGGCACTTCAGCCTGCAACGTTCCGTTATACAGGCCACGGATATGCCCTTGTTTATCGATCAACACAAAGTTTTCGGTATGCAAGAATTGATTGGGCTGCTTTTGCAGTCCCATTTCCTCTTCAATAAAATAGCTGAGGCGGGCAAGCTTATAAATTTTATTCTTACTGCCGGTAAGCAAGTGCCATTGCTCTGATAAATAGCCGTTTTGCCTGGCGTATTGAAATAACCTGCTAACACTGTCTATATCAGGAGTAACACTATGAGAGAGAAAAACAACGTTTTTATTCCCTTCAAAATTGTGGTGAGCTTCTTTCATGCATGCCATCAATTTTGGGCAGATGCTTGGGCAAGACGTGAAAAAGAAATTAACCAGGCATACTTTGCCTTTAATTGTTTGTTTGGATACTTCTTCGCCATACTGATTAGTGAGGTTAAACTCATCAATAGTGTGCAGGGTTTCTTTTTGTTTTTCGGTAATAGTCCATATAGGAGTAAATGCAGGGCCTTCGTAATAAGGTACCAACTGCCTGGCTTGCTCGTTGCAAGCGGCAACACTAACGAGTACTAACAAAAGAAGTATCCGCCCAAATTGAATAGCAGTTCTTTTTTCCAATATTGCCGTAATTGCGCCCGTTGCGGGCTTCGTAGTTTGATTTGATTTCACCACTTTCTGTCCAGCTTTGTTGCATGCCGTCTTCATAACCCAAATGATAGTTTTTCTTGGAATACAGCCTGCCATTACTAAACCACTCGTATTGTGTGCCTTCGTATATATCGCCTGTATAAGTATACTGAAAGCGTTTTTGCCCACTGGGCCAGTATCCAATATGTGTTCCGGTTTTCTTTCCTTTGGTGAAAAACCTGATTTCCTGTAATTGTCCGTTCGGGAACCATAATTTTTGCAGGCCATCCTCCTTACCATTAATATATTCTTTGGAGAAAAGGGAGTCTTTTTTGCGGTTGATTGCATATAGCTTGCCGGTAAAAGGCTCTTTTCCAGAAAAAAGCACGCCATTATTCTCAATTAGATTAAGGCTGTCTGCATTATAAAGCGGCAATGCAGAACGGGGCGGACCAAAGTTACAGCTGCCTGCCAGCACCGCTAGCAGTCCGAAATTAATGGCTAACAGTGCCCGGCTTACCATAAAACCCATTGCCATTAATATAGGGGTCTGCAGAAGTGATATGATAATGGTAAATACCCTGTGGATATTCGGCAGTTACGCCTGTATGGCCATGATAAGCGTCGAGATTTGCATTGGTGATGGTAGCGCCATTCTCAACCGGCCCATATACAGGGAAACCATCCAACAAGAATCCAAGCAAAGCTGATTTCCCCTTAGAAGCTGTTAGGTAGAATGGTTCTGCGTGGTAATGATATTCGCCCTGCTGTTGCGGATGCCCGTTATATTGGTCGAAACTTACAATTTCATTAGTTAAAGGCGAATAGCCTGCCGCATATTGATTGAAAAAAGGAACCCCATTTAGAGCAATCCCGATGGGGCCCAGTGGCGTAGCGCTTTTGTTTGTGGCTTCCTGCGGATTTAAAGGAATTCGGAAGGTTACATTCTGGGCGGCAATTGAGCTGGGATTTTTGGCAAAGGTGCCGGTTCCGTTATATGCCTCGTATTTCGATGCCCATTGTGTGCCCTGATAGTAGGGACTTTTATGGTCGGGCAGGCAGGTGGTTTTGATCACTACATAATCACCGTCTTGAGTAACGCTGCTTGCTCCGTAAATTTTCTTGTATAGGGTTAAGTCGGCTGTTCCGGTTTGCTCAGTTTCACTGCTTTTCAATTTCTTGCAGTTCATAAAAACTACCCCAATAATGGCGGCAGCTGCAAAGGTTTTAAGGAAATATTTCATTGTACTTACGTTATATTTCCTTTAGACGTACATAATTACTCTCTCCCCCGCGGCGGGCCATCTTTTTTTTCCTGGCCAATAATCTGCATCAGAGAAGGCATAATTTCGTCCAATTTTTTTTGCTGATCTGGCCGGCAAATTGCCTTTAGATCAGCGAAATGCGCATAGGTAACATTTAGTTTTTCTTTATACAGAGCGGCTATCAGAGTTTCCAGCGAATCTTTTTTATGTTGGTTTCCGGCTTGACTTAAGAGTCCAAAGTACTGCTTCATTGGTTGTTTCATTTCCAAGTCTATTTGCATCATGGCTTCATGGTGCTCGTGTTTTAAGCCCTCAAATTCTTCAATCTGGTTATCATCAAGCTGCAAGCCTTCAATAATAATTTTATCTACCCTATGGGGTGGACGGCCGTTGCGCCCTAAAAGAATGAAAGCCAGGCAGCTGATATTCATAACAGCAAAAACAATGATTGTTAGCCAAAGAAGTTTTTCCTTCCGCATTGTTAGTAGAGGTTAAGATTATACGATTCCATTCCATATCGCCCTTGCTTCTTTTCGATACTTCCTGCCTTGGCAGAAAGCAAAATGGCTGCATTTATTGCTATGAGGACAGCCGCAGCAACCAATGCAATTCGTACTTGCTTTAGCGGAATCAGATTCTCCTCCGGCTGCAGTAGCTGATGCCTAATTTTATAAAGCAAGCCTTCCGGCGCATGCAATTTTTGCAGCTCCCCGCCCGATTCAAGGATTTCTTTGATCCATTTATCTTTTTCGCTTTCCATCTTATTATTAGACGTTTAGTTTTCGTATTTCCCTCGCAGGTGATATATTTTTTCGACTTCTTTTTTTAATGTTGCCTTGCCCCTTAGCACCAGCCCTTCAATAGCCTTGGCTGTGGTTCCCATTATTTCAGCAGCTTCCTTTCCCTTCAATTGTTCTAACTGAGTTAGTATGATAGCTGTTTTCTGGCTTTCGGGAAGTTTGGCTATGGCCGATAGTAACACTTTCAGGCTTTCCTTTTTATCTGCCTGCCGGCCATGATGTTCAGGGTCTGCAATAGTATCCTTCAGCACTTCTTCTTTTTCGCCAAAAATTGCCGTTAAAAACCCGAAACGTTTTTTGGCTTTCTGATAACGAAGTTTGTCGAGGCTTTTGTTTACCGTGATTTTAAACACCCAGGTATTTATGGAGGATTTGTGGTTGAAAGTCCTGGCTGACTTGCTTATTTCTACAAATACATCCTGGGCAATTTCTTCCGCATCGGCTTCATTTCTAACATAACTAAAAGCTGTGCGATACACCTTGTCTTTAAACGTGTTGTAAAAGATAGCAAATGCCCGCTGGCTTCCGCCTGCGATTTCGCTTAGGAGTAGGCTATCTTCTGTCAAACGCTAAGGATTTTGTTGGGGGCTAAAGATAATTCGGGTTATACAATATTTGCAATAGATGATGCAGGTTCTGTTTTTGTTTGCTCTAACTAAATGCTGACAGGGTTAGCCCCCACTACGTTACGGTTAGGCTTCGTTTTACACTTTCAAACTAATCTACTAACAATCAATCCATTTGATTAAATTTATATACATCTAAAACAATCTCTCCTATGAAAACTGCTCTACCTCTTGTTTTGGTAGGATTCAGCCTCATGCTATCAGAAACTGGCGAAAAAGAAATACATTTTCTTAAACCTACTGAAATAATTAATCCTCTTTTGAGTAAGAATGTAGCTTTTTGCGGTATCCCGCTAGGTAATTTCTCTTCTGCCGATAGCCTGGCGCCCATACAAATTATGCAGGGGCTTGGTAACTGGCAGCATAAAGTGAGCACTCAATCTGCTAAGGCGCAAAGCTTTTTTAATCAGGGGTTGAGCCTTATTTATGCTTTTAACCACGAAGAAGCCGTTCGTTCCTTCAATGAAGCCATCAAACTTGATCCCGATTGTGCCATGGCTTATTGGGGAATTGCCCACGCCTATGGGCCTAACATTAATTTACCGATGACTGAAGCCAGCGAGAAACTCGCTTATGAATCTATACAGAAAGCCAAACTGCTGGTTGAAAAAGTCTCTGCACAGGATGCTGCCTATATAAATGCCCTGGCTCTTCGCTATGGCGGCGGTGCACAAAAGCGCGAAGAAATGGATAATGCCTATATCGCCGCCATGAAAAAGCTAGCTGATGATTATCCTGGTGATGCTGATGCACAAACTTTATATGCAGATGCCTTGATGAATACTTTCCCATGGCAGTACTGGGAAAAAAACAGAAGTTTTAAACCCAAAGCCCTCGATGTGCTGAAGGTGCTTGATAATGTTCTGGCTAAGTACCCTCAGCACCCAGGGGCCAACCATCTCCTGATCCATCTTGTGGAAGGCTCGGCTAATCCGGAAAAAGGACTGAAAAGTGCAGCTGCACTCGCTTACCTGATGCCTCGCGCCGGACACATCGTGCATATGCCATCGCATATTTATATACGCACGGGCAATTTCGACAAAGCAGCCCAGGCTAATATAAAAGCAATTAGAGTAGACCAAGAGCAGTATGGCAAGATATTGCCCGCTGGAGTTTATGCCATGTATTATGGGCACAACATCCATTTCCTATACTTTACCACCAACATGCTCGGACAAAGCCAATCATCTTTAGAGACTGCTAAACAACTGGCTGCCAAAGTACCCAAAGAGCAATTGGCTGATAATGCTTTTTTTCAGGAACTTTCTATTGTGCCTTATTATGCCATGATTCGTTTTGGTAAATGGGACGAGATGCTTGCACAATCAAAACCAGCTGACAACCTTCCTTATATGCAAAGCATCTGGCATTTTGGGCGAGGGCTTTCTTTAACGAGAAAAAACAATTTAGCCCAGGCAATGCAAGAGTCTGCGCAGCTTGATTCGTTAAGTAAACTGGAGGTTCTCAAAACCACTTATGCATCTTTGGACCCAGTATCCAACACTGTTAGAATAGCAAACGTAATATTGAAAGGAGAGCTTGCAATTGCAGAAGGCCGTGCTGATGAAGGCTTAGCATTCTTGGGGGATGCCGTTAAAATGGAAGAAAACCTGATTTACAATGAGCCACCAACCTGGCCAATACCTGTCCGCCAATTTTTAGGGGCAGCTTTACTCAATGCTAAACGCTATGCCGAAGCCGAGAAGATATATCGTGAAGATTTAGGCAGGCATCCAGAAAACGGCTGGTCGCTATTCGGGTTGAAAAAAGCCTTGGAAGCACAGGCAAAAAATATAGAAGCAGATGCGGTTAATGTCCGCTACAATAAAGCATGGAGCAAGGCGGATATTAAATTGATGGCCTCGCGGTTTTAGATTTAGTTTTCAGAAGCGATGCAAATTATGCTCCTTTGAAAAAAATATTTCGTTAATGAAACAAGCCTTACTTATCACAATTTTATCTATAGCATTATTTGCCTGTAAGAAAGACAATAATGCTCCGAAATCAATTAACGGCACCTGGTATTTAAATGAATTTAAAATAATTTACTACGATAGTTCATCAAAAAAATTACATGAAAAAATAGCTGACAGGGCAAGCGATATTAAAGAAATAGAATTGGAGAATGATTCCATTACGTTAAGCGCCGGCCACTCTGTTTCTACAAACTCCCATAGCTTTGAATCAACTATGGGACAAAACGACTATACATTACCGGTAAAACTACTTTCATTTACAGGCAGAGCTATCCAAAACAATGTTCTGCTATCCTGGTCAACAGCAACTGAGGCAAATAATTCACATTTCAGTGTCCAGCGTTCGTTAGATGGGCTGGGGTTTTATGAAATAGCCACTGTATATACCCCTCCATACTCTTCAACAATAAATCACTATACAGCTACAGATCTGGATCCTTCATTCGGAACAAATTATTATCGGCTAAAGCAGGTAGACATGGATGGACAATTTGTTAACTTGAATGTCCGAGTTGTCTATATCTCAAGCTTAACGCTTCCCCTCCTTAAAGATAGCGGGCAATTATTTATTCGATCCAGTTCATTTACTCCTTTTTACCGGGTTGAAATACGCAAGCCTAACTCATCGGAAATTGTACTCTACTCAAGGAAAGACAATGTCCTTTATAATCAAAACGATGAGCAAAAACAGGCTGCATATGCAGAGTTGTACATGAGTTTCAAACCTCAAACCAAATGATTTGATGTATGTTAAGCCATGATAATTGTCGTGGCCCAGATATAATCAACTCATTCGCGCTTTGAACTCTGTTAACTTCATTTTCTTCATTTTACTACTTAGCCTCGCATCGTGCAAGCAAAATTCTCCTTCTAACAAGTACTCGCTTATAAAAGGAGAACTCCTTAAAGTAAAGGAAATAAATTACCCCTCGGGCTCTACGCTGAGTTTAAAAGGCGATACTTTATTCTTAATGGGCGATGATTCAAGGCAATTACTAGTTCTCGACACTGGTTTCAATATTCTTGATTCGGTGGTGTTATTTGCTGGCAATGGCCGTGTAGGCAAATCAATTAAAGCAGACATTGAAGCCGGAGATATAATGCAATCGCAGGCAGGAAGTGCGGTTTGGCTTTGGGGATCGGGCGCTGTCTCCCCACTGCGGGATAGTTTATTCAAAATCAACCTTAAAACCAGGCATATTGAACGGCTTAGCTTAACGGCATTTTACAGAAAGCTTAGAGCCGGTGGATTGAATATAGAAGGCGCCACGTTCATTGATGGTAAAATTCTATTGGCTAGCCGTAATAATTTGAAGCAAAAACAGAACTATTTAATAAGCACGGAAACCGGCTTTGAACCAACCGAAAAAAGGGTTTCCCTAGGTGTGCCTGACTCTAAATTTGGTGTATCCGGACTGTGTTACCTTAGGGATGAAGATTTGCTTGTTGCATCCTTTTCAACCGAAGCAACTTCTAGCCCCTATGAGGATGGCGCAATTGGAAGTAGCTGCATCGGCTTTATTGATAAGATTTCGAAGAAGTTAAAACAGGACTCGGTTGTTGTTAATACCTGGGTTCCGCTATCGGCAATCAGCCAAATCTTCGATAAAATGAAGGTCGAATCGGTAGCAATAACCAAAGAAAAACGAGGTTCTTACCTCTTATACTTAGCAGCGGATAACGATAATGGCAGAACGTCTTTATTTAAAATAAGCTTACTGTTGCGGCCCTAGCATTGAAACCGCAGTTGCTTTTAATTGTATACATTTACGATATTAGATTTTACCATCTACCCTAAGCACAATGGTATTGGACAATAAAAATTATACCCCAATAAGCAGAGGCCAAAAAGAAAAGCTCAATCAGCACCTCTCGTTTGTTTTGTGGTTAACCGGGCTTTCCGCATCCGGCAAGACGTCTATTGCAGTACAGTTAGAACAACAATTATTCTCTAATGGCATCCGCACAATACTTTTAGATGGTGATGCCGCCCGAATGGGAATCAATAAAGACCTTGATTTTTCTCACGCTGGCAGAAAAGAGAACATCAGGCGGGTAGCAGAAATTGCCAAATTGATGAACGAAGCCGGGCTTGTAGTAATTACCAGCCTTATATCACCATTTACTGCAGACCGTACTTTGGCCCGAGAAATTATCGGCAGAGACTCTTTCGTCGAGATTTTTGTTGATGCGCCTATTGAAACCTGCAAAGCCCGCGACCCCAAAGGGCTGTATAAGTTAGCAGCTCAGGGTAAAATAACTAATTTCACTGGCATAAGCAGCCCCTACGAACCGCCTCAAACCCCTTCTATTCACCTCAAAACGGCGATAGAATCAGAAAGGGATTCAGTTGGTAAAGTATTGGAATTTCTGAAAAGTTCAAATCTTCTATCTGGTGGCCCGAAATGTTAAACATTACCAACCTTAAGCAACATTTCAATAATGAGCAGATCTTAATAATCCTGATCTCGAGGCTATACTTTCGAACGGAAAACCGTGATACGGTAATAAGCTTTGTTAAAAATGAGAACATGGACTGGGGGCTGTTTCATAACATATTAGTTGCCCACTCCATCAGAGCCTTTATTTACCATGCATTAAGCAGCCAGGGCATTCCTATTCCAGAAAACTGCCTAAATCGATTGAAGCAACATGCTTTACAGGCAGGTTTCAACAGCCTTCACCAATTCAAAATCCTTACAGAGCTTCTTAAAGAACTGGAACAACAAGGCATCAGGGCAATTCCCTATAAAGGTGTTTGCCTGGCATCTTGTTATTACGACTCTATTTCGGCACGCGAAAGCAGTGATATTGACCTTCTGGTTGCACCCGAGGACGTTAAAAGAACTAGACTCTTTTTCCATAAAAAGGGTTATGAGCCTAAGGCGGATTTTCCTGAAGGTTACTTAAATTATGTGTTGAAGCATTTCAAGGAGATAACTTTTAAAAGCCCCAAAGATAGCTTGCACATAAACTGCACTGTAGAAGTACAGTGGAAACTACTAGACCGGTATTTTGGAGAGTTTGCAAATTATCATTTCTTTTCCCCCCACACTGAAGTTTATCAGTACAATAATCAAAGCTACAATAGATTAAAGCCTGCATACGATTTCCTTTGCGTAGCATCAAATCATCTGCTTAAAGAACCTCTTTTTTCCTTTAAGTATGCGATAGACCTGGCTTGTATAATGCAGAAGGAAAACGTCGCTATTAACAGTGATGAAATTATGGCGCCCATACAGCAATTAGGCGCAGAGGATTTATTTTTTGCAGGGTTACAAACTGTTGAAGCTTTGCTAGGAATACAGGCTCATCCAGGGCAGAAAGCAGAATACAATAAGCAATTATTAGAAAACGCCATTGCATTTCCACCTAAGCAAAAGGAAAAACAAATAAGTTTCAAGTCGATTGAAGCGTACCTGGCATTTGATAAATCGCGTTTAAGAAAGTCGAGAAGGAAGTTGCGCATCTTTCAATATTGGCTGGCTCCAAATATTGCAGAGATTAATGATTTAAAGCTTCCCTTTGCGTTAATGCCTTTATTATTTATTTATCGGCCATTTAAGCTTGTCTGGAAGTTTCTGAGAGTGCAAACCGCTTTGCAGCGCTCCTCCTAGAGCTTTTGCAATTCATATAATTTTTTAAAAATCCCCCCTTTATCAATCAGCTCGTCAAAAGAACCACATTCTGTAATCTGTCCCTTTTCCATCACATAAATCCTGTCCGCCAATTTTAAGTTGTACAAGCGGTGCGACACAAGAATTACCATTTTATCTGCAGAATGGCTCTTTATATTATTAAAAAGATCGAACTCTGCCTGAGGGTCGAGCGCACTGGTGGGTTCATCCAAAATAACCAGGCTGGCATTTTTATAAAATATCCTCGACAGTGCTAATTTTTGCCATTGGCCACCACTAAGCTGTTCACTTCCATCAAATAATCGCCCTAAGCGTGTTTGATAGCCATCTGGCAAATGCTTGATAAAGCCTTCTGCACCTGATAAGCCTGCGGCTGTTGCCATGCGGCCCGGTGATTTTTCATGCGGGCTACTGCCTAAAGTGATGTTGTCTTCAATGCTAAAAAAGTATTTCTCAAAATCCTGAAACAGCACAATGCTTTCCTCCCTGAAAGAGGATATATTAATGTCATCCAGCGGCTTATCATCAACAGTTATTGATCCGGCTTGCAAAGAGTAAAGCCTGTTAATTAACTTTACCAATGTTGATTTACCCGATCCATTCTCACCAACAATGGCAATGATCTCGCCGGGACGACATTCCATGGAAACTCCATTCAGCACAGCCTTAGTCCCGCCCGGATAGGTAAAGCCTACATCCTGAATTTTCAAGCCTTTCTCTATTCCCGGAAAGCCCTCTTTCCCTTTAGCATTTTTAGGATTCATCCTTAAAAAGGAGAAGAGTCCTTTAAGAAAGATCCTCTGCTGAAAAACCTGCACCAAGGCATGCAAAAAATTCCTGGAAGTACTTTGCAGCCTTTGAAAGCCCTGAATGTAAACCACAAACAGCCCTGCAGAAATATGGTTAGCCCATACATCTTTAGCTAACATCCCAAAAATGAGAACCATAGCGGCTATCTCCAACATTTCGGCCAGCAAGCTATAGATGGTAAACTTTAGGTGTAAGCGCTTCTTTTCATTGTGAATGTACAGGCGTATTTTTTTGAATTTATTGATGATGGATTCCCCGAATCCCAGAGCCCGGACTTCCTTGGCATAATTAACGCTCGTTATTATGTGATGGAGGTAGTTTGCCTCCCTCTCCATGGGCGTTAACCGATGCTCGAGCCTGGCCAGGGCAAAACCTGAATACCATTTTATGCAAGCCAGAGGAACTGATAAAGCAGTGAACAAAAGCCCGAAAGTACTGTCTAATGTAAAAAAGAACCCCACCAGGAGAATTAATGAGAGGCTATTTAGTAATGCTGCATTAAAACTGCTGAGTAACTGCGCTGCTTTATATATGGATTGCTGCTGGGCGAGATGAAGGGAATCATGATATGCCGGATTTTCATAGTACTCATAGTCAACCTCAATTGCTTTATGCAATACCTTTGATGAAAGATAGTCGGTTACTTTTTGCTGATGAAGGGTGTTAACGTAGTTGCTGTACTGTGTAGCCAAAGCAATTAACAATTGAATTACCCCGAACGCAATAACTACTTCAAGTACTTGATCCAATCCTGAACCGCGAGAAAAAAGCAGTTCTACCAATACCTTAATACAATAAAGAGCAGCGGCGGGCAGGGCAGCCAAAGCCAATTGCAATACCAGATTGAGGTATGTAGTTTGTTTGCCCGACAGCCAAAACAATTTGGTAATTTGCAGCAAATCCTGCCTTAAAAAATTAAGATTTTCCTTTATGCCCAACAGATTGTTATTTAAGCCCTATTCAAATACAGCAATTACCTGATAGGATTGGTGCCCAAATGCTCCTGTAACAATTCGGCTCCCCGCTTCCAGCCAGGCATGTGCCGTAATACTATCAGCGCCATCCTTGCGTACGCCAAAGTAAAGTTTAGTTTTTATATTTCTTCTGCGAAGCATGATTTTACCGGTGAAAGCCTGCTCATAACACATAAAACGCCAAGGTACAACCCTTGATGCCCGGATCAATGCATTCTTTATTTTAAGGGCTTTTAGGGGAAGCGAAAGATCGTTTTCTGTTTTACAATTTGTTCGTTTGCCTAAATAAGATGCAAACTTTTTCATCGGCACAAATAAAATGACAAACCGAACAACTCCAGAAGTAAAAATTGCTTCAAGCAGATAGAGATAATCCGTATGGCTTAATTTCAGGATTTTTCCAATAATTCCCATGATAACAAAGAGGCAGCCTTAAAAATAGTTAAAGCTGCCTCCATTTTTTTTGCTTACACTAAATCAGCGATAGCTTTTAGAGTGCGCTATCTGCATTTTGCTTTAAGATGCTGAAGTAAATATGGCGCCATCAGTTGTTTTGCCGCCCTTGTTAAACAAAGTGATATTATTTACATCATTTTCAATTAGAACGGGAGTTTCCCATACTTTTTCTTCCGTTGTTTTTTTTTCTGATAAGTTTTCCATACATCAACTTTAAATATTAAAAACAAAAATCTGTTTTAAGAAAATACATTTAATTACAAATATGGCTACAGATGCATCAATAGAAATCTTGACATTCATTGATTAAATCATTGCTTATCAAACCGTAATAGAAATAAACCAACAGAAACTCCTCTTAGTAACACCGATGAGCATTCTACATTATGCTTGATATCAACATTTGTATAAATATTGTTCAACACGGTTTTCATTTTGCTGATATCCAACCATTGGGTAACCAGGGATGACTTCTCAAATAAATGAAGCGTATGTTGTATTTCATTGTAACAATCCTTAACCCTGTGCTGGTTATCTGCCCCCTGCAAGCCCCTTAACTTATTTAATCGAACCCTATCTGGCAATATTCCCTTCATCGCCTTGCGTATAATCAAGCGGTTATTTTCTCTGTCCCTGTATAATTTATCGGGAATGGCCAGGCAAAACTCGCTTAAGGCTAGGTCGCGAGTGGGGTCTGTGATGTTTAAGTTGAAAGCAAAGCCAATGTCTTGCCAAAGATTGCCCAGTAGAGAACTTTCCGGATTGATTATAGAATATCGCTGTTTTACAGGGTCTTTGTGAGGAAAGAAATTGGGATTAAAACCGCTCTCCTTCATTAATTTCTCGATGTTTAACTTTTTGGCAATACAGGGATGCAGAGGCGTAAACTCTTTCCAGTAACCGTAATTGGTATTATAATTTCTGTACCAGTTTATTGCAGGCTCCGGCAGGACGAACTTTATTAACTTTTTAATTAAGGCTAATGCTGGAATTTCGCCCGACCTATAAAGAGCGAAAGCATCAGGAAAGCTTTCTGCCAATGGCATTCCCGTCCAGGAAACTGAGGCGTTGCCCCCTTGCCCTGTTAACAAATTTGCTACTCCTTGTTGTCTTGCCGTCTGGAAAAGGCTTACCATCCAATAGTAATTGGGAGAAGCATGCCCGGGCGAATTGTGGATTTGCAGATATTGGCTAATGCCTTCGAGTACAGAAACATCCTTTGCATCAATCAGGTTGATATCCATATTGCCATTAAAAGATACAGTGTCTTGCGCAAAAGATGCCTCATTACCAAAACGCTTTGCCGTGGTTAAATTGTCTGTATTGTATAAAGGCACCGATGTGTAAACCGGGAGCCGGGTATTCTGCTGCTTTAACCTTAGGGCAGCCAAGGCAGAAACCGACCCAGAATCAAGCCCCCCGCTTAGCATTGCACCAATTTTGCCCGCAGCCCGCAGCCTAACATTTACAGCCTTTGTGTAGAGCTCCAGGAAAGAGGAAATATAATCTTCCGGATTTTTATAAGCATGTATGCGAGCCGGCGCTAAAACATAATACCTCTCTTTTGATAAACGCCCATCTTTTAAACGCAACGTATGGCCAGGCTCAAGAGCATAAATATTATTGTATGCAGTATGGCTAAAATTAGATGGACAAAGTGTTAAAATACCAACAACAAACAATTCATTTGGCGTTTTTTCAACCTCATTAATTGCCAGAATACCTTTAATACTTGATGAAAAAACAAAGAAACCGGCAGATTTATAGTAGTAAATTCCGGTATTCCCAAGCTGGTCTCGGGCTATAAATAATTGTTGAGACTCTTCATCCCAAATTGCGAATGCCCAATCCCCTTTCAGGTAGCTAACGCAGTTCTCTTTCCATTTCTGGTAGGCCTTTAGAATAAGTAGGCCGTCGGGAATCTCTGCCCCATGTGCCTGGCATAGGTTCAACAATTTGAACAACTCGCCGCGATTGTCTAACCGTGCATTGGCGGTAATGGTATAGGGGCCAAGAGTATAAGGCAATTTCTCCAATAGAGATTCGGGAGTGTCATAACGTAAGTTGTGCCCCAGCCCTACATTTTCTTTATGCCAGTAGGCTCTTGCATCGTGCTTAATTACAGACAACCCGCCTTCTATTGCCTTTAAGTAAGGTAAGGGATTGGCCAACTTAAAGCTTAGCAGCCCATAAATTAAACTCATTTTACAACAACCAGATTTTTCTGGAACATTTGTTGCAAAATATCAAGCACCTCCTTTTCACATTTCTGCTTTTCTACACTGAATTCTCCCAAAAGCGTTTCGCAAACAGATTCAACACTTGTAGGCTGGGCAATCAGCTCCCATATACGCGACCCTACCGAATTTAAGCCATAATATTTTCCTGTGTCTATGCTCATCATTACAAATTCGCCATCTATTGCCGTGGCTAATATTTCATTGTTTCTTTCAATTGCAGAGCTTAGAGTCAATCGTTGCATATCTTTCTAATAATTATTTACGAAACTGATTTTATACTGATATAAAAAAGCCAGATAATATATTTGAACAAAATATCACCTGTGAGCGCATTCTATAAATACCATTTGTCGGGCTTTGTTTTTGAATGCAATATTTTGTTACCAGAATTAATTGAGGCAACAACCGCCCCCGACTTTAAACTCCAAGTAAATAAGCACCCATCTCCCGATATCCCTGAATTTGCTTTGTCCAGCGAGTATTACAAAGACGACCAAAAAAATTTCATCAGCCTTAATATTGAAGGTATCGGAGTCATTGCAATTCGTAACAGATGTTCTTTTGAATTCATCCCCATTCAGGGCTTAGCCTTTCCTCAGTTAAAGATGTACCTATTAGGCACTGTAAGTATGGTGATGGCTGCATTTGCCGGCTTTGTAAGCATTCATGGAGCCTGTATACTTATTAACAATAAAGCTCATTTATTTTGCGGCCCATCGGGTGTTGGGAAGTCAAGCCTGGCTTCATGGTTCTATTCCCGGGGCTACACTATTTTATCTGATGATGTGGTGAATGTCAAATTATCCGAAGATGGAGAGTTGCTTGCTTTTGGCAATGTTCCGCGTATAAAACTTACCGAAGAAAGTTTATCCTTTCTGGGGCACAACAAAGGGGAGCTTGAAAGCATTCCTTCCTTGCGGCAAAAATACTCGCTTCCGCTGGCACAATCATATAGTTCTGCGGGGTACCCAATTGCCAGGGTTATTCTCCCTTACTTTGCCCCTCAGGAAACGCAGCTAAGTCCACTTACAGGCATCAGCAAGCTGGAAGAAATAAGCAAACACATTTATCGCAAAAAAATAGCAGTTGGGTTAGGGTTTCAGGAAAGCATCTACCGCATACTTTTCGAGCTCACACAAAAAATACCAATGCTTTATTTTTCGCGAGAAAAAAGCGAACAAAAAATGTTAGATAGTTTTCTGTTTATAGAAAATGAATTAAGCATAGCTGACAGCACATCTTAGTATCAATTATATGAAAAACACCTACCTGCTTGGAGGCATATCTATCACAACGGACATTTCGTATCCGGAACTTATTGAAACGCAAAATCCTCCTGAAGTGGAGTTGAGTTACGCGGATATTCCTGAGCACCTGGAAGACAACACAGTTGATTTCCCCTTTATCGAAGCTAATTCGAAGCAGTTTCTAATTAAGATACCCCGTATTGGCAGGTATCTGGTTGAAAATGGAAATAGAATTTACATCAAGGCAGAGTATGGGGCTTCCAACCATGATGTTGAAAAACAGGTTCTAACTTCAATTTTTGGGGCAATAAGTAGTCAGCGGAATCTATTATGCATGCACGGCGGGGCATTTATTGCCAATGGGAAGGCAATTTTACTTACTGGACAATCGGGAGCAGGAAAATCTACCATGCTTGCGGGATTGTTAAAAAAAGGATATAAGATCGCTTCTGACGATATCAGCAATATCCGTATTGTAAATGGAAAGGCATTTCTTCTGCCCTCATTTCCATGCCTCTTACTCTGGGATGATACCCTGAAAGCTTTGGGGTTTAATCAGCCTGCAGCCAAAAGATTAAGAGGCGATATGGAGAAATATATTTTCCCTTTGGGTTCATCCTTTCATACTCAGCCTGTGGAGCTTAAAAAAATTTATGTCATTGCTGAACATAACTCCCAGGAACTTCTTGAGATTAAGGGTTTAAAAAAAGTGGAAACGCTTATGGCTAATACTTTTAAGCCATGGATGATTAACACGTTTCAAAAACAGCAATTTTATTTTAGCCAGTTCATGTCTGTTTGCAATAATATAGAAATGAGATTTTTCAATATGAATAAAAAACAAGGTATAGAAAGCCAGCATGACACATTATTAAACAAAGTTCTTGAAGATGCTTAATAAAAGTGTTAAGCCAATTTGGCTGGCCTCCTATCCAAAATCCGGAAATACCTGGTTACGGTTATTCTTATCGGCATTGTTAAAAGATAAATCAGATATCAATGAAATTGAAACTGACGGCATTATTTCATCAAGAAGCATTATCGACAACTTCTTAGGAATCAATTCGGCAGATATCCCAGAACAAGATTTTCTTAAATATAGAACCAAGCTTTATCACAACTGGGCAGAAAGCCATAAAAACAAGGATTATCTTTTATGTAAAGTACATGATGCCTGTATTCGCGAGAGTGAAATTTTGTTTCCCCCGGCTATCACAAGAGGCACAATTTATATCCTGAGAAACCCTTTTGATATGGCGGCTTCTTTAGCAAACCACCATGGACTAAGCATTGAAGGCGCAGTCAAAGCTCTTTGTAATCATAAATTTTCTTTGTCGTCGAAGACGAACTGTTTGCCGCAACAAGTTTCTCAATATTTAGGCACATGGGCCTACCATGTTGAAAGTTGGGCTAACGTACATCGGGGGAAAATACTGCTTATTAAATATGAAGAGATGCTTAAAAACCCTTTTGAGGAATTCTCTAAGGTTGCTAAATACCTAGAACTAAGCCATTCAGCAGAAGAAATCGAATCGGCAATTATGAAAACCTCTTTCAATTCGCTTAAAAAACAAGAGGAAGTTCATGGATTTATTGAGACATCGGCTAAAGCGAGCAGTTTTTTTAGGTCGGGCAAGATTGGCGGCTGGCGAAATGAGATTACCGCCCAACAGGCAGACTACATTATTGATTGCAACTATTCAACATTATTAAAATACCAGTATATAGATTCAAATGACAATATTTTAATTTAGTTAAGATGACAGAACCTATCTCTGAAGAACAGATCTCGAACATATGCTTACAGTGCGGAATGTGCTGCGATGGAACTTTATTTTACAAGGCAAATATAGGAGACGAAGCAGAGCTGAAATTTGCAATAGGCCGGGGCTTCGTTACTTTTAAAGAAAGTAATAGCCTTCATTTCAAATTGCCTTGTGCGTTTTTCTGCGGCAAATGCAGTATTTATGGAGAACAAAGGCCAAAGGTATGCGGCAGTTTTTTCTGCCCTCCTTTAGAAAAGACAAAGAAAGGCGAAATGGAAGCTGAGCAAGCTAAGAAATTAATCAGGCAAGCCATACATCTTAGGGACAAAGTTAAAATTGAAGCTCAAAGATACCCGGAACTCCGCGCTATGCCTATCAATGAAATTAATAATTATATAGGAGGGCTTATAAAAGAAAAGGACAGAGAGAAAATCAATAATTACGGGGATTTTACCTTGCTTGTTCTGAAGCTCACAACAGTGTTATCACAGTTCCAACAACACAAATCCTCAAAATAAATCCAGAGAGCTGCAGTACTTAGCCCCCTTTCCCTGCCCTTATTACTGTTTCACAAAGAGTTTCGACGCACGGGCTTCTCCGTTACTGAAAACCACAAAATAGGTTCCCGAAGATAGCTTTGAAACATTGATGCTGGCTTTGCTGGCGCCCGCTTCAACCGCTACACTTAAAACCTTGGCACCTTTTAAATCGGTAATGGTAAGTGCAGAGTTACTGCTTGCTTCCGAAAAATTTACTACTAGTTCCTTTGTTACCGGGCCTGGCGCAATTTCCAATACAATAGAGCTTTTAACAACAGTTTTAAGTGGCTCTATTTTGCCCGCTAAAGTAACTTCATTAGCATTAACACCGGCCATTAACGCAATTCCCACCAACGTAAAAAGGATCTCTTTCTTCATAAACTTTCGTAATTAAAAGCTTGTACGCAACTGTAATAGTGCATGTTACGAAAAAAGATTTCGTTGGGCAGTATCAATCATTCAGTTCTAACTCATAAGATCGCCTCTATCTCACAATAGTTAAGCTTCCACTTAAGGGGTTACAGCCTTTTCTTAGCTGAATGATGTAATAGTAAGTTCCGAATGGAAGCGTGGTTCCCTCCCGCTGCCCTCTAAATGTAGTTGAGTTGCCAACACAAGAAAATACCTCCTGCCCGTATCTTGAAAAGATCTTGATATGCGCTTGCGGATAATTCTCTATTCCCTTAATCTCCCAATCATCGTTAATTCCATCGCTGTTTGGGGTAATAATGTTGCTAACCTTCAAGGCACTTCCAGATATCTCTACCCTGGCAGCAGTCCGGCCGCTTTCGCAACCTCCCGAACTTAAAGAAACATAAAAGCTACGGGGTTCGGTTACTGTGATGGTAAACATTCCGTTTGTACTTGTAGCCAGGGGCTGGTTTGAGGTTTCCGAATCGTAAAGGCGATATTCTCCATCCAGAGGAGCCTCAACCTCAATAACCGCAGCCCCTGGGGCACAAATTTGTGTTAGCTTCACTTTGGGAGCTGCCAGAACCGCCATTTGGCTTACAATAGTGAACTGCCTGCTTTGAATGCTACAACCTTCCTGGTCGGAAACATTTAACGTATATGTACCAGGATGAGCATTTGTTAAATCGAGGTTACGGTTAACAGGCTTTCCTTCACTATCCATCCAGGTAAAAGAGTAAGGTGGGCTGCCTCCCTGTATTGTAATACCGCTTATTGCTCCTGCACCTGAATGACATTGATCCGGCACAAGAGTGGCAAGCCCATCTGACATGGTAAGCGGACTTATGGTAGATATGTTGTAATCACGATAGAAAGATTCGCAACTATACTCGTCGGCTATATAAAGTTTATATGTACCG